>Ga0209598_10003098_pt1 | contig 12680 bp, 15 predicted proteins | sample M_140807_EF_Meta_FD_187317 | JGI IMG/M metagenome (GOLD analysis project Ga0209598, IMG submission 187317) | Freshwater microbial communities from Lake Montjoie, Canada to study carbon cycling - M_140807_EF_MetaG (SPAdes) (version 2) | ecosystem: Environmental > Aquatic > Freshwater > Lake... | reverse complement strand
GAACCGAGTTCGGCGCCGACCGTGAGCAAAACGACGGCGCATTTCGACGGGCCATCGAGCTGAGAAACATCAGTTATCTGGCCGCTGGCGCCCTTGACCCCTTCTTTAAGGGCCTCGGCCAATGACATTGGTTTTTTTGGGGCTGGGGCTTCGTCGTCATCAGGCGGCATCGCAAGTCCTCCATCGGGGTTGAGGTCCAGAGTGGGGGACTAAAGCGCTGCGCGAGGCGAATGCCGCTCAAGGCTTTTCCAAACGTTGTCCGAAGTATGGCCGCTTCAGCGGGGGTATGGGGGAGAAATCCTCAAAAAAATTCGAATAATTTGGGTCGACGGCGCCAATAAGGCGCCGCCTGGTCGGTTACTACGGATCGGACCGTGATCGGCGCGTGACCCGACTGCTAGCGGATCGCGATTGGATTGATCATCGACTGTACCGAGCCCTCGTACTTGTTCTGTCCCAAGACGAACATGAATTCGTGCGCTTTGTCCTTGGCCGTTCCCTCTTTGACCACGTCAACGCCGATATGACCCAGACCGTCAAGCTGGGTCCCAATCCCGGTCCAGCAATTCAGGACGTCATCCGTTTTAGTTTTTGATCACCAGCTGGTGCAGCGTGTCTTCGCCGTCATGACGCTCGGGCGTAATACCGAGCAATCGGCACATTAACCCATAAATCTCGAGGTTGTTGACGAGGCCGAGCGTGCCGGACTGAATCCGATGTCCCGCAACAATCAGCAAACCGTGCATGGAGAGATCTTCGGGGTCGTATCCGTGCTGTCCCAGCGGACCTTTGCGCGCCGGGTTGTCCGTCAGGCTGTAACCGACCTCGGCCAGGCAAACTATTTCGGGGATCCGACGATGGGTCCCAAAGCGATAACGTTTGGGGAGGTCGGCCTTTGGCCAGCACGAGGCATGGGGCAAGGTTGAGAGGGCTTGCATGACGCCTTCACTGGACGCCCCGTTGAGACGGACGCCTGCGAGGGCGCCGAGCCATTCCCATCGGGCCGCCGGGAAATTCGCCAACAACCCTTGGGCTGACACGACCTTGTCGACGGGGGATGAGGCCATTCCATGATCTGAAACGATGATCCAGGTGGTTCGCTCGAACAGACCAAGTCGTTTTAATTCCCTGGAAAGTTCTCCAATTGAATCATCCACCTTCTTGACCGAATCCTGGACTGCCTGGCTGTCGGGGCCAGCCGAATGCCCCGCTGAGTCCACGTCGGCAAAATAAAGAGTAGCGAAATCAGGTCGTTCGGCTGGGGGGCGAGATAGCCATCCGACCAAGGTCTTGATCCGCGTTTCATGGGACATATCGTGGTCGTATCGCAACCAGTCATTCGGCCTGAGGCCGTCGATCGTGGTCTCCGAACCCGGCCAAAAGAGCGTGGATGCCACCTTGCCTTGCTTCCTTGCTGCGATCCAGATCGGTGTGGATTCCTGCCACCAGAACGGATTTTCAACCGCCTCACGTGATCCAAGACTGAATCGTTGCGTGGTCCCGGGGTCCGTCATCGTGTTGTTCACGATCCCATGATGATCGGGCGTTTGACCGGTCACGATCGTCACATGATTGGGAAAGGTCACCGACGGGAACGCTGAAATGAGGCCTTGAGCCATCATTCCCCTGTTGGCTAACTCGAACAGATTTGGCGCCGAGGATTTTGAGAGATACGACGGTTTGAAGCCGTCAATGCTGATGAGAAGCACCAGTGGTTTTTCGGCCGCTGCCCCCAAAGGTGAGGCCGCATGTGCCCCTTGCGCCGCGCCCCCTAAAAGCCCGACAACGGCGGCGAAGATCAGCAACAGGGGTTTGAATCGTTGAGTCATGGTCAGCTGTTTTGCTAAGGATTCAACTGAGCTTAAGGGATCTCCAAGTAAGCACTGTGACGCCTCTATTCATGTTGCCGACCGGCGTCGCTTTGCCACCGCCAGATTGAGGGCTTCGACCAGGGTCGAAAAGGCCATCGCTGCGTACAAATAGCCTTTGGGGATATGCACCCCGCAGCCATCGGCGATCAGGGCCAGGCCCACCATGAGCAAAAACGCTAGGGCCAGCATCTTGACGGTAGGGTGCGTCGAGACGAAGGTGGATAGGGGGGTCGACGCCAGGAGCATGACGAGCACCGCGGCGATGACCGCCGCAACCATGACACCTAAGTTGTCGGCCATGCCAACTGCGGTAATGACTGAATCCAGCGAGAAGATGATGTCGACCACGGCTATCTGACTCACCACAGCCAGGTAATTCGCCGGCTTGCGCGATGCCTCGTTGTCGGCTTCCGCAGGACCCGCAGTCATTTCGTGGATTTCGGCAGTCGCCTTGTAAATCAGAAACAATCCTCCGCCAAGAAGAATCAAGTCCCGCCAGGAGAAGCCTTGGCCGAAGAGTGTGACGATCGGTGCGGTCAATTGGCTGATGACAAACAGCATTGAGAGCAAGAGCAGCCGGGTAATCAGGGCGAGGGCCAGCCCCACTCGGCGCGCACTCGGGCGTTGCCCGATCGGTAAGCGATCCGAGAGGATCGCAATGAAAACGAGGTTGTCAATCCCGAGGACGATCTCAAGAGCGGTGAGTGTGAGAAACGACACCCAGAGTTGCGGATCTGATAACCATTCCATTTGATGAACCAATACGTTGAAACGGAGATGTGTCGCTGCCCCTGCGACATCATGACAATTTGGGGTAAACCCCTATCTCGTGCCTTGTCATCCAGACGGGACAATACGCCTACTTGAATTCCATCCACTTCACACCCCTTAGGAATTTTGCATGTTTCCTCGCGCTCCAACAGTTCCAGCACGCGTACTCGCCCTGGTCGGTTCGATTCTGATCTCAAGCACTGCCATGGCCCAAGCCTGGAAGCAGGGCATGACGCCTGAGCAGGCCAATTCAACCTTGGCGCCCCTCGCAGGCAAGCTGACCGTGACCCCGGCATCCGACATCCCCGTGGGTAAATTTAGGGTTCCAGCGGGCTTCAAGGTCGAGCTCTGGGCCACTGGTATCCCCGGGAGCCGAGAAATTGCCGAGGGCGACAACGGAAAATATTACGTTGGCACGCGCGGCATTGGTCGTGTGTACGAAGTGACCGACAAGGGTAATGAGCGCACCAGCCGGGTTGTGATTGACAAGCTCAACCAGCCATCGGGAGTCGCCTATAAAGACGGCACCCTATTTGTGGCATCCACGGATAAAGTCCTTCGCTTCGATGGAATCGCTTCTAAACCTGATACGGCCCCTGTCGATGTCACCGCAGCGTTTCAGTTGCCTGCGGAACATGTTCATCACAATTGGAAGTACTTGCGCTTTGGCCCTGATGGCAAGCTCTACATGCCGGTGGGTGCGCCTTGCAACATCTGTGATGTCAAGGCTGCAGATTTCGCGACGATTCGCCGTTACAACCCGGACGGTTCCGGCATGGAAGTGGTTGCGACCGGGGTTCGGAATTCGCACGGACTGGACTGGCATCCCGAGACCAAAGAACTATGGTTCTCGAACCACGGACGCGACTGGATGGGTGACGACACGCCAAACGACACGCTCAACCGGATGACCAAGGTTGGCCTCAACTTTGGGTTCCCTCATTGTCACCAGGGCAACATTGCCGACCCCGATGTGAAGAAGGACAACGCATGTATGGGCGTTGAGAAGCCGGTCGCACTCATGGGCCCTCACGCGGCCGCCATGGGGGTGCAGTTCTACACCGGTTCGATGTTCCCCGCGGAGTACAAGAACGTCGCTTTCGTTGCGCGTAAAGGTTCCTGGAACCGCACGGTCAAGTCTGGCTTCGATGTGGTAACGGTCCGTGCGGCGGCCGATGGTCATGGTGCCAAGATTGAGCCCTTCATGACGGGTTTCCTGGATTCGGCGACGCAGGAATTCGTTGGTCGCCCGACTTTCTTCCATCAGATGAAAGACGGCGCACTTCTGATTTCTGACGAGCAGGTTGGGGCGATCTATCGCGTCAGCTACGCCAAGCCCTAAATGACGATGAACCGCGCGCCAGTGTGGCTGGCACTGGCGATTAGCCTCGCCCAGCCGAGCTGGGCGGGTGCCGCCGCGGGTTCTACAGCGGGCGCTGAGCAAGTCAAACCCCTGTGCGCGGCATGCCATGGCGCCCAAGGCGTCTCCAGTATCCCTGCGATCCCGTCGCTTGCCGGTCAACCTAAGGTTTTTGTCGAAAACCAGTTGGTGATGATTCGTGAGGGCTTGCGCGAGGTACCTGCGATGACCGGCATGCTCGACAAGTTAAGTGACGCCGATCTGACGTCACTGGCGACCTGGTATGCCGGGCTGAAACTGGATGGACCGGCTGGGTCTACTGCGCCGGCTCCGGTAACACCGCAGTCGAGCGCGCGGATTGCGGCTGGCGCGACGATGGCCAAGCAAGCGTTATGCGGGACGTGCCATTTGCCGACCTATGTCGGACAGAGCCAGGTGCCTCGCCTTGCTGGACAACATGAGGAATACCTGCAGCAGACGATGATCTTGATGCGCGACGGCAAGGCCGTGGGGCGTGACAGCATCATGTCGTCGACGCTGCGTGGAATGAGCGACGAACAACTGCGTGACCTTGCCTACTACTTTTCGAATCTCCGGAGTTTTTGAATGATTCAACTCACCGTTAACGGTAAAAAGCAGAGTGTCGATGCCGACCCGACCACCCCCTTGTTGTGGGTGATCCGCGAGCAACTCGGCATGACTGGAACCAAGTTTGGTTGTGGCATTGCCCAGTGCGGTGCCTGCACGGTGCTGGTCAACGGCGAGGCTGTTCGCTCATGCGTTTACCCGGTGAGTGCCGTGGGCAAACAAAAGGTCGAAACGATCGAGAGCCTTGAACAGAAGGGCGAACTCAGCAAAATTCAGAAGGCGTGGGTCGAGAACGAAGTGCCGCAGTGTGGGTACTGCCAGAGCGGCATGATCATGGCCACGACTGCGTTGTTGCGGAAGAAACCAAAGCCAACGGATGCCGATATTGACGCTGCCGTGACCAACATTTGCCGGTGCGGGACTTTTCAGGAAGTCCGCGCTGCCATTCACATGGCCGCCAAGGCTTAAAGGAGTCGCTGACATGAATGCACGTCTTCCCATGGTGACTCGTCGTCAATTTATCGCCGGCTCGGCTGCCGTTGGTAGTGGCCTCGCGCTGGGTATCCCTTTGTTGGTCTCGACCGAGCTTGCTGCGGCCGAGGCGGCACCCGAAATCGGTGCCTGGGTCGTCATCCGTCCGGATAACACCGTGGTTGTTCGGGTGGTTCGTTCCGAGATGGGGCAGGGCACCTTGACCGGTTTGGCGCAGTTGGTTGCCGAAGAGCTCGAATGCGATTGGTCCAAGATCACCACCGAATATCCAACCCCGGGTGAAAGCCTCCGACGTAAACGGGTGTGGGGCAGTTTCTCGACCGGCGGCAGCCGCGGTATCCGTGAATCGCATGAGTATGTGCGCAAGGGCGGTGCTGCCGCGCGAATGATGTTGGTTCAGGCCGCTGCGAATGCCTGGGGTGTATCTGCCGACCAATGTACCGCCGCGAACAGCGTGATCACCCACGGAGTGACCGGGCGCACGGTGAGTTTCGGCGCGATCGCGGAAGCGGCCTCCAAGCTGCCCGTGCCGACCGAAATCGTGTTGAAAGATCCTAAAGTCTGGAAGGTGATCGGGAAGCGCATCCGCCGTCTGGATACACGCGACAAGGTCAATGGCTCGCGGGTCTACGGGATCGACCTAACGTTCCCCGGCATGTTGAATGCGACCATCCGGGAGTGCCCTGTCTTTGGTGGGAAACTCAAGTCATTCGACGGTGCAAAAGCGCTCAAGATGAAAGGCGTCAAGCACGTCATCGCGGTCGGCGAAACGGCAGTAGCCGTCGTGGCGGATACCTTTTGGCAGGCCAAGACGGGCATCGAGGCGGTGACGATTGAATGGGACGAGGGCCCGAACGCCAAAGTTTCAAGTGAGTCGATCGCACAAAATCTGCAGGAAGGCCTCAGCGCGCAACAGGCCTTTGTTGGTAACGAGGCCGGCAATATGGCGGTTGCCATGACCGCCGCTGCCTCAAAGCTTGAGAGTCAGTACTTTTATCCCTATCAGAACCACGCCACGATGGAGCCGATGAACGCGACCGCGCGTTGGACGCCAGATCGTTGTGACGTCTGGGTCCCAACCCAGGATGGTGAATCGTCGCTTGCAGCAACGATTGCGGCCGCTGGCATTCCGGCCGAAAAGTGCGACGTCCACAAGATCAATTTGGGCGGTGGTTTTGGTCGTCGGGGCGCGTTCCAGGACTACACCCGCCAGGCCGTTCTGATCGCTAAGCAGATTCCAGGGACCCACATCAAGTTGATCTGGACCCGCGAAGAAGACATGACCCAGGGGCGCTATCACCCGATCATGGCCTGCAAAATGACCGGTACCTTCGACGCGAGCAAGAAGCTCACGGGTATCCACATGCGTTTGTCTGGGCAGTCGATTCTTGCAGTCGTCCGTCCGGCAATCGTTGAGCAGCAGAAGGGTCGTGACCCAGCGGTGTTTCAGGGTGTCGCCGATTCGGGAGAACACGCATTTGGTTACACGATCCCGAACCTGATGGTCGATCACGCCATGCGGAATCAGCCAATCCCTCCCGGATTTTGGCGAGGCGTGAACGTCAATCAGAACGCGATCTTTTTCGAATGTTTCATGGACGAATTGGCCGAGACCGCTGGGACCGATGCCGTTGAATTCCGCCGCCAGTTTCTCGGCAACCACCCCCGTAATCTCGCAGCGCTCAATGCCGCGGCTGAGGCCATTGGATGGACTAAGCCCGCACCTGCCGGCGTGTTCCGCGGTATTGCGCAGATGAAGGCCTACGGAAGTTTCGTGGCCGCCGCGTGCGAGCTGTCGGTGAGGGATGGCAACAAGGTCAAAATTCACCGGATGGTTGCGGCGACTGACCCCGGTTATGCCGTTAATCCGGCCCAGATCGAGCGCCAGGTTTCGGGTTCTTTTGTGTACGGTTTGTCCGCTCTCTTTGAGCAGGAATGTACGGTCAAAGCAGGTCGTATCGAACAAAAGAATTTTGATACCTACAACTCGATTCGACTTGCTCAAATGCCAAAAGTCGAGACGATCATTCTCCAGGGGGGAGGCCCTGAGTGGGGTGGCATCGGCGAACCGACGATTTGCGTTGCAGCGCCTGCCGTGCTGAACGCGCTGTACCGTGCCACTGGCAAGCGGTACCGGACGGTGCCCTTGAAAAAGCACGGAATCACGCTTGTTTGAGGTCTGATTGAAGCCTGGAGCAGTCGCCGTACTTTGTTGGGCGGCGCTGACCTGGCCATTCTTGGTGCGCGCGGATCAGGCCGGGGGGCAGGTTGTGGAGATGACCACGCCGCTGACCGCACTGCCGGGCGACGCGGTTCGGGGCAGGGCGATTGTGGCTAGCCGTCAATCAGGGCTTTGCCTGCTCTGCCATTCTGGGCCGTTTCCTGAAGAACGATTTCAGGGAAATCTTGCCCCCGAACTGAGCGGAATCGCGCAGCGCCTTTCTGGGGCTGAACTTCGTGCACGCATCGTGGATGCTCGCAGATTTAACCCAGAGACGATCATGCCGCCTTATTTCAGTACCGATGGGCTGGCTCGTGTGGCAGGGTCTTTTGCGGGCCAGACGCTTTTGGGTGCGCAGCAGATTGAAGACGTTATCGCCTATCTCCAGCGTTTAAAAACCCAAGCAAAGTCCACCGGGGCGTTCTAATTGAAGATCCTCGAATCTGTACCGGCGATATCACGTCGTGATTGTCTGGGTGTGCTGGCCGCGTTTGGACTCGCTCCATGGTCCAGTGCATTCGCAGAGCCCGAGCAGGCCGATGCCGCTATACGCGCGCTGGTAGGGGATGCTCGCGTACGCTCTGGTCGTATCGCTCTGGAACTCCCCCCGCTCGTTGAGAATGGTCATTCGGTGGTTTTAAGCGTAAACGTTCAGAGCCCGATGACCGAGCAGGATCACGTCCGCTCGGTCCATTTGTTCGCCGAGGGTAATCCGCTACCGGGTATTTTGACCGCGTATTTCACGCCGCGCAGTGGCCGCGCGGTTCTGACGAGCCGCGTAAGGCTCGCCCAGAGTCAGCGCATCTGGGCGATCGCTGCCATGAGCGACGGATCGTTCTGGCAGACCTCGGCCGAGACCCTGGTCACCTTATCGGCTTGTACGGAGGAGCGATGAGCTTGCCATTGCGTCTGCTGCTCACGGTTCCGCGAACAGCTCGTCGTGGGGAACTTATCGAGGTCAAGGCGCTTGCTCAGCACGCGATGGAAAACGGGCTGCGGCATGACCAGAACGGTCAGATCGTGCCGCGGGATCTTCTGCGACAGTTTCGGTTTCAGTACAACGGAACTGAGGTGTTCAGAGCCGACCTGCATACCGGCGTCGCCGCTAATCCTCTACTGCAGTTCACAACAATCGCTACCGAAAGCGGTATGGTGACCGCGATCTGGACTGACGATCAGGGCCTTGATGCCCAGACCAGCACCCGCATTGATGTGACCTGAGGGCAGGGAATTGAGGCGGTTATGGAGCCTTGCGCTTGGGTTGGTTGTCAACACGGTCCTTTTAGTAGCCCACGGTCAGGTCTTTGCTGCAGAGCCAACAACTCGCCGGTCTTCCACACTGGATCTTTCGCCTGAGACACGATCCATGCAGGAAGACGATGCGCTAAATCCGGCGACCTTCTGGCGTCTTGATGGCGAGGCGCTTTGGCACGCGCCCTTTGGTGCGTCCAGTGGTGCGACCAATCGTTCGTGCGCAAGTTGCCACGGCAACGCCTCGGATACGATGAAAGGGGTGGCGGCGCAGTTTCCAAAGCTCGTTGCGGGCGTACTTCTCAATCTCGAAACGCAAATTAATCGCTGCCGATCCCTGCGTCAGGACCAAGCACCATTCGTCTTCGAGAGCAATGCGTTGCTGTCGATGGCGGTCTTTATCGGGGCTCAATCGCGCGGCCTGCCGATTACACCGGCGGTTTCGATCCCGCCGAACGATGCCGCTCGTGAATCGAACCTCCAGGCGGGTCGAGCGCTATTTGAACGTCGGATCGGACAGCTCAACCTCTCCTGTCTGAACTGCCATGACGAACGGGCGGGTGCGCGGCTGGGTGGTAGTGTCATCCCGCAAGCCCATCCGACTGGCTATCCCATCTACAGACTGGAGTGGAATACCGTCGGTTCACTCCAGCGACGTCTTCGAAATTGCATGACTGGCGTACGCGCTGAACCCTTTGCATTGGGCAGTACCGAATTGATTCAGCTCGAGCTCTACCTGATGGAACGCGCCCGCGGAATGCTGTTGGAGACTCCAGGTGTGCGGCCATGAAATAGATGGCAATCGGCTGTACCATCATCGGTAACGCATCGATTTCAAACCTGATCATCAACCGGAATCTTGTCATGACCATCGGTACATCTCAATTCAGAGCACATGTTGCATCGGCGCTCGTCGCAATCGCCCTAACAGCTGCTGCTTCGGCGAGCGCTCAAACCGTTCAACTTTCGCTGAACGGTGCGCAAGAAGTTCCGCCTGTTGCCACGTCTGCGAGCGGCACCGGATCAATCACAGTCGGACCCGATCAGTCGGTGACTGGCAGCGTAACGACGGTTGGCGTTGACGGGACGATGGCGCATATTCACCTGGCCGCTACCGGACAAAATGGTCCGGTAATTGTTCCAATGGTCAAGACGGCAGAGGGTGTCTGGTCGATTCCGGCCGGAGCGAAGTTAAACGATGCTCAATTTCAGAGCTTTAAGGACGGGAGCCTCTACGTCAACGTCCACAGCGCAGCATTTAGGGGCGGCGAGATCCGGGGACAGTTGAAGCCTTAGCTTAGGGCGCCCAGTTCCTGGGTGCTTTCCGATGAAGCGTTTTTTTACCCTAAGCGGATTTTGCTTGAGTGCTTTCGCCGCTGCGCCGGCAATTCCCTGGGTTCCGATTTCGACCAATCACGATCGCTCAGTCGTGATTTATGCGGATTTGGGCGCGTTTAGACGGGAGGCCTCGGTCGTTCGGGTTCGACTCTTGTTCGACCATCTCGGGGCTTCTGAGGACCCTCGACGCTCGTATGTCACCACGCGTGAATATCAATGTGACCGGGGGCTCGCCCGGACACTTGACGAGCAATTCTTTGCGGAACAAATGGGCTCCGGCGAGATTTTGCCAGCAGAACCATCTCCCGACTGCGAGCAGAAAATCGGAGACAATCGGGAGCGTACGGAATGCGCAGCGCCTTGGAGCGCCGTTTTACCCCGCACGGTGGGTAATGACGTCTTTAAGGCGGTTTGTAAAATTCAGGCAGTTTAAATATCAGACTACAAGAAGCGAGAAGACCATCATGACAAGCGATCGGCGCAATTTTTTCAAGACTTCCGCAATTGTTGGCGGTGCTGCGTTGTCGGCGCCAATGCTTGCCGGGACGGCGCAGGCGGCGGCGGGGCCTGGTGCTGCTGCCCAGCGCCTGGCAACGCCCGAGATGGCCCGTCGATTGACGGTTTTGAACTATCGCCGCGACGGCGTAACCCGCCTCGGTGTCCGCACGAATCGCGGTGTTCTCCAAGTCGATCGTGCTGCCAAGGCATTTAAGACTGTGGCTCCGAGGACGACCGACGATTTGATCCAGCAAGGAAACCAGGGGTTGATGGCCTTGGTCGAAAAGGCAATCGCACAGGGAAAGGCGGATTTGTTTCTCGACGAGTCGAGCGTCGAATATGCCCCTGCTGTGACTAACCCCGAGAAAATCGTCTGCGTCGGTTTGAATTACGCAAAGCATGCTCGGGAGACGAATAATCCAATTCCGAAGTTGCCGATTCTCTTCAACAAATTCAATAACACGCTCAATTCGCATAATGCGCCGGTCAAGGTGTCAGCGGTCAAAGCGGAGAAGTTTGACTACGAGGCGGAACTGGTGATCGTGATGGGCAAGCGCGCCAATGACGTATCAGAGGCTGATGCGCTGTCCTACGTGTTCGGTTATGCGACCGGCCAGGATTTTACGGCTCGTGACCTGCAAATGCGCAGCAGCCAATGGATGATCGGGAAGACCAATGACGGCTTTGCCCCCATTGGCCCGCATATCGTGACAGCAGATCTGGTCGGGGATCCCAACAAACTCAAAATTGAGCAGTTAGTCAATGGCGAGGTTCGTCAGTCGTCAAATACTGAAGATATGGTGTTCAATTGCGCACAAATCATCAGTTACACCTCGAAAATCTTTACGCTGGAGCCCGGCGACATTATCTTCACCGGCACGCCTGAGGGGGTAATCTCAGGCTACCCAGCTGACCGTCAGGTTTGGCTGAAGCCGGGTGACAAACTTGAAACCCGGATTGAAAAGCTCGGCAGCCTTCATTTTTACCTGACCTGAAGCCGTTCCTGCGGGACGCGCCCGCTTAAGGCGCGCCCCTGCTCGACGCGCCCCGCCTAGCGGTACTACAACCAGAGCAGACTGGTCACCGAGCGCGTGGCCAGACCGTTCCCTGATCGCCGACCGGAATGTTGCCGATGCCCTTGAAAACGAACTTTTGTAGTCGTTTTCCTTCGTAAGTCTCGGTGGTGTAAATGTTTCCTTTGGAGTCCGTAGCGATGCTATGGACCCCATAGAATTGCCCGGGTTGTCTGCCGCCATCCCCAAAGTTCGTGATTTCTTGGAGTGTTTCGCGGACGATCACGCGGACTTTTTCGTTGGTTCCGTCCGCCAGGAAGATGAACTTCTGCTGAGGGTCGCGGGAAAATGCGAGATCCCAAGCCGAGCCCGACGCAAGTGTCTGGCGCGCAAACTGCGCCTCGCGAACGAAGGTGCCATCCGGTTTGAAGACTTGAATCCGATTGGCCTGCCGATCGCAGACGTAAATCAGATCATCGACGCTACGTTCAACGCAGTGCACGGGGTTGCGGAACTGTTTCGGCAGGGGGGCGTTCGGATCGTATTTACCGAGATCTGAATCGTCTGGGCGGTTGCCATAGGCGCCCCAGTAACGCTTCATTTTGCCAGTGTCGGCGTCCAGAACCGCGATCCGCTTATTTTTATAGCCATCGGCCACATAGGCTTCGTTGGTTTTTGGGTCGACCCAGATTTTGGCGACCCGACCAAAGTTCTCCAGGTCGTTACTCCCGGCATTTCCGCCCGATTTTCCGATCTGCATCAAAAACTTACCGTCCTTGGTAAATTTAAGAATCTGCGCGTCTTTTTCGCCGTTTCCACCAATCCAGACGTTGCCTTTGTAATCGACGTGGATGCCGTGATTTGAATCAGGCCACTGATAACCTGCATTGGGGCCACCCCAGGCGCGAACCAGCTTGCCCGCCGGGTCAAATTCCAGCACCGGTGGGGCAGAGGTACAACATTCTCCGTTTTTCAGATCGAGCGCCAATTCATTGGGGTGGAGAGTTGACGCGCCCCGATGAACAATCCAGACGTGGTCCTGATCATCGACCCAGATTCCAATCGTCATCCCCAGTAGCCAGTGATTTGGCAGAGGTTTTGGCCAGAGTGGGTCGACCTCAAAAATGGGCGCCTGAACGGTCTGGCCTTGGGCCTGAACTTCGTTCACAGAGGCCTGCTGGCCAAGCAGCGTCAATACGCCAAGACCGAGTGCGATTGTGGCGCCAACACTTTTGATCGAAAGCCATTTCATGGACGTCTCCTTTTGTTATTGCTCT
>Ga0209598_10003089_pt1 | contig 12696 bp, 10 predicted proteins | sample M_140807_EF_Meta_FD_187317 | JGI IMG/M metagenome (GOLD analysis project Ga0209598, IMG submission 187317) | Freshwater microbial communities from Lake Montjoie, Canada to study carbon cycling - M_140807_EF_MetaG (SPAdes) (version 2) | ecosystem: Environmental > Aquatic > Freshwater > Lake... | reverse complement strand
TTTACTTTTAACATCCAGCCACCCTCGTAGGGCGCGGAGTTGACTGTTTCGGGCGCACTTTCCAGCGCTACGTTGACGGCGATAATCGTGCCAGCCACCGGCAGATAAAGATCCGAGGCCGCTTTGACCGACTCGACCACACCAAACGTATCACCGGCTTTGAGTACAGCGCCGATCTTGGGCAATTGCACATAGGTAATATCGCCCAAGGCAGCCTGAGCGTAATCGGTGATGCCGATGGTGGCGCTGCCATCGGCTTCGAGTTTAAGCCATTCGTGAGATTTAGCGTAGCGGAGTTGGCCGGGGACGTTGCTCATGATGATTTTTTCAATGCGACGAAGGGTGGTTTTACGAGGTGTAAATTTAATTTAGCCCCACGGATATCTACGACTAAAGCCTGAGTGGTAGCTGAAGTCGCAACCCAGGCGGAGCCGATGGATTCGTTGAGAATGGGTGAAAGCGTGCCGGATAAAACTCGGCCCACGATTAGTCCGCCAGCATCCAAGACGGGCGTATCCGCGCGCACGATACGGCGATCGCCTGTTTTGAAGAAAACCACTTGATGCGATGCGCCCTGCTGCTTCTCCGCTAAAAGTGCGGCTCGGCCAATAAAATCAGCGCCTTTATCAAGTTTAACCGTCCAGCCGAGGCCGGCGGTGAGCGGCGAGATATCTTGCGTGATTTCATGGCCGTACAGCGGATAGCCGGCTTCCAATCGGAGGCTGTCGCGCGCACCGAGACCTGCGAGTTCAAGTCCATGCGGAGCCCCAGCCGTTAAAATGGCCTCCGCCAAGGCAACGGCATCGCCGGCCGCATGGTAAAGTTCTAGGCCATCTTCGCCGGTGTAACCCGTACGACTGATCAAGCAGTGCACGCCCGCGACGGTGCCCTCCGTGAAGTGATAATATTTGACGAGACCGAGTTTGGCCCCGGTCAGGGTCTGCACGATTTCAACCGCTTTGGGCCCTTGAATCGCCAGTAACGCGTAGTCCTCGCAGCGATCCGCGATCGTGACGTCAAACGCCTTCGCCTGTTCGCGAATCCAAGCGAGATCTTTGGCGATGTTGCCAGCGTTGATGCACAGAAAATAATCTTCCGCACCGCGCATGTACACGAGCAGATCGTCGACAACTCCTCCGTGAGGATAACACATCGGCGAATAAAGCACGCGACCCGGAAAGAGTTTAGCCACGTCGTTAGTGACGAGGTAGTTCAAAAACTTCGCCGCTTCAGGACCACGCACATCAACTTCGCCCATGTGGCTGACATCGAACATCCCAGCCGCGCGGCGCACGACCTTGTGCTCCTCTAAAATGCTGCGGTATTGGACGGGCATTTCCCAACCGGCGAAATCGACGAGCCGGGCGCCATGGGCGGCATGGAAATCGCGCAACGGAGTGCGTTGGAGTTCGCTCATGCTTTTCACTACGGGCGCAGGAGTTTGCCGCGGCAAGGCTCTTTTCCCCGCCGACCTCGATTCGCAGTTTGTATTCGCCAACCGCGGCGGGTGCATAAACTAACGTCATGCAATGGCTGGTCCTCACAATTCTTCTCACCCTCGGGCTCTCCTTCATGTGTTCGATGCTCGAAGCCATTGTGCTCAGCACCTCGGTCACGGAAATCGAACGTCTTAAAAAGAGTCGGCCGCGCCGTGGGCAGCGCTTGGAAATCATCAAACACGAGCTCGACGCCACGATCTCGGCTATCCTCACGCTCAACACCATCGCCAACACGCTCGGCTCGATGTTGATCGGCAGCCTTGCCGCCACGTTGTTCAACGAAGTGGTTGTCGGTATCCTCTCCGGTTTGCTCACGCTCGCGGTGCTCGTTTTCTCCGAAGTGCTGCCCAAAAGCCTCGGCGTCGCTTATCGCAAAACACTCCAGCCGCATGTGGTTTATCCGATTTGGTGGCTGCGCCGAGCGCTCGTGCCCATCACCTATTTATGCAACGTCGTGGTCCGTTTATTCATTCGCGATGTGCCCGAGATCCAGCACTCGGAGGAAGAAATACTTCTCCTCGCCGAGCGCGGCGCCCAGCAAGGTACGCTAACTAAAAGCGAATCGAGCATCATCACCAACGCCCTATCCTTGGATAACGTGCGCGTGAGCACCTTGATGACGCCGCGCACCGTGATCACGGCCCTGCGGCGTGATGCTACAATCACCGAGGTGTTTCGCGAATTGCCCAGCGTGCCTTTTGGCCGGATGCCCGTGTACGGGCGCAATATCGATGACATCGTGGGGCTCGTGCGACGACGCGATCTACTCAAAGCCAAGGCCAATGATCAGGACGCGTTCACCGTCTCTCAGCTCATGACGGAAGCTCACTTCATTCCCGAAACCATCGCTGTCGCCCAGGCCCTCCATCTCTGCCTGAAGGTCCATACCAAAATGCTCATCGTCGTCGATGAATTCGGCGCTACCGCGGGCGTGCTCACGATGGAGGATATCATCGAACACATCTTAGGCCGCGAAATTTTCGAAAAGGACGACGTCGCTGTCGACATGCGCGAACTCGCTCGCTCCCAACAACAGCGCTCGACGAAATCTTCGAGTAAGCCCAAAATCTAACCTCTCGCAAACACATGCTGCTCGCCTACTGGGTGCACGATCTCAGCCCTTTTTTGATCCGGTTTACCGACACCATCGGCATCCGTTACTATGGGCTTTCCTACATGTTGGGATTTATCACAGCCGGCTGGTTGTTGCGAAGCTATGCTCTCGCCGGTCGGTCGCCCTTGCGCGTCGAAAAAATTGCCGATCTCATCGTTTGGCTTGTGTTCGGCGTGCTGCTGGGCGGCCGCTTGGGTTATTTTATTTTGTATCAACCCGAGACTTTTTTTTCGGATCCGCTGGCGTTGTTTAGATTATGGGAAGGCGGTATGGCCAGTCACGGCGGATTCATCGGCGTCGGCGTGGCGATTTGGGGATTTGCGCGAACCCAAAAGATCCCGTTTTTACAGGTGTGTGATCTCATCGCTTCTTGTGCCGCAGCCGGGCTCATGTTTGGCCGGATCGCCAATTTCATCAATGGCGAGCTTTGGGGGAAAATCACCGATGTGCCTTGGGCCGTGATTTTTCCCCACAGTGCGGCGCCCGGGACGCCCGTTTTTCAAATATTGCCGCGGCATCCTTCCCAACTTTATCAGGCGGCGCTCGAGGGCGCGTTACTGCTCGCGTTCATGCAGTGGCGTTTTTGGCGGAGCCCGTTGGTTCGAACCCAACCAGGAAGATTGACCGGAGAATTCTGGCTGGCCTACGCGGCGATGCGCATCATCGGCGAACGCTTTCGCGAACCTGACGCAGGTTTGATCATGGGCCTGAGTCGCGGGACGTTCTACTCGTTATTTTTAGTCGTGGGCGGCTTGATTTTCATCGGCTACTCCCGCCGGCGTAATCATAATAAAGCCTAACCATAGGCCCACGGGATGCATGGGGCGCCGAGCGCCTCCACGCGGGGACACAGCCTCAATACCGCCCGGGCGCTTTAAACGACCGTACCGGGCGGCAAGATGCCACCCTTGGACACGACGAGTACGCCGTCACGGATGATTACCACGCCATTAGCGTACTTACCGTCGGGTTTGCCGGTCGCGTCGAGCGTGCAGCCTTCGCCGATACGGGCGTTTTTGTCGATGATCGCGCCCTTGATGCGGCAATTTTTCCCCACGCCGAGCGGCGGCCGACCACGCTCGGTGTTCGTCGCCAACTGCGCCTCGGTTTCATAATAATCCGAACCCATCACGATGGTGTCCTCCAAGGTGCAACCTTCCTCGACAAAGGAGCGGATGCCGAAAACGCAGCGCTTGATGCTGGAGTTAGCCAAGATCGAGCCGTCACCGATCACCGCGTGATTGATGTGGCAATGATTGAGTTTCGAGGCGGGCAGATAACGATCTTGCGTGTAAATCGGGGCCGCGGGATCGAAGAAATTAAACGGTGGGAGCGGCTGCGCCAGTGCGAGGTTGGCCTCGAAAAAAGCGCGGACCGTACCGATGTCTTCCCAATAGCCTTCAAAAATATGGGCGCACAATTTCTTTTTCCCGAGCAAGCTAGGGATGACCTCTTTGCCGAAATCGGTCATCGTGTTGTCGAGGGCCTCGGCGAGAGCCGCTCGGTTGAAAACATAAATACCCATCGAAGCGAGGCAGCGCGGCTCAACGGATGGAGTTTTTAGTTTAGCCTCGAGCGCAGGACTCAACGTGAGGCCAGCGATGATCGCAGGGTCTTTGGGCTTTTCCACGAAACGCGCGATGGTGAGATCGTCATTAACCTGCATGAGCCCCAAACCCTCGATTTTCGAGACGGGAAACGGAATCGCCGCAATCGTGACATCGGCCTTGGTCGCGAGATGTTGCGCGATGATCTCGCGAAAATCCATGCGGTAAAGTTGGTCGCCCGAAAGAATCAAAACCAGATCGTGCTCGAAGGAGCGAAAATGAACGAGATTGCGGCGCACGGCGTCGGCGGTGCCTTGATACCAATCGACACTCTTCTCGGTTTGTTCGGCCGACATGATATCAACAAAACCACCGCCAAACGGATCGAAGTGATAAGTGCCTTGGACGTGCCGGTGCAACGAAGCCGTCTGAAATTGCGTGAGCAAAAATATGCGATTAATCTCTGAATTGATGCAATTGGAGATCGGAATATCGACGAGCCGGTATTTACCCGCGAGGGGCACGGCCGGCTTGCAGCGCTCCAGCGTAAGCGGCGAAAGTCGCGTCCCGCGACCACCGCCCATGACCACCGCTAGAGTTTGTTTACGTCGTTCAGCCATAAGGTAAAAATTGTGTCGGAATTATCCGCCAAAAGTACAGGTAAACCAAATTTAAAATAGGTGCAGGCAAACAAGGCCCCAAGAAATCATCGACCGTTATTGCGCCCATGAGGTCATCCTCCGGCGCGGAGAAACGGCCTTGCCCGGCGTTGAAGGGCCTCGCATATCCCAAGTCTTAGCCGATGAATATCCACCCGAGCAAGCAAGCCTTCGCGCGTCTCGCAACCCAAGGAAACGTCATTCCTGTTTACACGGATTTGATGGCGGATTTCGAGACGCCCGTCTCCGCCTACGCCAAATTAAAAGAAGCCGGCCCCTCCTATTTGCTCGAATCGATCGAGGGTGGCGAACGCCTTTCCCGCTACAGTTTTATCGGCTGCCGCCCGCGTAAAGTTCTCGCCTGCGGTCCTGTCACCACCGAAATCCGCACCACGGGTTCACCCGTTAAAACCGTTCCCACCCCGCAAGATCCGCTCACGCTAGTTGAGGCGGAAATGGCCGGTTATCGTCCCGTCACTCTACCTGGATTGCCGCGTTTCACGGGTGGCGCCGTCGGATTTATCGGTTACGAATACGTCACTCGGATCGAGCCGAGCGTGCCGGCCGCCCCCGCCGATGAGCTGAAGATGCCGCTGCTGTATTTCATGTTCTCGGATTCGCTGCTTATTTTCGACCGGGCGAAACAGACACTGCGCTTGTGCGTCAACGCTCACGTCAAAGACGACCCCGCAGGCGCCTACGACGCTGCCGTGGCCGAGCTGAACACACTTTTCGAACTCCTGCGCAAACCTCGTGAACTGGCTCCGGCGCCTTTGATCGAACCCGCCAAAGTCACCGTGCCGCCGGGCAACTTCACGCAAGCGCGTTTCGAGCACGCCGTCGAAGCCGGCAAAGAATTTATTCGTTCGGGCGACATCATTCAATTCGTGCCCTCGCAACGCTTCACGCGGCCCTTCGCCGGCACACCGCTGGATCTTTATCGCGCTCTGCGGACCGTGAATCCGTCGCCCTACATGTTCATTTTGGATACCGGGGATTTTGCGATCGTCGGCGCCTCACCCGAGGTGCACGTGCGCTTGACGGACGGGCGCGTCGAAATTCGCCCGATCGCCGGTACCCGCAAACGCGGCGCCACGCCCGCCGAAGACGCAGCCTTGGAAACCGAACTTCTCGCCGACGAGAAAGAACGCGCCGAACACCTCATGCTCGTCGATCTCGCCCGCAACGATATCGGCCGCGTTTGCACCTACGGTTCGATCACTGTGCCCGAGATGATGGTCGTCGAACGTTATTCTCACGTCATGCATATCGTGTCTCAAGTCGAAGGCACCATCGCCCCGGGCCATACCGCCTACGATCTCATGCGGGCCACGTTTCCCGCGGGCACCGTCAGTGGCGCGCCTAAAATCCGCGCCATGCAAATCATTGCCCAAAGCGAGCCTTCGCAACGCGGTTTCTATGCGGGCGCGCTGGGTTACTTCGGCTATGATGGTAATCTCGATTCGTGCATCATGTTGCGCACCGCACTTTTGAAAGACGGGAAACTGCACATCCAAGCTGGCGCGGGCGTCGTCGCGGACTCGGTGCCGGCCTCGGAATATCAAGAAACCGTGAGCAAAGCTTCGGCGTTACTCAAAGCCGCGGAGATCGCCTCGGGATTCTGAGCGTAGCCGCACGATACCCACGGGCAACTGGGACGAAGTGTGCCCTAGCGTAGCCCTCGCTGCGCCATAATTACGCGGATTTCCCATAGGCTGGCGCAACCAAACGCGCGGCTCACTCGTAGCTATAGTTGGAACGATTCCGGCTTCAACGGGATCAAACCCACTTCGATCAACCCTCAGCCCAAATTCTACCATGCCCACCCAAGCAAAAACGCGCCGCGCTTCGTCCCGTTCAGACTCGGATTCTGTGGAACCCGCATCGCCAGCACGGCTCACCACCGTCGCCGATGCCCCACCCTCGTTCTTAGAAAAATCTGAGCCGACCACCGAGGCGCCTATCGCGCACGGCGAGCGGAGCAACCTCCAGCTCTATCTCCAAGAAATCGGGAAAACCCCGCTCCTCACCATCGAGGAAGAAATCAGTTTGGCGCGCCGCATCCGCAAGGGCAACAAAGCCGCCCGCGATCACATGATCTCCGCCAATCTGCGGCTCGTGGTGAAAATCGCGATGGACTATAAAGACTTTGGCCTGCCCCTCCTCGACCTCATCAGCGAGGGCAACATCGGTCTCATCAAAGCCGTCGAGCGCTTCGACCCACGCAAAGGCGGCAAACTTTCCACGTACGCCGCGTGGTGGATCAAACAATCCATCAAACGTGCGTTGGCGAACCAATCCAAGACCATCCGCCTGCCCGTTCACCTGGTTGATAAAATCTCCAAAATGCGGAAGACCGCGATGCGCCTATCCGAACAACTCGGTCGCGAGCCGTCAGACGAAGAGCTCGCCATCGAACTTCAAATTCCCACCTCCAAAGTGGCGCATCTCAAGTCCGTCAGCGTTCGGCCGGCTTCACTCGATGCGCCGGTGGGCGAAGACGGTGATTCGGGCACGTTTGGCGAAATCGTCGGCGACGAAAACGCCGTCAGCCCCTACGAAGGCCTGCGCGATCGCAATCAATCCAGCGATCTCAACGCCATGGTGAATTCGCTCGATAAACGTGAAGCGGAAATCATCAAACTGCGTTTCGGCCTAGATGGACGTGATGAACTCACCCTAGAGGAAGTGGGTCGTCGTTTCAATGTAACGCGGGAACGTATCCGCCAGCTCGAGTATCTCGCTCTCTCCAAGATGCGCCGGGCGATGACTCAACACGAATCCATCCGCACCGTGGAGGAGATCGAAGAAGAGGAACGCAATCGTCAGCGCATGGACGTGATCCGCGAGTTCATCGAGAGCAAATCTCGCAACCGTTCGTTGAACTGAGCACGTCTTCACGGCGAATTTTCTCCTAGCTCAAGATTAACCGAGGCCGGCTTAAACGCCGGCCTTTTTTGTGCGGCCGCGTCCCGCCTCCTACACGATCCGCTCAGGAATAAAAAAGCCGCCCGAAAACATTCGGGCGGCTTGAGGAATTCACGACGATGGCTCGCGAAGGATTACTCGCGAGGCGAGTTATTCCTTCTTGGAGGCCTCGTCGAGGATGTCGCCGAGGTTCATCATGTCGTTGCCGGCATTGCGGTTGAGCGCCTCGTAGGTCGCCGTCTCAGCCGCCAATTCTTCGGCGCTGTAGTTGGCGGCCTTGATGGAGAGGCCCAAGCGACGCTCGTCGCGGTCGATCTTGACCACGCGGGCGCTGACGACTTGACCGGCTTTGAGCACGTCTTTGATTTTCTCGATGCGCTCTTCGCTGATCTGCGAGATGTGCACGAGACCGTCGATACCGTCCTTGAGCTCCACGAAGGCGCCGAAGGAAGTGATCTTGGTAACGGTGCCTTGGACGACGTCGCCGATCTTGAAGAACGAATCGATGTCGGACCATGGATCGACCGCGAGCTGCTTCATGCCGAGGCTGATGCGTTGCTGCGTAGGATCGATATCGAGCACGATCGCGTCCACTTCGTCGCCCTTCTTGAGGACTTCGGAGGGATGGTTGACCTTGCGGGTCCAGCTCATGTCGGAGACGTGAACCATACCGTCGATACCTTCTTCGAGTTCGATGAAGGCGCCGTAAGTGGTCATGTTGCGGACCTTGCCGCGCACGCGCGCGCCGATCGGGTAGTTGTGGCGAACCATATCCCACGGGTTCGGATCGAGCTGGCGGAGGCCGAGCGAGATCTTCTGGTCATCCTTTTGGATACCGAGGACAACCGCGTCCAATTCCTGACCGACCTTGAGCAGTTCGGAGGGTTTGGTGATGCGCTTGGTCCAGGACATCTCGGTGATGTGCACGAGGCCTTCGACGCCGGGCTCGATCTCGATGAACGCGCCGTAGGGGACGAGGTTGACGACTTTGCCGTGAACCTTGGAGCCGACCGGGAACTTGCGTTCGATTTCGTCCCATGGGTTCTTGGTGGTCTGCTTGAGACCGAGGGAAACGCGTTCTTTGTCGCGGTTCACTTCGATGATCATGACCTGAATTTCTTCGCCCTGTTTCACCATTTCGCTCGGGTGCGAGATGCGACCCCAGCTCATGTCGGTGATGTGGAGCAAGCCGTCCATGCCGTCGAGATCGATGAACGCACCGAAATCGGTGATGTTCTTGACGATGCCCTTGCGGACTTGGCCGGGTTGGATGCTCTCGAGGAGATTGCGGCGCTTGGAGGCGCGCTGTTCTTCGATGAGCTCGCGGCGCGACAGCACGACGTTTTGGCGGACGAGATCGATCTTGAGGACCTTGAAGTCGTAGGTCTGGCCCACGTATTGATCGAGGTTCTTAGGTGGCTGCACGTCGATGTGCGAGGCCGGCATGAACGCATCGACGCCGATGGAGACGATGAGACCGCCTTTGACCTTGGCCTTCACGCGGCCAGCCGCGATGGAGCCTTCGGGGAATTTGGTGAGGATGTTATCCCAGTTTTTCTTTTGTTCGGCCTTGTCGTAGGAAAGGACGGGGTTGCCGTTCTTGTCTTCGAGTTTTTCCACCAGCACTTCGATGCTGGAGCCGATTTGCAGTTCACCGATGTCGATGAACTCATTGGCCGGGATGAGGCCTTCGGATTTGCCGCCGATATCGACGACAACTTCATTTTGGCGGATCTCAGTGATCGTGCCGGGGATGATCGCGCCGACCTTCAATTTATCGAAGGCGGACTGCGCGAGCAGGTCATTCATTAACGAACTCATATGCGTAAAACCGGCAAAAGAGTCGCCTGCTCCTAGCTTCCCTCCGACCGGCAATAACCCCGCAGTAAAGCAGGGTCGTGGGTTGATGGTTGGACTAACGTTGAATGGTGGCGGGAGCATCGCGGCAACGCCAACATGAACCCGAACTGAACCGCGAGCGGTCAGAATCCCCTGCTAAATGGGTCGCTCGCAAGCCCTAATTTGACCCGCAACGCAATAAATCCTCAACGCCAAACCCCAGCTCAAGTTCCGCGCAACGCCTGATCGACCTGCGCGAAAAACGAATCGTAGAGCCCGTGCACCCGCAAGGTCTTGCCGGTGGCCCCCGCCTTGAAGTCGCCTTCCAATAATTCCGTCAGGCGCACATCGACATGGGTGCTCTGCGCATCAGCCCCATGCAGCCGAATTTCAAAAATAAACTGACGACCCATTCCAAAATTCGCGGTATCCCGAATACTACTTTTGGCCTCCACGATTCCTTGCGCCAAGGCGCTGCGCGTAACCACAAAATCCATCCGCTTCAGCGCTTTTTGGACCGCCTGAAACATCACTTTTTGATCCGCCGGATACTCGCGGGTCTGCGGCGGCACCGTATCAAAACGCTCAGCCATGCGGGCTGAAATCGATTCGCAGCCCGTAAAACACAGGCCGACAATCACGAGAGCGAAACCAAGCCAGAGCGTTTTCATTTTGGTTGTTGCTGCGAGATGCAATGCAACGTCCCCAACCCCCACACCAATTCGAGGCAATCGATCGGGATGATTTCTCGCCCAGGGAAACACGCCCCAAGTACCTCGGCGGCCTCCGCGTCGCGCTTAGGTTGACGAAAGGCGGGCATCAAAACCGCGCCGTTGATCACCAAAAAATTCGCGTAACTGGCCGGCATCTGTTGGCCATCACACCAGCAAGGTTTCGGCATGGGCAAAGCGACGACCTTGAATTTTTTTCCCGCTGGCGTGCGCAGGGCGTGGAGACGCTCCAAATTTTCGAGTAAGATCGGATAATTTTTGTCCCGCTTATTATTTTCCAAGACCGTCACGATGCCATCGGCTGAAAAAAACCGAGTCATGTCGTCGATGTGCCCATCGGTGTCGTCGCCGATGATTCCATCGCCCAGCCAGTGAATCGTATGCACGCCGAGAAAATCGCGCAGCGCTTGCTCGATTTCGGCCTTAGACATCGACGGATTACGATTCTGATTGAGCAAGCAGGACTCCGTCGTGAGCAACAAACCCGCACCGTTCACGTCGAGGGAACCGCCCTCCATGATCATTTTTTTCTCGAAACGGCGCAGCCCCAGCGCAGCCGCGATTTTCGGCGGGATCGTGTTGTCCAAATCATAAGGCGGATATTTCCCGCCCCAAGCGTTGTGCTCCCAATCGGTGACGGCGACTTCGCCCGTCTTGTCGTTTTTCACAAAGATCGGGCCATGATCCCGACACCACGCATCGTTCGTCGGATGATCGAACAACGTGACCTTCGTGAGATCGGCCCCAGCTTTTTTGATCAACGACCAAGCCCGCTTGTGCAAGGCGTGCGCGGCATTGATGCGCACCTCTTCAAAGCGACTGATGTGCGCGACGATCTCGGCAAATTTCGCCGGAATGGGCCGAAAATAACCGGGCCACGTTTTCAGATTGTGGGGCCAAGAAAACCATACGGCTTCCTGCGCCTCCCACTCCGCCGGCATTCTAAAACCAAGTGCGGCGGGGGTCTTTTTAGCAACGGCCATGGCTCAGTCGCTGAAGCGTTTCGTGAGGTCGCCGTAAGCGTCAATACGACGGTCGCGTAAAAACGGCCAGTGCGTCCGCGTGACATCGACTTTGTCGAGCTCGATGGGCACTAGCATGACTTCTTCGCGATCGACGCTGGCTTTGGCCAAAATTTGGCCGCTCGTGCCCGCCACGAAACTTTGTCCCCAAAATTCGATCCCCGGTCCGCCGATGGGCGTTTCTGTGCCGATGCGATTGATCGCGGCGACGTAGCAACCATTCGCGACGGCGTGACTGCGCTGGATGGTTTCCCACGCGCCGTGTTGGTTGACGCCGTATTCGGCTTTCTCGTTGGGGTGCCAACCGATCGCCGTCGGATAAAATAAAATCTCTGCGCCTTGCATCGCCGTGAGACGCGCACCTTCGGGATACCATTGGTCCCAACAGATGAGCACGCCGATCTTGCCAAATTTCGTATCCCAAGCGCGGAAGCCGGTATCGCCCGGCGTGAAATAGAATTTTTCGTAGTAGAGCGGATCGTCCGGAATGTGCATTTTCCGGTAAATCCCCAACAAGCTGCCGTCGGCATCGATGATCACCGCCGTATTGTGATAAAGACCTGAGGCGCGTTTTTCAAAAAGAGAGGCGACGATGACGACGCCGTATTTCTTAGCTAATTTTTGAAACGCCTTGGTGCTGGGCCCGCCGATCGGCTCAGCCAATTTGAAATTCTCGTGATCTTCGTTTTGGCAGAAATATTGGGAGCGAAACAACTCCTGCGTGCAAATGATGTTGGCGCCTTGCTTCGCGGCGCGTTCAGCCAGACCGAGCGTTTTTTTGAGATTAGCCGCCGGGTCGCCGGAACAGGCGTGTTGCAATAGACCGAGAGTGACTTTGGGCATGACAGTAAAACAGGTTAAGGGCGCCAGCGTTGGGATGCGGCTAGATCAGTAAACCACTTTGTTGAGCGGATATTCCACGATGCCTTCGGCCCCGAGTTCTTTGAGTAGCGGGATGATCTCGCGCACCACGCTCTCGTCGATGATGGTCTCGAGCGCCACCCAATCGGGATTGCTCAACGGCGAAATCGTCGGATTCCGCAGCGCAGGCACGCAGTTGACGATTTTATCGAGGGCCTTTTTCGGTGCGTTGAGTTTGAGGCCCACTTTGCTCCCGGCCTCGAGCGCGCCACGCAGCAAGAGCGCGATCGTTTCGATTTTTTTTCGTTTAGCTGGGTTCGCCCAACTCGCTTTGTTGGCGATGAATTTGGTATTGGTTTCGAGCAGCGTATCCACGATGCGAAGTTTATTAGCCCGCAACGAACTGCCCGTTTCAGTGATGTCCACGATGGCATCGACAAGATCGGGAACTTTAACCTCAGTGGCGCCCCAAGAAAATTCGATCTCCGCCTTCACG
>Ga0209598_10003087_pt1 | contig 12699 bp, 12 predicted proteins | sample M_140807_EF_Meta_FD_187317 | JGI IMG/M metagenome (GOLD analysis project Ga0209598, IMG submission 187317) | Freshwater microbial communities from Lake Montjoie, Canada to study carbon cycling - M_140807_EF_MetaG (SPAdes) (version 2) | ecosystem: Environmental > Aquatic > Freshwater > Lake... | reverse complement strand
GAAGGTCGAGGAGATCGGCAACAAGGAGGAGCTCCAGAAGGTCATCAAGCCGGGCGAGTGGAACGACTACCACCTCGTCGCCAAGGGGCCGAAGCTCTCTCACTTCATCAACGGCACGCTGATGTCGGAGACGATCGACGAGCAGGAGGGGAAGCGCACCGAAAAGGGGGTTCTCGCCCTCCAGCTCCACGCCGGCCCACCGATGGTGGTTCAATTCAAGGACATCCACCTCAAGCGCACCAAACTCGCCGACGGTCGCAAGAAGCTCGTCCTCGTGGCGGGCAACGCCAGCCACGGCCCTGGCGAGCACGAGTTCCGGGCCGGCGTGAAGCTGCTGGAAAAGTGCCTCGATTCGAGCGGCGGCAAGCTCGTCACGGCGGCCTACGACCACGGCTGGCCGACCGATCCGACCGCCTTCGACAACGCCGACGGGATCTTCTTCTTCGCTGACGGCGGCGGCGGCCACCCCGTCCTCCAGAGCAACCGGCTGGCGATGGTCGACGCGCTGGCGAAGCGCGGCGTCGGCATCGCCTGCCTCCACTACGCGGTGGAAGTGCCGAAGGAGAAGGGTGGCCCCGAGTTCCTCAACTGGATGGGGGGCTACTTCGAGCCCCACTGGTCGGTGAATCCCCACTGGATGCTCGCCAAGACGGAGCTTGCCAAGGATCATCCGATCACCCGCGGTGTGAATCCGTTCGAGACGAACGACGAGTGGTACTACCACATGCGGTTCAAGGAGCCGCAGTCGAAGGTGGTGTCGATCCTCTCGGCCGTCCCGCCGGACGACACCCGCGAACGTCCCGATGGCCCCCACAGCAACAACCCTGTCGTCCGTGCCGGCAAGGGGAGCCGCGAGGTCCTCGCCTGGGCCTACGAGCGCCCCGAGGGGGGCCGCGGCTTCGGGTGCACCGGCGCCCACTTCCACCGCAACTGGGCCAACGACGACTTCCGTCGCCTGATGCTCAACGCGTTGGTGTGGACGACCGGCCTGGACGTCCCCGCCGAGGGCGTCAAGAGTGGCGTCACCCCCGACGACATGGCGGCGAACCTCGACGCCAAGGGGAAGTGAGCCGAGCTGTCGCGGGACTCGCGACGACATGATTCGACGCGGGGCGGGGGCGTGCTCCCCCGCCCCGCTTTTTCAACCACTTCCAGCAGAGCAAAGAAGGAGACTTTTTCATGCCCAAGCTTTCCGTCGATGGTGTCGGTGAGTTCGAGGTTCCCGCCGGCAAGCGACTGGTGAATGCCCTTGTTGACGAGTGCGGGATCGACCAGCTCCATGCCTGTGGCGGCATCGGTCGTTGCACCACCTGCCGGGTGGAGGTCGTCGCCGGCGAGCCAGCCGCGATGACGAAGGCCGAGAAGGACGTCCTTGCCGCCAAGGGGATCACGACGCCGGGCTTGCGGCTCTCCTGCCAGATGCTCTGCGATCACGACATGAGCGTGAAGGCCACGAGCCGCCTGGCTGGCTCCGGCCGCGTCGACGCGGGCAAGCGCCCCGCCGACGGCCTCGAGCCGCAGCCGGTGGAGTGGGTGTAAGCGACTCGCTCGCCTACACGCTCTAGAAAAGCACCCCGCGTGACGCGGCCAGCGAGGGGTCGCCCGTGCTCCGAGAGCCGGCCTCGCCGGTGAGTGCAGCCCGGAGGGCGAAAGCGATAGCGGCGCGGAGAGAGCCGAGGCCATGGATGGCCGAGGCGAACGTCCGGCGACGGGGCATGGGGGACCCCGAAGCCGAGTTTGAGCCGGAAGCGCAGATGGCGAGGCGTGTGGGTGGTTCGTCGGCGGGGCCGGCAAAAGTTTCGTCGTGACTCGGAGGACCTCGTCACTCCTCAAGCGTTCGCCGATCCCCGCCTCGCCTGCACGCTGTGAAGTTGTCGGTGACGCTTTGCAGCGAGGGGTCGCCCGTCTTCCGAGAGCCGGCGTCGAAAGCCGCGGAACATCTTGTTCAAGTCCTGTACCGCCGAAGCACGAACCTCAAAACGAGGGTCGCAACGAACACGGCCACGGCTGCGATGTTCACCATGAGCCAGAGGTTTGGACGCCCAGGCCGCTTCGCATCAAGAGTCGGCCTCGCCAACTCGCCCTCGCCATCCAACTCCTCGCCGTTGTCTCCGACCGTATAGACGACGTCTCGCACCTCATCGGACACGACCGTGCCGGGCGGAAAGCTAAGCTCGAAGAGCGAGTCAGTGACGTCGTCGTTGACGGCCAGACGCACCGCAACCGTGTCGTGGCGCTCCTCCACCAGCGCATCGTGAGCCGGTCTGTCCAAAGCCTGCGCGTATTTCACGCTGACCATCCGGTACGGGAGCCAGATGCCTGGTGCGACTTCCCGCAGGTCAGAATGCAAGTTTCGTGAACTGATTTCAGCGGTCGCCGGTCCCCGGTCATCATCGCGGCGCCGGTTCTCCGAGAACCGAATCGCGAACGCTGCAGCAGGGTCGATCCATTTCCTGAAGCCGAGCGTCGGTTCCGAGATCACATGGCATGGCACGCCATCCACCGACTCGCATGTGGGCTCCACGGTCCAATGAAGTGATGCCCCCTCGTACACATCGGGGGGCCAGCCGAAAAACACTCGGCTGTCATGTGGCAAGTCCCGGATGTTGTCGATGAGGGGGATTCCCAGCGCCAGAGGATACGTGTGCCAATCTGCCGAAAGATCCTTCGACGCCAGAACCCCCCCCTGGCTCGAGAATTCAGAGTAAATCCGCTGCACTTTGCCATCGAACACCCGACAGAACTCTCCAGGACCAGGGCGGGCTGCGATGTCGGCGGCCAGATCACCACGATGTGGATACTCGAGCGTCCGTCTGAACACGTAACGCCGCTCGCCTTTGTGGGCTTCGCGATTGAAGACGTAGGGGATTGCATCGGCAAACGACGCATGCGTTGGCACCAACCGGCACAGGTCGGTGTATTCCGCATCGATGGCGTGGATGTTCTTCAACGTGCGGCAGATCCCGTCACGCAAATCGGCCGATGTCAAGGTGGCCGGCGTGGTTGAAGGAACCGGCAGGGTGACATCCGGAATCGTGTCGGCGCGTAGCAGCGCGCCGTAACAACACGCCCAGGCCAAGATGACTCCGACCGGCGCCCCTCTTCGGAAGCAAGAACACCTCCTTGTGCTCGGATCACGTGCCTCGAGGTGTCCTGCAGGACCGCTCATCACAAGACTCCCGTTGCCCTCGGAATCCCCGATTCAACGCTGACCGCGCCTCACTTCGCCCCGAAGAGCTTGAGCACGATGCCGGCGACGTCGCGGGCGTGGAGGGGCTCCGAGCCGATGACGTCGGGGCGGGAGCAGATGAGGATCGTCTCGTGGGGATCATCGGCGTCGATCGCGCCGTGCGAGCCCTTGACGAGATTCGTGTCGAGCGGGATCCCGAACGGCATCCCCGGCGGCGGCGGGGCGGTGCGGTCGATGAACATCTCGAGCGGGTCGTAGCCGGGCTTCTTGTGGATGTCGATCGTCCGGGCAAAGGTCGGCGCCTTGTTGACGTCGACCCACCACGGATAGGCAAACCAGGCCTCCGACGTGCTCTCGAGCACGACATCGCCGCAGTGGCTGGCCAGCGCCGGGACGGGGGTGTCGGAGAGCGCCGCGCCGATGAGCGCCGTGCCAGAGTAGACCTGCTTCACGCCGCGCCGGGTGTCGAAGAGGGTGTGGATCTGCTGCACGAGCCGGTCGCGCTCCTCACGCGCCAGGCCGAGCTTGAGAAAGACATGCGCTACCTGGTGATCGGCCAGCGCCCAGGCCCGGCTCTTCTCCATGTCGATCAGCTCCCCGTCGGGGGAATCCTTGACGAAGAGCAGGCCGACATCGCGGAGGATGCGGTTGACGAAGACGGCGTGCGTCACCGGGCGGATCCGGTATTCACCCGCCACGACGACGACGAGATTCTCCGCCCCCACGAGCCGGCCATACTCCTCCACCAAGGCGCCGATCTCGGCGTCGAGCTCGCCGCAGGCGGCGTGGGCGGCGTCGCTGTCGGGGCCTTGTCGCTGCGCGGCGTAGTCGAGGTGGGGGAGATAGACAACGGCCAGATGCGGCGGGGCATCTTTGGCGGCGGCGATGAAGCTCTTCGCGATCCAGCGCGAAGAATCGATGCCGGCCAGCGGCCCCCAGAACTTGTGGAGGGGGAAGTCGCCAAGGCTCTCGCGGAGAGTCGCGTAGAGCGGCTCCGGGTTGGTGTGGCACCACATCGTCTCGGTGCCGTCGGGGTTGTGCCGGGGGGCCGGGAGGCAGACGAGATCGGCCGTGGCGTGCTTTGACTGAAGGAGAAACCAGGCGGCGGTGCGCAGCTCCGGCCGGGAGGCCTTGAGGCGGTCCCAAATCCTCGGGATGCGGTGGACCGAGTCGGGGCTGATCCACATTTCGAGATGGTGCTCGTCGCGGTCGTAGACGCCGTTGGCCATGATCCCGTGCTTCCGCGGCGTGCCGCCGGTGGTGAGCGTGGCCTGTACCGGGCATGTGACGGCGGGGAAGCAGGGCGCGAGCGGCACCTTTCCACCGAGCGCGGCAAGCCCGGCCACGACCGGCATCCGAGCGAGGTCTTCAGGCCGCAAGCCGGGGACCGAAAGGAAGAGGACGTGGAGCGGCTGGGGGTCGGCGGCGGCGGTCATCGGTGGCTCCGAGGAGAGTGGGAGGCGGCTGGAGGAAGGTGGCGGGCGAGGAAGGAAAACGACTCGCGGGCGGTGTCGAGCCAGCGGTGGGACTGGCGGGGAAGCTCGACATGGAGCCCCCCGTCATAGCCGCCGGCGGCGAGGAGGGGGAGCAGGGCGGCAAAATCGACGTCGCCGGCCCCGAGGGGGAGATGGTCGTGCCGGCAGGCGAGCATGTCGTCGACATGGACGTTGACGATTGTTGCGACGAAGGGCTCGAGCCTGGCCGCCAACGGCCATTCCCCCATGCACTCCAAGTGGCCGAGGTCGACGGTGAGGCCGAAGCACTCGGGCACCCCGAGGCGGTCGCGGAGCAGGGCCCACCGGGCAAGCGTGTCGATCACCATGCCCGGCTCTGGCTCAAATCCCAGTTGCACGCCACGCTTCGTCGCCCGTTCGATGACAGACCCAAGGCCTGTGCAGAGCCGGTCGAGATTTGTCGGGTCGGCGGCGGCGTCGCGCCCCACGCCCGACCAGAGGGAGAGGCAGGGAGCCCCCGACTTGGCGCCCGACGTGGCGTTCAGTTCGGCGGCGAGATCGACCGCCGCGAGAAGGAAGTCGACGCGGCGCTTCCGGGCGGTGGGATCGGGGGAGACGAGCGTCGGCTCGTGCTTGTGGAGGGGATCGAGGAGATGGCGGGCGCCTGACTCGATGACACAGGCCATCCGCGTGCGGGCGAGGAGCGAGCGCCAGCGATCGATCTCGGCGGAGAGGCCGGCGAGGCTGCCTGTGGCTACGCCGGAGAAGAGACCGTGATCGGGGGTCAGCGCCAGCGACCGGTAGCCTAGGTCGGCGAGGATCGCGACGGCGTCGGCCGGTGGCACGTCGCCGATGCTGTTGGTGCTGAAGCCGGGGCGCATGGCGGCGGCGGGTGCCGGTCAGGTGGGGGGGATGAAACGCCGCAGGAGATGGAAGGGGGCGAGGAGGGCGAGGATCACGACGGCCCAGGGCTCGCCGCAGACGGAAAGCACGAGGATCGCGTCGAGGGTGATCAGCGACATGATCGCATTGCCGACCGCCGCGCGGACAGCCTGCGGCACGGGGTTGAGGACGCCAGTGGCGGCGCGGAGGAGGATCGAGGCCGACACCAGCGTCCAGAGGATCGTCCAGGCGGTGAGCCGGTCGACGGCCATCCCGGGCTGGACCGCGCCCGCCCAGGGGATCGCGCCGGTGGAAGCCCGCACGCCGAAGAACGCACCACAGCCGGCCAGCACCAGCCCCAGGGCCATCGTGGCCGTGGCCCGAGCCAGCGCCGCCCGCCTGCTCGTCGTCGCCTCGTCGCGGGCGTAGAGAGTGATCCCCGCCACATAGACGGCGATTCCCACCGGGATCAGCCAGTGGGGCAGGAGGAGCGGGCCGCCGGCGGCCGACATTCCCAGGAGCCAGTTGAGCCCTCGGCAGAGCCCCATCACGGCCGGGCCGAAGGGGGTGCTCTTGGCATGCCGGTCGTAGGTCCAGATCGCTGCGGTGAGCCCTGCTCCGACCAGCGCCGGCGCCGGATACCCCGAGGCGAAGGCCGCGCCGCACGCTCCCAGGCCAGCCAGCGCCAGTAATCCCTGGCCGACCAGCGCCGCTGTCTTCACGTCGATCTGCCCGGAGGGGAGCGGACGCTCGGGGCGCTCGACTGAATCGAGGGCAACGTCGAAGACATCGTTGAGCACCATCCCAGCGGCATAGAACGCCCAGCCCGCGGCAGCGGCCAGGAGCATTGCCGGCCGCGCATGGAGCGAGGTCAGCCCGGCGACGACGAGATAGCCGGCGAGGACGTCGGCGATCGCCGTGAAGTGATTCGGCAGCCGCAGCAGTCGTGCCCAGGCGAGCCCTTGCCCCATGCGCGTCACCCGATCGCCACGCCGGCCCGGCCGGCACTGGCTTGGAGGTATTCCCGCGCGGCCTTCGCCGCTTCGTCCGGCTTGGCGCGGTTGGGGTAGAGCTCGACGGTCACCCAGATGTCGGGCGTGTGTTCGGCGATGGCGCGGAACACCCCGTCGAAGTCGATCGCCCCGTCACCGGGGACAAGATGGTGGTGAACGCGCGTCGCGGCGATGTCCTCGAAGTGGTAGTGCTTCGTGTGGGGCTTCATGATCGGCACCCACTCGGCCGGATCCTCGGAGACGCAATAGGCATGGCCGATGTCGAAGTTGAGGCCGAGGGCGGGGTGATTCACACGCTCGGCAAACTCGAGATACTGCCCGAACTTCTCGATCAAAAGCCCCGGCTCCGGCTCGATCAGGAGCGTCACCCCGACCTCCGCGGCCACGTCGAGGACCGGCATGATCTCGTCGTAGAAGATGTCGGTGGCCTGGGCGTAGGTCTGCCCCTCGGCGACCTCGCCACCCGGCTCGGTGGAGATCGTCTTGGCGCCGAGCTCGGCCGCCAGACGGAGGGCGCGCTTCGTGTGCTCACGGCGGATCGCCCGGTAGTGGCGATCGGGGTCGGTCCAGCCGGGATGCCAGTAGGGCTGCCGGGGATCGGCGATGGCGTTCATCATGAACGCGTTGATGTTGGAGATCGTCAGGCCTGACTCGGCCAGGGCCCGGCGGATGGCGTCTTTCTGAACGCCGAGCAGGCCGGCGGGCCAGGCGTGGGGGACGTCGGCGAGGAGCTCGATGCCGGAATAGCCGAAGCTGGCGATCCGCCGGATCGCCTGTTCCACGGGCACGTCGAGGTAGGCGTTGGAGGAGAAGGCGAGAGAGAGGGGCATGATGGCTCCGAACTGGCGGGGGGACCGGCCGACAGGCCATGGCTCCCCCCGGGACCACGAGAGTCTAGTTTCCCGTCGGCCAGAGAACGAGGTGGCGTTCGATCCAGTCCGGGCGGAGCGGCAGATGCTCGAGCTCCGTGTAGACCATCGCCGAGGGATTCACATCGCAGGCCTCCATCAGCCGCACATGCCGTTCGACAGCGGGGTGTCGGCCGACCGTGGGGAGAACGACGAGCCAAACGGCGGCGAGGATCGCCGTGGCGAAGGCCAGCCGCAGCCCGGGAGGGATCGTCGGGAGGATGCCGGCAGGACGTGTCACGGCGTCACCCCCTGCCGGAAGAGCCAGCCGAACGTCAGGCTCGCCATCGCCAGGGAGAGGACGAGATTGAGGGCCTGGCCTAGGCAATAGAGAATCAGCGGCCGACCGCTGGCGAGCGTCGGGGCAAGCTCGCGGAAGTTCGTCTGCAGCCCCATGCAGATGAATCCCACGCAGAACAGCCAGCCGCGCAGCCGTGACGTGAAGCCGTTGATCGCGCCGTCGACGAGGAGCGCGAGCTCGGGCGACATCGTGAACAGCCAGGAGCAGACGATCGACGTGCCGATGAAGCCGAGGATGAACTTTGGAAACCGGCGCCAGGCCTCGGCCGCCAGCGACGTCTTCGGGCCGGAGGCATCGCGATCGACCCAGCCGGCCCAGTAGACGGCGACCGCGAAGGCGACGATCCCGATCATCGAGTTCTGGATCATCTTCACCGTGGCTGCCACTTCGGCCGGGCGCTTGTCGTCGAGATTCTTCCCGAGCATCTCGCCGGCAGCGACGACCGCCCCGGTGGCATCGATCGTGCCACCGAGCCAGGCGCCCCCCACGATCGGATCGATCTCCGCCCACTGGATGAACGGCGGCATCACCACCATCATCGCCACGGTGAACAGCAGCGAGAGCCCGATCGCCAGCGACAGCTCCTCCTTCTTCGCCTTGCAGGCGGCGCCGGTGGCGATCGCCGCCGACACTCCGCACACCGACATGTCGGCAGCGATCACCATGCACAGGCTCTTGGAGGGGATCTTCAACCAGTGGACCCCGAACAAATAGGTGACGACCAGGACGATCGGCGTCACCACCCAGCTCGTCAGCAGCCCCGGCAGGCCGAGCTCGAGGAGCCGGCTGAAGAGGACCTCTGCGCCGAACACGACCAGCCCGGCCTTGATGAGAAACTCCCCCTGGAGCGCCGGCTCGAGCCACTTTGGTGCGCCGATAGTATTGCTGATGACGAGGCCGACCAGGAGCGCCCAGAGGGGATATTCGAGGTTGTAGTAGTTGATCACCTTCTGTGCGGCCATCAGATAGGCGAGACCACCGAGGAGCGCGAGGAAGCATGCCCCGGGGAGCACCTCCGGGAGCGACCGGCCCCGCAAAAGCGTGCCGGCGGCGAGGATGCCCACGACCCATGTCATCCCGAGGAGGATCGGGATCGAGACCGGCTTGACCTTCGTCGGGTCTTTCTTGTCGATCACGACGAGGGCTTGCCGTGGCGCATCGCTCCAAGTCTGCGGCTTGTCGATCGTCGCAGAAAGCCGATTGGGCCAACCCTTCGGGAAGGCCTTGCGGCTGGCCGCGTCCTCGGTCGGTCGCCCGCTCCAGCCGATGAAGAGCGCCAGCGCCACCAGCGCCACGCCGATGAGGATCGCAGCGGAGTCTTCGTGGAACCCGCGCCGGCGAGCGTCGGCACCGCGATCAGTTGCCATGGAATCTGGTCCTCCTCAAAATCGTCGGGGCCCGATACCGTCAGCTCGAGGCGCTGCGGTATTTGGAGAGGGCCGTCTGGAACACCCAGCGCGATATCACCAGCGCCGCCGCGGCAGCGAACACCGTCCCGGCCACCATCATGCCCCCCTGCCCCGTCAGCGGCTGGGCGATGACCCGCGCCGGGACGTTGACAACGAGGAGAATCGGGATCACGAACGTGCACAGCGCGCGCAGCGGGCCCCCCCAGGGGCCGGAGTAGATCTCGGCGGGATAGCGGGAGAAGTTCGTCAGATAGAACCAGAAATCGTAGAGGCTTTGATTGCGCCCCAGATGGATTGTGGCGGCGGCGAGCATGATCACGAGGCTGTAGAGGATCGCCACACCGCAGACCACGAGGAGCGGGTAGAGAAGGATCGCCACAGGATGCGGTGGCTGCGGGAGGCGGGGGATCGCCCAAGCAAGCAGCCCGACGCCGACGAGGCCATTGGCGAAGGCCGAGAAGTCGACCCGGTGCATCGAGAGGAGGAACTGCGCATCGAGCGGCTGGACGAGGATCCCGTCGAGCCCGCCGGTGCGGACCATTTCGGTGAGCTCCTCGGCGCTCGGCATGAAGAGGGCCTGGACGATCGAGTTGATGATCAGGCCGGTAGCCACGAAGGCGAAGAACGGTTCCTTCGTCCAGCCTGTCCCGAGGCCGATCTCGGGGGTGAAGGTGAAGACGAGGAGATAGAAGGCGAGGTTCATCGCCATCCAGCCGAGGCTCGTGACGCACTCGAGGACGAAGTTCGCCCGAAACGTCATGTCGCGGACCAAACAGGCCCGCGCGAAGGTGAGCAAGATCGAGACGTAGCGGGTCATCGAGTCGCTCCTTTACCCGCCAAAAGCACTGTAGCGCCGCGTGCCGCGCCACCAGGCGATCCGGCAGGCGACGATCATCACCCCCACCCAGGCTGCTTCCAACAGGAGCGACCGGACGAGCTGGGCTCCCTGCACCTTCCCCAGCCACACCGCCGCCGGGAAGTAGGCGGTGTATTCGAAGGGGAGGAAGCGGACAACATCCGCCACACTCACGCCGGCGACACCGGTGGGGATGTCGCGGAGCATGTCGAGGGGAAACATGTGGCCGGAGAGCATGTACTGCACGAGCATGTAGGCGAAGACGATGCTCGAGACCTCGAGGAACCAGAAGCCGAGCATCCCCAGCGTCGCCTCCATGAAGAATCCGAGGAGGAAGGAGAGCACGAGCGACAGCGCAAAGGCACCAAGCGTCGTCCAATCGGGGATCGGCGGGAAGTAGTCGCGGCAGAAAAGGAACACGCCGGCGAAGGGGAGGGTTGCCACGGCGTAGTAGACGAGCTTGTGGGCGATCCGCGCGGCGAGGAGGTAGCCGACGTAGTCGACCGGCTGGACAAGGTATTTCTTGATCGACCCGTCGCGGATGCTGCGCGCGATGCCGCTGGCCAGGCCCGGCATGCTCGAGAAGGCGCGCGAGACCATCGTGAGGAGGTAGTAGGCGACGATGTCGTTGCGGGAGTAGCCGGCGATCGATCCCGAGCTCGTTGCGCCGAAGACGGCCGTCCAGAGGAAGACCTGCGTGACGATCGGGAGGAAACGCATGAGCGTGCCGAGGACGAAGTCGCCACGGTAGACGAGACGTTCTTCGAGGCAGATGACGAGCATCGTCCACCACACCCGCAGGCCCAGGCGGCGGCGGGCAAGGAAGCCCGATGGCGCGGGATCGCTCGCGGCTGCGGTCATCGTGGGGCCCCCGTCGCGCCGTCGGTGCCGGCGGTGCTCCCCGAGCGGAACAGTTCGGCAACGATCTCCTCGAGTGGCACATCCTCCACCGACACGTCGCGCACCCCCTGCCCGCGGAGGATCCCGGGGAGGACATCGGCGATCCGCGTCCGATCGATCCGCAGAACCACCTGCGGCCCACGGATTTCGCAGGGGAAGCCGAGGCGATCGATGGCGGCCGGATCGGGGGGGGCGTCGAGATCGAGGGTGACGATCTTGTGCGAGGTGAAACGGTCGACGATCTGCTCGAGCGAACCGTCGTAGAGGATGCTCCCTTCGGTGACGACGACGAGCCGCTTGCACAGCGCTGCCACGTCTTTCATGTAGTGGGTGGTGAGGATCACCGTCATCTGCCGCTCGGCCTGGACGTGGGCGAGGAAGCGGTGGAGGGCGTGCTGCGCGACGACATCGAGGCCGATCGTCGGCTCGTCGAGAAACAGCACCTCCGGCTCGTGGAGCAGCGCCGCCACGAGCTCGAGCTTCATCCGCTCGCCGAGCGAGAGGTCACGGACCGGCCGGAGAAGGAGCTTGCGGACGTCGAGGAGATCGACGAGCTCGTCGCGCGTCCGTTCGAACCGCGGCGTATCGATCCGGTAGATCTCCTTGTGGAGCCGGAAGCTCTCGGCGGCAGGGAGATCCCACCACAGCTGGTTGCGCTGCCCCATGACGAGCGCGAAGCGGCGGCGGAATTCGTCGGTCCGCTCCCAGGGAACGCTGCCGAGGACGGTGGCCGCGCCGCGGGTCGGGGTGATGATCCCGGAAAGGAGCTTGAGAAAGGTCGTCTTGCCGGCGCCGTTGGGGCCGAGCATGGCGACGAACTCCCCCTTCTCCACCCGCAGATCGACCCCCCGGAGGGCCTCGACGACGCGGCTTTTCCGGTTGAAGAGCCCCGTGATGCTCGCCAGCAGCCCTTCCGGCTTGTCGAAGACCCGGTACTCCTTGGCGAGCCCCTGGACCTCGATCACGGGCTCACCCGCCGTGCTCGGGGCGTTTGTCCGGGGCTGACTGGAGTTGTGCATGGCGGGAGTATAGGGGAAAACGTCCGTTCACCCGGAGGGCCCCCCATGATCCGCGTCGGCCTCGGCCACGACACCCACCGCCTCGGGCCGGGCACGGCGCTCGTGCTCGGTGGGATCGCGATCCCGCACGATCGGATGGCCCTCGGCCACAGCGATGCCGACGTCCTCCTTCACGCCATCACCGATTCGCTTCTCGGGGCGGCAGCGATCGGCGACATCGGCGAGCTCTTTCCCGACACCGATCCGGCCAACAGGGGGCGGGATTCGGCCGGGATGCTCCGCGTCGCCTGCGACCGGGTAGCCGAAGCGGGGTGGCGGATTGTGAATCTGGATTGCGTGATCTTCGCCCAGCGCCCCAAAATCCTTCCGCACCGCGCCGCGATCCGCAGCCGCGTCGCCGCGATCCTCGGGATCGACGTCGACCGGGTGTGGCTCAAGGCGAAGACGGGTGAGAAGGTGGGGCCGATCGGCGAGGAGCTCGCGATCGGCGCGGAGTGTGTGGTGTTGATCGAGCGCGATTGAACCGTCCGGCCGAGGGTGGCCGGCCGCGCGGAAGACCAGGAAACGAAGGACAGTTCATGGCAACGACCGAGGCGACGAAGGCCCTGCCGAAGATCGAGGTTTACAGCACGCTCTCGCGGAAGAAGCAGGCGCTCGAGACGGTGCGCCCCGGCGAGGTGGGGATGTATCTCTGCGGGCCGACGGTCTACAAGCCGAGCCACATCGGCCACATGGTCGGCCCGGTGATCTTCGACACCGTCAAGCGT
>Ga0209598_10003082_pt1 | contig 12704 bp, 9 predicted proteins | sample M_140807_EF_Meta_FD_187317 | JGI IMG/M metagenome (GOLD analysis project Ga0209598, IMG submission 187317) | Freshwater microbial communities from Lake Montjoie, Canada to study carbon cycling - M_140807_EF_MetaG (SPAdes) (version 2) | ecosystem: Environmental > Aquatic > Freshwater > Lake... | reverse complement strand
CTATGTTATCCTTGATTAACTTTTCTAAAACCGCGACTGCTGGATACTCGGGGCGGGGTTGCTCCTGACGATGCACCTCAGCAAGTGCGAGCGCGAATCGCTCCATTTTTTCTCGGTCATCCTCACCACATTCAATGATTTTAGTGAAAAGATCGTCATCATTGAACCGCCTCATCTTAACTAAAAAATCGATACAAGAATCTTCTGGAGGAGAGAGGGTGAAGCTTCCATTTGAAAACTGTTTCACTCCAATAATTGATTCATACAACCTCGGCGCAAATCGTTGGTTGAGCAGTATTTCATCCCTACAAAACTTACGTCGCCGAAGGGGATCTCGCGCATCAATAAAATCAAGGTATAGGGGTTTTTTTAGCTTATATGCTGCATCGCCAACCAAAAAAATGTGTGATGCATGAGTCTCATGATGAACCACTGAAGTGGCAGAGCTGCCGTACGAAGCTGGATCGCAGAGAAAGGTTATTAGGCTGGAAGGGGAAGCCTTATCAGACATGAGATCTCCAGTGAATGAGTTTATAACACTATAAGCAGGGCGCTGCTCGGTGCGAAGAGGTGAATTGGAAGATTCGAGGAATGTATTAATCCCTTTCTGGATGGTATTATCATGATGTGGTAGAGTCTTTGTCCAAACAGCACTTCAATCGCTTGAAATTTTTCTCAGTCACCGATTATGAACAATAACTCCGATTCGAATCGAGCCCTAGAGATCCTTGAGACTCTCCTTCCTCATCTTCGCGCTGGTGCGGAATATGCCGCACACATTCAAAAACAGATCGCGCATCAACCCGATAAATCAGCTCCGGATGGTAATCACTTCGCAGCAGCTCTCTCCGATGCCGATATCTCAATTCAAACGGCTATTGAAGTTGCAGTGTTGTCCGCATTCCCGAATGCCCGTTTTTTTGGGGAAGAGTACGCAAGCTCGGTGAATACGAAATATCTTGCTGGTACATGGTTGCAAGAGGACGGTGAAGACTGGGTGTTTTTGCTCGATCCGATTGATGGCACACGTTACTATCTCGATCAAGGAGAGTTTCAGGTTATCTTTAGCATTGCTTCGCCCACAAGTTTTGAGGCTAGCATTTTTCTTTTCCCGAGAAGAAAAAAAATTCTCTATGCGGTGCGGGGGAAGGGCGCTTTTATGGGTGAATGGAGTGAAACATCACTTCGAGATTACGCTCCTTTCAGATTAACACCTGCTGATGCACCGGTGTTCTTTAGCCGAACTCGCTACTCTGATGAGGGGGTATTTGGAACGCGTGGCCTATTCGATCTTGAACGAGATTATCGACCGGGACTGGAAACTCCCATCTATACCGGACTATTTTTTGGTGAGCTTAGTAGTGTGGTTATGAGTGGAGGGCAGCTAATCGATGGTGCTGCCGCGGCGTTTATTGCGAGTGAAGCGGGAGCAATAGTTACCACTCACACCGGAGAACCTCTCCCCGAACCACGCTCTGCGGGAGCGAGCCGAGCATTTGGGGGGTTGGTGATTTCGGATGATGCAGCGCTCCACAGTGATATTTTAAAGGTGATATTTTAAAGGCGATATTCTAAAGGTGCTTAGCGAGTCGGGGCGGGTTATTGAGGAGCTGTGTATGGTCGTTCCTTGGTGAAGATCATACACAAGCCTCGAGCGATTTTGGGAATTGTTCGCAAAGTTATAGTGCGACAGCTTTCAGCGAAGGTCGATGCTCGCCAGATAAGTAGCTCCGATAGATAAGGATCGCCGTTAGATAAGACAGTTGCGAATCGGGATTACAAGCTTAATCAGATCTTTCGTCAGCGCTGTTGTCTCTAACAATCGTGCGATTCATCTTTTCGTCGAGCCAAACGCCCATAGCCCATGAGTGCTCGCAGGGCATCTGCTTCGAGTTCATCGGCAGATGATAAGATGGTGCTAGTTAACTCGGTTGTGGCGGCGAGGTTCTCATCGGGAGTTGCTGGTACGTCACCCTCAATCGCGATGGTATTTGCAAGCTGAACAGCTATTTGTTTTTTAGTCTGCTGCTTCTCACCCTGCTGTTTTTCAAGGGTCTGCATCTGATCAATCTGCTTTTCATCTGAGGGTAATACTAGGTCCTCCGTTGATATCGGAAGATCGTACTTTGTTACGAGTGCTTGTCGAGCAGAGAGTGGTAGTTGAAAAAGAGCCTCTACGAACCACGGCGAAGAATTATTCGGACTTTTTCTGCGTTCAGTCATACGGTGTCGGTTGCTCCTAAAACGCCGATGCTTTTCTACTACTACCGCTCTTAAGAGGTGCTTTTGAGAGTCCTTTGGCAGATATATGGCTTTAGATAGGCGCAAGCCAGAAGTTGAGCAAACACCTATCTTCTGAACCGCTCTTTAAAGCAATCTGCTATAAATTATTCTTATCGATTTAGCCCGTTTTTCAGACACCCTTTAATTCTACCACTATAGAGAGTATTTTGCCGAGTATAATAATCGGAGTGGGTGTTTTTTCGGTATATTCTTACTCTTTGATTATACGGCCCTTTCTAATCGGAGACAAAAAGAGATGCGATTTGTTTTGCCAAGTAACTTGATAGCGTCGGCGGTGGGTTCTCTGCTTGCCCTGATGGTCAATCTTTCCTCGGCATTCGCTGAAAAGCCGGTCACTCTTTCATTGGTGGGACATATCCCCTCGGCCACCGATTTGGAGCGTCGTCTTTATGTGGGTGCGCACTTTTCTATTAATGAAGGTTGGCATCTCTATTGGCAGAATCCGGGGGATTCGGGGTTGCCGACGACTGTTGAGTGGAGATTGCCCCCGGGATTCTCCGCTGGTCCCCTTCGTTGGCCTCTACCGTTGAGGTTTAGCTCTGATGGGAAGCCGAATATGGTTGGTTATGAGGGTGAGGTTGTGTTGATTAGCGAGGTTATACCGCCACCCGAATATCGGTGGGGAGATGATCTATCGATTACCGTGCAAGCCTCTTGGCTTGGGTGTAGTGATCGCTCTTGTTTCCGGGACCGTGGTGAGATTACAGAGAAGATTTCGGTAGCTTCCTCGAAGCCTCGATCTTTTTTTGAAGAGTGGTTGAATCGTGTTCCATCTCTTGTGAGCCAGCATCCGGCGGTGCGTTCACTTCGGCGGGATAGTAATCGTAATTTGGTGGTGGCTTGGCGAGATGCTGTAACGGAGGTTACTTTTCTCCCCAACCATGTCATACCCGCGGGGCAGGAAAAGGTCTCTGTAACAACGAATGCGGCAGATAATGGAGCGCTGGAAACTAATATTGGGATTCCATCGACTCTACTTGGTGGCACAGCCTCTGAGAGGGGCTTGGTATTGTTTCGGGGCTCAAATGGTAAGAGGGAGGGATTTGAATTGCCCTTATTCCCGACCGAAAAAGAGCTGTTTGAGGAGGCAGTTAAGGTGGTCCCGATAGCGCCTTAGCCGATTCTGGTTAGTAATTGGAGCAAAAGAGAGATTCGGCCTCTAACGGATACTTGCTGGTCCTGTGTGGTATAAGTTATAACCTTTCCAGCATTCAGAACGGACGGAGCCAAATTTATATCTGTTAAAGAGATACGAGTAGTTCTGCTAAGCCGGTTGCATCCACGTCGCTGGATCGGGGAATAAAATGATGCCCGTCCGATGAAAGTCCCCATCTAAAGGTGCTCTAATCTCGTGAGGGTGCCAGACAATTTCCTAAAAGTGTGTGAGGAGTTCCTACTATATGGATTGGTTTAATAAGCGTTTTGCGCGATCGATTTTTTACGCCTTTTGCCTGAATTTGAGCCTTTACGTGCTAGCTGCGAGTGCTCAAGCACCAGCAGGCCAACCCCCAGTACAAGGAGTAGGAGAGCGGATGCTGCAAATGGCTCCTATGCTTCTCATGGTGTATTTCATATTCTATGTGCTCGTCATTCGCCCGAAGCAGGTCGAGGAGCGTGCTCAAAAAGATCTTCTTGATGGGCTCAAAAAAGGAGACGCCGTAGTTACCTCTTCTGGCATATTCGGCCGGGTGAACAAAATCGACGAACAGTCGGTTTCACTTGAGATTGCACCTCAGGTGGTTATTCGGGTGGAGCGCAGGGTGGTCGTCAAAAAAGAGGCTTAGGTCCCCAATTAGAAGAACGGAAGAGAAATTATGGGCACTCGATTTAAGCAGCGAATGGTAGCTATCGTCGGCGTTATATTGGTCGGCCTACTGTTGTTGATTCCTACCATCGCAAAAGAAGGTTTTAAAACGGAAATCTCCTGGCCGATCTCGAAACCGCTTTCGCTTGGGCTAGATCTTCGGGGTGGGGTACATCTTGTATACCAAGTTAAGACTGAAGAAGCGGTAAGGGGTCACCTGCAATCGCAGGCGCTCGCGATTAAGTCGATGCTTCGTAAAGAAAAGGTTATTGTGGTGCGATCGGCTGCGTTGGACCCTGCAGGGCTTGAAGTTGTTCTTTTAGCTCAGTCTATGGTTGAACGGGCCCGCGCAAAAATTGAGGAGGAGTTTCCTGAGCTTCAGTTTGTTGAGGTAACAGCCGAAGGGGAACGTCCTCGTCTTATCTTTCAACTTCCTCAAAAAGCGATAGAAGACATTAGAGAACGATCGGTAACGCAGGCCTTGGAGACTCTCCGAAACCGTGTTGATCAATTTGGTGTAGCCGAGCCGTACCTTGCTCGAAACGGTGCTGAGCGTATTTTGCTACAGATGCCCGGATACTCCGATATCGATCGGGTTAAGCGCGTCGTCGGTAAAACAGCAAAACTAGAGTTCCGTCTTGTTCCAACTTCAGCTTCGACCAAAGCGATAGTGCTGAAAGATCGCAACGGTAGAGCTATTAAGGTCGAGGAAGAGGTGTTGATGGGAGGGGAGGCTGTTAAGGATGCCCGCCCCGAGCTGAGCACTGGCCGGGTCGAGGTTCTACTTACTTTGACGGCAGAGGGGCGGAAAACATTTGCGGATATAACTGGGGAGCATATTGGACGTCAGCTCGCTGTTGTGCTCGATGGTATTGTGTACTCAGACCCCGTTATTCAGGACCAGATCACTCAGGGAGCTGCAACTATATCGGGCTCATTCTCACTAGATCAGGCTCAGGAGTTGGCGGTTGTTCTCCGCGCCGGAGCGCTTCCAGCACCTCTTGAGGTAGCAGAAGAGCGGACAGTGGGACCCTCTTTAGGAGCTGAATCAATAAAAAGTGGCGTGATTGCGATTGTAGTAGGATTCTTGGCAATTGCGGTCTTCATGGTCATTTACTATCGCAAAGCTGGAGTCGTAGCGGTCTTTACACTGGGCATGAATTTGTTTCTGCTGGTAGCGGGTCTTGCCTTTTTTGGTGCGACCCTTACGCTACCGGGGCTTGCAGGCCTTGCGCTTACCGTTGGGATGGCGGTTGATTCGAACGTTCTTATATTTGAAAGAATACGGGATGAGTTGAGGCTCGGTGCACACCGAGACTCCGCCGTCCGTGGTGGGTTTGACAAGGCATCATCTGCTATCCTCGATACCAATATTACTGGATTCCTGGCTGGAGTGGTTCTCTACTTTTGTGGAACTGGTCCGATTCAGGGTTTTGCATTGACGTTGATGCTCGGTGTCTTAACGACGTTGTTCTGTGCGGTAGTGTTAAGCAGGTATCTGTTTGATGCGTTCTCATTGAGAGATCGATCGGGCCGATTGTCGGTCTAGTATTGATCAGGGTATTTTTCACAGTATTTTTTTCACAGGGGGCTCGCCAAAGTCATATTGAGCAACCCTAAGCAATTTTTGATTTCAAATAAGAGCGGAATCACCATGGAGTTCTTGTCCAAAACACCCTCATTCGATTTCCTCGGGAAGCAACGTTTTTTTATCATCGTTTCTTCTCTTCTCGTTTTGCTCTCGATTGGGTATTGGATCTCGCTTGGAGAGGCTCGTTACGGGGTCGATTTTTCAGGCGGTCACGAAATCGTTGTTCGGATGAAAGAGGGCGTAGGGGCTGAAGAGCTTCGTCAGACACTCGATAATGGTGGGCTTCTAGATGTGTCGGTTCAATCGTTCGAGTCGGCGTCGCAGGAGTTTAGTTTGCGCTTTCAGAGCGATGACGGCTCTGGTGAGGTCCGGGCGACGGTTTCTAGACTTCTCAAGGATAGATTTGAGGATCGTTTCGTCGAAATCATCCGAACCGATTTTGTTGGCCCAGCGGTTGGGTCCGAGCTACAAAGAAGGGGACTAATCGCGGTAGCAGTCGGACTTATCGGAATTTTAGTCTACATTGCGTTTCGATTTGAGTTTGCGTTTGGGTTCGGCGCTATAGTAGCCGTTTTTCACGATGTTATTGTATCAACAGGCATATACCTTTTAATGGGTCATACGATAAGTATGACAACGCTTGCAGCGGCTCTAACAATTCTCGGCTATTCCGTTAACGATACGATTGTGATTTTTGATAGAGTCAGAGATGAGCTTCTTGTTGCGAAGAAAGGGGAAACGCTATCGACGGTGGTAAATCGTTCTATAAATGCGACTCTATCGCGGACCCTTATCACTCAAGGTCTTACTACCCTATCGATTGCGGCTCTATTGCTTCTTGGATCGGGAGCGATCGCAGAGCTTAGTGTTTTCCTTTTTGCTGGGATGATTACGGGTACCTACTCAACGATTTATATCGCATCCCCAGCGATGATTTGGTGGCATCGCATGCGTGGTGGTGTTGAGGATGTCGCTTAATTTTCCGACTCCAATCGGTGCATAATTTGAGTTGGTTTAATGCCAAAAAATGGGCGTGACCGATGTCTATTACGAACTGTTGGTTGCCTTAAATTAGAAAAATCAGAAGTTAGAACCAGCTTCACTTAATAGTTTCTTGAATAAAAAGGGAAACGGTATTGCAGAATATGCAGCATGTCGTTTTGTTTTAGGGCGATCTGTATTTATAAAAGCCATCTCGTTGGAAAGATCGAAAAAATGAAGCCTTAATGGCCTGTTCTTTGCGTTTGCAAAAAAAACATCTTACTTTTTTCCGTTTTACAATGTAGCCTAGCCGCAAAGAACCCGGTGTTTCGGTTCAATTTTGTATAACCAGAGATACATACCGGGCCTATCGATTTTCGGTGGGCAGTTTTTTTTGGAGATCGTTCGGATGAACTTACAATCAGATTTTTCTCTCCGTTCAAAGCGGAGTTTTTTTAAACGAATACTTGCGACAGCGTTCTCTGCTGCAGCGTTGTTTGGTTCTTTTTCGCCTAACAGTGCACAGGCGGATCAGGGCCTTCTCTCTTCTGCTCTTTTTGGCGAAAGCGAAGAGGCACCATTTATCGATGTTAAGGGTTGGGTTTCGCAGGGATTTACTTGGAATACAACATCTACAAGCAGCTTCAACGGTCCGGTAACCTTCAATGATCGTGCTGAAGAGTACCAGATGAATCAGCTTAGCCTTGTTTTCGAACGGGCTGTCGCTCAGAGTGCTGATGAATGGGATCTTGGTGGTCGTGTTGATTTGATGTACGGCACGGATTCGGCATTCACAACCTCCGTTGGATTCGATGACAATATAACCTCGAGTTCGTATCGTTATTACACTATGGCGATACCTCAGGCGTACCTTGAAACGAATATTCCGCTTCTTGATGGAGTCAAGTTCAAAGCGGGTCATTTCTATACGCTAATCGGATATGAAACGGTGCCGGCACCTGATAACTTCTTTTACTCGCATGCGTACACCATGCAGTATGGTGAGCCCTTTACTCATTGGGGAGGACTCTTCTCAAAATCGTTCTGCGATGGTCAATATACCGTTACTGCCGGAGCAGTCCGTGGCTGGGATAATATGAGCGATACTGCTGATGGGAATCTTTCGTTCCTTGGCGGTATAACTTCTACTATTGCCGATGGAACCGTTTTGGCTGCTTCCGTCATCAGTGGTAATGAGGGGTATGGTGCTAATCGCTCGATGTACAGCCTAGTGCTTACCCACCAACTATCTGAGAAACTCAAGTGGGTATTGCAGCACGACAATTCCGTACAAGAGGTCAACGGTGGTAGTGATGCCCAGTGGTACGGGATCAATAACTACCTCGTCTATACTCTTAGCGATACTCTTTCGACAGGTGTGCGCGGAGAGTGGTTCCGTGATGATGATGGAACGAGAGTCGTTGGGCTCCGGAGCGGTTACGGTGGAAAAGGCAGCTACTATGGGCTGACCTGGGGAGTTAATTATGCTCCTGCTTCCTACGTGACTCTGCGTCCTGAAGTTCGGTATGACTTCAAACGTTCGCCAAAGTCGTCGGTCGGACCATTTGACCGCGGGAACGAGAATGACCAGCTCCTCGTAGCGATGGATGCGATATTCAAGTTCTAGTAGAGGTAATGCTGGGTGGGGGTAGCCCCGCCCAGCGATAGAGGTGTTTCTCAGAGTGGTTGTTTCTCCGGCATGAGCGGTTTTTTTGGGTGAGGGTCCTTCCTCACTTAGGCCGGGAGCTTGATAAAGTCTCAAAAAATAAAATCTGTGGGGGCAGGTATACCATATGGCAAAACAGAAGAGAGTAGGGTGGGGTTTATTATTAGCGGCGCTTGCAGGAGCCGCCGTGTTTGGTCTCGAGCCGAAAACTTTTCAAACTGCAACTCCTCACGCGGAGCAGTGGAACGCAGCTGATACTTCGTGGCTTTTGGGGGCGAGCGGACTGGTGCTTTTGATGACGCCGGGGCTTGCCCTTTTTTATGGTGGAATGGTAAACGCACGAAACATTATCTCAACAATGTTTCAGAGTATTGTCTCTATAGCGGTAGTTAGCCTTACCTGGGTTTTGGTGGGTTTTAGTATCGCGTTCGGGGATTCCCAAGGTGGCCTTTACGGCAACCCACTCCAGTTTTTTCTTTTTGAGGGTGTAGGAGCCGAACGCCACGCAACTCTTGGAGGAGCTCTTCCATTTGCTCTTTTTGCTCTATTTCAGCTTAAATTCGCGATTATTACCCCCGCTCTCATTACGGGAGCATTTGCGGAGCGAATTCGGTTCACTGGATATCTCCTCTTCATGGCCCTCTGGAGCATCTTCATCTATGCGCCACTTGCCCATTGGACATGGCATCCAGATGGAATCTTCTTCAAATGGGGACTCCTCGACTTTGCTGGCGGAACGGTTGTTCATATCTCCGCAGGTATGGCGGCGGTAGCAGGAGCTCTTGTTCTCGGCAAACGATCTTCAGCTAAAGAAGGAGTAGCAGAGGAGCCAGCGAACATTCCACTGATTATTCTTGGAACAGGTCTTTTGTGGTTTGGTTGGTTCGGATTCAACGCAGGTTCTTCACTTGCTGCAAACGACGTGGCAGTGCTTGCCTTCTTGAATACGAATACTGCTTCAGCGGTCGCAATGCTTACCTGGCTTGCTTTTGATGGAGTACGTGGAAAGAAGCCATCAGCAACTCATGCGTGTATTGGAGCTGTAGTAGGGCTTGTTGCGATAACACCGGCTGCTGGATTTGTGTCTGTTCGGGCTGCTATCGGTATAGGGATGATAGGAGCATTGGTCAGTAATTTGGCTTTGACATTTAAACATCATCTAAAGATAGACGATGCGCTGGATGTGTTCCTTTGTCACGGACTCGGTGGGATCACTGGGATGATCTTGACGGCAGTCTTTGCGACTAAGGATGGCGTTATTGCTGGGGACACCGCTCTTCTTGTGAATCACCTGAAGGGACTGGCAATAACTCTTCCATTCACCTTTCTTGGTTCGTATGCGCTTTACAAGGTTACGGACATTTTCGTTCCGTTGCGTGTGGCAGAAGATGACGAGAAAGCTGGTCTGGACGTCAGCCAACATGGCGAGCATTACCATTCCTCGAGATATGTAGTTCGAGGATTTTCCTCTGAGCATGTGGATGAAGAAACCCATGTGTAGGTAAAGGATTAGGCTCACTGATAGAGCCTATAAAAAGGAAAAAAAAGGGGGGCAATTTTGCCCCCCTTTTTTTTGAATCTCGAATATAAATTTCCTTCAAAAAGTGTTTTTCCCTAAAGAATGAAAGTGCCATTGCCGATTATTTTCAGTGAATCGGCTTTGATGGGCTTTGGACAAATGGACGCGATTGTCGAGACGGGAAGAAGGATAAAGGCTCTAAAAATACTCTCATGGGGTTTGCCAATTTGACCGATCAGCTTATCCAATAATTCGGAACAACGTAGAAGTCGGGTGAAAACGGCTCGTAAGGGATCGACGATATGGGTGTATACAAGGATATCAACATTCCGGATGAATTAGACTGTGTAATTCATCAGATGCGCGAAGTCGATGGGTATAGAGAGGAACTTTCATCTCTTGGTCAACAGTGGGATCTGCTGACCATCCTTGGTCAGATGAGTGGCGATGGTATCGACATGTCCGCCACCAGAGAGGCGTTCAAGCAGTTGACTGGGGATCTGCTTAGTAATCTTGGACTTGAGACTCTCAAAAAAGTTTTGCGAAAACTCACGGCGAAAGCTCAGGTTGCTGTAGATATTGTTGTTAGAAATCTATTCGAGCGGACTGCTGATATCGGGTTCTTAGCAACGGATGCGGAAATTCGCGATTTTCTCAGAGACGATGGAGATAGAGATTTATTGGAGGCGCGTCTTCAGGAGTATGTCTCCAAGTATTCGATATACGATAATGTGATTTTAATTGGGCTTGATGGAAGTATTAAGGCTCAAATTGATAGGACAAATGGGCTAACTCAGACAACCGATCCGATTATTGAGGAGTGTCTTCGGACAACTGGAGCTTATGTAGAAACATTTCGTCATACAGAACTTGCGCCCGATGTGCCCCGTAAGTTGATGTATGCGTTCCGAGTTACGGAAACCGATGATCCGCGGTCTCGGGCGCTCGGTGTTCTATGCCTCTGTTTCCGATTTGAAAATGAAATGGCGGGTGTCTTTAAAAATCTGATGGGTCAAAACGATTGGGAGTGTATTACCCTTCTTGATAGTCAGGGCGAAGTGATCGCGAGTGGCGATAATTATCAGATTCCGGTTGGAGCGAAGGTTGAATTTGTTCTGGATCAGCCTTTTAAAGTAGTAAAATTTGCGGGACGCGAATATCTATCAAAGAGCTGTGCAACAAAAGGATATCAGGGCTATATGGGCCCCGGTTGGTACGGGCATGTAATGGTTGCTCTTGACCAGGCTTTTGATGTTCGGTCCGATTCCTCAAAGGAGATTGCGCCACCGCCTGTCATGAGAGCGGTGCTTGCTTCGCAGCGGCTATTTTCGCCAGATATCAGACGAATTCCTCGAGATGCTGAGCGAATTCAGAGGGATCTTGATAGATCGGTGTGGAACGGAAACGTTCGTCAGGAGACAACAGCACAAGAGGATAATGATAAGGGTCAGGCTAATGCCAATAAAGTTTTGCTTTGGGAAATAAGCAAAACGGGAGCAAGAACGAAGAGCGTATTCGAGCGCTCGATAACAAATCTGCGCACAACAGTTGTGTCGTCGATCCTGCACGATGTCCATTTCATGGCGTCTCTTGCAATCGACATTATGGACCGAAATTTGTATGAGCGAGCAAGCGATTGTCGCTGGTGGGCGCTAAATCCCACTTTCCGAACAATAATGGCAAAGTTCGGCATAAATGCGGCTGATCAGAGAGAGATTACAGAGATCCTTACCTACATAAATAGTCTATACACCGTTTATTTTAATATATTCGTTTTCGATCGAAACGGTACAGTTATAGCAGCCTCAAATCCGGAACAGCAGGGAATAGTTGGGCGACCGATCGAAGGGCGGTGGGTGCAGGACACTCTCTCAAATAATCAATCTCAGTGGTATACAGCATCACCGTTTGATGCTACTCCGCTGTATGGCAATAAGCCGACATACATATTTACTGCCGCCATAACAAGTGCTGCCGATCCGAAGAAGAACGTGGGTGGGTTGGGTATTGTTTTCAATAGTGCGTCTCAATTTGAAGCAATGCTCGAAGATTCCCTTCCTCTTACAGGGGATGGCGCGGTAATAGAGGATGCATTCGCTCTGTTCATTGATAGGCAGGGCCGCGTGATATCGACCAGTCGCCCTGATATTGAAATCGGGGATAAGTTTGATATCGATCCGGCTCTATTGAACCTTCCCGATGGGGAGGGTAGTTCGTCGATTTTTTCCTTCAAGGGAAATTACTATGCAATGGGTGTTCATGCGAGTAGCGGTTATCGCGAATTCAAAGGACCGAATGATCCTTACAAAAATGATGTGCGAGCGGTTGTATTCATTCCGTTGAGTGAGGCGGTTGAAATGGTCGAACGGATCGATTCGTCAGATGCTTTGGCGGCAAGTGTTAAGACGAGCCACCGACTAGCTGGTGCGAAGCAGGTCGAGATCGCTACCTTCTTCATTGGCGATCACTGGATCGGGGTAAACGCTCAGTGGGTGCTCGAAGCTGTAAGCATGGATTTTATAAGCCGAGTGCCTCATGCTCCAGCTGGGCTCAAGGGGGTTATGAAGCTTCGTGACTCTGTATTGCCCGTTTTAAGCGTTCATGATCGGGTTGGAAAAGGTATTAAATACGATAATGAAGAAACACAGATAGTGGTAATAACTACAACTCTTGGTCCTTGGGGTATGATAGTCGACCGCCTTGGACCGATACCAACGGTTGATCCGAACCAGATTGATACTGACAGTGCGGTCGTGAGACGGGCAGGGGGGTATGTTTCGGGACTCGTCAAACCGGCGCACGGCTCCGACTGGCCAAGATTGCTGATCGTTGTGGATCC
>Ga0209598_10003080_pt1 | contig 12712 bp, 9 predicted proteins | sample M_140807_EF_Meta_FD_187317 | JGI IMG/M metagenome (GOLD analysis project Ga0209598, IMG submission 187317) | Freshwater microbial communities from Lake Montjoie, Canada to study carbon cycling - M_140807_EF_MetaG (SPAdes) (version 2) | ecosystem: Environmental > Aquatic > Freshwater > Lake... | reverse complement strand
AAAACAAACGCGTTCTCAAAAACGGCTGTTTTGAATATGTTAAGCCAATCAGTCCGCGTATAAAAAAATAATTAAAACAATATAAAAAATAAATCTTATGTAATGTATAATGTCCTGTGAGCTTACTGAACCTGTTCCTACCGAGATTCCTAGCCAGATTACTGAGCCTAGTCCTATTCCTACCGATGCCAAGTCGGCCATTGTAAATAATGATTTGCTCAACGTTCCTGTCAGTAATGAGAACGTGGCACTTAATGTCATGGTCTCTTTTTTGAATGTGGCCCAGAAACGCGGTGCTTTTTCTTTTGATGAGTCGGCCAAGATTTGGGAGTGTATCAAGAAGTTTATCCCCGAGGCACCTATTGATGCTAGCGATAATGTTTAATTGTACTAAAATAATATTTTTTCACAGGTTTTTTGGCTAATTTTAGAATTGTCGTGGGTAGCCCGGTTTATGACCCAACTGCCGCTTTGATTACAGTACCTACATCCGCATTAACAAATATAACAAATACTAAATATTTGATGGATGGCTCTACTATAACTAATGATGGTTCATCGACTCAAACAATAACAAATGTTGCTAACGTAACTTTAAGCACGTCTCAAGTGCTATTTTAGTGCCCTGTCATCCGAACAAATTCCTCATCACTAATTGGTTCATGCTCCAAATATTTACCTTGCAAAATAGAAATAACAATATAATCTAGGTCTTCGCGCGACGCATTTAATCTTAAGATTTCGCCAGTTTTAATATTAAATATTTTAAATACTTTTGGTTCACCCGGCCTTGTCACTGCCCATAACCAAGCGTATATTACAACTTGTAATAAATGGTCCATTGATATTTTACTAGTACATTTAATTTCCCATACTGTAGATTCTGTTATTAAGTCCGTACGCGCCGTAAATCGGAATTTTTTGTTCTCAAAAAATTGCGCGAGTGCTGCATCAATTAAAGCATGTTCTGGCTCCATCGAAGGATTCAATATAGTTTCTTCAATACGAGGGCAAACATCAGCACATTCTTTGCCGATGACATCATTTAATCGTTCTCTACAATTATTAAATTGTTGGTCAGAAAGCCAGTTATATTCTGCTGCATTAATCTGTTTTAACTTGAAATATAATTTTTCCTGTGTAGCCACATAAATATTGGCCAAATATAAATATTCTTTAATTGAGCCAGTACATGGTCCAAGGGCATCAACGAGTTCTCGAATATAAATATGTTCGCTAGATTTCATTTGGTCCAAGGTTTGGTGTATGATTGTTAATAATATATTTGATTTTTCGTTTTTAGAGAACATGTTTGTCAATTCGTCATAATACATGGCAGGAATCGCAATACCATTGAGGTCACTTACTTCTTCAAAATGTCCCGAACTGGTCTGAATGATAGACGGAATATCAAATTCACAATCTTTTTCGAGAACCTGTTCACTAACGAAAATACGGTCAACGATGGGTGATATTTCTTCAATTGTGGATTCCGGTATGAATTTTATCATATTGGTAGGGGTTTCGAAATGTTTATCGACTAGGTTAATAGACTCTGGTACAGTACGTTCATCAGCATAAAAAATAGATTTGGGTTGGCCCTTAAATTGAATATAGGGCTGCGCACGCATTTCATGATGATTTAATTTTAAAAACGGTAACGGTCGATCGCCCGCAAAATTATCGCCTTCTAATAAAAAAAGCGCTTTACTAGCCCTTGTTGCCCCAACATATAGAGTGTTTGGACAACGGTCGGTAGGTAATGTTCTCGCATAAAACTCAAAATAACTATTATCAAATCCCACAATAAATACATAAGGGCGCTGACGACCTTTTACAGAATGAAACGTAGAAAATACTATTTTACCATCAATGACACGATCATCAATGTTCTCGTTTTCCATCATCGGAACATAACAAGGAATTCCCTGACTAACGAGAACATTTTCCATTTTACGGACCACGCTTTTACTACTTTTTACGGAGGCACCTAATATAAAAAAATCCGAAGGTTTGGCACCCTGAGCCAGTAATCGGTTGACTTCAAAAATAACCGTCTTTTCTAGATTGGTTCTCGAATTTCTAACATATTTTACGGTTTCATCTGACCGACAAGAATTCATACGATGTTGGCCAATCATTACATTATTGACAAAAGCACAAATTTCATCGGTTATTCTATATGACATTTTCATGGAGCAATTTGAGAACTCGTTGGTTCTCAAAAAAGGACATTTTTTCCATATTTGTTCGGCTAGAGTCAAAAATCGGGCATCGGAACCTTTAAATTCGTAAAGAGACTGGAGTTCATCTCCTAGAATAAGTAATTGAAATTTATGATTGATCTTTTCGTTCATATCCTTAATAAATTTCTGAACAATTTGAAAATAGACCAATGTCATGTCTTGTGTTTCATCAATAACGAGAACATTACATAAGGGAATTTCTTGCCGTGGTTTTATGTCATGATATAAAATACGGCGTAGACCGGTATCCGTAAAACAGTTTGGTAAATAATAACGGACAGCCAAACTATGATACGTATGGATTTTTATATTTGTGAGACCAAGTTCTCGAACTTTTTCTTTAATTTCTGCACGTAATGATGCGTTATAAGTCAATTGAAGGAACTGTTTGTCGGGCATTTGTTGGGCCGCGCTCAATACAGTGGAACTTTTACCAGAACCAGCGACAGCGCAAACTATGGCGTTTTTGCCCTCTTTTATTTGTTCAATAATATAAAGCTGTTCATCGCTTAACTGCATAGTGACTTTTATTAATGGACAATGTTTTTTATATATTTTTATAGACAAATAGAATGTTCTCATTTTTACGAATAAAATTTATATAAAGGAAACGCAAAAAATTGAATCCTTTTTGTCGATTTATAAATTACGCAAAACAAAATCAAGTATGATTGAAGAATTAATGAAAGTAAAGGCAGAGGTAGCGTTAGTTGAGAGCTCTGTTGAAATGGCTGAACCAAGCACACCCCAGTTTGCCTCAAATTGCAGGCGTTTCCTTCTAACCAAGTTGAACAAGAAAGTAGAGGAAATTGAAGAGGCTATGTTTGGTATTATGCGAACACAGCACGCCATCTTTGAAGCAACCTCTTCTGGAAAGGCGTATTTTGCGTTTATTCGTGGCAATAAATGCATAATTAAATCTTCACAGGAATGGTCTTTAAGTCGGACAAATTTAAGCCCAGTTGAAGAAGACATCATTTTTAAGCAATTTAATGACTGGCAGGACAAGCTTGAAAAAGAGTGGCATTACATGTTTGACAAATTTGCTGTATAAAAAAAATATACAGTAAATTATATTTATTTCCCGGATATAAAAAAATAGTTATTGTAAACGCAATTATTTTTTATTTATTTATTATGGCACGTTCCTTGGCAAAAGCAGCCGCCGCTGCAGCACTTCTCGATAATATGCGTTGATAATGTACAGCATCTTGCGGGGTTTTCCACGTGTAAGTCAGAAGAGCCGGGTTTGTTGTCTGCCATTGTTGCATTGCAGAGTCATTTTTTATTTTATCGGTACCAGATTGAGTAGGGCATAATAAATACTCCTCTCCCACTTTATAAACAGTTGCGTCAGATGACATCTTAATTGTGTGTTTTGTATTACTACATAAATTAGCGAAAAGGATTCAATTTTCGGAATCGTATTATAAATAAACAAATAATTTTATCCGTATAAATAAATGGAAACAAGATCAAGAAAAACTGTAGCAAAATCGAGAACCCGAAAGGCTAGCCCACCACATATTGAAATTGTTAGCGGAAATGAAGGCCAAGATTATACTTTAACACGATTAGAAAAAATGCAGGGCGAAAAACACATATATAAATTAGAATTTGATAATGCAGAAGGAGACCGCTGTATTAATTATATTGATGATGCGAACCGGCATGTAGTATTTAAAGGTGCCGATGGTAAATATGTACTTTTAAAGTTACCTAGTACAAATAGTAAGAGTAAGGTTTCATCAATGTCAGATATGAAAAAAAAGTGCGCCGATGCACTTGCTAAAAAACGTACGATTGGCAATAAAAACGTTCAATTGGTCAAAGACGCGATTTTACTCCAAGCATGTGCCCCAGAAATCAATTTATCGGCGGCTCAGCATTCTATTGAGGAGCTAAATCGAGAACTTCGTAAAAAATGCCCGAATCTGCATTTAAAATTAGCACCCTATTATGATTTTTTAGAACCGTTAAAACGATACGGAGAACATGGTCATGTGTGTATTGGATGCCAATATTATAATACTTTAATTTTAGCGTTATGTACGGATGATCGATGTATTAGTTCAATTGAACTAATAATGGTTCATGAAGGAGAAATATTGATAAATTCCAAGACGGACGAAGACCAAGAAGGTAAAAAATATAATAAATTATTAAGAGCGGTTTTATCCATAGTTGGATATAAAATACCCGGAATGCGCTTTTTTAAAAGTACGGCGATTAATCCAGTTAGTACGTGGCTACTTATACAATATTCAAATGCTCGAGTTGTTGAAGGCGACCCTTTTATAGATTTTTTAAATGGGCGTAAGGTCACGAAAGAGTTAATACAAGAATATTATCCCGCGGATAAAAGAGAACATAAAGAAGTAAAATTAATTGTAGATTTAAATGCCGAAAATGCAGCAGACGCACATAAACAATTTAAAAAAATAGTTACGGCGGAAAATGAGCTAGTATGTTAATCCAATAACAACCAATTTTCAGGAAGACAAACATAAGTGTAATAGCTCTTTTTGCCTTTATATTTAAATTCGTTATTTGAGATACTATAGAGCTCGGCTTTTACAGCGCCGTGATTTTTGTGTTTATCTCTATCATTATATAAAATATCAGGAACTGCATGTATAATGAGTTGATCATTTATAGTTTTACTGTTGTCAATGTCATCATAGACTACAGCAAGATGACCCTGGTCAGTTTCATTATCTTTAAATCTTGCCAAAAGTAGAGTACCTTTTGGATATCGCTTTTTCAAATCCAGTTTTTCTAGCCTTTTTCTCTGAAATAAATAAAGAAACCAAGCACCGGTTCCACCAGGTAAGGTTTTGAAAAATTCTTTGTACTTCCCAGTAATGTTTCCATTTAATCCTGGTATAGATAATCCCGCTTTTCTTCGCAATAAATTGGGGAAACCGGCGCATACAATAGATTTATCATTTTCTATAATATCTGTTGGCATTGGTGCAGGAGCATTTTCGCACCAAAATTTATCGGTTCCATTAAAAGAATCAAATTCTGGGTCATACCAGCGAAATGGAGCGCCAATTAATGATGTAGCGTATTCCAGAATAGTAGTTATGTTCGATTGTTCCATGTTGATTAAGTTTTTGCTTTATTTTGTTGCGCATGGATCAAAATCAATTTTCGTTACCAATTATATAGACATTATATAGTAAAAATATATAATGTCTTTTTCCTTTTTCAATAGTTTTAATGGAAATTCACAACGCTTAGGACAAAACTATTCTATTGTGTCACCAGATGTTAATCCACCTGGCTCAGTTAGCTCAATTGGCTCAGATACGTCTTCTGTAACATTTAGTTTTACTGCGCCAAGGACGGGTGGTACAATTTCTGGTTATACGGCTTATGTTAACGGAAAACCGTTTAGTGGTACTGGTGGGCCCAGCTCTTATACAATAAATGGACTAAGTCCTGGTGGTAACTATACGATTAGTATGGTAGCAAATATTGTATCGACAAGTAGTACAAGCAGTACTACTGCGACAACATTTATTCCTACGTCAATTAGTAGTTGCGCACTATGGCTAGATGCAGCAGATGCTACAACGATAACCCAATCATCGTCGCTTGTAAGTAGTTGGGCTGATAAATCTGGGCAAGGATTTCATTTTACACAAAACGCTTCCAAACCCACTTATGGAACGACAACGGATTCTAAGCCATCAGTAAATTTTAATGTATCATCAAGTCAATATCTTTCTAACACAACGATAAGTACAACCACATCTTACACTATATTAATTGTAAATAAGTTTATTGAGTATGGCGGTCGCAATGATAGCAATAGAATATTTACGTCCACATTTAACCCCGGATTACTAATGCAAGTATCATATCCGCCAAGTAAATATTATGTAGGAGGAATGGGTAATGGTTCTGGTGGGTGGAGTGGTTTGATAACAGCAGGCGATATGATAAGTTTAAATATAATAGCACAAACACACGACGGAACAAATTTGTATGCGTATCAAAACGGAACAACATATGGTCCGGTTAGCGCTATCAGTTCTGCGACATATACCGGTTTGGCCATAGGGGGGCCAGTTGGTGGCCAGTTCTATAATGGAAATATTTGTGAAATATTAATGTACAATTCGGTTTTATCGACAACGAACCGTCAAAAGATTGAAGGTTATTTGGCTTGGAAATGGGGGCTTCAGACCAGTTTACCCGGTGCGCATCCTTATTATAGCTCGGCACCAACTGGTGGTACGACCACGGTTACAACAACCACCACAAAAAACGTTTTATCAAATCCCTCACGTCCTCTGGTTATCAGTACTCTCGCACCCTTCCCTACAAATATTACATTAATTAGCGCGACGACGACGTCACTTACGTTTAGTTTTACTGCACCGACGACCGGCTCGACACCGACTGGATATACTCCGTATATTAATGGGTCAGCAGGAACAGGTTCGGGAACGCCCAGTTCGTATACTATTAGCGGCTTAAGTGCGGGCACAAATTATTCTGTCGCACTTGGAGCAAATGTTAGCACAGCAGGAGCATTGAATCCCACAACAATTAGCGGATGTCTAGTATGGTTAGATGGTGCAGATACCACTAGCATTGTTTTCTCTGGGTCCAACATTACTCAATGGAATGACAAATCTAACAGTGGTTACAATTTTACTCAGGCAACAACTGCGTCACAACCAACATATTCGGCCATGTCAAATGGAAAAAATGGAATAAATCTTGGCACTTCAAAATATATGACAAATACTTCAGTCGCATTCCCTACTAACTATACTATTTTTGCTATTGGTTATACTGCATCAAACGGTTATGGTAGATTATTACAAGGAAGTATTACTAATGGTCAAACTTTATATTTTGGAAGCGGTAATGGAAATAAAAATTTTGCTACTGTTAATGGACCAGGAACTGCTTCATTTAGTGATGCTAGTATTGATAATAGTCCAGCAACAAGTGTTGCTAGTTTATGTTTGATGGAGATGACCAATAATAACACGAATACCGGATTAATACCTTACGTTAATGGAACGGCATTAACAGCTAAAAATGGAATAACTACAACGTTTACAGCGTTAGTGCTAGGCTCAAGTCCAGGTGGAGGTTCCCAATACTGGAACGGCTATGTCGCAGAAATCCTTATTTATAACTCTGTGTTAACTACCACCCAGCGCCAACAAGTTGAAGGTTATTTGATGTGGAAATGGGGGCTTCAGACCAGTTTACCTGGTGCGCATCCTTATTATAGTGCGGCACCAACTGGTTCAGTAACAACGATTTATCAAAACCCCAGTCCGGTATCGCTAACCACCGCTATTGGTTCGCCCACTACACTAACATTTATTAGCTCAACAGCAACAACAATAACATTTAGTTTTACAGCACCAAGCGGAACAGTGACTGGATACACGCCTTATGTGAATGGTTCGGTCGGAGTCGGTTCGGGAACAGCGTCCTCGTATACTATTACTGGTCTAACCAGTGGTACATCTTATTCTATCACTGTTAGTGCATACGGACCAGCCGTAACTTCTGCACAATCAACAAGCGTATCTATGACTACGTATACACCTCCCGACCCTTATCAAACAGAATCAAATATTACTATTGCATATGGTATGTTTTTAATTGTACCAACATATACAGGTCCCGTAGTAAGTATAAGAAATTCTGGAACGGGAGTTACTGCGGATTTTTACGCGGATAAAACGCAATCCTATTTAACAACAGGTGCTGGCGGAACAGGAACATCATATAGTTCATGGATTAGCACCAACACAGGTTATTTAACAAAATGGTATGACCAAGGAAGTGTCGGTAATCATGGAACACAAACTAACACCGCTATACAACCAAATATTATATTAATTTCGGGAAAATATATTCCTCAGTTTTCAAGTACAGTTGGGTCATATATTGCATTCACAACATCAATTTCGCCCTACACAATTTTTAGTCAATTAAATATATTAAACGAAACATCAGGATATAACGGTGTTCTAGGCAATTCTTCAACTTGGGCAAGATTAGCTATAATGGGCGGCGGTTTAGGAGGACAGGGTCATCAATATGATTGGTTACCGAATTCGGGCACAGTAACAATTTATGTAAATGGTGCAACTGCAACTGGCATAACAAATGCTAACAATTATTGGAACACTTTTTCTCTTTCTGCATCGAATCCAATGAATGCCAATTTTAATAGATTAGGAACTGATGGATATAATACTAGTAGAGGAATGAATGGGTATATGGCTTGTATGGTTTGTAATAATAAAGTCATGACCACATCTAGTATGGCAAAATTTTATGACAATAGATTGATATTATAAAAAACAATAATATAAACATTACTGATTATATTATCAAATGCGCGTCAAATTAATCAGTCACAGCCAGCCCGTCGCCACCGACAAAACTTCATCTTTACAAGATATCGTTGCTTTCTGTGCACGCGTCTCCAATCCATCCAACCAACTCAATACCGATACGAATGAGCGTCTAATACGGTACCTCATCAAGAACAATCATTGGTCGCCCCTTGAAATGGTATCAGTATGTCTCGAAATTGAAACCACTCGCGACATCGCCAGGCAAATCCTGCGTCATCGTTCGTTCTCGTTTCAGGAATTTTCACAGCGTTATGCAGTAGCCGATCTAGGTTTCGAGTACAAAGAAGCCCGCATACAAGATACCAAGAACCGCCAGAATAGTATTGAGACTGACGACCAACGCCTCCAGCAACTCTGGACAACAATGCAAGATAAGGTTGCGGATACAGCGGAAGCAGCGTATCAGTGGGCTCTAGATAATGGTATCGCGAAAGAGCAGGCACGCGCGGTACTACCTGAGGGAATGACGATGTCGCGACTTTATATGAACGGAACGCTCAGGTCGTGGGTTCATTATATTCAGTTGCGTAGCGGTAACGGCACGCAGCGCGAACATCAGGAAGTTGCGCTCAAGTGCGCAGAGGCAATTAAGTCTATTTTCCCGATGATTGAAGAGTTTATTTCAACTATTTAATTACCTGAAACATCTGTATTACTTGAAACATCTATATCACCAGAAGCATCAATCGTACTAGAAATGTCCGTATTTGTATTAGCAATTTTGTACTCTGCTCCACCTGCATTATCAAAGAAATCAATCATCATTTGGTCTTTTCTGGTCCCAATGATTAACACATTATAGTCGCCGTCTTGCGAAACCTTAATTTTAACGGTCTCATTATCGTTCTCTAATATACCAAAACCGGATCCAAGACAATTTGACGGATTCACCCAAATCTGAGTATCTTCGTTCAAAAACTTATAATAACTTGGTAGCACAAATGACGCGGATAAATCGACGGCGTTTATTTTATACCGATACATATTATCACCACGGGTTGGAGCTTCTACGAAACAATGACGAAGACGAGTTGTCTCGGATTTTGAAGGATCGGGATGGACAATATCAAAAGACCCACCACCTTTGGTAAGTGTACTAGCTACATATAATTTACCTCCAAATGAGACGTCTGATCCCACGTATAAACGTCGATTAAATGATACGTCACCGGCGCAAAATAAACGGCTGCTCATAGAAACATCGTTAATAAAAGCACTAGTACCAGCATGTATAGTATTTCCAATAATGGTTACGTTTCCATAATTATTAAAATCAGCACGGTTCAACGTCAATGAACCGCTTAAATCGAGAATAGTATTAAATGGACTTGAATTTTTAAATATACCCGTAGTTGTTCCCAAATAAACATAAGAAGTTAAATCTGACGATGCAGCGAAATTATTTGTCGTTGAACCAACAGATACAAGAACTTGACTAACCGACCAAGCAGTTGAAGAATTCATGGTGTAGGTATAAACATTTGTTGCAGTAGCAACCAAAACATAACCAGCATTCGTAATCTTACAAAGTTTTGGTATCCCTGGTAAAGTGGGTAATAATGTGAACGAAGTACCAAAATTAGTTGAAATCGAAACCTGATTTCCTCCGTTTGTATAGACACCCAGGGACTGTCCATCTGGACTCATAAAAACCAAAGGTCTACTATTACTATAATTGCCTTCCCTGTCATAATATTGTAGAATATCACTTGTTAAATCAGTAAATGTTGCTCCATAATCCGAAGATACGGAAATAAAAATATTTTTGGTTACTATTGTTACAGGAATTCGAGCGATTATTACGTATTGGCCAGTAGAAGACATGTCGCCGTCATAAGCGGTATAACTGTTTGTGCTTGTCCAAGACGCACCATAATCAGAAGATATAATTGTTCTCATATCTGTACCATAAAATCTATTGTTCGAAACAAGAATATATTGTCCACTATCACTCATGATTGTTGTGCCTGGTTGATTTTGTGCTTGATATAACGAAGTAAAATCACTATTGTTTAGCACTCCATTCCAAGTTACGCCGTAGTTCGAAGAAAACTTTGCTCCATAAGCACAAATATATTGGCCATTCGTAGAAATTTTGCCCTTTCCACTGGAATAAGTATTTGTAGTCAAAATCGTCCATGTGCTTCCAAAATTTGTCGAATAGTTTCCATTCGAATCTAAAAAATATTGACCGGTTGGACTACATATTATGAATGTATTACCTAGTTTTGGAGTAGGTATTTGGACGTAAGCATTACTATTAATTGTCTTTATGTAACTTGAAATAACATTTCCTGAAATAGATAAGTTGTTCACAGAGACATCCGACATTATTGAATTCTTGGTTACTGTAATGGTTTTTCCAAAAACCGCAGCAGAATTAACTGTAGTGGTTATCGCAAGTTGATTGACTTGTACGTAATAAAGTGTACCAGATTGTTGAGCCAAAGAAAACGCCGTACCATCATTACGCATAGCAATACCTCCCCAATTTAAATTTGAAGGAATACCCATGACGTTATATACGGCAAGAAACGAAGAACCTGAATCACTGGATACGAATAGTGCCGTCCCGTATCCAGAACGTTGCGTAGCAACCACAAGAGTTCCGGCATCGTTCATAACGATTTGACCTGAAGCACGATTATAACCATCCGATACTGTCCCATAAGTCTGCGTAAAGGTTATACCATAGTTCGTGGAGGTATAAATTCCATAGTAATTTGTATTAAAGTCCGCTGCGCATATTACTGTGCCTGATGTATTACAGGCCAAATAGGCATTTGTTGAAACAAAAGATCCGCCGGTGGTCCATGTAGTACCAGTATTGGTAGAATATCTGATAGTGTTGCTACCGCTTATCGAAGCATATATATTCGCTCCATTATTGGCGGAGCATATGCTATAAACAGCCCCAATATTAAATGAGGTCCAAGTGGTACCTCTATCAGTTGATATGTAAGATGTCCCAGATGTCGCAGATACCATCATTAGGCCAGGAGTAGTATTATGTGAAACGTGCCCCGTTTGCCAAATAATATCTGCTGCGGCGGGAAGACCACGAATACCAGAAATATTGGTCCAACTACCCGAATTACCATAGTTGTTTGATATATACAAATTATTACTTCCGTCTGCAACTAACAAATAGTTACTGTTCTGTTTGTTACTGAACATGAATTTCCAATTGGTCTGAGCTGGTAAAACCGCGTCGGCACTAACGTAAGTCCAATTATTTATATTTAAATAGTTACTATTTATGTAAAGTCCGTTATTATTTGCTAGGGCCTGTGTATATTGATTATTGTTACCATTTACAATACTTAGCCATTGTAATCCAGAAAGATTATTAGCTATAGATGATAAATAGGTCGGCTGATAAATAGGGCTTCCACTTAAGTCGAACGGATAATCAAACCCTTTAAAAGCGGTTTGGGGTATAGAATAAGTTACATATTTCGACAGAAGATTACCATTAACATTTAAATTTCCTCCTATAAAAGAATCTGTTGTGGTCGAAAAATTAGTCATGGAAACATCGGGCAATATTACACGTTTCGTCATAGTTACTGGTTTATTAAAAGATACCGCAGAATTAAGTGTAGTAGTTATCGCAAGTTGATTGACTTGTACGTAATAAAGTGTACCAGATTGTTGCGCCAAAGAAAACGCTGTACCATCATTACGCATAGCAATACCACCCCAATTTAAATTGGCGGGAACGCCCATCTCATTATATAGGGCAGTAAATGAAGAACCTGAATCACTGGATACGAATAGCGCCGTACCCTGTCCAGAACGTTGTGTAGCAACAACAAGAGTTCCGGTGTCGTTCATCACAATTTGACTTGAAGCACGATTATAACCATCTGATACTGTCCCATAAGTCTGCGTAAACGTTATTCCGTAATTGGTAGATGTATAAATTCCATAATAATTTGTATTAAAATCCGCTGCGCATATTACTGAGCCTGATGTATTACAAGCCAAATAGGCATTCGTTGAAGCATAGCCGCCGCCAGTTGACCATGTAGTACCAGTATTGGTAGAATATCTGAT
>Ga0209598_10003076_pt1 | contig 12718 bp, 9 predicted proteins | sample M_140807_EF_Meta_FD_187317 | JGI IMG/M metagenome (GOLD analysis project Ga0209598, IMG submission 187317) | Freshwater microbial communities from Lake Montjoie, Canada to study carbon cycling - M_140807_EF_MetaG (SPAdes) (version 2) | ecosystem: Environmental > Aquatic > Freshwater > Lake... | reverse complement strand
ACCGTGCTTTTTCCCAGCTTTAGTGTCTTGGCATTCAAAACCAATCAGGCGCCCATAGCCCTTGGCAAGCAACTCTCTGGCTCGCGATTCCGCTTCCGGATTGGGCAGGCCTGATTCTTTCAAATATGCCAGAATCATCACATTGGGGTAATTGGTTGACGATGTCTGCTCGAAACAACCATGCGGTTCACGTAGCATGCCATCCAAACCTTTGAGCAGTTCACCTGTGGGAGAGGGATAAGCTTCAATCCGCATGCTCAAAGACCCTTGCACCCACTCCTTGGGAAATCTCAGCGTGCGCTCTAGGCTTCCGCTCAGCCTATCGCTCAACGCGCCTTCCACTGGAAATCCTTCAGGCACAATTCGCACCTTGCCCTTGATCGAATCGGAAAAACCGCCTCCGGTCATTTCCAATCCATATCCAATTTCCTGATCCAGCAATCCCGGACGCAATGTCAGCACACGACGCGCCCTGCCTTCTTTCGATAATGGAAGCTCCTCGGCACCTGGCCCCTCAAGAACTGCTCCCGTCAACGTCGCCGGGTCGAGCCGGACCTTGTCGATACCGGGTCGACCTTCAATGGCAGCCACAGCGCGGATCGTGTCGGATGCCGTCACCTCAAATGGAACCTTCAGAGACATGCTAAGAGGCAACCGCGAATCAAACGTTACAGTCGCTTGAGCCAATTCACCGTCCTCGGTGTGGACCATCGCAACCGCCTGAAACCTGGTTACCGAATCACACAGATCAAACTCTTTTGAAAACGATCCGTCTGCCAGAACAGCAACCGGTTGCCACAGTAATGTTTCTGTGAAGTCTGTCCGGGCAGTATCCTGCCCACGTAACCGAGCGTGGGCATATTCACGCACTAGCATGGGGCGGTCGATACGGGCCCGTGGATCGTGTTCCAAAATGTTATTGAGTTCCCGATCAAATTTCGCATCTGCCCCCAAAACAGGCATTCCACCCATTGGCATTCCCCCCGCAATATTTTTCATGCGACGGGCTCCCATGGCCTCACCTTCCTGCCGCATTTGTTGGGGCAGGGCTGCCATTCCATTCCGCTTAGCTAATTGTTCGCCAGGACGACGAATTCCGGGAACTTTATCCATATTGTTGGCACGCGCCATGGCAGCACCAGGCTTCTGGATTGGCCCAGGCAAAGCTAGATTGCGATTTGCAGGAGGAGAAAAACGCGACCTAGCTTTAGCCCCAAAGCCTTCCATAACCGCTCCCATCTCAACAGCCGGGCCTGCACCTGGTAGAGGCTTATCAAAGACTGCTGCACCTGGTGGACCTGGAGAAGGTTTATCCATGAATTCTGCCGCCTGCGCCATTGGAGCTGGGGCTGCTTCAGTTAATGCTCTCGCATCAAATACAAGGCCAGCATTGTTATCCGATTGAACAAATCTCGACAAAGCAGACACGGTTTGAATGGAAAGAGCTGGATTGAGGAAAGCCATCACCAAGCCACCGCACAGGAACGCACCCACCGAAATGATCCGGCTAGCCAGCGTTAACCAACTCAGCACCCACATCAATCCAGACAATGCGGCCAATAAACATGTCAGAATAACAGCCCCGCGAAAAATCATTCCGATAGTGCGCTGGCGCTCGGTATGCTTAGCCAGCAATTCGCCCGCCCGGCCTACCGTGTCCCCAACTTGCTTAACTTCTTCCTGAGCCTCGGAAATGGCGGCATTGGCGGGTTTCAGAAGTTGTAGAACGGCAGCATCGTGCTGCGCCAAAGACCGCTCCAAGGCAATATGTGCCGTCTGCACCGATCGGTGGTCTTTCTGACCAGCGGAAATCAAGTAGTTATCGGCCTCAACAGGGAACTGTCTTTGAAATTTGGCGGGATCCTGCTCAGCGAACCGCCGCCAGCCTTGAACTCCCAATAACAGGTCGACTGCCTCGCGTGCACGCGGGTGTCCGGAAATCAAAAAATCAGAATACTCCAGATCCGCCGCGTGGCGCACTTCCTCACCCAATAAGAAATGTGTCGGCATCGACCGCGCTGATTTTTCGTCTGCCAATATCACATTGGAACGATCCACAACCGACAATAGGGCCAATGCAGGTTTGGAAGCACCTGAGGCATCACGGGTCTTCACCGTTAGGCGCGCCTGATCACCCGGGGCCAGATCTCCAGCACCACTTCCAGCGCGAGAAACGGTCATTTCAACAGAAAGTGCGGATTTTGAAGAAATCCAAACCAGTCGTTCTGCCACCGGAATCAGTTCTGGATTCCCCCCGGCAGATTCCATGCGGAAGACGGTAACCCTGCCCACACCACCAGATGATGTCGGCGGCTTCAAGTCTACCCGAACAGAGCCAGGTTCAAGCACTTTGGAATCGAGCAACTGGCCACGGCTGTAGAGACCCACCAAATGCCGGGCAGGTTTCGCTGCTGTAATCGATACCGCAATTGGCTCCCCGGGAACTTGACCAGCAACAGCACGCAAGGCTGTTCCCTGCGGAGCCAATTTAGGAAGCGGGTGCCTAATACCAGATTCTGGAGATGTCAGCTCGATCTCATAGGCGCGACCGGCAACAGGCGTAAAAGATACAACCCCTAATCCCTGTGCCGAGCCAGGGTTTTCCGAATCGCTGTATGTCGAAACTTCGCCTGGCAATGCTTTGCCGTCTTCCAGCAATCGGCCACGGATTTCGGCAGGCTTGCCTAATGGAGATCGTGCCGAGAAATAAACCCGGGCCTCGGCTCCTGGAACCAAGTCGCCACCCTCGGCAAAAAACTCAACAATTACATTTTTCAGCACCATCGGCACTGGTTTCACAAGTGTCTCACGGTTGGCGCCGTCGCTGAATATGGCAGTCAGTGTCACGTCACCCTTGCGGATCAGCTTCGGAAGAATCAGCCTGACAGATCCTTTGCCCTGCCCGTCGAGCATTAATGGGATCATTTCCCCAGACTCTTTGCCAGATGCGTTGAATTGCATGTCGTCCACGCGCAACATCAATTCTAAAGTTGAACCAGATAGCGGTTGCCCCGTGGCAGAAGCCCCCTTCAGCATCACTTCAACCGTATCGCCCGGACCGTAACTGCGACGATTGAATATCAATTCCTTGGCCAAGCGCTGCGGCTGATATTCCTGAACCAAAAACTTGCGTTCACGCGGTGCAAACCGGCGTGATGTATCTGAGACATGCAGGGTGTATTCGCCACCAGGCGCATCAGCCTCTAGTGTGAATTCACCCGTACCAATTCCAACAATAGCCTGTCCTGAAGGGCCTTGAGCAACGGCACCATTTTCCGTTTGTCTGACCCGTCCATCACCTTCGCCCAGTTGAACAGTAGAACCGTCAGGACGCACCAGACGGAATGACAAGCCCAATTGATCGTGTGCTGGTTTGAGCGTTGCGCGTTCCAATGTCAATGAACGGAATCGCACGGTTTCACCCGGCAGATATAGCCGCCTATCTGTTGCCAGATGAGTCACCAACGCAGGCAATCCCAGAGGCACAGACTCCTTGACTTCAACAAGAGCCTTGGTTGCCGGATCTTCTGATTGGGCTGATATTTCCAAAATTGGCTGCATACCGGCAGTCAAAACAAAATCAGGCGGTAATGTCAGCTCGTGGGCACCATCAGGTTTCTCTTTTACGTCCAATGATACAAATGATCCTTTGCTTGACGGGTTCTCCATGCGCGTGGAAATCTTGGCCTTCCGCATTTCGCCGCCGGGGCCGACAGCTTCAATCCGATAGGTGGAAGATGCACCTGCGACCCAGGAAGCTGGTCCGTGCACAACAAGATTCAGTTGCGGGTTCACCGCTTGTGCGATTATTTTATTCCGGTCCGTTTCTTGGCTGGATTCCAATGCATACAGGGCCCTGAATCTGTTACTTTCTTTGGCTTGGGCTTGCGCCAACAACTGGCGATCGGCATCCAACCTTGCTCGCGAACTTTCGACACGAAAGTTATTAAAGACCCCCATAATGCCCAGTCCGGCAATCAGAAGTAGGCTTGCAGCCAAAGCGTAGCGTGCCACCGACATCATGAGCTTCTGGCTGGTTGGCTTGGCCAATATTTTCACATCGGGGGGAGTGAACACCATCTCCGGGTAGGTGGAGCGCACAGCACCTTTCCAATGTTTTTGGCGTGTTTTTTCAGCATTGACCAACTGGGTACAAGCGGGGCAATCCTTCAGATGGGAACCGAAGGTTACCGACTCGGAGTCATCAAGAAGGCCGTGCAGCCATGGCAATACCATGTTCTGACAGTCGCTACAGTTCATGACCGTCCCTCCATCGCCACTGATTCGTCTGCTTGGACATCGCCGAGCAATTCTTTGAGTTTTTGCAATGCCGAACGCATCTGTGTCTTCACTGTGCCAACAGGCCGATCAACCGTATCAGCGATTTCTTCGTAGGTGAGTTCACCGTTTTGCCGCAGCAAAAACACCTCGCGCTCTTCGGATCTGAGGACAAGGACTGCATCACGCACACGGCGTCGCTCTTCTTCGTCCTGCACCAGATCTATACCTGTGCGCATCGCGCCAACTGGCTCCTGCTCGGGCAAGGCGCGCGACTTGCGTTTCCACGCACTACGCTTAAGATCCCTGGCCGCATTAAGTGCCACTCGAAAGATCCACGCCTTGATGTTGCTGATCTGGCCAAAACCACTTCGGTTCTTCCAGCATCTCAGGAACGCCTCTTGGCCAATGTCCATGGCATCATCTCGGCTCCGAAGAAAAAACGAGAGGGTGCTGACAAGTTCATCCCGCATCGATTCGAACGCCGCAAGCAACTGTTCGTCACCAATTACGGGTACCGACTGGTCACCCAGCCGCGACATAGGCTGCCCCTGTGAACCATCGATGCTCATGGTCACTCCCGGATAAGACGGGTCAAGCATGTAAATCGTTTGCGCAGAAACGACCCTTGGCCGCTATGGCTCCTAGACATAGCATATAGAATGATCGATCGAATTTTGTTTCCCTCCGAAATAAGCAGGATGGGGAGATTACCATGCGCCTGGCAGAAGCAGCACTGAAGCATTTGTTGGAAAAAGGGAAGGGAGCCGGATCAGTCACTTTTGGTGATGTTCACGATGCCCTGCTCGACAACGAAACCAACCCAACCCATCTCGACTCAATCATCGCGGCGCTTGAAGAAGCAGGCATTGCCGTGATCGATGATGAAGAAGATGCATAGGCCGTCGTGATTCGTCATGGCATCCTCCGGGGTGCCAATTCTCATGGCAGCCGCTCCCCCTCCCTGCCAATGTGGCAGACAGATTTCAGCAAAAGGTTCGGACAATTACCCTAACTGCTTATCTGACAACAAGTTTCGCAATTCAATTACAGATGGCACGATCATTGCTTGAGTGTGTGCAGACTGATCAGGTTTTCTGGTCCGGGCCACGTGATCGTTTCAGTTCATTTGAAGGAGTCACAGCATGGGTGCGAAACAACTGGTTTACAGCGATGACGCGCGACAAAAACTGCTGAACGGGGCCAGCAAACTCGCCAGAGCCGTTCGTGTGACCCTCGGGCCTCGCGGTCGAAATGCCATTTTGGACAAAGGTTGGGGCAGCCCCAGCGTTACCAAGGACGGCGTATCTGTTGCTGAAGACATCGAATTGCAGGATCCCTTTGAAAACATGGGCGCCCAGCTCATCAAGGAAGCTGCAAGCAAAACCAGCGACGTTGCAGGCGACGGTACCACCACAGCGACTGTGCTTGCTGAAGCCATCTTCCGCGAAGGCCTGAAGCTGATCGCGGCAGGTCACGATCCAATGGCGCTTTCCCGCGGGATCGCAAAGGGCGTTGTCAAGGTTGTGGAATCACTGCACAAGCTTGCTGAGAAAATCGACCCGAAAGACAAGAACATCATTGCCGAAGTGGCGACCATCGCCGCTAATAACAATCGTGAGATTGGCAAGAAGCTTGCTGAAGCGATGGACCGTGTTGGCGCCAGCAACGGCGTGATCACCATCGAAGAAGGCAAGACCGCAGACACCGAAGTGCACGTTGTGCAAGGTATGCAGTTTGATCGGGGTTACATCTCGCCAAACTTCGTGACCAACGAAAAGGAAGTTATCTGCGAATACGATAATCCTTATATCCTGATTCACGAAGAAAAGATTTCGAATGCCAAGGATTTGGTGCCCCTGCTTGAGCAGGTTAGCAAGGCCAAGGCATCACTTGTGATCATTGCCGAAGATGTCGAAGGCGAAGCGCTCGCCACCTTGGTTCTTAACAAGCTCAAGGGTGTTGTGACCGTTTGCGCTGTCAAGGCTCCTGGTTACGGCGACCGCCGTAAGGCAATGCTTGAAGACATCGCTGTCCTGACCAAGGGCGAAGCGATTTTCAAGGATCTGGGTGTGAACCTGAGCAATATCAAGCTTTCGCAGCTTGGCCGGGCCAAGAAAGTGAAAATTGATTCTGAAAACACCACCATCACCGAAGGTGCTGGTGACAAGAAGGCGATTGAAGGCCGCTGCGAACTGATTCGCAAAGAAATCACCAAGACAGACAGCGAATACGATCGCGAAAAGCTGCAGGAACGTCTGGCCAAGCTCGCCGGTGGCGTGGCTCAGGTCAAGGTTGGCGCCGCCACGGAAACTGAAATGAAAGAACGCAAGGCGCTTTACGAAGACGCCTTGCACGCAACCCGCGCCGCCATTGCAGAAGGCATTGTTCCCGGCGGTGGTGTCGCGCTTCTGCATGCGCGCAAGGTTCTCGAAAAGATGGAGTTCCTTGAAGCCGAAGCACCGGCTGGCCGGCTTCTGTTCAAGGTTCTTGAAATGCCTTGCCGCATGATCGCGGAAAATGCGGGCCTTGACGGATCCGTTGTGGTGAACTCGATTCTCCGCCACAAGGACAAGACCATTGGTTTTGACGCTGACACAGGCAAGTACCACGATCTGCGTTCAGCAGGCGTGATCGATCCGGTGAAGGTGACACGTAGTGCTTTGGAAAACGCCGCATCGGTAGCGGCGCTGCTTCTGACAACTGAGTCGATCATTGCGGACATTCCCGAGAAGAAGAAGCCAGGTGGCGGTGATCATCATCATCATGATCACGGCGGCGGCATGGGTGGAATGGGCGGCATGGGCGGCGGCATGGGTGGTATGGGCGGCATGGAAGGCATGATGTGATTGCCTCTCCGTTACGATTCACCAATAACAGATTAGTTTTCTAACACTATTGAGGAGTTTCGAGACATGGCGAAGGATAAGGATAACGGTTTGTCGATTCGTCCCTTGGAAGACCGCGTGGTGGTTGAGCCACTCGAAGCTGAGGAAAAAACCTCAGGCGGTATCTACATCCCAGAAGCAGCCAAGGAAAAGCCACAGCGTGGTAAGGTTTTGGCAGTCGGCCCAGGCAAGCGCACCGATTCTGGTGAGCTCATTCCGATGACCGTGACCAAGGATGACGTTGTTGTCTACGGTCGGTACAGCGGCAACGACGTCAATGTCAACGGTAAGGATGTTAAGATCCTCCGCGAAGGTGACATTCTGGCCCGTCTGACCAAGTAACCCCGAACATCCACACGAACAAAGGAGTAATTCCATGGCCAAGCAATTGATGTACAACGAGGACGCCCGGAAAAAGCTTCTGAAGGGCGCTGAAAAGCTGGCACATGCCGTGGGTATCACGCTGGGGCCAACCGGCCGCAACGTTATCCTCGACAAGAGCTTTGGTGGCCCAACCGTTACCAAGGACGGTGTGACGGTCAGCAAGGAAATCGACCTTCCCGATCCATTCGAGAATATGGGCGCGAAGCTTGTCAACGCGGTCGCACAGAAGACCAGCGACGTTGCTGGTGATGGTACCACCACCGCCACCATTCTTGCACTTTCCATCTATCAGGAAGGCCTGCGCAACATTGCCGCTGGTGCCAACCCGATGGGTGTCAAGCGCGGGATCGACAAGGCTGTCGAGGCCGTTGTCAGCCATATCGAAAAGATCGCCGTCAAGCTTTCCTCGAAAAAGGAAATTGCTCAGGTCGCAGCCATCAGTGCCAATAACGACAAGTACATTGGCGACAAGATGGCAGATGCTTTCGAGCGCGTGGGCAAAGATGGTGTCATTACGGTTGAAGAAGGTAAGACTTCCGAAACCACCCTCGACTTTGTCGAAGGTATGCAGTTTGACAAGGGCTACATCAGCCCCTACTTCATCACCTCTCCCGAGATGACCAGCGATCTTGAAAATCCGCTGATCCTCATCCACGAGAAGAAGCTGTCCAATGTCCGCGAACTGCTTCCGCTGCTCGAGCAGATCGCAGGAACCCGCCGTCCGCTTTTGATTATCGCTGAAGATGTCGAAGGCGATTGCCTTGCGGCGTTGGTGATCAACAAGCTTAAGGGTGTGCTGAAGGTTTGCGCCGTCAAGGCTCCTGGTTTTGGCGATAGGCGCAAAGCCATTCTTGGCGACATCGCCGTGCTTACAGGCGGTACTTTCATCAGCGACGACTTGGGCATGAAGCTCGAGAACGTGCGCATCGAGCACCTTGGCCAATCGGAAAAGGTGACCGTCGAGAAAGAAAACACGACCATCATCAACTCCAAGCTTGATGCTGCTCACAAAGCCCGGATTGAAAAGCGGATTGAACAGATCCGCAAGCAGATGGCTCAGACGGAAAGCGAATACGACAAGGAAAAGTTTTCCGAACGTCTGGCCAAGCTCACCGGTGGTGTTGCCATTATCCGCGTGGGCGGGACAACCGAAGCCGAAATGAAGCAGACCAAGGGTCGCGTTGAAGACGCCCTCCATGCAACCCGCGCCGCAGTGGCGGATGGTGTGGTTCCTGGCGGTGGTGTTGCTCTCCTTCGGTCAATCGATGCAGTTGAAGCCGTTGCAGCGAAATTGAAGGGCGACGAGAAAATCGGCGCAGAGATTGTGGCCCGCGCCTTGGTTAAGCCAATCCTGACGATTGCTGGTAACTCCGGCCTCGACGGACCAGTGGTTGTGGACGAAGTTCGCCTGCGTGGCGAGAAGAACAGCAATATTGGTTACAACGCATCAAGCAAGGAATACGAAGACCTGATTGCTGCTGGCGTACTTGATCCGGCACGTGTTACGCGCAGCGCGCTGATCAATGCGGCAAGCATTGCGGGTTTGATGCTTACCACCGAAGTGATGATCACGAAGGTGGATGAAGATGAGCCAGGCAGCAAGGTTGCTGGCGCAATTCGCTAACTTGTCGTTACGGCCCCGGAACCCTTGCCCGGGTTCCGGGGTCGCTTTATGCCCGGGCTTCCACCAGCGCGGTGCGGTACATGCCATCCAAGCGGTGTTATTACGAAGTATTAAGTATATCCAAAAGCGCTGACGATGGCGCGATCAAGGCTTCGTACCGAAAGCTTGCCCTCGAATACCATCCGGATCGCAATCCGGGGGACGAGGATGTCGCGGTTCGATTCCGGGAAGTTCAAGAAGCGTTTGAAGTATTGCGCGATCCGGATAAGCGGAAGCGCTACGACCGCTATGGCCATGCCGGTATGGGTGAAAGCCCGGGCGGTGGAGGTGGCGGTGGCGAAGACATGATGAACGCCTTTGGCGACCTCTTTGGCTCCATTTTTGGCGGGGCTCAGCAAGGACGTCGTCAGGGCGGGCGCGACCTTCGGCTTGATATGGCAATCGACCTTGCTGAAGCCGCTCGTGGTGGTAGTAAGACCATCGAAGTGACTCGCAAAGAAGGTTGCCGCGACTGCTCAGGCACCGGCGCCACACCCGGAACCCGTGTGGCGCGCTGCCGAACGTGCAATGGCCAAGGTGTTTTGCTTCAAGGGCAGGGTTTTTTCCGCATTCAACGCCCGTGTCACGCCTGTGGTGGTCGCGGGGAAACCATTCCCGATCCGTGCCGGACGTGCCGTGGATCCGCTCAGGTTGACGTACGACAAAATATCGAAGTGAAGTTCCCTGCTGGTATTGAAGACGGCATGCGTGGCCGGATTTCCGGCTACGGTGAAGCCGGCCCGGGTGGAGAACCGGGCGACCTGTATGTGTTTTATCAGGTATTGCCGCATCCATTTTTCCAGCGCGAAGGTTCCGATTTGCATTGCGAGGTCCCCATTACGTTCAGCCAAGCCGCGCTTGGTGGTGAAATCATGGTGCCCACTCTTCTTCATGGCCCTAACCCCATTCGACTGGAGCGCGGACAGCAGAACGGTGAAAAGGTGCGCTTGCCGGGCAAAGGTTTGCCTAACCTGCAAACCAAACGGTCGGGCGACCTTGTGGTTCATGTGCGCGTTGAAACTCCGCGCAATCTGACACCACGTCAGGAAGAACTGTTCCGTGAGCTTGCAGCCATCGAAGATCGAGATGTCTCTCCGCAACGCAAAAGCTTTCTCGACCGAGTGAAAGACTTTTTTGCGGGAACTCCCGCTTCAGACAATCAGCGTTCCACCGATTCATCCACCAGTACCGGAGGCCGCACATGAGCGATCCAACCAATCACGAAACACCAGATGCACCCGGCACCGAACAATCCGCGGGCCTTGAAGAGCTTGCCCGTCAGCGGGATGAATTCCGGGATTTGGCCAAAAGCATCCGGGCTGAATTTGAAAATTACCAAAAACGTCAACAACGCGACCTGCTTCAGGAACGTCGGTTCGCGCAATCGCCTCTAGCACTCGACCTTCTTCCGGCAATCGACAATCTCGACCGAGCCATTCAGGCCGCGCGGCAGGCTGGCGACCAAGGTCCATTGGCAACCGGCGTGCAGATGGTACTGCAGCAGATTCTGGACCAGCTTAAGCGGCATGGTATCGTGCGAATGGATGCCAAGCATCAACCTTTCGATGCCGCCCGGCACACGGCTGTAACACAATTTCCGTCAGCGGACCATCCTCCTATGACGGTTCTGGAAGTACTTGAATCCGGTTACATGCATCACGACCGGGTCTTGCGTCCTGCTTCTGTTGCCGTTGCCGCGCCACAAACCGCCAAATCAGGGGATTGAATCCATGCCGACCTACGAATACATTTGCGCAGCCTGCGGGCACACGATGGAACAGTTTCAGTCGTTCAGTGAGAAAGCCTTGACGACATGCCCCGCATGCAAAAAGAAAAAACTGGAACGACAGTTCGGCACGGGCGCCGCGATCTTGTTCAAAGGGTCTGGCTTTTACGAAACCGACTACCGCAGTGACAGTTACAAGTCTGCTGCCAAAGCAGATTCCAGCCCGCCACCTGAAACAAAAAGCGAAACGCCGAAATCAGACAGTGGCTCCAAATCCGCATCCAAAAAGTCTGGCGGCAAAGGATCCGATTAATGGGAACAAACCCAGTTACGCGAAAATGCCCTGTTTGTAATGCGGAAATGCCCGGCCCACTCGCTGAATGGCCGGCACTTCCTTTTTGTTCCCAAAAGTGCAAAACCATTGATTTGGGGCGTTGGTTGGGAGAAAGGTACCGCATGCCTTCGGGTGGCCGTACCGAAAGTACAGAATCCCCATCCGATTCAGAAGAATAAGCTTACAATCATCGGACCTTGGTCAAAGTCACAGAATCAGCGTTGAAGTCCGCCTCGCCACTTTCACAACGCAATTCAAGTACCAACGTAACAGGTCCAGACTGCTCCACTTTCAATTCATGCACCAGTTGAGTCCAACCAACAGTTCCCACTAGGCTGTTGGCCCGGGACATGCCCGATTGCCGAATCCCTGCGCCTGTGTAAGCTTCTTGGCGGCCGATCACGTTGCGCGTTCTGGTCTGCGCCTCAAACCGGTAAACACCAGATTCAAGCGCTACGACTTTGCGAAAGCTGGCAACACCTTGTCCGCCAATAATCCGCAAGAGCGGGAGATTGTTTTCCTGTGCGATTTCAGCCTTCAGGGGTCCCTGTTCCGCGCTGACAGAAAAACCTTTCATGCGCAAAGGAGACTGTCCTTGAAATTCCGGAGTCTCAGGAATTTCAGACAACAGTTGCTGGACACGAAGAGCGCGCGCAGCAAACCGGCGCTTCAAGTCTTCAGCCTGGCCTTTGAGATCGACCATCGGCTTAACCCCCGCGACCAAGGCATCGACACGCGTATTGAATGCGGGAACATCGTGCACCACTTGGTGCAATTTCCGCAAAGTAGACTGGTACTTGACACGCACGCCGGGGCATTCAAAAAGTCTGCCGATCAAAGCCCCGCGGGAGCCGAAAATATTAAAATTAGGATCGCCCCACATCTGATCCATTCCCGACGGCACTAAAATCATTTTTCCGGCGCGGGCAGGGTCGAAATAAATACGGTAATTGTTGACATTGTTCACATACCCGTCCCAATGCGCCATGAAATTTTCCATGGCCGCAAAAGCCAACACTTGGTCGATATCAACAAGCAGATCGAGCTTGGCAAGGCGTTTGACCGGATCCCCTTCCCCCATGGCTGCCCAAACCTTTTTCAAATCCGGCTGGTCGGTTCCCGTTCCTTCCAGCAGTTTTTTGCCCCCATCAAGGTCTTGACAAAAACCACCGTCGTAAAAGTTACCGTCATTTCGACCAAATTGCCGCTTAAGCCACGGCTTATCGAACCCCTCCACCAGCACAAATAGGCCAAGATCTCGCCCATTCAGCTTGAGCCAACCATGCCGCGCTCGGGTGGCTGGCAAGCCAGCCTTGATGAACAACCAGCGGGCCATCGATTCGTGAAGATACCCTCCATCCTGCACCGAATTATTCAGATGCCATTTGTCCATACCATGGAAATTCTGCTTTTTCTTGTACTTGTCCATGTTGATAGTCAGCGCC
>Ga0209598_10003074_pt1 | contig 12722 bp, 8 predicted proteins | sample M_140807_EF_Meta_FD_187317 | JGI IMG/M metagenome (GOLD analysis project Ga0209598, IMG submission 187317) | Freshwater microbial communities from Lake Montjoie, Canada to study carbon cycling - M_140807_EF_MetaG (SPAdes) (version 2) | ecosystem: Environmental > Aquatic > Freshwater > Lake... | reverse complement strand
CCGCAAGGGTGCCTTCGGCGCGGTGGGGCGGATCAGCCCGGATTACCTCTGCATGGATGGCACCATCCCCACCGGCGAATTGCCGCATGTGCTGGGCCGGATCAGCGAATTGGCGGATAAGCACGGGCTGAAAGTCGCCAATGTCTTCCATGCCGGCGACGGCAATCTGCACCCGCTGATCATGTTCGACGCCAATGACCCGGACAGCTTCGCCCGGGCGGAAAAACTCGGCGCGGAGATTTTGCTGCTCTGCGTCGAAGTGGGCGGCTGCCTCACCGGCGAGCATGGCGTGGGCATCGAAAAGCGCGACCTGATGAGCGCGCAATTTACCCCCGGCGAGTTGAACATCCAGCGCGCCATCAAAACCGCCTTTGATGCGGATTGGCTGCTGAACCCGGCCAAGGTCTTCCCGCTCGAAGGCAATCCGGCCTTCGCATGAACACGCTGCTGCCCACCGATGAGGCCGGCGTCGTCGCCGCCATCACCGCCGCCCATGCCGCGCGCGAACCCCTCGCCATTGAGGGCCGCGGCACCAAGCGCGCCATGCTGCGCCCAGTCCAGGCCGCACGCAGCCTCTCCACCCGGCTGCTGACCGGCATCACCCTCTACAAACCATCCGAATTGGTGATCTCCGCCCGCGCCGGCACGTCAATTGCCGAAATCGAGGCCGTCTTGGCCGAAAAGGGCCAGCAAATCATCGCCGAACCACCGGATTTCCGCACCATGTTCGGCGCCAGCGAAGGGCCAAGCCTGGGCGGCATCACCGCCAGCAACCTCTCCGGCCCCCGCCGCATCACCTGGGGCGCGATGCGGGATCATGTGCTGGGCATCCGCGCCGTGCGCGGCGATGGCGAGGTGTTTCGCTCCGGCGGGCGGGTGCTGAAGAACGTCACCGGGCTTGATCTGTGCAAGCTGCTCTGCGGCAGCCACGGCACGCTGGGCGTGCTGACCGAGATCACCTTCAAAATCCTCCCCCAACCAGAGGAAAGCGCCACCCTGGCGGTGGATGTCGCCGATATCGCCGCCGGCATCCGGGTGCTCAGCGCCGGGCTGGGCTCGCCCTATGGCGTATCGGGCGCTGCCATTCTGCTGCAGGGCGGTTCCATCACCGCGCTGCTGCGGCTGGAGGATTTCGCCGAGAGCGTGGCTTATCGCATGGCCCGGCTGCGCGAGGATCTGGCGCCGCTCGGCCCCGCGCAGCGGCTGGATGGGGAGGCGAGCCTCGCCACCTGGCGGTCAGTGCGCGATGCCACGGCACTCGCCGCCATGCCGGATGAGGCGGTGTGGCGGCTCTCCCTGCCACCCAGCGCCGCGCCGGCCGCCTGCGCCGCACTCGCCGGCTTTCGCCTGATGCTCGATTGGGGCGGCGGGCTGATCTGGGTGGCCGGCCCGGCCAGCGAGGCCGCGCATGCCACCGTCATGGCCGCCGCCCAGGCCGGCAGCTTCACCCTGTTCCGCGCGCCGGATGGCCTGCGCAGCGCGGTGCCGGTTGTGCCCGCCGAACCGCCAGCGCTGGCGGCCATCGCGGCCCGGGTAAAGGCGGTGATGGATCCTGAGGGCATCCTTAATCCGGGACGGCTTCGCCTGGGCGCCTAGGCGCAAGCCCCAGCCAGGAATATTGCCGCGAGGCGCCTTATCTATTCCTTAGAATTTCATTCTATGATATCAACATGGCGGCATGAACTCTTGGATACGGTCAGCATGACCTCGACACACCGGCGCGCCACATATCGCGGCCAGCCCCGCTGCGCCGGATGACCATATCCGCCGCCCTTTGGCACCACGCCGCCACCGAAGCCGCCCGGCAGCGGGACTGGGCCGCGGTTCTGCACATCCTCGAGATGCATCGCGCTGAATGGCCAGAAGAACCTGCCTTCCTTCTCAATGCCGCGCATTGGCTGCGCATGGCCGGCCATGGCGACCGGGCGAATGAGGCCCTGCTGCGCGCCGCAGCACTGGAGGACAGCTTCGGCATTGCCGAGGAAGCCCGCATCCTGGAGATCACCCCCGGGCGGCCGCCGCCCCAGCCCCACCCCGCCGCCATCCTGCTCGACATCCAGGACCTGCTGCAATTCCTGCATGAGACCGGGAATATCTCAGGCATCCAGCGGGTGCAGCTCGGCATTCTCGCCGCGGTATTACAAGGCCGGGCGGGGCCGCATGGCGCGGATTGCATCGCCGTCTTCCCCGCCCTAGCCCATGGCGCGCTCTTCGCCCCGCGGCCCGAGGATATGCTGGCGCTGCTCGCCTACTGCACCGGCACAAGGCGCGACGTGGCCCTGGCCCGCCCCCTGGTCGAGCGCTTGCGCAGCGCGGCCCTGCGCCTCACCCCCCAGGCTGGTGCCGCCTTCCTGGTGCTCGGCGCGCATTGGTTTTTCGCCGGCGCGCCAGGGTTTTATGCCTCACTGCGCGCGCAGGGCGTGCGGCTCGGCGTGCTGATCTACGACATGTTCCCCGCCAGCCACCCGGAATACACCACCGCCGACACCACAGCCTTCTTCAACCAGAGCCTGAATGAGGGCCTGTTTTTCTGGGATTTCGCCTTCGCCATCTCGGAATATTCCGCCCGCGCCTTTCGCCGCATCGCCGCCCAGCGCGGCTATCCGCCGATTGAAACACGCGCCATCCCACTCGCCCATAGCTTCGGCCTGGAACGCCCGCCCCGGCCGGGCTGGCTGCGCGACTGGCCGGCGGCGCTGGGCGATCTGGAGGGCCACGACTATATCCTCGCCGTCTCCACCATCGAGGCGCGGAAGAACCACCAGCTGCTCTTCCACGCCTGGGCCCGCATGATCGAGGAGGGCGACAACCCACCGCCCCTGGTGCTGGTGGGAAGGCCCGGCTGGCGGGTGGGCGACCTCATCGGCCAGTTGGACGCCACGCGCTACCTCAATGGCCGCATCCTGATCGTCCATGGCCTGTCGGATGCCGCGCTGGAGGCGCTCTATCGCGGCTGCCTCTTCACCGTCATGCCCAGCTTCGCCGAGGGCTGGGGCCTGGCGGTGGGTGAGAGCCTGTCCTTCGGCCGCCCCTGCATCGCCGCCAACACCACAGCCCTGCCCGAGGTGGGTGGCGACCTCGTCACCTATGCCGACCCGCTGGACGTGCCGGCATGGATCGCCGCTATCCGCCTCTGGCTGCGCGACCGCACGGCCCTGGCCGCCATGCAGGCGCGCATCGGCCGTGAATTCACCCCCCGCCAATGGCCCGATGTCGCCCGCCACCTGCTGGGCGAGACGGCGCAGCTGCAGGCCTTACCCCCCCGCCAGGCCGCGCCGCCCAGCACCCCGCTGCGGCTGGAACTGGGTCGGGAGTGCACCATCGGCATCGCCATTGCCAGCCAGGGCAGCGATGCCGAGGCCGCAAGGCTCACCCTATCCCAGGCGGTATCGCTGGCAAGCGGCTGGTACCCCTCGGAGGCCGGCTGCACCTGGATGCGCGGCCGCTTCGCGCAGCTGCTGGTCGAAACCGATGCCGCGCCCGGCAGCACAGTGATGGTGACGCTGCAACTCAACACGCCCGGCTGGCCGATGAATAATACCGTGACGCTGCTGATCCAGGATGGCCCGCCCACGCGCCATGCCGTGCCACAGCATGGCCCCTTCGAGATCAGCGTCACCGGCACTTTGGATGACCACGCCATACTCCGGCTGCACCTGATGCTCGAGTGGCCGGGCGAGCAGCATGGTCACGATATTCGCCCTCTCTGCATCGCCCTGCAGCACATCACCATCAGAAAAGCCGAGGCACCGCCGGTCGCCACTGCACCGCCGCCGGCAGAGGCACCACCGCCCCCCACACCCAGCACGGCCAGCGCCCCACCCCGCCTTCGCCTGCCCAGCCTTGCCATGCTCGACCCAGCGCGGCGGCTGCTGCAACAGGCCAACCGCGCGCGCGATGCCGGCGATTGGGCCGCAGCCGCAGGCCTCTACGCCGCCTATCTGCAACGCCGACCAAATACCCCAGCAATCCTGGCACAACTGGGCAAGATGCGCAGCATGGCCGGCGAGCATGCCGACGCCATCAAGAGCCTGACCCAGGCCGCCGCCCTGGGCGAGCCTGACGCCCCCGCCATGCTCGCCCATGCCCAGGCACGCGCCCTGGCCGCAGCCCCCCAACCGGGGCCCGCCATCATCATCGACATCTCCGCCGCCTTGGCCCCGCCGCCCGACGAGGCCCCAGCGCCAATCCTGGGCCATGGCCTGAGCCGGGGCAGTTGGTCCGCCCGGCAATGGCGCCTGGGCCTGGCCCAATCCCTCGCCGCGCAGCCTGGCGAGGGTCTGCGCTTCGCGGTGATCGACCAGGCGCTTGGCGCGTGGAAGGCCCTGCCGCCACCGCTCGCCCGCGCCCTGCTGGACGCCACGCCCGACCGCCAGCGCCACATGCTGGCCGAACTGGCGGGCCGGCTGGAGAGCATCGCCGCCAGCCCAGCGGATAGGGTCTTGGTGCTGGGGCCTGGCCCGTCACAGGCGCCGCTGGCCCAGGCGCGCGCCATCGGCGCCCATGTCACCCTGGCGCTGGCCGAGCCCATGGCCCTGACCACGCCGCATCGCGTCGCACCTGATCTGCTGGCTGCCCTGCGTGACAATGCCGCTTTCGATGCGCTGCTGCTGCCCATGCCGCCCCCAGCCGCAGCGGCAGCCCTGGCCAATGCCGCCCGGCTGGCGGCGCTGCCCATGCCGGCCCCACTGCTGCCCCAAAATGCCCCCGGCGAGGCGCCCCGCGGTCCCTACATCATCGCCGACGGCGCACCACCCTGGCTGCAGGAAGCCTGGATGCTGCTCCGCGCTTCCCAGCCCGGCCTGCCTGCCCTGCTGGGCCTCGATGGCCCGGTGCCCGCCATCGGCATGGCCGGCATCGAGGGGCTCGGCCCGCTGCCAGCCCTCATCGCCGGCGCGCAATGCCTGCTGGCCACCGCCACCGATGGCAGTTGGCCAGCACTGGCCCTGGCCGCCGCCCAAGCACGCCGCCCCTATCTGAGCCTGGCCGAAGCCGATGGGCTGGACCCCCTGGATAGCCGCGCCACCGCCCAGGCCATTGCCGCCATGCTGGCGCCGGAAGCCCGTATTGCCCGAATCATCGCCCAGGACCTCAGCTTGGCCGGCCCGCAATGGCAGCTTGCGGATTGGGACGTAGTGGCCAAGGCTGCGCTGCGCTTCGGCGATGCAGCGACCGCCACGCCGCCGCTCGCAGCACCGCCAGCAGCGGCACAACAGATCTGGGCGCTGGCCGCCAGCCATGGCGGCGGCCTGGGCCGGGTGGCATGAGGCTGCTGCTCGACCTGCAAGGCGCCCAGGGCGGCAGCCGCCATTCCGGCCTCGGCCGTTATTCGCTCGAATTCGCCCGGGCGCTGGCAGCCACGCGCGGCGAGGAGCATGAGGTGCTGCTGCTGCTCAATACCAGCCAGGCAGAATCCGCCGCCATGCTGGAGGCCGAATTCGCCCCCCTGCTGGGTACCGCCCAAATCCATCATTTCACCCCCCCGGAAGGCTGCGCGGCCGGCGCCGACCCGCATCACCCGCTGCGCCAATTGGCCGAGCATATCCGGGCCCAGGCCATTCTCGCCCTGGCGCCGGACATGGTGCATCTGGGCAGCCTCTTCGAAGGCTGGAACGACCAGCTGGTCACCAATTGGCCAGCCGCCCTGCCCCGGCCGCGCCATGTCGCCACGCTGCATGACCTCATCCCCCTCACCCGCCGCGCCGAATATCTGGAAGGCCCCTGGCGCGATGCCGGGCTGGCGCCCTGGTATATGCGCCAACTCCTGGAACTGCGCGGCATGGACGGGCTGCTGTGCAATTCCGAAGCAACCCGGCGCGAGGGGCTGGCCCATCTCGACATGGCGCCCGGGCAATTGGTGACGGTGGGCGGCGGTGTGGCCGCGCAATTTTTTGCCCCACCCCAGGGGCCAGCGCCCATCGCCGGCCGCTACATCCTCTGCCTCGGCCTCAATGACATCCGCAAGAACGAGGCACGGCTGATCGCCGCCATGGGCCTCCTGCCGCCCAGCCTGCGCGATGGGCTGCGTTTGGTCGTCACCGGCACCATCCCCGCCTTGCATCTGGAGCGTCTGGCGCGCGAGGCGGGCCTGGCCGAGGGCACCATCCTGCATCTGGGCATGGTGGAGGATGCAGCATTGCCGGCGCTCTACGCCCATGCCGCGCTCTTCGTGCTGCCCTCCCTGGCCGAGGGTTTCGGCCTGCCACTGGCCGAGGCGATGGCAGCGGGCGCGCCCTTCGCCGCCAGCCATGCCGGCGCCCTGCCCGAACTGGCAGGGCTGCCGGACGTGCTGTTCGACCCGCTCGATATCCACGATATGGCGCGGGTGATGAGCCTGGTGCTGGGCGATGCCGCCCTGGCCGAGGCCTTGCGCCGCTGGGGCCCCGGTCGGGCGGCGCAGCATCGCTGGCCAGACTGCGCCCGGCGCGGATGGGCGGCCATGGAGGCCTGGGCCGGCCCGGCACGGCCCGCCCTGCCGCCACTCGTCGTCACCAGCCCCCTGCCACCGCAAGCCAGCGGCATCGCCGATTACACCGCCGAATTGCTGCCCGCCCTGGCGGCGCATTACCGCATCACCCTGGTCAGCGAGAGCCGTCCGATCGAGGGCATCGCCGCCGGCTTTGCCTGGATGGCACCCGCCGCACTGGCGGCCGCGCCGCATGCCACATCACGGCTGCTGCACCAGCTGGGCAATGGCGCGCTGCATCATTTTCAGCATCAGGGGCTGCTGCCGCTGCGCCCGGCAGTGGCGGTGCTGCATGATGTCGCCCTGCCGGAATACCGGCGCTGGGCGGCGCAAGCCGAAGCCGACCCGCAGGCCGCGCTGCTCGCCTCGATCTACGCCAATCACGGCTACCCGGCGCTGCTGGCGGCGCTGGAGGGTGAGGCCGAAACGGTGGCAGGCGCGCTCACCATGTCGGCCGAGGTGCTGGAGGGCAGCCTGGCCACCATCGTGCATTCCGACGCGGCGCGGGAGATGCTGCATAGGGCGCACGGTGCGGCCCCCCTGCGCGATGTCCATGTCGTGCCGCATTTGCGCCGCCCCCTGGTCCTGCCCGAACGCGTGGCGGCGCGCGCCCGCCTCAGCCTGACGGAGGAGCAGCTCGTGGTGGCAAGCTTCGGCGCCTGCGTGCCGAAAAAGCAGCCATTGCGGCTGATCGAGGCCTTCGCCCAGAGCCAATTGCCGCCACAGCAGGCCGTGCTGGCCTTCGTCGGCGTCGCCCAGCAGGGGCTGGAGAGCGTGATGCAAGCCACCGCCCAGGCCCAAGGCCTCAGCATGGGCGGTGAGCACAGCAGCCGGCCGATCCGGCTAACCGGCGGCATTGCCCGCGCCGCCTATGAGGATTGGCTGGCGGCGGCGGATATCGCGGTGCAATTGCGCGGCCGCCATCAGGGCGAGACCAGCGGCGCGGTGATCGATGCCCTCGCGGCCGGCCTGGCCTGCATCATCAATGCCAAGGGCAGCATGGCCGAATTGCCAGCGACGGCGGTTCTGCGGCTGGAGGAGGATTTCACCGATGCCGCGCTCATCCAGGCCCTGAGCGGGCTGGCCGCGGCCCCAGGCCGGCGGGGCGCCCTGGGCGAGGCCGGGAAGCGCTTCGTGGCCGCGCAACTCGCCCCGGCGATGATTGCCCGCCGCTATCGCATGGTGATCGAGGCGGCGCATGCCGCAGCCCCAGCTCTGGCCGTCCTGGCCGAGGCCGCGCGCCTGCCCGCCCTGCCACAGCAGCAGGCGATGGCGCTGGGCCAGGCGCTGGCGCAAAGCTTCCCCATGCCGCGGCAGGCCCGCGCCCATATCCCGGCCGGCGCCGGATGGCGGCGGGAGGATTTCCAGGATTACAGGGACGGCCTGCGACCAGAACCCGCCCGCCTGCAAGATGGGATTTGGGTGATCGACCATGCCGGCCTGGCCAAGGCGCTGGGCCTGCCCCGCCCGGCCGCGCCCGACGCGCCGCTGCGGCTACAACCCGGCGATATCCTGGTCACCGCCGGCAGCACAGCAACCGGGCTTATTCGCTCGGCGTAAGGCTCTTGATCAGGTCAAACACCCGCTTGCGCACCGCAGCATCGGTGATGCGGTAATAGGCGCGAACCAGTTCCAGGGTTTCGCGGCGATGCAGGGTATCATCCTCAAACCCGTCCTGGGTTTCGGCAAAACCGGCCATGCGACGGGTGACGGCCATCGAGCCGCCCATGGCATCAGACATATCGTCAAAAAAGAACCCAATCGGCACATCCAGCACGCGGGCAAGATCAAACAGCCGCGAGGCGCCGATCCGGTTCGCCCCACGCTCATATTTCTGCACCTGCTGAAAGGTCAGCCCCAGCGCCTCGCCCAACCTCTCCTGGCTCATGCCAAGAAGGGTGCGACGCAGCCTGACGCGCCCGCCGACATGCACGTCGATGGGGCTGGGCCGATGCTCCTTCTCATTCCGCTCGATAGTATCCCCGGTGGGCATCGATCGATCCATCCGCTCCCGCTTCGTGGTGCCGAACCACATCTCTGAGAGGATCCAAGCCTTGGCTCGCGAGACCTGTCAGCCTGTCCTCAAATGATCTTCGGCATTCTGCCCGTTGCGCATTTGTTAAGCTATGGGAAGGACGACGTCAATGTTTTTGAGAAGTCTCAAATTTAAATTTCCTCTTGCATATATTTGTGGCGTCCACGCCAAAAATTGCTCGCCAGCAAGGCAATCACCACAAAAAATCCAGGAATTAGAAGGCCCAGCTGGGAAAATGCCGTGGGCGCTGCCGCTGGCGGCAGCCATGCCGTAAGACTTCCTGTGCCGCCCAGCCCCAGCCACCCCAAGCCCCGCCCACGCGCGTCAAACACGGCAGAAATACCGGTCTGCGCCACCCGGACCATGGCCAACCCCTCTTCCACCGCCCGCAGCCTGGCGCTGGCCAAGTGCTGGTAAGGCCCAGCGGAAAGCCCAAACCAGGCGTCATTGGTCACATTCAGCAGCCAGGCCGGGCGCTCAGCGCCCACCACCCGGCCGGGGAAGATCACCTCATAGCAGATCAGCGGGCTGAAGGCCGGAACCCCCGGCAGGCTGATCGAAACCGGCCCGGGGCCCGCGGTGAAATCCATCCCCCCCGTCACCATGCGAATGGGCAACAGGCCACCCAGCGGCATGTATTCGCCAAAGGGCACCAGATGCGCCTTGTCAAACACCGTCAGCAGCGCCGCATCCCCCCCCACCCCCACCAGGGAATTATAGATCCGCGCCACCCGGCCATCAGCGCCCCAATCCGCCCGAACCGTGCCAGCCAGCAGCACCCCATTGGGCGGCAGGGCGGCGGCAATGGCGCGGCGGGCCTGCTCATCCTGCGCCAGCAGATAGGGGCTCGCAGTCTCCGGCCAGATCACCACGATGCGCGCATGCGGGTGCGCCTCATGCGCCGCCCGCCCGGCCTCCTCGGTCAGCGTCAGGTAGCGCTGGAAAATCGGCAGGCGTTGATCCTCCCGCCATTTCAAGTCCTGCGCCACATTGCCCTGCACCAGGATCAGCCGGGTCTCCTCCACCGCCGGCCCAGCATCGGCAAGGCGCCATGCGCCAAACCCCATCCAGCCGGCCAGCAGCACCACACCCAGCGCCCCCCAGCGCCAGCTCCGCAGCGCCGGCAGACAAGCGATAAACACCGTCAGCAGCGACAACCCATGCACCCCCAGCCATGCCGCCGGCTGCAGCGGCAAGGCAGAAAACGCCCAGACCGTACCAATCAAATTCCACGGAAAGCCGGTGAACATCACGCCCCGCAGCATCTCAGCCATCACCCAGGCGCCGGAGAAGGCCAGCACCCGCCGCCACCCCGCCGGCGCCAGCCATGCCACCAGCGCCGGAAGCGCGCTGAACAGCGCGAGCGGCACGGCAATCCCCGGCGCCGCCACCGGCAATAGCCACCACCACCGCGCCAGATCAGTGAACAGCGCATGGCTGACCCAATAAATGCCGAGGATATGATGCCCCCAGCCAAAGGCCAGCCCCAGGAACAGCGCCGCACGCCAGCTCCGCGCCGCCCCCAGCAACCCCAGAAAGGCCGGCAAAGTGAGCAACAGCACCGGCACCGCATGCACCGGCGGCAGCGCCAAAGCGCTGGCAGCCCCCAGGCCCAGCGCCGCAACAAGCGGGCGAGACGACATACTGTGCAATCGGGCGAGAAGCGTTTTCACACCGCCGGGGCTAACCCGGCACACCCTGCGGCGCAACCTCGCCCACGTGTCAGCCCCTATTCAGCAGCCGCCTTGCCGCCCGGCAGCGGCCGACGCACCCGCAGCTTGCGAATGCGCCGACTATCAGAATCCAGCACCCTAAACTCCAGCCCCGAAACATGGCTGACCAATTCCCCCCGCGCCGGCACCCGCCCTGCGAGCGTGAACACCAACCCACCCATGGTATCGATATCGGCGCCACGCTCCTCATCGGTCAGCACCTGGCCCATCCGCGCCTCGAACTCCTCCACCGGGGTGCGGGCATCGAGATCGAGGCTGCCATCCGGGCGCTCGACCATGCGCGGGGCATTCACCTCGTCATGCTCATCGGCAATGTCACCCACAATGGTCTCGACCAAATCCTCAATGGTCACCAGCCCATCAATGCCGCCATACTCATCCACCACCAACGCCAAATGCATCCGCGCCTCCCGCATCCGCAGCAGCAGGTCCAGCACGGCCACCGAGGGCACCACGAGCAGCGGCTTGCGCAAAATCGTGCGCATGGAAAACGGCTCGGCCCGGCCAATGGCGGCGATGATGTCCTTGATATGCACCATGCCCTGAATGTCATCGAGCTGGCTGCCATAAACCGGGTAGCGCGAATGCCCCTCGCGCTGAATCTCCGCCAAGGCCTCATCCAGCGTCAGATGATCGCGCAGCGCCACGATATCAGCCCGCGGGATCATCACATCCACGGCGGTAATACCCCGCAGCTTCAGCACATTGGTCAGCAGCGCGCGCTCGGCCAGGTCCAGCTCAGGCGCATCGGCCGGCGTGGTGTCGGTGGGGCGCTCGATCAGCTCCTCCATCCGGTCGCGCACCGATTCATGCGGGCGTCGGCGCAGCCGGCCGGTGATGCGGCTCAGCCAGGGTTTTTCGGCCTGCTCGCTCATGCTGCGCGGCCTCGTCCCGGGCCCCAGGGGTTGGGCAGGCGCAGCCGGTGCATGGCGCGGGCTTCGGCCTGCTCCATCCGCCGCGCCTCGCCGGCCTCCAGGTGATCATGCCCCAAGAGATGCAGCGTGCCATGCGCCACCAGATGGGCGGCATGGGCACGCGGATGCCGGCCCTCCGCCCGGGCCTCCCGCCGCACGGTCTGCAGCGAGATCGCGATATCGCCCGAACCCGCAATATGGCCCGGAAAACTCAGCACATTGGTGGGCTTTTCCTTGCCGCGATGCTGGCTGTTCAGCGCTTTGAGCGTCCGATCATCGGCCAGCAGCACGGTGATAGGCCCCGCCGCCCCCCCCTCGCAGGCAGCCAGCACGGCGCGTTCGACCAAGCGTTCCGGCAAAAAACCGCGCCATCCTGGTGCGGCAATGACGACATCGATGAAGGGCCTAGATCGACCCTCCGAAAGGCTACTTCGGTCCGGCATCGGCTCCGTTCCAGTTGCGTTTGCGCGGCGCCGTTTCGGCCTCCGCACGGCTATAGGCAGCGACAATGCGCCCCACCAGCGGGTGGCGCACCACATCGGTATCGGCAAAGCGCATGAAGCCAATGCCCGGCACATTCTCCAAAATCCGCGCCGCCTCCACCAGGCCCGAGGGCTGGCCGGGCGGCAGGTCGATCTGGCTGGGGTCGCCCGTGATCACCATGCGGCTGCCCTCACCCAGCCGGGTGAGGAACATCTTCATCTGCGCCGGCGTGGTGTTCTGCGCCTCATCGAGAATGGCAAAGCAATGGGCAAGGGTGCGTCCACGCATAAAAGCGAGGGGGGCGATCTCGATTTCGCCGGCGGTCATCCGGCGTGCCAATTGGTCTCCAGGCAGCATATCGTTCAGCGCGTCATAGAGCGGGCGGAGATAGGGGTCCACCTTCTCCTTCATGTCGCCGGGCAGAAAGCCCAGCCTTTCGCCGGCCTCCACCGCCGGGCGGCTGAGCACAATGCGCTCCACCTGGCCGGTCAGCAGCAGCGCCACGCCCTGGGCCACCGCCAGATAGGTCTTGCCGGTGCCGGCGGGGCCGAGGCCGAAGCTGATCTCGTGCTTCGAGAGAATTTCCATATAGGCCGCCTGGGCCGGGCTGCGCGGCGCGATGGACCCCTTGCGGGTGCGAATCTGCGGCAGGTCGCGCAGCGGCAGGCGCGGCTCGGCCTCGCCCTCTCCGGCACCCTGGGCCATGCGAATCGCCGCCTCCACCAGCGCGATGGTGCAGCCGGTGCCGCGCTCCAGCCCATGCCAAAGGCTGCGCAACGCCTCCTCGGCCACTTGGGTCCGCTCGGCATTGCCTGAAATGGTCAACCGGTTGCCGCGGGATGACAGCCGCACCCCCGCCTGTTTCTCCAGCAGGCTGAGATGCCTGTCGAATTCGCCATAGAGCTGTGCCAGCAGCGCATTATCGTCGAATTGGAGGGTGACCGACCGGCTCTCGCTGGAGGGCGGGCCGGAGGGAGTGGGGTGGCGGGCAGCCAGGATCGTGTTCAAGCGGCGTGTTGCTCCGAGAGGTGTTGCAGGGGTTCCTTGAGGACGCAATGGAGTGAATTGGCGGAAGCACCGATGGCCTCCAC
>Ga0209598_10003070_pt1 | contig 12734 bp, 15 predicted proteins | sample M_140807_EF_Meta_FD_187317 | JGI IMG/M metagenome (GOLD analysis project Ga0209598, IMG submission 187317) | Freshwater microbial communities from Lake Montjoie, Canada to study carbon cycling - M_140807_EF_MetaG (SPAdes) (version 2) | ecosystem: Environmental > Aquatic > Freshwater > Lake... | reverse complement strand
CCAGGGGCGTACGCCCCTGGAAGTCCTCCAGCAATGGAATGCGGCTTGATCACCCCACCAGCTCTCATAGGAACTGGACCACTGATGGGGGTCACGTCACTAAAAGGTACTGCAACACTAAGCAGACCCCAGACATGTCAACATTGTACTGGTACGACTATGAGACCTATGGATTGTCTGCAGTCGAAGATCGCCCGGTTCAGTTTGGAGGTATTCGAACAACCTACGACCTTGATATCATAAACGAGCCAGATGTTTTATATTGCAAGTTGCCAATCGATTATCTTCCTTGTGTAGAAGCCTGCCTAATTCATGGACATACTCCGTCATCAGTAGCTAATCTAGCCATCTGCGAGGCTGAGTTTGCGCAAGCGATTCACACTCTTCTTTCTCGTTCAGAAAGTTGCGCTGTTGGTTATAATGCAATGAGATTTGATCATGTATTAACACAACATCTATTTTGGCGTAATCTGCAAGATCCATATGGATGGCATTGGAGGAATAGAAATTCCAAATGGGACATAATTGACCTGTTAAGAGCGGCATGCGCATTACGACCAGAGGGTATTGAGTGGCCACTGGATGACGACGGAATAAATTCGTTTAAACTTGGAGATCTTGCCTCTGCAAATAGAATAGTTTTAGAAAGTGCCCATGATGCGGTGAGCGATGTTAAGACGACTATAGATCTTGCTAGGCTAGTAAAAAGAACGCAGCCCAGGCTTTATGATTATTTCTTCAGCCTGCGAGACAAGACAAAAGTAAGAGACATAGTCTGCACAAGATCTAGGAAGCCCATTGTCCATACAAGTTCTATGTTTCGGTCAGAGTACCTAAATACCTCCTTGGTTTTGCCATTGGCTCCTCATCCAACCATAAGAGACGCTACCATCGTCTATGATTTACGTAGTGATCCCTCCTCTTGTCTTAATCTTTCTTCGGAAGAGATGCAGAAGTTGCTATTTACTCGTAATTCCGATATGCCGAAAGGTGCTACTAGGCCAGCTCTTAAGGTAATCCATCATAATAGATGCCCATTTGTTGCGATGGGATCACTCGTTACGACCACTGTAGCAGAACGCATCTCAATAACCCTTGAACTCGCCGAATCCTATGCGGATCGCATACTTCAGAGCCCTTCGTTTATCGAGAAAGCACAGTCATGTTATAAACCTAGCAATTCAGTTGACTTAGAAAATATAAATAGTGACGTCGACTACGCTCTTTACAAAGGTGGGTTTGTCTCTGATGGGGACAGGAGCCTCATTCAAGATTGGCTTGAACAGCCAGTGGAAAACCTATCTAAATCAATTCCCAAGTTTAATGACTATAGACTTCCAGAGCTTGCTTTCAGATACGTCGCAAGAAATTATCCTGATCTTCTTCAGGAACGTGATGCCGCGAAATGGCAAACCCATTGCAGATCTAAACTTTTAGAAGGTGTTGAAGGTGGCCTGTCCCAATATGAGCAGTTCTGCCAGGATCTCTTAAATCTAAGAGCCTCACTCTTGCCAGACGACGAGAAGGGAAAGAGGATCCTCGATGAGCTTTGTTGCTTTAGAGATGACGTTGATGCCTTTCTATCAAATTGAAATAGCCGAATCCAAGCAGGGGTCTAACATGGCCATTCACCAGAGCCGCCACCTTAAGGCCATCTATTCTTCGCATCATTCAATGCGGCCAGGTGATGGCGAGCGTTAGCCAGTGCAGGCAATGCGCGGAGGCTACCAACGTGGCTACAATGTGAGCACTTCAGTAGGGTGTAGTCATGGTTCGAGCGAAGCTGGTCAAAATCGGCAACTCGCGAGGGATACGCCTCGCAAAGCCGCTGCTTGAGGTCGCGGGGCTGGCTGACGAGGTCGAGATTGAGGCCGCTCCAGGGGTTCTGACGATCAGGCCAGCGGCCCATCCGAGGGCTGGCTGGGCCGAGGCGGCAGCGGCGTTCGGGCCGGAGGGACTTCTCGATGGGATGACCGCCACTCGGTTTGATGATCAAGAGTGGTCATGGTGAAAGAAGACGATGTCTCAAGAGAAGACCTTGTCTCAAGAGGCGATATCTTCCTTGTCGCGTTGAATCCAACGCGAGGATCTGAAATCAGGAAGACTAGGCCTTGTGTCGTCGTGTCGCCGGATGAGCTGAATGCTCACCTTCGTACTTTCATTGTTGCGCCGCTCACAACTGGCGGACATCCATACCCTTTTCGTGTGCGTTACGGGTTTGACGGCAAAGACGGTCATGTTGTGGCTGATCAGCTGAGGGCTGTCAATAGGGACCGTCTTGTCAAGCGATTGGGGAGTCTGTCGGAGACTACTCTTAATCAGCTGCTGGGTGTTCTTCAGGCGATGTTCGTTGTATAGAAGCCTGGCTTCACAACCATGCACCTGACGCGCCCAGCCTACGTAGTTGACATCGGGCAGATGGCCAGCGTTCGAAGGATGGAGACGAAGCGGCTGCAGTCCAAAGCTGGTATCTTTGGCGTATAGCTGTAAGGTTTCGATGCAGACTCGGGTCCAGAAATGGAGAAACAATCTGGGAGCCAGGATTCTCCGTCGCCTGGCTGAGCTGATTGGCCTTGGTGCTGGTAGTGATGTGAGCCTCAGTGCCAAGGACGGTGAGCCTGCGGTGAAGCCAGCGCGACCCACTCGCCTCAGCCTTGATGAGCTTTTGGCAGTGGTGTCAGACAGCAATCTCCATACCTCTGTTGAAACGGGATCGGCTGTGGGAGCGGAGATCTTCTAATCTCTACTGCCTACGTACCTGATCGCGGTGATCTGGTTTGGCTGGAATTCACAACGCAGACAGGGAGTGAGCAGGCTGGAAGGCGTGGTAATAGCCTCATGCATCCAAGGGCTTCACCCGGTCAGTGACATTTAATTTAACTTATGTTGTACGTCAAGGGGCTGTTCGGTGATCACCAAGCTCACATTGAGGCTCGATGGGGAGCTGATCGCGAGGGCAAAACGTCACTCTGCTGATACAGGCCGGTCTGTCTCGCAGCTCGTGGCTGACTTCTTCTCCTTGATCGAAGCGCAAGACCCCGGAGTGGAGGTCACACCCCGTGTGCGCGCGTTGCGCGGTGTGCTCGCCGGTTCGGGGCTTGATCAGGACGACTACCGTCGTCATCTTGAGATCAAGCACCTGTGAGGGTGCTGTTCGACACCAATGTGGTGCTCGACGACAGTCACGAGCATTCACTACCTCGCGGCTAAAGCGGTTGGGCCCTCTAGGGCATCCTGATTGATCCGCGAGCTGCTCGAAATATTTTCTATCGCACGCGTCGATCGCGAGATATTGCGAGCGGCGCTCGATACGGGCTTCTCGGATTACGAGGATGCAGTCTTGTACGGCGCAGCCCGCGCTGCTGGGGCGATCGCGATCGTGACCCGCAACTGCAAGGACTTCACTCGCTCGACCCTGCCCGTGTTCACTCCCGAGTTGTTTCTGGCTCCATTACATGCCGACCTCGGGTAGCGCCGCTTTTCCAATAAAGGAATAGAGCAGGCAGCCCAAGGCGGACTGCTTCGACCCCATCAACCACGTCAGGCTTGGCCGTAGCTAGCCCCAGCTCCGCTCCCACATGCTTGTACTCTATTGGGGCCTATTTAGCACTTTATGATGTGTAGAAATTATCTTACGCAATACACACATATTGGGTGGACATGCAGATCGGCCAGATCTTCTTAAGTCTCCTTAATGGTAACGGATAGAATCACTTAAAAAACAGTACAATTTTATTCAGAAGTCAGAGGAGAATGATCCGCTCTATTACCGGCGTGAGTACATTTTCTGTCTTCAAGGTAAAAATCAGGGATTTTTTATGGTATTCGGGGAGGGTGGTAAGTCCTCTATTGAATTCCACTTAAATAGTGGAGCTTGATCATTGATGTCACCCTGCGGGAGGCCGGTTGTGGCTTGTAGCTCGGTTTCAAACCACCGGCTATAACGCTTATTGACAAAACCAACCAGTACCTTGTCTTCTTTTTGTTTAGCCGTGAAGTAAGTGATAACATATGTTGCTTGATACTCTGTAGCAACTAATTGAGAGAATGGTCCTCCTAACAGAATAGATAAAACTGGACCAGAGGAAGGGTTGACCCTCTCGCCTGGACCCGACTTAGACCAGCTTGCAATGGCCCTAATTGGTACAATTTTATCTCCTACAATCAATCGTTCATAAGAAATTTCAACTTTGCAATTTTGATTGTTACTGCACAAGGCATCGTAGGTACGAGCTGAACCTATCAAAGGGGTAGCCAGGATCGCTAGGAAAGCAAAAAAAGTTGTTTTTATCATGGAAATTGGTTCTATTGCAAGGGCTTTCGGTTTTCTGGTTTTTGCCCTGGTTTCAAGCGAGCAGTGATAGACTTAAAAGTATTTGCCTCGGTCCAATCAACTGTGTATTCAAAATCAAATGGACTACTACCTTGTGGTAATTGAATAATATTTTTTCGACCAATTATGCATTGATCACCCTGCAATGGATTGGCTATATCTCTGGATTTCAAGCAAGCCTTTGAAGCGGTAATCTCGTTTTCCCACGTTTTGATGAAACCTGTAAGGTTGTTATTGACGTTAGTTTGCTGTCTTATAATTACGCTGCGTCCATCTACAACATCAAGAAAGACATAGGAAAATGGTGGAGTCCCAAAAAAAACAATATGCTTTGTATTTTTCCAAAGCAGATAAACAGTGATATAGCCTTTCAAGAAATCAAGTGATCCAGTCTTGTCATCTCTTTTTTCTTCACTTGGCTTGCTGGATTCAGTCTCTGCCCTAGGTGAGTCTAGGATTCCGGAGTCAACCTGAGCTGTTGCGGCATTGATAGAGAGAGATAATGAACAGATTAATGGGAGAATTAACTTCTTGATTGGCTGGTAAAATTTTAGCATTAGATTGTTCCGTGGATGTCCAGGAATTGAAGCGATTGCTTACGTATATTAGTGGGCGTAGCGGCTTGCGGCGCTCAGGCACGCCACACTGAGCCCATGACCGCCGCCACCCTCGCCGACTGGACCACCCCCCGGCCCTTTGCCCTGCACGACCTGGGCCCAGTGATCTACGCCGAGCGGCGCCAGGCGTTGGTAACTGCGCTGCAGACGATCGCAGCCGATCCCACGGAGCATTCATCCCTAAGCATGAGTCTCGCCCTGAGCCTGAAAAAAGAACCCGCGGCCGGGAGCGTCTTGGCGCACCACCGCACAGAGGCTGGCCACCCGCCACAGCGCCAGGTGGATGGGGGTGGGGTCGTGGTGCACCAGATCGGGAAAGCGCCGACGCAATAGGGCAGTGGCCTGCCAGGCGTTGTAGTGCGGAATGCGGGGGTTGATGTGATGGCAAAGGTGCGTGGCACCGATGCCGTGGTGCAGCAGGTTGAGTAAGGGTCCATAGGGCCGATCCACCGTTTGCAGAGCGCCTTTGGCCCAGGTCCAGTCCGCGGTGGAGTAATGGGGAATGGTGGTGTCCGTGTGCTGCATCCAGGTGTAGCTCACCAGCCAGGCATTGATCACCAGGTAGGGCAGGCCATACACGCACAACACCCGCGCCGGCGAGAACTGAATCGCAGCCAGGACCAGGGCCAGCAGCATGGCCGCCAGCCCGAGATTCGAGTGCCGTATCAAAGGCTTGCAGGCATCTGGGAACAGCGGCCGCCGGCCGTTGCGAAGGGGCGACCCGCTCCAGAAGTGGGAGGTGGGGTTGCCGTAGTCTTCCCCCCCCGAAATGCCGACCAACAGGTAGAGCGGCCAGCCCAGCAGCAGGTGGGCGGCTAGGGACAGGGTTCCATACACCCTGGCGCCCAACCGCCTGACCACGGCCTGCACCCACTGGCCCGCCGGCGAGTCTGCGCGGGGCGGCACATGGGTTTCACCTCTCTCAAGGTGGTTGCAATGGGCATGGTGCACCGCATGGCTGCGCTGCCAGCTGAAGTAAGGCACCAGCAGCAGGCTGTGGAGCACCAATCCCACCGCCCCCTCCAGCCGACGGTTGGGATGGAAGGCGCCATGACCGCACTCATGGGCGATCACCCAACAACCGCCCGCCACGGTGCCCGTGACAGCGGCGTAGAGCAACCAGAGGGGGGCGGCGAGGGGTGTTAAGGGGATCTGGGTGCCCAGGCCGTAGGCCACCAGGGACAGGCTGAGGGACATGGCCAGGCTGCCCCAGGCCTTGGCCGGTTTGAATCGGAGCAGCTCCGGCGGCAGGCAGGCCAGCAGTTCAGCTTTGCTGGGGACGTTGCTGGCGGAACGGGTGGGGGAAGGGGAGGAGCTCGCCCGGGCGCCACTGGAGAGGGAGACAGGGGATATCAATGAAGCTGCAACATGGCTGGGGGAACGCGGCGAGGTCGTCAACGGTCTTGTCAACATAGATGCAGCAATACAACATTCGTGCGCCGGCAGGCGTGCGGGGGCCGTGCTGATCCCCAACCCTCACCCCAAAAACCCATCCAGAAAACTGAGCGGCCGGGCCATGGTTGCCGAAAAACCGAGGATGCCCCGGTCGCGGTAGCGATACAACAGAGTGTCGTCGGAATCGAGCAGAAAGGTGCCGCCCCGTTGGGTCAGAAAGTCGTCGCGGGGCACGTAGGTGCGCCAGTGGCCCAGCACTTCGGCCATGTTGCGCAGGCGGATGGTGGCCAGCTCGAAGGGGCGCTGGAAGCCGGTGCCGCCGGCTCGTGCGAAGAACGAGCCTTGGAGTGGTGGCAGGGGACCGGCCTGGATGGTTTCGTCGTCGGCCAGCAGCTGGGGGGCGGAGCGATCGCCGGTGTAGCCCCGCAGCACCTCCGCCAGGGTGCCCGGTGAGCCGAGGCCGGCGCACATCAGCATCAGGTTGGGCCAGGGCCCGCCGAATTGGCGCAGGCCTTCGTAGAGGCCGAGGGCCCGGTGCAGCTGGGGCTCCGGATCCACCAGCAGGCGATCGGGGGGGAAGCCCGTGAAGGCGCAGAACCGTTGGCGGCCCTGTTCGTCGCCGATGCCGATCGCCAGCACGGCGATGCCAGCGGCCCGCAGCCGGGGCAGGGCCGCCGCCAGGGCCTGGGCGTATTCAAGGCTGTCGAAATCGCCCAGCTGGGGCAGCAGCAGCACCAGGCGGCGCTGGCCCTGGCCCATGCCGGCCACCGCGTTCAGGCGATTGAGCAGCGGGGCGGGCGCCTGCGGCCGGGCCAAGGTTCCCGCTGGCCCTGAGGCCCCTGCATCAGAACTGGACATGGGCCTTTGGGCGATCACGGTCCCACCATGGTGGCGTGCTCCAGAAAGGATTCGGCCGCGCTGGCTAGCACCTGCCGGCGCTCGGGATCCATGCGATCGAGGAGGCGCACCATCATCGAGAGGCGCGGATTGCCCGCAAAGAAGGCCCGGTGGCGGTCGATGAAGCGCCAGTAGAGACCATCCCAGGTGGCGCACCAGGGCCCCTTTTTGAAATCACCCATCTTGAGGATGTAGTTAGACCCGCAGATGTAGGGCTTGGTGGCAAATAGGCCGCCATCGCTCATCTGACCCATGCCGTAGATGTTGGGACCCATCACCCATTCGTAGGAGTCCAGATAACGCTCCATGAACCAGCGGTGCACCGCATGGGGGTGAATTTCACACAACAGCATCAGGTTGCTGATCACCATCAGCCGCTCGATGTGGTGGTTGTAGGCGAGGCGATTGAGCCGCTTGATCGCCGTATCCAAGGGGGGCAGGCCCGTGCTGCCATCGTGCCAGCACGGGGCCAGCTGGCGCTGGTGGTTCCAGAAGTTGGCGCTGGCTTGCCTCTCGCCATGGATCCGATCGATGCCGCGCACGAATTCGCGCCAGCCGATCACCTGGCGCAGGAATCCCTCTAATGAGGCGATTGGAATCGGCGGGTCGCTTAGAGGCGGGCCCTGGGCGTGGGCCAGGGCGGCTGCCACCACCGACGCCGGGGTCAGCAGGCCGATATTGAGCAGGGGCGACAGCAGGGAATGGTTCAGGGTGTCGTGGTGCTGGCTGAGGGCGTCTTCGTAGGGGCCGAAGTCCGCCAGCCGCTCGCCCAGAAAGCGCTGCAACCAGGCATCGGCACCCTGGTGGTCGTAGGGAATCCAGAGCGGGCCCAGTTCGCCCGGGTGGTTGGCGAAGTGGTGGTCGATTAGCTCGCGCAGCACCGGCTCGTGGGCGCTGGCGGCGATGGTTGGCAGGGGTGGCTCGACGTAGCCCTTGGGCAGCTTGCGGCGGTTGTCGGCATCAAAGCTCCAGATGCCGCCGCTGGGGGAGCCGTCGGCTTCGAGCAACAGATTCAGGCGCCGCCGCTGGCGCTCATAGAAGGTCTTCATGAACGGGCGGCGACGCCCCTCAAACCAGAGTCTGCTCTCGGTCACGGATTCGAGGAAGGCCGGTGAAGCCAGCACGGTGAGTTGCACCGAGCGCTCGGCGCAGAAGCGCCGCAGGCTGGCCTCAAAGCTGCGGTCGGCGATTTCCGCCACCCGCAATTCGCGCCGTTCTCCCAGTTCGTCTCCCTGGCTCAGTTCATGTCCCAACCGCTGCCAGAACGGCATCGCCGCCGATTCGGCCAGCTCCAAATAGCACACCTCCACACCCCGCTGCACCAGGGCATCACGGAAGTGGCGCATCGCCACAAAGGTATGCAGCAGCCGCAACTTGTGGTAGCGGTAGCTGGAGGCCACGCCCAGATCTTCGATCATCACCACCCGCTGGTGGGCGTCCAACTGCAGGGCTGAGGGGCTGAACCAATCGCGGTGCAATTGGTCGCCCAGGATTAAGGTGAGGGGCATGGGTCAATGATTGGTGTTGAGTATCTCAATGCCAGCAAGCTCTTCTCCAGCCTTGCCCTAACCGTAGGCTTGGCCATGGCCGATCTTGGCAGGCCCGAAGAAATTGGCCCGCTCTTTACAGGTTTTCAGAGGTATCTTTATGGGCCCTCTGCTTGATGATGGGGATGTTTCGGTGTTGCGTCTGGGGGAGAACTTTGGGCCCTATGAGATCCTCGATGCGCTGGTGGTGGGGGGGTGAGGGCCCTTCAGCGGGGTGATGTTTGTTAGGGATCCGTGCGCTTGTAGATCGATTGACCTTCTTTGATGGTCTCCATCACCTTGATCGCCTTGATTTGCATTGGATCAACCTTCAAGGGGTTGCGATCGAGCACAACAAGATCGGCCAATTTGCCCACTTCCAAAGAGCCCTTGGACGCCTGCTCGTCGTATTGCAGGGCGACATTGATCGTCATCGCCTTCAAGGCCTGCATCGGCGTCACCCGCTGGTCCGCTCCGATCACCTCCCCACTCCGGGACAGGCGGTTGACGGCCGACCCCATCATGAACATCTGGTCGAGGGGGGCGACGATGAAGTCGGTGTGATTGGTTGGCACCAGACCCTTGTCGATGGCATCACGCATCGGACTGATATACATCGTCTGGGCGCGGCCGCGGTTGGCGATGTGGGCGTCAGCGAAGTAGTACGTGTGCAGGGTGTAGAACGATGGCCGGATCTTGTACAATACGTACTTGTCCAGCTGATCTTTACGCACGAACTGGGAGTGAATCATCGTGACATGACGCTCCTTGCCCAGGTCGCCTGCGGCAGCCTGCTCGTGGGCGCGTAGGAAGGTATCAATGGCCGCGTCGCCATTGGCGTGCAGGTTCAGCGGCACACCCATGGCGTAGACCCTCTTCACGGCCTTGGTGATGACGTCCTCGGGGAACGACAATTCGCCCAACCATGTTGTTTCGCCACCAGGACCACCGGTGAGGTAAGGCGTGGTGAAGTAGGCCGTCTTGCCCTGGGGTGATCCGTCGATGGTGATCTTGACGCCACCAATTTTGATACGGTTTTCATACTTGCCCCAGGTCTCCTTCGGATACCTCTGCAGGATCGCTTCGAGGTCGGTGATGAAGGGATAGGCGACCACGTCGATCAAGGGAGTGGAGGCGGCAGCGGCGCGCTTCATCAACTCCAGATCCGCCAGGTGGGTGGCACCCTCATGGGCGGTGGTGATCCCTTGCTGGGCGTAGATCAACTGTCCGGCCTTGGACCACGCGAGCTCCTGCGCTTTCGTGGGTTGGGGCAACGTCGCGAAGATCGGCAGGTAGGCCGTTTCCATGATCAGGCCGTAGGGCTCTTGGGTGCCCGGCTTGCGCACAATGATGCCCCCGGGGGGCGTCTTGGTCGTTGCTGAAATGCCCCATTTCTTGAGCGCTGCCGAATTCAAGACGGCGCCATGCATGGACACATGTCCGACCAACACTGGGTTATCGGGGAAGGCCTTGTCGAGATCGTCGCGGTTCAGCCGTCGACCGTTTGGCATGGCGTTGTCATCGTAGCCATAGGCCTGGATGACTTCGCCCTTAGCAATCTTGTTGGCATCCCGGAACTTCACGATTTCAGCGACGATGCTGGCGGGGTCTTTCCCCGGTCCGGCCGGTGGTGCATAGAGGTTGACTTGGTGGGCCACGGACAGCGCACTGATGTAGTGGCTGTGGGCATCGAGAAACCCGGGTAGCAGCACTTTGCCACCGAGATCCACAACCTTGGTGGTGACACCCTTGTGGGCTTTTTCGACATCGGCGCGGGTACCCACCGCCACGATCTTGCCCCCTTTGACGGCCAGCGCCTCTGCGCTTGGCTGTTTGTCGTTGATGGTGATGATGTCTCCGCCCGTGTAGATCGTGTCGGCGGCCTTGCCCTGCGGCTGCGAGGCCAATCCTGGCCGCCCAGGCATGGCCTCCTGCGATTTGCCGATGCCCGTCATCAGGCAAGCAGTCGCCATCGCGAAGGCGGGCAGGGCGAAGGCGGGCAGGCGGCGGCTGAGTTTCATGGGAGATGACTAGCCCCTACAGGATAGGGAAGGGAGGCCGTCTTGATCCCCATCACGACCACGTTTTTCGGTGCATCTCCTCGGGGTCATACAACCGCACCTGCCGCTCCAGATCGAAACGCCGCGGTGATCCACCGAAGCTGCGGGGATCGTTGCCGACGCCGGCCAGATAGGCCCAGTTGCCGGTGTTGAGGGCGGGCTGGGCGTCGATCAGCCACCATTCAAAAAAGCGGGCGCCCCAGGTCCAGGGCAGGCGCAAGTCGTTGATGAAGTGGGACGCGACCCACTGGCGGCCCCGGTTGGAGAGATAGCCGGTGCTTAGCAATTCGTTCAGCTGGGCATCGATCAAGGGGTGGCCGCTGCGGCCCCGGCACCAGCGCTCAAACAGATGTCGGTCTTCGATCCATTCGATCTGGCGGTTCTGCAGGCCCCCCGGGGCCCCGAAGCTGGCCCCATGGCGTTGGGCGGTCCAAAGGAAGAATTCGCGCCAAAGCAGCTCCTGTTTCATCCATTCGGAGCCCTCGTCAGCCCCATGGAGGGCTTGGTACTCGAGCACGGTTTGCCAGATGCGCCGGACCGACAGCGAACCGAGGGCCAGATAGGGGGAGAACTTGGCGGAGAACTCCGTGCCCACCAGGCCATTGCGGCGGTCCTTGTAGTGGCGCAAGCCGTCGGATTCCAGGCAGTAGTGGCGCAGCCTGGCCAGGCCGCTGGCCTCATCCCCCGCGAAGGGAAAGGCACTGCGGGGATCGGGGATCCCGCCAGGCTCCAGCCAGCCCCGGGGCTCCTCCAGCCGCAACCCCCCCAGGCCCCTCAGATCGGGTACCGGCAGGGGCGGCGTCGGCGCCTGCCCCAGGCCCCTGCGGAACTCCCCAAACACCCTTGGGAAGGATTCCTGCGCCAGCGGCCAATCGTCGAAGAGCCGGCTCTCCTGGCCGCGCAGCACCGCCTGCGGGCGCACCCAGGGAGCCAGCCTATCCAGCGCCGCTGCCGTGCTGAGCTGGGGAAAGTGCAGCAAGGGAATGGCTTCGGCTGCCAAGCGCGTCTGCAGGCTGGCCAAGGCCTGGGCCTCCAATCGCCGTTGGTGGGGTCCCCGCAGACGCTGCTCCTGGGGCCGGCAGGCCAGCACGATCAGTTTTCCCTGGCCATGGCCGTGGTCTTGACCCTGACGGCGGGCCAGGGCCACGGCCCGGTGCAGGGCGGGTTGGTCATCCAGCCGCAGCTGGCCCTCCAAGGCCAGTGCCACCACAAAGGTTTCGCCCATCGGGCGCCCAGGCGCCCCGGGCTCCAGCCTCAATTCGCCAGCGCCAACTGGAAGCCGCGGCGATCGCTGGGTTCGGGCCGCTCGAACACCTGGCAGAACACCTTGACCACCCGGTCGCCGGAATCGATGGTTTCGAGGGGATCCTTGCGCAGGCGGTGGCGCAGGCAACAGGCCACCACCCTGGCCACGTCGTCGTCGGTTACCTCGTTGCGGCCCTCGAAGGCGGCCAGGGCCCTGGCGGCCCGGTTGGTGACGATGTCGCCCCGCAGTCCATCCACATCCAGGGTGCCGCAGACGGCCGAGATGCGCAGGCGCAGGTCGTCGTCCAGCCGCACCTGGGCCAGCCGTTGCTGGGCCTCCACCACCCGCTCCTGCAGGCCGTCCTGCACCGGCTGCACGCTGGTGTTGAAGCCATCGGGATCGGCATCGAAGGCGGTGCGTTGGTCCACCACCTGCACCCGCAGCTCCGGTTCGCGCACGGTGCGCACCTCCACGCTCATGCCGAAGCGGTCCAGCAGCTGGGGCCTCAGCTCGCCCTCCTCCGGGTTGCCCGAGCCGATCAGCACGAAGCGGGCCGGGTGGCGCACGCTGATGCCCTCCCGCTCCACCGTGTTCCAGCCGGAGGCCGCCGAATCCAGCAGCACGTCAACCAGGTGGTCGTCGAGCAGGTTGACCTCGTCG
>Ga0209598_10003069_pt1 | contig 12738 bp, 12 predicted proteins | sample M_140807_EF_Meta_FD_187317 | JGI IMG/M metagenome (GOLD analysis project Ga0209598, IMG submission 187317) | Freshwater microbial communities from Lake Montjoie, Canada to study carbon cycling - M_140807_EF_MetaG (SPAdes) (version 2) | ecosystem: Environmental > Aquatic > Freshwater > Lake... | reverse complement strand
CGTTCCCGCCAATGCCCTGGCCAGGGCCGATACCATGTCGGCCAGACCCCCGGTCTTCGAATAGGGATTCAGCTCACTGGTCGCCAGCAGCACGTGCATGGCTAGAGTCTTTCGCGCACCCGATGGAGCGAACAAGGCCGAAGTCTTTCGGGTCAAAGCACTCGGGTTTTGAGAAGCATACCAAGAATGGCCAAAAATCTGTTTTACTGTTATCGTTCCACCACCGTGAGCCATCGCCTGTGAAAGCCCTCATTGATACCGCGGATAAAAAATCCGAACGCGCCTTCCTCGTGGGCGTCGAACTCAAAAGCCAAACGGCATGGGATGTCTCGGACTCCCTCGATGAATTGGCCGAACTGGCCAACACGGCTGGGGTGGCGGTAGTGGGGCAGGGAACCCAGCGGTTGGATGCACCGCACTCGGGTACGTTCATTGGAGCAGGCAAGGCCGAGGAGTTCGCCAAGGCCGCCAAGGAGGCCAATGCCGATACCGTCCTCTTCGACGAAGAACTCTCCGGGGCCCAGGCCCGAAATTTGGAAGAGATTTTCGGAGCGAAGGTCATCGACCGCACAGCGCTCATCCTCGATATCTTCGCCCAGCGGGCCCGCACCCGGGAAGGCAAGCTGCAAGTCGAGTTGGCCCAACTGCAGTACCTCATGCCGAGGCTGACCCGCTACTGGACCCACCTTTCCCGCCAGCGGGGATCGACCGGGTCAATCGGTGGTGAGGGCGAATCTCAGCTCGAGGCCGATCGCCGCAAGACGCAGGAGCGCATCGAGAAGATCCGCACCGAGCTCACCACAGTTCGGCGTCAGCGATCCACCCAGCGAGAAGGCCGTCAGCGCCACCAGTGGCCTTTGGCCTCGATCGTGGGCTACACCAACGCCGGCAAATCCACGCTGCTCAACGCCCTCACCGGATCCGAGGTGCTGGCCGAAGACATGCTCTTCGCCACCCTCGATCCGACCACGCGCCGGCTTCGCCTGCCTTCCAACCAGAACGTGCTCTTGAGCGATACGGTGGGATTTATCCGCAAGCTGCCGCACGGCCTGGTCGAGGCCTTCAAGGCGACCTTGGAGGAAGTTGTCGAGGCCGACCTGCTCATCCATGTGGTGGACACCAGCCATCCCAACGCTCCCCAGCAGATGGAAGCAGTCAACGCAGTGCTCACCGAGATCGGAGCCCAAGAAAAACCCATGCTCATGGTCTTTAATAAAATCGATAAGCCCGGAGCCACCGAAATGGCCGCGATGTGTTGCCAGCAGTTTCCCAAAGCTGTGGCTGTCTCTGCCCGTAAAAAGCAAGGGTTCGAGACCCTCTTTGCGGAGTTGGGAGCCATGCTCAAGCCGATTCGGGAATTCGTGGAGATTCGCATCCCCCACCATGAGCAGAAGGTCATGAGCCGCCTCCACTCGGTGGCGCAGGTTGTCGAGCAGGACTACTCCGGCGAAGAGGCCTGCTTCCGGGTTCGTCTCCCGCCCTATCTCCGGCACGAGTTCGAGCACTACCTTATCTCGTCCCACGATGGAGATTGAACCGTCTCTTCTGGTTCAAGCTCATCGAAGCGATGCGTCGTGTCGTCCTGCTCGGCTTTGCGGGTGGTCAACAAATTTGGTTTACCGGCCCGGTTGGTTTGCCAACCCTCTCCAAATCATGCGCCTTCTTCGTTGGTGGACATTGCTGTTTTGCCTGGTGTCGCGGGTCATCGGTGGGGAGTTCCGCACCATTACCGGTGACGTCTACGTAGGCGAAGTTTCCGCCGCTGATGCTGACGGACTCATCGTCCGGCAGCAGTCCGGAATTTTTTCTCCCCGCGTTGACTGGGCCAAACTGGACGAAGCGACACTTAAGTCTTTAGCAGGCCATCCCCGTGCTGGCCGCTTTGTCGAACCGATGTTGGAACCCCCGGCCGAAGACATCGCTCGCGTTGAAGCTCGAAAAATTGATGTCCGCCAGCCCGAGCGGGCCTCTCGACCCGCAGCCGACATTGCTGGCAAGGGAGTTTACGCCGCGCTTACCACTCCCAACGGAATCATCCTCCTAGGATGTCTCTACTTGGCCAACTTGTACGCCGCCTACGAGATCGCTCGGTTCCGCTGGCGCGCGGTTCCTCTGGTCTGCGGAGTATCGGCTGTATTACCTGTGATCGGCCCGATCATCTTCTTGGCGCTGCCTCGACGCGAAGAGGAGGTCGTGGTGAGTGCGACCGATGAGGCTGTTGCTGCCCAGTCCCTCAGCGTGCCTGCCCAACCGGTGGCTGCTGCGGCCGGCTCCAGCGCCGCGGGCCCGGCTGCCCGGAGCGCGGCGGGTTCGAACGAGGGCTTGCCCAAGCACTTCCGTCGTGGTGAAACAACCTTCAATCGACGCTTCTTCGAGACCCAGTTCCCCTCGCTCTTCAAGGTTGTGGCTTCTGAGGCCGACAAGGATCTGGTACTGGATATTAGCACGGCGGCTGGCGTCATTGTAGCCACCCGGATTAGCCGCATTAGCGGCAATGACTTGGCGCTGAAATCTTCCGATGGAACTGAAAGAACCGTCGAATTTACCCAGGTTCTCGAAGTTAAACTCCGCAACAAAAACACCTGAAGTAGAAATTGTTTCGATGAAGTATCGAGCCATTCTCCTCTTTGGGGCACCGGGTGCGGGCAAAGGGACCCAGGGCAAAATCCTCGGTCAGATCCCCAATTTCGTGCATTTTTCCTGCGGAGATGCCTTCCGCAATCTCCGGGTAGATTCTGCCCTCGGCCGGGTGTTCGTTGAATACGCGTCAAATGGCAGACTGGTTCCTGACGAGCCTACCATCCAACTCTGGAAGCAATCCATGGACGGACTGGCTGCGACCGGTCGGTTCAACCCCGAGGCCGACACGCTCCTACTGGACGGGATTCCGCGAAACCCCCGTCAAGCTGAAATCATGTGCGACATGATCGACGTCAAGGCCATCTTCAATTTGTTCTGTCCAGTGATGGACAAGCTCATCGTGCGGCTCCAGCGACGCGCCTTGAAGGAGAACCGGCTCGATGACGCCAATGTGGAGACCATCCGCAGTCGTTTGGAAACCTACAAGCGCGAGACTCGCGCGGTTTTGGAATGCTATCCGGACTCGTTGATTCACCAAATTGATTCGACCCAGGAACCGATCCTTGTTCTCGCAGACATTCTCAAGGTGATCGTTCAGATTCCCAAGCCAGCCGTCAGTGACGGGAGCACGATCTACAGCGTTTGAGCTGCAGCGCTCATCTGCCTGCCGTCCAGCCGAAGGGCAGTCTTTCAAGTTTCTTTCACCGTCGTTTTCGACGATGGATCTGGATTCAAAGATCTGGGCAAGACCGGGCAAACCGCCTGCGCCTAGAAGTAAAAATTGACGCAGGAAAGTCCGGAAACATCCGTCAACTGGAGTTAGGCCATCCAATCCAACACGCCTCAAAAGTGCGGCTCCTAGTCGGTTCGTCCCACCGAGCAAGCACAGTTTCGAATCGAATTTTCTCAGAACATTATTGACACCCTCCATCAGCGTTTCTATCTATTCCGGCTCAATCGAAGCGTTGCCTGCACCGTGTTCGGTTTTCGGTCCTTGTCGGACCGGAGATCGGAATTTTTGCCGTCGAAAGATGGCAGGAATGTGGCAACCAGCCGATAGACGAAGTTAGGGTCCCAAAAGGGGTCATTGCTGCGTCACTAGGTTGGAGAAGCTTAGGTTGGAGAAGCTGGCAAACAAACAGGGCCCGCGTAGCTCAGTTGGTAGAGCACGTCCTTGGTAAGGACGAGGTCATCGGTTCAAACCCGATCGCGGGCTCCATTTGGAGTCAGAGTTTGTTTGGGAGTCAGAGTTTGTTTAGTAAGGTTCAGGAAGAAGTTCTTTTGGTTTCTTGGCTTGCTGGCTTGAAGTCTTGGCTAAATCCCAGTGACTCCGACCGCAGCGAATCCAACTGAGGTTCAGAACGGAATCGAGAACAGATTCGATCGCTCGAAAGAAAAGGGCTCGTTTTAAAAAACGCGCTCAAAAGACGAAAAGACAGAGACGGCAGAGAAGTCAAAAAGACATCAAAGACAAAAGTCGCGGACGAGAGAAAAATCAGACACGACTTCTAAGACACACTTTTAGATACGACTTTCAGAAACGAAGAATAGAAAACGATAGACACATGGCTAAAGAAACCTTCAACCGGACGAAGCCCCACATGAACGTGGGTACCATCGGTCACGTCGACCACGGCAAGTCCACCCTCACCGCCGCAATCGTCGCAGTACAGAATCGCAAGGGGTTGGCCCCTATGATCGAGTACAAAGACATCACCAAGGGCGGTACCGTCCGTGATGATACCAAGACCGTGACCATCGCTGTGTCGCACGTCGAGTACGAGAGCCCGAACCGTCACTACGCTCACGTGGACTGCCCTGGACACGCTGACTACGTGAAGAACATGATCACCGGTGCCGCCCAGATGGACGGTGCAATTCTGGTGGTTAGCGCTGCCGACGGTCCGATGCCCCAGACCCGCGAGCACATCCTCTTGGCCCGCCAGGTGGGTGTTCCGAGCATTGTGGTGTTCCTGAACAAGGTTGACTTGGCCGACGCCGATCTCCTCGAGCTCATCGAGATGGAAATCGTCGACCTCCTCAACAAGTATAGCTTCCCTGGCGACAAGACCCCGATCATTCGTGGCTCGGCTACCGCCGCCATTAATGGAACTCCGGAGGGCGAAGCCGCCATCGCCAACTTGCTCAACGCCCTGGATACCTTTGTCCCGGAGCCCGTTCGTGAGCAGGACAAGCCCTTCCTGATGTGCATCGAAGACGTGTTCAACATCGAAGGTCGCGGTACTGTCGTGACCGGTCGTGTGGAGCGCGGTGTCATCAACAAGATGTCCGAAGTCGAAATCGTGGGCCTCAAGGACACCCGCAAGACCACGGCGACCGACATCGAAATGTTCCGCAAGTTGTTGGACAGCGCCCAAGCCGGTGACAACGTCGGCGTGCTGCTCCGCGGCACCAAGAAAGAAGACGTCGAGCGCGGCATGGTTCTCGCCAAGCCGGGCTCCATCAAGGCCCACACGAAGTTCAAGGCCGAGGTGTACGTCCTCAACAAGGAAGAGGGTGGTCGCCATACCCCGTTCTTCACCAAGTACCGCCCGCAGTTTTACTTCCGTACCTCCGACGTGACCGGTTCTATCACGTTGCCTGAAGGTATTGAAATGGTCATGCCGGGTGACAACGTGTCGGTCGATGTCGAGTTGTTCGCTCCGGTCGCCATGGAGAAGGGTCTCCGTTTCGCCATCCGCGAAGGTGGTCGCACCATCGGTGCAGGCCGCGTCGCTGAAGTGTTGGCTGCCTAAGTTTTTCAACGGTAGGGAAGGATCAATCCTTGGCGTTTGGTCCTTCCCTTCCGCTTTCTTTTCTGTAAAAGTTGTCCGCGTTAGTGAACAGGGCGTTAGCTCAATTGGTAGAGTAGCGGTCTCCAAAACCGTTGGTTGAAGGTTCAAGTCCTTCACGCCCTGCCAGTCTCCCGGAGGGGTGGCAGAGTGGTCTAATGCGGCGGTCTTGAAAACCGCTGTGGGCTGACGCTCACCGGGGGTTCGAATCCCTCCCCCTCCGCCAATATATAGTTATATACTATCGTGAAAGAATATCTTCCGTTTCTGATCTGGTTTGCCGCGATCAGCGCGATCTTTGCCTTTGCTTGGAAGCAGGGGCATCTGACGCGTCTCACCACCTATGTGTCGGCCACACAGCAGGAGCTTAAGAAGTGCAACTGGCCTTCTCGCGATGAGTTGATTCAGTCCACAGTGTTGATCTTCGTCGTCATTGGTCTTCTGGGGCTCTTCACGATGACCTCCGATTTAGTGGTGGTGAGCTTCGTCAAGGCGCTCATCAAGGTCTCCTGAGTTAAACGTTTTCGTCTAAATCCCTTTCGATCCCGATTCTGCACATGAACACCCAGTGGTTTGTCCTGCACACCCTAGCCGGTCAGGAGCAGAAGGTCCGGGACACCATCAACCGTCGGATTAAGAGCGACGAGATGGAAGAGTATATCCGTGAGGTTCTTCTCCCGATGGAGAAGGTGGTTGAGGTGCGTGGTGGCAAAAAAACCATCACCAATCGCAAACTTCATCCGGGCTACGTCTACGTCGACATGGCATTGCTCGACGAAGGCAAGCGCCCGATGGAAAAGCCTTGGTACTTCATCAAGGACATTCAAGGTGTGATCGGTTTCGTGGGCGGCGAGCGCCCCATGACCGTGACGGATGATGAGATCGCCACCATCAAGGTGCAAATTTCTGACAGTGAAGATACTGAGCGTCCGAAGGTCAACTTCGACATCGGTGAGACCGTCAAGATCAACGACGGTCCGTTCCTCAGCTTCACTGGCGTTATCGAAGAGTTAGAGCCTGAAAAAGGCAAACTCAAGGTGACCGTAGATATCTTCGGGCGGAAAACGCCCGTCGAACTTGAATACTGGCAGGTAGAGAAGTCGTGATGCCTCTCAAGCGACGTCGTACACCCCGCCGCAAACAAACTGGATAGAACATGGCAAAGAAAGTCACAGGCATCGTCAAACTGCAAATCCCCGGCGGTCAGGCCAATCCGGCCCCTCCCGTGGGTCCTGCATTGGGTTCGCAGGGTATTAACATCATGGGCTTCTGTAAGGAGTTCAATGCTGCCACCAAGGACCGTCCTGGTCTGGTGATCCCCGTGATCATCACCGTTTATCAGGATAAGTCCTTCACCTTCATTTTAAAGTCCCCTCCGGCTTCAGTGCTGCTTAAGAAAGCTGCTGGAATCGCCTCGGGATCTAAGGTTCCTAACAAGGAAAAGGTTGGCAAAGTCACCCGTAAGCAAGTCTTGGAAATCATCAAGGCAAAGGGATCTGATATGAATTGCAACAGCGAAGAGGCGGCATTCCGCACCATCGCTGGTACCGCCCGCAACATGGGCATCGATATCGTTGGCTGACCGAAGCTGCGCGTCTCAATTCCATCAAAAACGCCGCCCTCTAGGGCGGCGTTTTTGTTGTCACTCGACTATTTCACCAAAAATCCGGGCCCATAGAGATCTCCTGGTAGATTTTGTCCCTCACGAGACCCAATCCCGGGTGGACAGCCGGAAATCATCGAAAATTTGATGAAATCTGCCCAGAAGAGTCACAAGACTAGACCTAGTCACGGAACCAATCTCTTCAGCAACTCGGGAGGTTTCGATCAAAAATCCCGATGGACCCAGCAGGCAGAAAGGAATGCCGTCAGCAAGCTACCTGCAGCCAAGGCCATCCCCAAAGTCGCATAGTAGGCACCCCCTACCCAGATGCCGCCACCGATGGCGACCAAGCCCACTAACAAGCCCACGAGACCACAAAGAAGGCAATTCAAGGCGATTTTATCTAAGGATTGGGAGATCCGTTTCATAAACGTAATTTGTACGTAACATGAACGTCACAAAAGAAGCAAACTCTAATTTCGATCTCCAACTTGGAGACATTAATCCGTGGGATTTCCTCCCGAAAAGCGGTCGTCCGTCCAAGGATCGGCCGTGTTGGAGTAACCGCGGAGTTCCCAGAACCCCAAGATATCCTGGTCCATGAAGGTGATCTCCCGGATCCACTTGGCTCCCTTCCAAGCGTAACGCTTGGGTAAAATCACCCGAGCCGGTCCACCATGCTCCACTGCGAGGGGTTGACCATTCCATTGATGAGCAATGAGCACATCATCATCGAGGCAGGCTTCAATAGGATTATTGGTCGAGTATCCGTCGTAACTCTTGAAGAAAACATGGGTGACGCTGGCCTTGGGACGGACGAGATCCGCCAGTGAGAGAAAGGCTACTCCCTGCCAAAGCATGTCGAACTGACTCCAGGTGGTGACGCAATGAAAGTCGCTCGTGTCGGTGAACTGAGGCAGAGCCAAGAAAGCCTTCCAATCGAGGATTAACGGATTCTCGACATGCCCCCCGATCTTCAGTTGCCATCGATCCAAGGGTATCTCGGGCTTCACCCCTAAATCCAAGACCGGAAAGTTGTGGACCTGGCGTTGTCCGGGAGGCAGCCGGTCCACAGAGCGGACTTCGGGCAGCGCCGTACCAGCCATTTTGCGGGCCCAACGTTCTTTGGCGGCGATGTACGCTTCCTTCATGCATCCGAGTCTCGTGCCGTATTGTGAATGATCAACCGTTGAAGCAACTCTGAGACATAATCCGGTGAACGGTGGAATTATTTCCTGCATCGTAACCACGTCTTTCGGTTTCCGACCCAATGGCTATCGTCGGGCCGAACCAAACCTTGAAACGGTGGTCTATCATCCTGTTGTTCCTGGTCGGCGGTGGAGCCATCCTCTGGTTCTGGCTGTCGCGTTATGAAGATCGTTTCGATCCGCAAATCCGACGAGTCGCCCAACACTATCGATTGCCGCCCTCGTTGGTGAAGGCCGTGGTCTGGAAGGAAAGCCGCTTCGACCCGTCGGTCCGAGGGCGAGCCGGCGAAATCGGCCTCATGCAGGTGACGGCGGTCGCCGCTCAAGAATGGGCGGATGCCCTTAAACTGACCCGCTACTCTCATGAGCAAATTCTGGATCCGTCCACCAATTTGCACGCGGGATCCTTTTACTTGTCAAAGGTGCTCCAGCGGTATGCGGCCACGGACAATCCCACCGCCTATGCGCTCGCCGACTACAATGCCGGCCGACGGAATGTCCTGCGTTGGATGTCGGCCACCAACGCTCCCCAGGCCCGCACCAACAGTGCCCAGTTTCTGGCGGCGATGACCTATCCAGGCACCCGACAGTATGTGGAGCAGATCTTGGAGAGGCGACGACGCTACGAGTCGCAGTTTGCCCAGGACATCCGGTCCAATACAGCGCCGAGTGGAGGGCCAAAAGTACCGCACCCTTAAACCTGGTCCGGTCATTCACTGCCTACCTCACAGTGGTTGCCGAGTTTTCGTACGGTGATCGGTCTAAGGTTAGAAATTTACAAAGAGTGTCTCTCTGAATGAGCACCTCTGTTGGTTGGGTGCTGCTCATCCTGAAGACATCGAACACCGATCCATGCCAGCCCTCAGGTTACGACGGTTCGGTCGGACCGTGTTTTCAGAGCGGCCCTAAAAAAACAGGTCGCTTCAGGCTTGGGCTTGGTGGCGCCTTGAGGCTTTGATGAGAACCATGACTTCCGAGGTGCTCACGGGTCTTTCGGTTCTGGTCCTCGAAGATGAACCCCTCTGGCGGCGGCATCTGGTCGCCAGTTTGGAACGTTGGGGTGCCGAGGTCACCGCCACCGACTCGGTGGCCGGGGCTCGCAAGGCGCTGGGCTCGGCGAATTTCGATTTCGCCCTGATGGACGTCAACTTGCCCGATGGCCTGGGGCCGGACCTGCTTCGCGACAAGTCCGTCCCGGCTCATACGGGCGTGGTGATCATGACGGCTGAGGGCGGGATTTCTGGGGCAGTCGAGTCCATTCGGTTGGGCGCTCTCGATTACCTCACCAAGCCCTTCGAGCCCGAGGCGCTGGCGCTGACCCTTCGCCGTGCTCGCTCCACCCAGGCAGGTCGACGCGTGGCCGAGCAGCAACGCGCTGAAAGCCCCAGCTACTTCTTTGGCAACGCCCTGGCCGGCCTCAAGACCCAGATCGAACGGATCCTCGCTGCCGATCGACGGATGGAGACCCATCTGGCACCGGTGCTCATCGAAGGTGAGACCGGTACCGGTAAGACCTCCTTGGCTCGTCGGATCCATCGCGAAGGACCCCGGGTCGAGGGGCCCTGGGTGGAAATCAATTGTTCAGCGATCCCGGAGCACCTCGCTGAATCGGAACTCTTCGGCCACGAGAAGGGGGCCTTCACCGATGCGCGCACCACCCGCATCGGACTCTTCGAGGCCGCTCATGGCGGCACGCTTTTCCTCGATGAGTTGGGCAGCCTCTCACTCCCCATCCAGGCCAAGTTATTGACGGTGCTCGAAGACCACCGGATTCGTCGGGTCGGCGGCTCTAAAAACATTGCCGTGGACGTTCGGGTGATTGCGGCTACCAACCAAGGCCTCCGCCAACTCGTCGCCCAGGGAGGGTTCCGTTCCGACCTCCTCCACCGCCTGGACCTCTTCCGCCTGTCGATTCCGCCGCTGCGAGATCGGGGAGCCGATCTCTTACCGCTGGCGGCCTCCCTCATGGAGGGAATCGCCGTGCGTCACCGCCTGCCGGTCCGGTCCATTTCCGAGACGGGACGCCGTCGTCTCCTGGGCTATGGCTGGCCGGGCAATGTCCGAGAACTGGCCCACGAATTGGAGCGAGCCCTCGTGTTCGAAGATGGCGAGGCGTTGAACTTCGATTCGCTTTTGGGGGCGGGCGGAGGGTCTCCGGAAAATCCGCCGACGGTGACGTCCCTTGGTCTTGGCGGAGCCCACGCGGGGATAGATTCCTGGTGGAACCCCGGCTTCCAGTTTCCGGAGCAGGGCTTCGACCTAGAGGAAGCCATCCTGCACATCATCCGAGCGGCCCTGGAACAGTCCGGCGGCAATGTGTCGGCGGCCGGCCGGCGATTGGGCGTGTCCCGCGATTACCTTCGCTACCGGTTGGTACCCAAGGCGGAGCAGTGACCGCCCTGGATTCCCACCCGCAGAAAACTCGAGCCGGCGATCAAGGCTCGACGGTTTGCACGAATTTGAACTGACCGTTCTCCACCGTGATGATCACCGCCGCCTTCGGAGCGTTGCGTTGTGCATCCATGCGGGTGCGGCCGCTGGCGGCGACCAAGTCGGTGGTGACGAGCGCCGCCTTGATCTTGGCCGGTTCGGCTGAGCCGGCGCGCCGGATGGCGTCGGCCAGCACCTTGGCGGAGTCGTAGCCGAGGGCCGCCATCGCATCGGGCGTCTTGCCTTGATAGCGCGCCTTGTAGGCGGCCACGAACAGCTTGGCTTCTGGGGTGTCTTGGATGGGTGAAAAGTGCGTGGAGTAGTAAGTGTTCTTCAGCGCGTCGCCGCCGGCGATTTGGATGAGCTCCGGGGCCTCCCAGCCGTCACCGCCGAACATCGGCACGGTGATGCCCAGTTCGCGGGCCTGCTTTATGATGAGTCCGACCTCGTTGTAGTAACCCGGCACACAAATGCCCTCGGGATTAGCTCCCTTGATGGCCGTGAGCTGTGCTTTGAAGTCCTTGTCCTTCGAGGAGTACTTTTGCTGCACCACGATTTGGCCGCCGGCTGCCGTGAAGGCGTCGCTGAAATACTGGCGCAGCCCATCGCCATAGGCCGACGACACGTCCGAGAACACCGCCACCCGCGAGAGCTTGAGCGACTTGCGAGCGAACTCGGCGATGAGCCGGCCCTGGAAGGGATCGGTGAAGCACACCCGGAAGACGCAGTCGCCGACCTCGGTGACCTTGGGATTGGTGGACGAAGGCGAGATCATGGGGATGCCCGCTGCCTGACACACCGGACCGGCCTCGAGCGAGCGTCCGGAGGCCACCTCCCCCAGCACCGCCACCACCTTGTCGCGGCTGATGAATTTTTTAACAATGGTCACCGACTCACCGGCCGTAGATCGGTTGTCTTCGTGCAGCAGTTGAAGTTGTTTGCCCAACACGCCGCCGGCCTTGTTGATCTCCTCAATGGCCAAGACCGTGCCTTCATGGGAGGACACACCAAAGGTGGCCTCCGTGCCGGTGAGGGAGCAGAACTCGCCCACCTTAATGGTGTCGGCTCCAGCGGCCCCGGCAGCGCCACCCTCTGAGGGTTTACAACCGGTCCACGGCAAGACCGTGGCGGCGGTAGCGGCGGCAACAGTGGCGAGGAAGGCGCGGCGGGGTTGGGCGGGGTTCATGGTGAGGTCGTGATCGAGGGATCGAGGGATCGTATCGGGCTCTGGGAATCTTTGTGGGGACAGGCTAGGAACCTCTCCGCCGGCTTTCAATCGAGGACTGCGCGAGGACTCAACAACCGAGGGTGCTGAGGCCCCCGGATTCGATCAACTTCGGTGGGCATCGAGCAGCGCGTGGGAATTGATTAAACGCCCCGTATTGGTAGAATCTTCGAGTGCCACGGGAGAATTCCCAGAGCGCCACTCGATCACCATGACGCCGAAATTGCCCACTTCCCAAGACGCCCTGCTGTTCACCCCCGGACCGCTGACGACTTCGCTCGCGGTCAAGCAGGCCATGCTCCACGACGCCGGTTCTTGGCACTGGGAGTTCAACAACTTGGTGGCCGAGGTGCGACAGGCCCTTCTCGGACTTGGCGGGGTGTCGCGCGAGTCGGGCTGGGAAGCCATTTTGATGCAAGGCAGCGGCACCTTCGGCGTGGAAGCGGTGTTCCAGAGCGCCATCCCGCCCGAAGGCAAGGTGGCCGTGCTGTCCAACGGCGCCTACGGCGAGCGCATCCTCCTCATGCTCCAACACGCCCGGATCGCCCACACGATCTTGCGCACGGCCGAAGACACCCCGCCGACTCCGGAAGCGTTGGACGCGCTGTTGGCCTCCGATCCGGCCATCACTCATGTGGCGGCGGTCCATTGCGAGACCACCACGGGCGTACTCAACCCCATCGAGGCGTTGGGCCCGGTGGCCAAGCGCCACGGCAAGGTGTATATCGTCGATGCCATGAGCAGCTTCGGCGGCTACCCCATCGACCTGGAGGCCGCGGGCATAGACTTCATCATTTCGTCGGCCAACAAGTGCGTGGAGAGCGTGCCGGGCTTCAGCTTCGTGCTGTGCCGCCGTAAGGTGCTGCTGGCCACCGAGGGTTGGGCGCGCAGCCTGAGCCT
>Ga0209598_10003066_pt1 | contig 12748 bp, 9 predicted proteins | sample M_140807_EF_Meta_FD_187317 | JGI IMG/M metagenome (GOLD analysis project Ga0209598, IMG submission 187317) | Freshwater microbial communities from Lake Montjoie, Canada to study carbon cycling - M_140807_EF_MetaG (SPAdes) (version 2) | ecosystem: Environmental > Aquatic > Freshwater > Lake... | reverse complement strand
AAGAACGGACTCGTAGAGACCGTATGATGTACGAGATGGCGGCCTGAAGGACTGTCCACAAAAGCGGGGGAAGCTCAATCAACTTATGGTTGATCCTCGAAGCCCTTCTTCTAATGCACAACACGGCTTTGGCTGCTAATTCAATAGCAATACTGAATCGGGCTGGGATAAAGCAAATAGTGGCCCACTCAAACCTTGCGCAAATGGCGCAGAACAGTTTGGGGAGCAGAAGCTTTAGCTAAAGCACCTAAGCTCAAACAATAACAGCAGCGATCTCACCCACAGTGTCAAAGTCAATATGGCGCGATAGTTGCCAATCTTTACATGCCAGTTCTTAAAGAGTCTTTGCTGTGAAACCTTCTCCGCCATCTCACACCAGGGAACAGCTCCTGGCGAAAATCAAACCCATGGCACTGGAATTACAAAACGGCAACCCTGACGTTCTCCGAGAGGCTCAACTGATGGGGCAGATAGGTTTGCTGTATGACAAGCTATTTGCGATGGATCCTGATGGATCAATAGCATAAACAGAGAACGGCCTCAGCATCAATTTTACATCCAAGCGCCCTATGAAAAATTGATATTTTAATCGAATCGAATTAACTGCTATTTAAATGCAAATACATATCATAAAAAGTGCAATTGCTTGATTGCTGTAATCAAAGACAAATGAAAATCCGAGGGAAACTATTGTAGCGAATCTAGCGCCTTCGTGAGCGATGATTGGCATGTGTTGTTGTAGCCAATCTGAGGATCTCCCTTAAGGCAACTTGAATTAATGCTTGTCCTTGAATTGCCTTCTAAGCGCATAATACCTGCACCTCTCCAAAATCATGTGGGCATCCCCGACCAGGTTTTCCTGCTACCCGCCAGTCATGGCCCAGTGATCTGTAAGACCAATGGTCCTTCATTTACACATCACATGGTGCCTTACTTGAGCTTGAAGTTGAAGCTGGCGATGATGTCATCGAAGTCCTGGTCAAAGCCTCCATTTACATCCTCCAAGCCAAGAACGCCAGAACCCAACACCCGGAAGTGGTTGAGGCCGTCGCTATTGGCGGAGCGGAAGGAGAAGAAGGTGTCACCGGTTTGGGCGACGGTGGCATAGGGGGCCAGCAGGCCGGATTCGTTGAATGCCGCGATGGTGTCGGTGCGGGTGGCGCCGTTGGCCACCGCCAGGGTGCCAAAGCCACTGAACAGGTTTGTGCTGCTAAGGGCTGCGGTCCTGTACCCGGCGGAGCCGGGGGTGATCAAGGCGTTGGTGATGGGATCGCGCACAGCGCCATCGGCCCGCTGGATGCGGTAGAAGCCAATGGTGCTGTCGTAATTGGCCTCCCGGGCGAGGGAAACGGAACCCACGAGGGTGCGCCCTGCCAAGCCGGTGAAATCAAGGATGGGAGTGTCTGCCATCTGGCTAGAGATCAGCTCGCCAAGGCCGGCGATGGCACTGTCATTCAAGAGGCTGAGGACAACGGTGTTGCCTCCCTTGGATGCCGTGGCAGCGGTGTCGGTGGATTTGCTGAGATCGAGGGTGCGGAAGCTGGTGCCAAAGCCCTGGAGGGTTTTGTTTTTAGCCAAGAGACTTTCCAGGGTGGTGTCTACCACTTCAAAGAAGACCAGCTTTTGGCCATTGATGAGGTTGATGTCCCGCTGAAACTTCATCGCCGCCACGTTGGGGGTGTCGCTGCTTTCCAGGTTGGCCAGCAGGATGCTGCCGCGATCGCGCACCAGCTCATAGGTGAGGGTGTCGGCTTCATTGGCATTGAGGGCCACATAGCCGATTTGATTCACGGAAGCGGCCTTAGCAGTGAGGGTGGCGCGCACCGTTAAGGCAGCAGGCGAGGTGCTGTCGGTGGGGTCTGCAACGGTGAGGCTATTGGCCGAGGCCGTAAAGATTGCATTGAGATCAACGACACCGGCGGTCGAAGGATCCACGACTACGCCATTCTTCACCCCATCCTTGTCGCCATAGCCACCATCAACGAACTGCAGATCAGCGGTATCGGCGGAGCCATTGCCATCGAGGTCATAGAAGCGGGCGCCGGCCTTTTTAGTGGGGTCGTAGGTGAAGGGTGTAGCCACGGGTGCTGCTCCAATCACCGGAGAGTCGTAGACGAAGTAGGCCAGGCGCTTGTTGGTGGTGCTGAGGCCATCAAGCAGGGGCGCCAGATCCACGGAAGTTTTAGCCGTATTGCTATTGCTGGATTGATCAAGTTTAAGGGAGAAATTAATGCCGGTTTGACCGATCACCAAGCCCGCTTTCTGGTTAGTAAAGGTGGGTGCTGCCGCGAGGCGGTTGAAACTCACATCACCTTCAATGCTGCCTGAAGTAGGAGTCACGCGGGTGGTAATTACTTGACCACTCGTTGACACATAAGTTCCAGAAACGAAATCATTGTCATAAATAGTGCTGGAAACTACCCACCCGTTCACAAAAGGCTGATTTTCATAAACGGTGTCGTAACATGGCGCTGCATAAAACTCCGCAAGATCAGCGTTGGTATAATTGCCATTCCTGATTCGCATCAACATCGCGCCTTGCACATCGCTGCTGTTACCGTTGTAAAGTAAGAAGCCCTTTTGTCCCTGACCATCAGGTGAAACGATTGGGGGGTAGACAGGTCGCTCCTCAACTTGGTAGTCAGAGGCGGCCATCGCCGCTTCGTAAACATCCGGCGAGGTCGTAAAATACACGTAGTAAAAGTCATCATCGCTACCCAACTGCTTGATATCGTGCGCAGACACACCGTAGTCCCAAATGTTATCTAGTACGATTTGAATGTTAGACGGCAAAGAGCTTTGACCAACCGTGTGGAAACCGATGCTGATATAGTTTGCTGGAGAACCTGACGGCACCACCTCGTCGAGATACGGATCAAAGACGCCGTCGATCAAGGATTTGTCCACTTTGAACTGAAGCGAGGTGTATGGTGCTAGAACGCCAATATACGGAATACCATTCATACCCAGCTTCGCCTGAGTGTCAGTAGTAGCGGTTACCCCAAGCAAATACGAAATATTACAACCGTCTTCATCTTTTGAACCGCTGAGGAAAGTCGAACTGGACGTTTCTTCGTCTATTTTAAAAGTGCTTCCGTTTTGCGCAGAATCGGTAGGGACCAAGGAATAAAAATTGTTAACATCAACAGAAGGTTTTTGGCTTTTGAGGAGACCGTAGGACTTTAATGAGCGGTTACCAGGCTCTAGGGGATAGTTTGCAATATCTTGGCCCTTTTCATCCTGGAAGACGAAATAGTCTCCTCCGCTGAACGTAGGCTGAGCACCAGAAGGTGAGGAAAAAATTTGCCATTCCAAAAAGACAACATCGGAAGGTAGATCTATCGCGATCGTGTCCTGCTCTCCGGAGTATTTAAGTATGATGTACGTAGCATTAATATCAAAACCCGCCCCATCGTAACCGCCGTAGCTACTGGTGTTTTCGTTGAAGAATAGAGAGGGTGAACTGACGCCTTCCTGAGTTTGGAGCGCGTCGACGATCGCCTCGGCCTCTGCTGTGGTCAGCACCCTGTTGTATTGCAGCCGCAGGACAAAATTTGGTCCGTTCTCCAACAGCGCTTGCAATCCAACGCATTTCAACGTCACGGTTCCGTACTCGCTTGTATTTGTAGCCACACTCATTGCAGCCGTTTTACCAAGCCTGGGATCAAAATCGAGAGGTTCATTTCCAATTAATGAGCTGGTAGACATGATGGTTCGATTAAGATTTTTGAATAATTCAAGAATAAATTAATCATAAAGTCTTTCTCCCGGCGACTGCCAGCAAAGATGACGTCTCTGCCGACGCCTAGGCGGCCAGCACAAATGTACCTGCTTGAGCGACGAAATCATCAGCTGGCGGTTTGATCGACACCACTTCTGGTTGGCGCCAATAGCGTGGGGCCCGAGTCCACCGCGGGGCATGGCGATGTGGATACACGTTTTGCTGATGGGACAGGATAAGTATTTTTTCACATCAGCCTGACCAGCCTCGTTGTATCGACGCATTTATCTGCTGCATCAAGCCCCAGCTGGTTCAAATGGAGAGGCGTCATCTTTCCTGGCAGAGGGGGGCCAAGAAGGTGGCACCATAGCTGATTGGCTGCCTGCTGCTCAAGCGTCAAGCAGGTGGGGCGTTGCTGGGGGGCGTGATCGTGGAATTAGAGCCATCTCCTGGCGGTGCCAGCTGATCTGTCGGGTGACCCAGCTATTCCGCCTAAGCGGGGCCAACTAATGCGCCACTGCCAGAGCCACAGCTGCACCATTAGCGAGATGATTGAAGAAGTCTGGAACCAGCTTTAGCCCGACTGGCTCATCTCAGGAAACATCCCCAAACAGATCGAAAGCCGTCACTCGGCATCACTAATTTTGGGATCCCTTGGAAGTAAAACCCTTGCAATTACTAATGTTTAACTTGATGCAATTGATACTCCCAAAGCACCCGCGCTACCAAGCTGCGCCACGCCCCGATACTTGGAAATAATAGTTGTTAACAGGATTTCCAGAGAAACCAGTGGCTGCAAGGTTTATGGTGGATTAACCCTTTGAGCTATACCAGGGCAAATCGATGACCGTTGTCACTTGCTGGTCTCCTGCCCAATGCCAGTGAACTTCTGTCCTGGCCCCTGGGCCACCCCGAGTTTTGCCATAACGGAGTGGATATGTCTGAGATGGATCCGGAGCTCCAGCGCCGTTACCAACGCCTGTTTTGGTTCTACGACCGGCAGGGTGATGGCGTAATCAATATGGAAAGTGATCTCCGCCAGGCGGCCGAAACCCTGGCGGCCCGCTGGCAAAACCGCAGCGCCCCCTTCCCCAACCTGCTGGAGCTGCTTATCGCCACATACCAGCATGAAACCGAACGGCGCGACCTAAACCACGACGGAGTAGTGAATGAACAGGAGTTTGTTGACTCCCATGGGCAGGTAGTAGCTGCTTTTGCGCGCCTGCCGGACCAGGCCCGAGCCTTTATCGCGAAGGCTGCCGGTGGCTTCTTTGACTGCCTCGATCTCAATGGCGATGGGCTGCTGGAGTTGAGCGATCTCGAGGCCTATGCCGCTGCCTATGGCAAGCCCACCGCAGGTATCCCGGCCAACCTCGCGCGGATGCTCGCCGCCTTCCAGCTACCGCCTGATCGGCTGCCCAAGGCTGTGTTTCTGGAGTTGGTGACTCAATATTGGTTTGATACCTCCCCCAATGCTCCCGGCCGATGGCTGTTTGATCTGGAGTTTGGTGTTGAACCCCACCCATGAGCTTTGACTCATCTATGCGCAACCCATCCCACATATTTGCCCCACCGGTGCCAGCGGCTGGGGACATAGGCACAACCCCCTTTGGCCGGGCCATGGGCCCCCACCTGGAGGCGATGCTGCCCTCGCTGCTGAGGCTTAGTGAGCAACCCGATCACGGGCCCAGCGCCCTGAACCTGTTCAACCACAGCTATGCCAGCCCCTTGGCTGATGAAGCGCGCCAGCGGCTGCGGGCTGAACCGCTGATTGCAGCGCTGGTGACAGAGCGTTACTGGGGGGATTGGCCTGGGGTGGCTGAGCTTGGGGCCATGCCCCAGGGCAGCCTTGGACATGGCTTTGCGGTGTTGCTGCATCAGGCCGACCTGGAATTGATCGCCAGACCGGAAGGTTATGAGCAACTTCCAGACGACGATCAATACCTACAACTGCGCATTCGCGCCTGCCACGACATCTGGCACCTGGTGACTGGCTTTCCCAACACCTTGCCTGGGGAAGTGGCCCTCAACGGCTTTTCGGCCCGCCAGTTGCGCCAGCCCGGTTCAGCACTGTTGATCGCCGCTGATCTGATGTCTCGGGCCCACAGAGAGGATGCCAAACCAGATCTGGCCGATGCGGTGGCGTTTGGCTTGCGCTTGGGAGGTGTGTGTGCCCCGCTGTTGGCCCAGCGTTGGGAAGAGGGCTGGACCGTGCCGCTTAGCCAGTGGCGCGAGCAACTTGGCATTGCCGAAGAATTGCGTCTGAGCCCTTTTGAAGTTTGCTAAACAGGCCCTACCTTGGGTTGGCAAGGGGTGATGTTAATCAGAGGGCAAACATCGGGTCGTACTTGTGATACTCAGGCTTGCGCAATCCCTCTAGCGCCAGCATCCGCCGCAGCTGCATAATCTCGGCCCGTTGGGCCACGATCACCCCCTGGGCAAAGCGGCGGATCGTGGGGTTGGTGCTCTTGGCGAGGGCGTCGTGGGCCATGGTCAGCGCCCCGCCGTGGTGGTGGAGCATCCCCTCAAGAAACCACTGCACCCGATTCTCCTTAGTGGGACCCTCACCCAGCATTCGCATGCCATCGATTTGGGCCTGGCCCATGCGGGTGAGGCCGCTAAGGCTGTTGGGATCAGCTCCGGGCGCCAGTGCCACCGGATAAACAGGGGCGCCGGGATACCAGGCCTTACGCCAGAGGCCCATGGCTCGTATCTCATGGGCTTGGTCGCGCCAGATCGTTTTAGCGAGTGCCCCCACGCCGGGCTGGCCCATGTCAAACATGTATTCAGCCATGCGCAGGGCACCGGTGTGGTGCTGCACCATGCCGTCGATAAAGCGCAGGTCGTAGCTGGCACCGGCGGGGCCTAGGTCGTGGGCGTGGCCCCCATGGACCGAGGGCTCGATCGTCGGGGTCTGGGTGGGGATGCCGGGATGGATGCCGTGATGCCCGCCGTGATCCAAGCCAGCGGGCCCCTGGGCCAGGGCAGGGACTAGCAGCGTCAGTACGGAGCCAAGTCCGATCAGGGCGACACTGAAGCCGATGGCACCCATGGCCGGCAGATAACGGAATCTCAGCGTATGGCTTCTCCAGCCAATCAAGGATCGGATCGGTGGCCCCCCAGCGCTAACAGCCTGTCAGGCTTGGGAATACCCCCACCCCAGGCCCCGATGACCGACAGCCCCTACCTGGTGAGCCTGGCCCTGTTGGAACAAAACGGCAGTCGCCGGATGCCCCTTGGCGGTTGTTCCATCGGCGCCGCCATCCCAGCGGGGGAAACCCCTGGCAAGGAGGGGGAAGCGCTGGCTTTGGATCTGCTGCTACGGCTCTGGCAACAGAGCGATGGGGGGGAAATCAAACGGGCGGCAGGGGATCAGAGCCTCTGGTTGCTTGAAATGCCCATGGAACGATTAATGGATGATCTGCCGAGCTTGAAAAAAAGTTGGTTGGCGGGGGGTAGCACTGAGGAGCTGATCACAGGCCTACGCCAACTGGCCAGCCAGGGCTGGCAACTCAGCACCGCCAAATACGCCAAACCCAGCTATGCCGCCTGGTAGGCCGGTAGATCCACCAGGAAACAACTGCCTTCCCCCAGCTGGCTCGTAACTCGGATGCTGCCGCCATGGGCCAAGCAAATGCGAGAGGCAATCGCTAAACCGAGGCCGGTGCCGCCATCGCCCCGGTCGGGGCTGGCCCGCCAGAAACGATCAAACACCCGAGGCAATTGATCAGCACTTAAACCCACGCCACTGTCTTCCACCGCCACTGTGATCCAGCCGCCACGGCGCTGGGCGGTAACACTGATGAGCCCTTGGTCTGGGGTGTAGCGCTGGGCGTTGTCGAGCAGATTACGAAATAAACGTTGCAGCAAGATCGACTGACCTAACACGATCAACTCACACTCCAACTCCAAATTGAGCCGTTGCTGGCGCAATGCCAAGCCATCACGAATCAAATCCAGTTGCAGCTCAATTAGGGCAGACAGATCAACCGGCTCGGCATGTTCGATCCGCTGCTCGTCCTGGCGGGCCAGCAGCAACAAATCATCCACCAGCTGTTCCATCTGCGCCGTAGCTTGGCCTATGGCTTCAAAACGCCGCCGTTGGGGGGTAAAGCCAGGATCACTTTCCAATAGGCCCATCTCCACATTGGCGCCCAGGGCCGCCAATGGACCCCGCAATTCATGGGAAGCATCCAAGCTGAACTGCCGCAACCGTGAAAGGCTGCGTTGCAGCGGTTGCACCGCCCGTTGGGTGAGCAACCTTGCCATCAACAACGACAACAGCAGGGCAGCACCCACGGAAGCGGCCAAGGCCAAATCCAACTGGGTAAGTTGCGCCTCAGTGTTCTCTAAACCTTCGCTTACCCGTAGCCAAACAGTGCCTGGGGCATGGCCCTCCACCATGGCTGAATCCACGGGACGCACCAGGGCAATCCAGTCGGGACCCTGCTGCCAAAGCAGGCGTTTACCTGGCGCCAAAGCTGGCAAAGGACCAATGGTGCGCACTTCCCCGAGCCGAGCCACCGGGGCCGCCACCCCCTTAACAAACCACTCCACCTGCTGGTGGGCCGTGGCGAAATCCTTGCGGCTCTCCTGTAAATCCCTTTCACTGCCTGGGGCCGGCAGGGGCAGGCTGGCCAGGTCTTCACTAACAACACTGAGGGCACTGCGGATGGTGCCCAATTGACTTTGCTGAAACACCCCCCGCAACACCAACGCAAATAACAACAGCACCCCGGCCAGACTGGCCAGATACAACAGCCATAACTCCAGCTGTTGGCGTTGCAACAACTTGGCGGGACGACCCACCGGGGGCCTTTGACGAAGACGGTTCAACGCACTGGCCCCAGGCGATAGCCCTGGCCATGGAGAGTTTCAATTGGGTCAGGCACCCCCGCCAGCCGCAACTTGCGCCGCAAATTATTCAAATGGGTTTTAACGGTTTCTTCTCCAGCCTCCGCCTCCAAGGGCCAGAGCTGATCAAGTAACCGGGCCCGGCTGAATAGCTGGCCTGGGTGCCGCAGAAACCACTCCAGTAGCTGAAATTCCTTACTGGTGAGCCCCAACGGTTGCTGCCCCCAGCAGGCCAAACCGGCCTCGGCATCAAGCACCAGTTCACCCCATTGGGGGCAAGTACCGCGATAGGGCTGGAGGGAGCGCCGTTCAAGGGAACGGATCCGAGCGGCCAGTTCCATCATGCGAAAGGGCTTAACCAGATAGTCGTCGGCTCCGGCCCGCAGGCCAGTGACCACATCCTCAAGGGCGTCTCGGGCGGTGAGCATCAACACCAACAGCGGTAATTGCCTACGGCGCACTTCCCGCACAATCCCAGCCCCATCCAAACCAGGCAGCATCCAATCGAGCAAAGCAAGCTCAAAGCCCCCAGCCACCAGGGCCTCTAGGGCTAGGGCTCCATCGCTAAACCAAGAAACCACATGGTTTTCTCGCTGTAGATAATCCAACAGCGGTTCTGCCAGCAACTTGTCGTCCTCAGCCAACAGAATGCGCATGGCGGTCGCGGAGGGGAGCCAGCTGGGGCCGCTTCAAATAAACCAAATCGGCGATGCGGCCATCATCATCGTGATGGAGCGTACAAATCGAGGCATGCTGGCCGCGGAATAGCAGCACCTCAGCCAGGCCAAAGTGTTCGGCCAGTTGGCGACGGCTGCGATCGTCGGCCACAAAGCAAGGGCTCCCCCCAGGGCGAAAGGGCTGGGCCTGGGGAAGGGGCATAGCTGCCCCAGCTGCCGTTGCCAGGGAGCCGCGGCGGAGGCCCAACCCCTGGCCGCTACGACAAAGCAAAACCAACCCCAACAGGGGCGCCAGGGCAGGAACCGCGGCGGCGCCCAACAAGGTCTTGGCGCCAAGGCCCCAGAGGGAAAGGGTGGCCAGCTCCGCTGGCAACTGGTGGCCCCAGCTGCGGCTCTTGCGCAAATCCAACAGGGGGGCGGACCGAAGGGTCACAGGAATAGCCAGGAATATTTGTAGCAATGGTGGCGGCGGATCGACCAGAAATCGGCAAGGGCCCAGCTCAATTTCGATTGAGCCTTAGCTCAGGGCTTGGCTGAACCGATGCCAAACCCCCGATCAGGGCTAACCCAGCGGGCCCGTAGGCCCCGCCTCCGCCCCAGCACCATGGGCAAGGCCACCACCGACGTGGCCATGGTGAGCACCCAGAAGGCGATGGGATACCAGATCATCCAATAGAAGTTGCGGCCCAGCCCCCGGTCATAGGGGCGATCTAGCCAGAGGCTGAAGCCAAATTGCAGCAGGCAGGTGGCCCCCAACCAAAGGCCACTGGAGCTGGGTAGCAGCGGCATAGCCAGGGGCTGCCCCCCACCAAGCAAGCCCAAATGCTGGCCCAGCCAGGCCAAAAGCATCAGGGCCATGGCCTGGGCCCACACCAGGCTCAACCATGGCTCCAGCAGCAACGGCCATAGCCGCCATTGGCGGGGCTGCACCAACAAATTGGCATTGGCCAGCAGCACCTGAATGCCCCCCTCCGCCCAGCGCAGGCGCTGCTTCCACAGCCCCCTGAGGGTTTCAGGCATCAGAATCCACACCAACGCCTGGGGTTCGTAGGCGACCCGCCAGCCGGCCCGCTGCAGGGCCCAGGTAATGGCGATGTCTTCTGTGAGCATGTCTACGCTCCAGTAGCCAACTTCGTGCAACGCCGAGCGGCGAAAGGCGGTGATCACCCCAGACACCGTGAATAGGCCGCCAAGCATCGACTGGGCCCGCTTGATTAGGCCAACAATTGAAGAAAATTCGCCCACCTGGATGCGGCCTAGCAGGGTGGTGCGGTTTCGGATGCGGGGATTACCGGTTACGGCCCCTAGGCCAGGATCTGCCTGAAAACGCCGCACCAGCCAGGCCACCGCCTGGGCATCCAGCAGGGCATCGCCATCGATACAAACCAACAATTCGTGGCGGGCCAGCAGGGCCCCCGCCTGGAGGGCCATGGCCTTGCCTTGGTTCTGGGCCAAATGCACCACCCGCACCCTGGGGTCCCTGGCGGCCCATTGCTCCAGCAAACGGCCGGTGTCGTCACTGCTGCCGTCATTGATGGCGATCAGCTCAAACTGGGGCCAGTCGCTGGCCAAGGCGTAACGGATCGTGTCGGCCAGGTTGGCTGCTTCGTTGAAACAGGGGATCAGAATGCTCACCGGAGCCTGGATCCCTGGGGGGGGGGAGGAACGCCCCCGATCCGGCCATTCCCGCCGCAGCAGAAACCCGAAGGCGAGCAGCATCCACACCAAAGCCATTACCAACGGATAACCAACCAAAAACCCGCCGAGCCCCTCCATTAGCGGCTCGGGGCACTGGAGTGGGCCGCCAGCACCGGCCTCAGCACCGCCGGATCTGGGGTGCCGCGATGCAGGTTGTCGGGGTAATAGCCCACATGCTTTGCCCCAAGGGCATAGAGCTCTGTGATCTGCTGGGCCAATTCCTCAGTGGGTAGATCCCGCTTGGTATGCCAATCGGTGCTCTGCAGCTCAAACAGCACCTTCTGCAAACCCTGGGGTTTGTCCTTTACCTGGGCCACCATGCGCTGCAGAAATGCCTTGGGATCAGCGGCCTTTTCCATGTAAGGCATAGCCATCACCGCCGTGAAGTCGTAATCCTTGAGGGAATCATCAATTGATTGGCTATACCAAACCTCGGCCTTGGGATTCAGCACCACCTGGGCGTAGATATTGCGGGCCGTGCGCAGCTGCGACTGGTTTTGGCGCACGGTGGCTGCCAGCTCCAGGGTGAGGGCATCCAGGGCCTTGATCTTTTTAATCACCCAACGGCCCTGGAGCGGATCACTGGCACGAATCTTGGCCAGATCTGAGGGCAAACCCCAACGGCGATACTGGCGCAGGCCCCAGGGGCTGGCGTCCTCGTAATCCGAAAGGGTTACGTCGTCATGGAATAACAAACCATCGAAGGTGGCGTAGCGAGACAAGTCCTCGTAGATGTCTCGCACCGTGGCCATCGCCTCGGGGGCAAAGGGACTAAGCCTGGGGTAGCCCATGTTGAGGTGTCCATTGCTGGGCTTCTCCGTAACCACCTTTTGCTGGGCGGCGGGATGACCCTTGGGCAACTCAAAGGCCAGCACCGGCATCCAGGCATAGAGCCGCCGCACCGGCGTGCGGGTGCGGATTTCCCAAGCCACGTGGTTAAACAAATCTGCCTTCACAGGCAAGTGGCGGTTTGGAAAATAAAGGGCATCAGCGGCACCATTGCCATCGGGGTCGGCATAGGCCTGCAGATAAACAGTATTCACGCCCATCTCACGGATACGCCGCAGAAGCAACTGCAGGTTGCGTTCGATCTGGGCCGGGTTGGGGTCGTAGATGTTGTCTAGGTCCACATGCATCACCTTCGCCGCCCGGGTGTTGTCGCCGGCATCGCGGTCCCGCAGGGCCAGCTCCGTTTCCAGCCCTTTCACCCCAGCCATTTCCCGGGTCATCAACACCCGAGGTAAGGCCTTCAATGGGGAACTGTTGAAAATCTCGCCATCATTAAGGGTGAGACCCACGGGCATCCCGAGGCCCTCTGCCACCGCCATGGCCGTGGCGTTGTAGCGGCCATAGGGCCAAACCACCGCCCGGGGCCTTTGGCCCAACTGCTTGGCCAACAGCTTGTTATTGCGTTCCAAATCGGCCCGCAGCCGCTGGCGGTAGGCAATCTCAGTTTCGTAGCCCTTAGCCGCGCCATAGAGGCGACTGGTAACCGCGGGCTCGGAATTGTTCTGGGGATTGGCAGTTATGCCCTTGTGTAGGTCGTAGGTGTGGCTGGCCACCTCCACTAGGCCACTGCCAACCATTTCCCGCAGTTGGGGCCAACTGAGCAAATGCTCCCGCGGCAATCGCTGGTCCCCAAAGGGCACCAGACCAGCCTCCGGTTCCAACCAACTACCCACCAGGGCCACTAGGGCTGGAGCCTGATACTGCTTCAACACCGGGAAGGCGTCGGTGAAAACGCTGCGGTAGCCGTCGTCGAAACTGAGCAGCACCGGCTGGGAGGGCAAAGGCCTCT
>Ga0209598_10003065_pt1 | contig 12751 bp, 10 predicted proteins | sample M_140807_EF_Meta_FD_187317 | JGI IMG/M metagenome (GOLD analysis project Ga0209598, IMG submission 187317) | Freshwater microbial communities from Lake Montjoie, Canada to study carbon cycling - M_140807_EF_MetaG (SPAdes) (version 2) | ecosystem: Environmental > Aquatic > Freshwater > Lake... | reverse complement strand
CGCCGGCTCAGGTCGTATATCTCGCGGCTCACGGTGCTCGCGCCTGAAAGAGCACCCTCGGGCGTTATGGCAAGGCTTGCGCGGCGACCCGCATCCGTGGACGCTCTCGGCCATGCTTGAGACCGCCGAGAAGCTCTACGCGCTGCCGCTCTTCGACCTGCTCTACCAGGCGCACACGACGCACCGCGCGCACCACGACGCCGCCGAGATTCAGCGCTGTACGCTGCTGTCTATCAAGACGGGCGGGTGCCCCGAGGACTGCGCGTACTGCCCCCAGTCGGCGCACTACGACACGGGCCTCGGCAAGCAGCGGCTCGCACCGCTCGAGGACGTGGTCACCGCCGCGCGCAACGCCCGCGCGAACGGCGCCGAGCGGTTCTGCATGGGCGCCGCGTGGCGCGAGGTCAAGGACGGCCCCCAGTTCGACCGCGTGCTCGACATGGTGCGAGCGGTCAAGTCCGAGGGGCTCGAGGCGTGCGTGACCCTCGGCATGCTCACGCCTGAGCAGGCCATGCGGCTCAAGGACGCGGGCCTCGACGCCTACAACCACAACCTGGACACGAGCCGCGAGCACTACGGCGAGATCATCACCACGCGCACATACGACGACCGGCTACGCACGCTGCGTGCCGCCCGCGCTGCGGGGATCGGCCTGTGCAGCGGCGGCATCATCGGCATGGGCGAGTCGGTGGGCGACCGCTTGGCGATGCTCGTCGAGCTCGCGTCGCTCGACCCACCGCCTGAGTCGGTGCCCATCAACCTGCTCGTGCCGGTCGAGGGCACGCCGCTCGCAGACGCCCCGCCTGTGGACTCGCTCGAGTTGGTGCGGCTCATCGCCGTGGCGCGGCTGCTCATGCCACGGTCGCGGGTGCGGCTGTCGGCGGGTCGGCTGGGGCTCACGCGCGAGGCGCAGGTGCTGTGCTTCTTCGCGGGCGCGAACTCGATCTTCCTGGGCGACACGCTGCTCACGCGCCCGAACCCCGAGCCCTCGGCGGACGACGCGCTGCTCGCGGCGTTGCGCGGCGCACAGCCCTCGCCGCCCGCTTGACGCGCTCCGCTCCGCTGCCGAGCAGCCTGGTGGCGCGTGTCGAGGCGCTCGAGGCCCGCGGGCTGCGGCGCACGCTGCCGCCGCCCACGCCAGGCCTAGACCTGTGCTCGAACGATACACTGGGCTTCGCGACCGACCCGGTACTGCGCGCGCGGTTCGCGCAGGCCGTGGCGACGCTGCCGCTCGGCGGGACGGCGAGCCGTCTGGTGCGGGCGGGCGCGGCGTCTGCGCGTGACCTGACCGCCGAGGCCGAGGCCGCGCTCGCTCGCCTGACCCGAGCCGAGGCCACACTGCTCCTGCCAAGCGGCTTTCAGGCGAACGCGGCGCTGTTCGGGGCGCTGCTGGGGCCGCGGGATGTCGTGTTTTCGGACGCGCTGAACCACGCCTCGATCATCGATGCGCTGCGGACGACCGGCGCGCGGCGTGTGGTGTACCCGCATGGCGACGTGGCCGCGCTCGACGCGTTGATGGTGCAAAACGCACCAGAAGGCAGCGGTGAGCGATACCTCGTCACCGAGAGCGTGTTCAGCATGGACGGTGACCACGCCCCGCTCGCCGCGCTGGTCGAGGTCGCCGGCCGACACGCCGCGCACGTGGTGGTCGACGAGGCGCACGCCACGGGGCTGTGGGGCGGCGGCGCGGGCTGTGTTGTCGAGCTGGACTTGAGGTCGCAGGTCTTGGCGACCGTGCACACCGGCGGCAAGGCGCTCGGCGTGGGCGGCGGCTTCATCGCGGGCTCTGCCGCGCTGCGGGACGCCTTGACGACGCTCTCGCGAGCGTTCATCTACAGCACCGGAGTCACGCCTGCGCTCGCATGCGCGCTGCGCCTGTCGACGGAGCGCTACGCTGAGGTCGGCGCCGAGCGCGCCGCCCAAGCGCTCGCGCTCGGGCGCTACGCCCGCGACCGTCTGAGCGCGCTGCCCGGGGTGCGCGTGCCGCCCGGTCTGGGCCCCATCGTGCCGGTCTTGTTGGGTGAGGCCGCGCGAACAATGCGTGCCGCCGAGCGCCTCCGCTTTGCGGGCTTCGACATGCGCGGCTTTCGACCGCCCACGGTGCCCGAGGGGACGAGCCGACTGCGACTCGTCACGCGGGCAGCGCTCGACCGAGCCACCATCGACGCCTTTGCAAACGCGCTGGCTGTGGCTCTGACGGCTCGCTAGGCCGCGCTCGCGGGCACTGGTGTCCGCGCGCGGTTCACCGCCAACCCAACGACCTCGACGAGGTCCGCGCGCCCATAAGGCTTCTGCACCCGCATGCGGTCGCCGCCGTCGAAGAAGTCGCGCCCGAAGTCGTTGGTCGCGAAGCCCATCGTGACGATGACGCACGCGCGAGGCTGCGCTGCATGCAAGGCCGCGTAGAGCTCAGGCCCCGACAGGCCCGGCATCACGGCGTCCATGAGGATGACGTCGAAGCGCGTCTCTGCAGCGAGCCGCTGCGCCTCGGTGCCGCTCGCCACACCGACCACGCGGTGACCTGCGGCGCGGAGAATGCGCGTGGCATTCTTGAGAATGCGGGGGTCGTCCTCGACCACGAGAACCGCCCCACCATCCCGCACCGCGGTCGTGACCTCGAAGGCGCCTACGGTGTCAGTGGCCGCGAGGATCTGCTCGGCCACGACCGTGGGCAGCCACACGCGAAAGACGGTGCCGCGCCCGAGCTCAGTGTCAAAGTCGACCTGCCCACCGTGGGCCTCGACGATGCTGACGACGGTCGCGAGCCCCAAGCCTGTGCCCTTGCTCTCGGGCTTGGTCGTGTAGAAGGCCTCGAAGACATGCGCGCGGTGCTCGGGCGCGATGCCCGTGCCCGTGTCCTCGACCTCGAGGGCCACGCCGGGCACGCCATCGCGGGTCAGGTCCGCGAGGCGCACGACGACCTGACCCCCCTGGGGCATCGCGTCGCGCGCGTTCAGCGCCAGGTTCATGATGACCTGCTCGAGCTGCGCGCTATCGCCCCGCAACATGAAGGGCTGCACGGCGCGCTCGTGCTTCAAGGTGACCGCAGACGTGACGGCGCGCTCCAGCAGCGGCGTGATGGCCTCGACCACGCCCCGCAGATCGAACGCGCGCGAAGTCGTGCCCTGATGACGACTGAAGCCCATGAGCTGCCGCGTCAGGGTCGAGGCGCGCTGCGTGGCATCGAGGATCAGACGCAGGTCTTCGTCGAGCTGCGCGGACGATGTACCCCCCTGCGCCAACGAGACCTCGACGAGCTCAGTGGTCCCGTGAATCACGGTGAGCACGTTCGTGAGGTCGTGTGCGGCGCCCGCGGCGACCCGCGCCAAGATCTGGTCTCGTTGGGCGAGGGACAGGGCGCGCTCCGTTCGGGCCTGTCGCTCTTCGGCTGCGTCCCGCGCCAAACGCTCAGCGCGCTCCGCCTGCAGCGCCTCGGTGGCCCGCGCCGCTGCGCGCTCCGCGTCTCCTCGGGCCGATTCGAGGGCGCTGAAGAGCGCCTCGACCAAAAAGACGATCATGCCCAGCACGCCGAAGCTGGCGACGACGGCGCGGACCCAGTTCGAGAAGACCGCGCCGTCCATCGACGTGAGAGAGGGCACCGGGAGGTGCCCGCCTGTGACCGCGGCGCCAATCAGGAGCGAGATGGCGCTGAAGAAGCCGATGATCAGGAGCGCGGAGCGCAGCCCCAAGAAGGCCAACGCCGTCAGAGCGAGGTGGGCGACCACCGTGACGTTCGCGGGGCGAATGCCGTACGCAACGAAGCTCGGCAGCACGACCCCCAGCCCCCCGAAGACGGCGACACGACCAAAGGTCTTCGGGTCGTGCACCACGGCCAGCAGGATCACCGTGCAGACAAACACGACGAGCTGCCCGAAGTGGACGAGCTCGTAGGTCCCGGACAGCCACTGCTGAACGTGGATCAGCGCCATCACTGCGACGCCAACGCCGGTGTAAAGCCCGCGGTAGAGGCGCATCAACCGCTGCGCGAAGTCTGGGCTGAGCCGCATCTTGAGAAGGATACACCCGGAGTCACCCAAGGGAAGTTTCAACGCTTCTCTGGCATAGTGCGGCCATGCGTGTGCTCGTCACCGGGACGGATACTGGAATTGGCAAGACAACGGTCTGCGCGCTCTTGCACGCTGGGCTGGAGGCTGCGGGGCTCCACGCCGGCTATTTCAAGGCAGCCCAGACCGGCGATGATGACGACACGGCGACGTTCGAGTGGCTGCGGCCGAGCGCGCTGACCCTTCAGCCGAGCTACCGACTCGCGGCCCCCCAAGCGCCGTGGCGCGCCGCACTGCTGGAGGGGGCGAGCATTGATCTGGCGCGAATCGGCGCTGATTTCGCGGCGCGCGCCCCCCGAGACGCCTGGCTGGTCGAGGGCGCGGGCGGCCTGACAGTGCCGCTCACCGCGACGATGGACTATCGAGACTTGGCCCGCGCGCTGGGCCTGAGCGTGCTCGTGGTCGCGTCAACGCGGCTCGGCACGATCAACCACACGCGCCTGACGGTCGAGGCGGCCTGCAACGCGGGCTTGCGCGTGCTGGGCGTGGTGCTGAACGGTCCGCCCGACGAGGGCCTGCGGGGCTGCCTAGACGCACTGCTCGCGCCGCTGAGCGTCGAGGTCGTTGCGGAGTGCCCTGAGCTCACCCCTCTTGAACCCACGCGCGTCGCCGCCGACGGCCGCTCGTGTTTTCCGGCGCGGACAGTCGTGGCCCTCCGCGAGCGCGCGGCATGAGCCGCGGACTGGCCGAGCGGGACGCCGCAGTGGTGTGGCACCCCTACACTCAGCACGGCGCCGCGGCACCGCCGATCGCGGTCGCAGGCGCTCACGGCGCTTGGCTCACGCTCGCCGATGGCCGCCGTGTGCTCGACGCCGTGAGCAGCTGGTGGGTGAACCTGCACGGGCACGGACACCCGAAGATCGTCGAGGCGATCCGCGCGCAGGCGGCGTCGCTCGAGCACGTCATTTTCGCGGGCTTCACGCACGAGCCCGCGGTGCACCTCGCGGAGCGGTTGGTAGGCTGGGCGCGTGCGGCGGGGGCGCCGGCGACGCGGGCGTTCTACTCCGACGACGGCTCAACCGCGGTCGAGGTCGCGCTCAAGATGGCGTTTCAGGCCGCCCAACAGCGGGGCGACACGCGGCGTACGCGCTTCATCGCGCTCCGGGGCGCCTACCACGGTGACACCCTCGGCGCGATGGCGGTCGGCGAGCCGGACGGCTTTCACCCCCTGTTTCGGTCACTCCTGCCGAGCGTAGACTTCGTGCCGCCCGATGACCTGCCCGCGCTCGAGGCCCTGCTGGCGGCGCGCCCGGGCGAGCACGCCGCGCTCATCGTCGAGCCGATGGTGCAGGGCGCCGCAGGGATGCGATTTCACAGCGCTGCGTGGCTGCGGGCCGCGTTCGCACATTGCCAAGCGGACGGCCTGCTGTGCATCGCGGACGAGGTCTTCACGGGCTTCGGGCGCACCGGCGCGATGTTCGCGTTTGAGCACGCCGGCGTGGCGCCGGACTTGGTCTGTGTGTCGAAGGGCATCACGGGCGGTTTCCTGCCGCTGGCCGTGACGCTCGCGAGCGAGCGCGTCTTCGAGGCGTTCCTGGGCGACGACATCGGGCGCGCGTTTTTGCACGGTCACTCCTATACCGCGAACCCGATCGCGTGCGCGGCGGCGCTGGCCTCGCTCGACCTGTTCGAGGCGCCCGAGGTCGTCGCGCGGCGCGCCGCGATCGTGCGAGAGACTGCGGCGCACATCGAGGCGCTGCGGGCGCACCCAGGGCTGCGCGGGGCGCGGGCGCTCGGCACAATCGGCGCGGTCGACCTGGCCGACGCTGAGGGCTACGGCGGCGCTCGGTCCGTCGCGCTGCGCGCCGCGGCGCTCGACCGCGGGGTGCTCCTGCGCCCGCTCGGCGGCACCCTGTACGCCGTGCCGCCCTACTGCACTTCGTCCGAAGAACTCTCACACATCTATCGTGTCATGGGCGAACTCGCGAGCAGTTGACCGCATTTCGTGGCACCTTGCGGCTCCACTTTTGGGCGGGAGTGCATGCATGGGCGCACTGAGCGGTCAGGTCGTCATCGTCACGGGCGCGGCGCAGGGCCTCGGTTTGGCGCAGGCGCGCGCGTTCGCGGCCGCGGGCGCGCGGGTCGTTGTCAACGATCTGGGCACCGGACCGAACGGCGACGGCATCGACCCAGAGGCGGCGGCGCGGGTCGCAGCCGAGCTCGGTGACGCGCTGGCCAACAGCGACGACGCCTGCACGCGCGTCGGCGCCGAGCGGCTTGTCGCGGAGACCGTGGCGCGCTTTGGCCGCGTGGACGCGCTGCTCCACAATGCCGGCTGGGTCAAGGACGCGCCGCTTCTCGAGGTGGACGACGCGACCTTTGAGCGCTCGACGGACGGCCTGCTCAATGGTGCGTTTCGCATCACCCAAGCCGTCGCGCGGCAGATGGTCGCGCAGGGCGGCGGCGGGCGCATCGTGATCACGAGCAGCATCGCGGGCCTGCTCGGCAGCGCGGGCCTGCCCGCCTACGGCGCCGCGAAGGCGGGCATCTACGGCTTCGCGCGGGTGGCCTCGATGGACCTGCAGCCGCACGGCATCACGGTGAACGTGCTCAGCCCGATCGCTTATACGCGCCTGACGGCGGGCCTGCCGATCATGCAGCAGCTCCCCGATGCGCAGACCCTGTTGTCGCCGGACCTGATCGCGGACGTGACGACGTTCTTGCTCTCGGACGACGCGGCGGACATCACCGGCGCGGTGGTGCACGTGCAGGGCAGCCAGCTCTCGATGATGCACATGGCGCAGACCGGCGGCGCGCTGCCGGAGCAGGGCGCCCGCTGGACGCCCGCAGAGCTCAAGGCACGCTGGGTCGAGATCGCGCGCTAAGGCTCGGCACCCCAGCCGCAGCCGCGCGCGAAGAAGTCGGGCGGCGCAGCGCGGTACTCCGCTCCCCAGGTGCCCCAGAAGTCGAGCGCCCGGGCGCGGAACGACGCCAGGTCGGGGTCGGATTCGGCGGCGGCGATCAACGCAGCCGACTCGGGGTCGACGAGGCCATCTGCGCGGCCGAGGCCGGGGACACGCGTCGACAGGCGCGGAAAATCAGGCGACTCGCCGAAGCGGTCGTCCGCGCTCGTCGGGCGCAGGCCGTCGACGTCCGACCATGCCTCGATGAAGGTCATCTCACCGGCGTCGTTGAAGACGAACTCCTCGTAAATCGGGCACGAGCCCCCGGCATACTCAAAGACGACGTAGCACCGCGCGAAGGGCTGCTCGGGGAAGAACCGGCAGTCCCGCTGCGGGACTGTCGACGGATCGATCTGGCGAAGCGCGGTGGCCGTGTTCACCATGACCTCGCGCCCCCAACCCGTGAGCAAGAGCCACGGTGGCCACTCCCAGCGCGCTACCCACGGCGAGTAGGTCGGCACGCGCGCGGGGTCGGCCGACGTATCGAGGGTGTCGAAGTAGAGCAGCGCTTGAGTGACGTAGTGCTCGGGCGGCATCGTCGGGCGCAGGCACCCGGCCGTGGCGGCGTCTGTATCCGCGCCAACACACCTCGTCGTGGGCGTTGAGGACGTCGAGGGTTCATCGCAGGCGCTCAATGCGACGCTGAGCGCGGCGCCAGCGAGCAGGCGTGGCGTAATCATGACTTCTTCGGTGCGTACATGAACGTCATCCCCATCAGGACCGAGTTGCGCTGGGCGTGGTACCAAGCGGGCGTGCCCGGTGGCAGGCGCTCCATCGCCCGGGCGAAGTAAGTCCGTGCTGCGTTTGCGTCGCCCAGAAGCCGCGCGGCCTCGCCGGCCGATGCGTTGAGGCCGCCTTCGATCGCCGGCTCAAGGCCGTCGCCCGCGCACGCGAGTGCCGCCTCGGCGTGCTTGCGCGCAGAGGCCGGATCGCTCGCGCGCAGGGCGTTCTCCGCGGCCAGCGCCCACCAGCGCGCCGCCTCGAGGGGTCGCTCGCCGCGCTGCGCGTGGTGCGCCAGCCGGAGCGGGTCGGGGCGCGCCGCCGCTGACAACGCCGAGAGCACCTGACGGTGTGCCTGAGCGCGGTCTTCGGGCGCGAAGAGCTCATAGGCTGCGTCGCGCACGAGCGCATGCGAGAAGCGCCACTGCGCCTCACCGTGGCCGGCAGTGCCCTCCGAGCGGACGAGCTCGCGTTCGACCAGGACGCGCAGCCACGTCTGCACATCGAGCGCGGCGTCCCCTTCACCTGAGACCGACAGAAGGCCTGCGTCGGTGAACCGCTCGCCAAAGAGGCTCGCGAGCCGGAGCAGGCGGCGCGCCTCAGGCTCGAGCGTCAGCAGGCGCGCCTGGACCAGAGCCAGCACGGTCTCGGGCAAGGCGTCGTCGCGCCCCTCGGCAGCGGCGCGGATGAGCTCCTCGAGCACGAAGGCGTTGCCCGCCGCCCGCTCGACGAGCCGAGCGACGCGCGTGTCGGTGACGCTGGGACCCAGCGCGGCCCGCACGAGCTGGCTCGCGGCGCGCACCCCCAGGTCGGCCAGCACGATCCGCTGCGGAGACCGAGCCGCCCAGAGCCGAGGGAAGGCGTCGTCCAGCTCCGGCCGCGCGAACGCCATGACGAGTACGGGCCGCCCCGAGAGGGCGCGCACCGCCATGTCCACGGCGCGCACCGAGGGCGGGTCAGCCCAGTGCAGGTCGTCGATGACAATCACCAGCGGCTGAGCATCGCTCTGTCGCAGCGCGCAGGCGACGACGCGCTGCTCGCAGCCTTCGCGCAGCGTGGGGGCCAGCGCCCCGGGGTCCCCTGCCTGCTCGGCATCCACGACGACGCGGGCCCACATCGAGAACGGCGCGCCAGCGTCGAGCTGGTCGGCGTGACCCGTCCACACGAGCGGTGGCGTGTCGCTCTCGCCGATCCGCGCGAGCGCCGCCTGCAGGAGCCGAGACTTGCCCTGCCCCGGGGGCCCCGTGACGACGACGACGCGCGGCATCTGCGCCTCAAGCGTCTCCTCGTAGAACGAGCGCAGCAGCGCGAGCTCGCGCTCTCTTCCCAAAAAGGGCAGCGCGCGCCCGAGAATCCGCCGACTCGGCGCGGCGACCGGCACGACGTCGACCAAGTAAGGCCCGATGGCGTCTCGGTGCACGGAGAAGCGGCCCTCGAGGAAGCCGGCGGCCGTCTCGTCGAGGCGAATGCGGTCGAGCTCAAGGGCAATGGGCGACGTCACGGGCACTGTGCGCGCGGTATCGGTGGCTCCCCCGGCGGCGTTGACGATGGTCGCCCCGCTCGTCCGCCCCCCCGCCACGCGAACCACCCGGACCGTCACGGCGATGCGCTCGACCGCCTTGCGGAGCGCTTCGGCGCAGCACACCGCGCGGCGGACTTCGTCCGAGGCATTGCCGACGTCGCGCAGCGTGACGACGCGCGCGCCGCCCGTGCGGATCTCGAGCTCTCCGCCGAACCGGAGCGCGCACTCGGCCAGCCTACGCTCCCGCTCAAGAGCGGGGTTGGGGCTCGAGCCGGGAAAGAGCAGCTCGAGGGCGTCTGTCTCGTCTGTACCGCTCGGCGTGGTCGTGTGCGCGTCCGTAGTGAGGTCGTCCGAGATATAGATGTGGGCGCGGATACGCTGCTCTGCGCCTCCGAGGTCGACGCCGGTCAAGACGACCGCGTCCGCGTCCGCGCCGAGCTCGTCGAGCAGCGCGTCGAGCGCTCTGGCCACTGCGCGGGCGCTCACGGGGCGAGCGTCGGGCTCTGTCTCGAGCAAGCTCGCCACCAAGGCGTCGAGCGCCTCGGGGGTCTGCGGGGCAAAGCGGCTCAAGCGAGGCGCGCACTCCGAGACGACGCGCGTCAGCAAGCTGAGCGTGGTCGCGTCCTCGAACGGCATTCGGCCAGCGATGCACCGGAAGAGCAGCACGCCGACGGCGTAGAGGTCAGCGCGCGCGTCGACCTGGGACGCGCCTCGAATCTGCTCCGGCGCGATGTAGCCGGGCGTGCCCATAACCAAGCCCGTGTGGGTCAGGCGGCGGTCCTCGACCCCGCGGGCGATGCCGAAGTCGATGAGGCGAACCGTCCGGCCGTCGGCGCCGATGAGCAGCAGGTTCGCGGGCTTGATGTCCCGATGGACGAGCCCTTCGGCGTGGGTCGACGTGAGGGCGTGGCAGAGCTGCGCCGTCACGCGCACAGCGTCTCGAAGGCTCAGCGCGCCATCGTGCAGGACGTCCTCAAGGGTCCTGCCCTCGAGCCACTCCATGACGAGAAAGCCGCGGCCATCTTCAGCGCGGCCGTGTGCGACATGGCGCACGATGTGGGGGTGGTCGAGGCGCGCGAGGACCGAAGCCTCGCGGTCGAAGCGGCTCGCGATGTCGGCGTCGTCCATGCGGACGAACTTGATGGCGACGGTCGCGGCGGTCTCGCGGTCGAGGCCGCGATGCACGGTCCCCATGCCGCCCCGGCCGATGATCGGCCCGACCTCGAAACGGTCGACCAAGCGCGCCTGAGTCGTCATGGGCGCAGGGTCGCCGAAAGCGCCGGTCATGTCACGGCGCTTGCGCCACGCTGCGCGCTCAGAGCGGCGCGCACACCGTCCGCGTAGCCTCGGGCGCAGACGAGCGCCCGACGAAGCGGTCGACCGTGCGCGCCGAAAGGCCGCCGAAGCAGCGGGCCCGCTCGTCTGCGCGCGGCAGACAGGCGCCGCCGCCAAAGCCGCCCAAGTCCGCGGTGTCCGCGCAGAAGGTCGTCGCGAAGCCCGCGCGGTCGGGGCAGAAGCCTGCGCAGTCGAGCGTGCAGACGCCGTTCATCGGGTTGAGTTCGAGCATGCAGCGCGCGCGGGTGCCAGATGACGAGAAGCCACAGTCGTCGTCGTGCGAGCACGGCGTGCCGACGAAGGCCAACGCCGAGTCGGGTCCCACGGGCGCGGCGGCGGGCGGGGGCGCGCCGGGCGACGGCTCGCTCGGCGCCGGCTCGCTGATGTTCGACTCGGGGGCGGCGGGTGCGTCCGCGCGGCGGTCGAGCGCGCCGTTGAAGAACGGGGTGTCCTTGCTCGCGGCCTCGCGGGAGAGCTCGACGTGAATGTGGTCGTTGTGCGGGTGCGTGCCGGTGTAGCAGCTGTCGCCGCGGCCCGGGCGCCACGTGGTGCGGTCCCAGATGATCGCCTGCACGCCGATGGCCTCGGCGTTCTCGACGAGCCAGTTCGCGAGCTGGTCACCCTTCGCGTTGTCTGCGCGGCCGCTCTGCGTCGCGACGAAGACGTCGAGGGCGCGCCCCACGGCGTGGACCGAGAGCGAACTCCCGCCCCGCACTTGGCGGCAGTTGTAGAGCTGCACGCCATCGCCGGGGATGCTGCTGTTCACGATGCGGTCGAAGTTCTCGCGCAGGTAATCAGCGAAGACGAGCGCGCCGTCTGTCGCGCCGCCGCTGCACCGCGAGCCTGCGCCGTCGTAGCCGACGGACTGGTCGCGGCCCGACGCGGCGACATCAGCGGGCAGCGACCATCGCTGACCACAGCCGCCGGCCTTGAGCTCCACATCGGCCGGATCAACGCCTTCCTCGAGCTCGTCGCCATGGACGTGCATCGGGTCAAGGTCCTCAGTCACGGGGCCCTGCTCCTCGGGCAGGGGCGTGGCGCAGGCGCTGACGACGAAGGCGAAGGCGAAGCGGGCTCTCATCATGTCGGGCTCCATCCGTGTCGACGCGACGCCGGATCGAATCGCAAGATCCGCGCCAGCCCGAAAGCCGCGGCGATGCGTGGGGTCTGCAGCCCCACCCTGAGACCTGCAGGTCACACAAGCGCGGCCCACATGTCTCGCCTCGCGTCCGCGGTCACTCGCCGCGAAGGCGAGCGAGCTCGGCGCGGAGTCGGGCGAGCTCTTCTTCGGCGGCCTGGGCGCGGGCGGTCTCCCTGTCGCGATCAGCTTCGGCCTGCTCGGCGCGCTCCAGCGCGTCGTTCAGGGATCGCGACAGCTCCAGGTTCATCTCGCGGGTCAGGGGGACGAGCGAGATCCCATCGTACCAGCGCGGGAGGCCGTCCCGCAGCCCGAGCTCAAGACCGAGCGCGCGCACCTGCCAGCGCCCGTTCTGCGGCACGATGCGGGTGTAGGCACGGTCACCGGGGCGCTCGAGCCGCCACCCCTGCAGCAGCACACGCCGCGCGTCGAACATGAAATACTCGGGCACGCCGAGGCGCGCGTACCGCTCGACGTTGCGCTCCGCGTCTTTGCGGCGGTTGCCGCCGTAGTGCACCTCGAGCACGAAGTCGAGCCCGCGCTGCTCGGCGCTCACCACCCACACGGTGCGCTTGTGCGTCGGCACATCGAGCACCACGAAGAGGTCGGGCGCGAACCGTCGCTCCTCGGGGTAGTACACCGTGATGCCCCGCCCGATGTAGACGCCGCGCCCCCGCTTCTGGAACTGGCCGTCGAGCGCGTCCTCGCTCACCCGGACCGCCTCGATGTGCCAGTCCCCCTCAGGGGGCGACGCCTCGTGGTCGGGCATGGGGCCGAGCGCGGCGAGCACGGCCGCGCGCGCCTCGGGCGTCATCGCGTCCCACGCGGCTTGGCTCGGCGCGGTCGGAGTGGGTAGCATCGACCCAAGTATCGCGCGGTGACGCGCAGAGCGTCAAACGCGGCGGGGCGCGCCTAGACCTCGCACCCGTCGGGCCCGCAGGCCGGCGCCTCGCCCTCGGACTCGACCTCGGGCAGCGCGTCCCACACCTCGCGGAGCACACGCAGGAGCGCCTCGGGCGGCTGGGCGCCCGACACGCCCACCCGCCGGTCGAAGACGAAGCACGGCACG
>Ga0209598_10003062_pt1 | contig 12762 bp, 10 predicted proteins | sample M_140807_EF_Meta_FD_187317 | JGI IMG/M metagenome (GOLD analysis project Ga0209598, IMG submission 187317) | Freshwater microbial communities from Lake Montjoie, Canada to study carbon cycling - M_140807_EF_MetaG (SPAdes) (version 2) | ecosystem: Environmental > Aquatic > Freshwater > Lake... | reverse complement strand
CGAGCACCTCGGCGACGATGTCCTGAACAGCCCGCTGTTCAACGCCGACCTCGCGCCTGTGCCCGACGCCAAGCGCAACTGGACGACCTATAACTTCGCCGCGCTGTGGATCTCGATGGCCCACTGCATCCCGACGTACACGCTCGCGGGCGGGCTCATCGCGCAGGGGATGAACTGGTGGCAGGCGCTGCTGACCATCGGGCTAGGCAACCTGATCGTGCTCGTGCCCATCCTGCTCAACGCGCACCCGGGCACGAAGTACGGCATCCCGTTCCCCGTGCTGGCGCGCGCGTCCTTCGGCACGACCGGCGCCAACGCGCCCGCGGTTGTGCGTGGCTTGGTCGCGTGCGGCTGGTTCGGCATCAACGCCTTCATCGGCGGCGAGGCGATCCACACGTTCATTTTGACCTTCTGGCCGGGGTTCGCGCACTTCGGCGGCGACACCGCGTTCTTTGGCCTGCCGATGTCGCACTTCATCACGTTCCTGCTCTTCTGGGCGCTGCACATCGTGATCCTTTACCGCGGCATGGAGGCGGTGCGGGTCTTCGAGAACTGGGCGGCGCCCATCGTGCTGGTCCTGGCCGGCCTGCTGCTGGTGTGGGTCATCGGCCGCGCGGACGGCGTCGGGCCGCTGCTGAGCCAGCCCTCCAAGTTCGCGGACGCGGGCGCCTTCTGGAAGGTCTTCGTGCCGAGCCTGACGGCGATGGTCGGCTTCTGGGCGACGCTCTCGCTGAACATCCCCGACTTCACGCGCTACGGCCGCGGTCAGCGTGAGCAGATCGTCGGTCAGGCGCTCGGCCTGCCGACCACGATGATCGCCTTCTCGGCCATGGCGCTCGTCATCACGAGCGCGTCGGCGGCGGTGCTGCGCGGGGCCGACATCGGCCAGCTCTGGAACCCTGAGTTCCTGCTCGGGCAGATGACCTCGTCCGTGGCCCCGGCCGGCCTCGACGCGCCCCTGATCGCGTCGGCGGCTACGCGCGCGGTCGTCGCGGTCGTGGCGGTCTTCGGCATCGTGATCGCGACGCTCTCAGTAAACATCGCCGCGAACCTCGTCAGCCCGGCGAACGACTTCGCGAACGTGGCGCCCAAGTACATCAGCTTCAAGACCGGCGGCCTCATCACCTGCGTTCTGGGCGTCGCCTGCCTGCCCTGGAAGCTCATGGCCGACCCCAACACCTACATCAACGGCTGGCTCACGGGCGTCTCCGCCCTGCTCGGCCCCATCGCGGGCATCATGATCGCGGACTACTGGCTGGTGCGGAAGTGCACGCTGGACGTCCGCGACCTGTACCTGCCCAACGGCACCTGCGCCGGTTTCAACCCCGTCGCGCTCGTCGCGCTCACCGTCGGCGTGCTCCCGAACCTGCCCGGCTTCCTGTGGTCCATCGGCGCGCTCGACACGCTCTACCCGGTCTGGGGCGAGCTCTACGTCTACGCGTGGTTCACCGGCACCCTGATCGCGGGCGTGGTCTACACGGTCGGGATGCGCTTCGCCCCGCACCGCGCGGCGGTCGCGGCCTAGCCGACGAGCAGCCCCGCAGCACGCAGCATCGCGGGCAGTGACTCAATCGTGCGGCCCGCGTGCTCCGCCACGAAGGCGGGCAGGGCGGCGAGCGGGACGCCGCGCACCTCGGCGTACTCGTCCGTGCCATGCGTGCGCTGGCGCTCGAGCAGGGCAGCCAGCGAGACGCGCGCGGGCACCCGGAAGCACACGTCCACGATGCCCGTGGCCGCGTCCGTGGCGAGCGCGAAGGCTTGGGGCGCCTCGACCATCTCGGGCTCGAGGCCGAGCTCTTCGCGCAGCTCCTCGAGCAGCACGCCCGCCGGGTCGGGGCGGTGCAGCCCCCCAGACGGCGCGGGCTCCCACAGGCCCGGATCGGCCGCCAGGTAGTCCGCGCGGCGCCCGAGCACCATATGGCCCTCGCACGTCACGAGCCCCGTCACGCCCACGAACCGCAGGGCGAGCGCCGCGGCGAGCGCGGGGTCTCGGCGGCTCGCCAAGTAGTGGCGATAGGACCGGGGCCAGAGCGTCAGGCGCTCGGGCGTGGCGCGGGCCAGGTGAAAGACGGGGCCATCAAACAGGCGGTCGCCTCGCGCGGCTTTCTCGGCGTCCCACACGGCGTCGATGCGCGCGCGCAGGGCAGCGTCGGCTGCGTCCGGTGGGGCGACGGCCTCCACGTGCACCGTGACGGAGGCGTGCACGGCCAGGAGCGAGACGCGGGGCGGGGCGGGGAGGTCAGCCGACATGACCGGGGTCTAGCCGATTTCGATGCCGTCTGCGAGGGCGGCGGCGCTCGTCAGCGGCGCAGCAGCGCCTCGATCTCCTGCACGGCGCCGTCCACCGAGATGCGGCGCTGCTGCATCGTGTCGCGGTCGCGGATCGTCACCGTGCCGTCCGTGCCGGTCTCGCCGTCGACCGTCAGGCAGAACGGCGTGCCGATCTCGTCGTGGCGCCGGTAGCGCTTCCCGATGGTGTGCTGCTCGTCGTACTTGGCGTTGATGCCGCGCTTGAGCAGGTCCTCGACGATGCGGCGCGCGATCTCGGGCATGCCCTCCTTCTTGACGAGGGGGAGCACCGCGGCCTTGATCGGCGCGAGCCGCGGGTGGAAGCGCATCACGACGCGCGTGTTGCCCTCGCCGTCGCCGCCGCCCGCGACCTCTTCCTCGCGGTAGGCGTCGAGCAGGTACACGAGCACGCCGCGCGTGGCACCGGCGGCCGGCTCGATGACATAGGGCACGAAGCGCTTCTTCTCCTGCGGGTCGAAGTACTCGAGCTTCGCGCCGCTGTAAGCCGCGTGCTTGCCGAGGTCGTAGTCCGTGCGGTTGGCGATGCCCTCGAGCTCGCCCCAGCCCCACGGGTACATGTACTCGATGTCGAAGCAGCCCTTGGCGTAGTGCGCGAGCTCGTCCTTCTCGTGGGCGCGGAACCGGAAGGCGTCCGGGCTGTTGGCGTACCGCTTCCAGAACGCCATGCGCTGCTCGCACCAGTACGCCATCCAGTGGTCGTCCGTGCCGGGCTCGCAGAAGAACTCCATCTCCATCTGCTCGAACTCGCACGAGCGAAAGATGAAGTGCTCCACGCTGATCTCGTTGCGGAACGACTTGCCCATCTGCGCGATGCCGAAGGGGATCTTCATCGACATCGACTGCTGCACGTTCAGGTACTGCACGAACATGGCCTGCGCGGTCTCGGGGCGCAGGTACACGGCGGTCGGCTTCACCAGCTCCTCGATGGCCGTGCGCAGCTCGCGGCCGGATAGGCCGTTGAGCTGGCCCGCCTCGATCGCCGCGGCCACCGCGCTCATCGGGTCAACGGGCCCGATCGAGCTCTTGAACATCAGGTTGAACTGCCGCTCGTCGCTCAAGAACGGCGACCCGCACACGGGGCACACATAGCCGCGGTCGCTGGCCGTCGCGCCCTTCAGGTCGCGGCCGTCGCGCGTGAGCTTGAGGCCGAACTGCTTCTCGATGACCTCTTCGGCGGTCTTGGCCTGGCCCTTGTCGGCGAAGGTCAGCGTGATCGCCGCGCCCGCCTCGGCCCGCGGCGCCTTGTCAGCGCGGAACCGCTCCTTGCACACCTTGCAGTCCACGAGCGGATCGCTGAAGCCCGCCAGGTGACCGGACGCCTCCCACACGCGCGGGTGCATCACGATCGACGCGTCGAGCCCGACCACGTTCTCGCGGCTGTGGACCATGTCCGTCCACCACTCGCTCATCAGGTTGCGCTTCAGCTCCGCGCCGAGGGGCCCGTAGTCGTAAGCGCTCTTCAGGCCGCCGTAGATCTCGGACGATTGAAAGACGAAGCCGCGCCGCTTCGCGAGCGAGACGATCTTCTGCATCAGGTCGGACGTGGACATCGCGGGCTCCCAGCTCAGGTCAAGACGGCGCGCATGCTAACCGCAGGCGGGCGCGGGGTCCACGGGGGAGCGCAGGTTGAGCCGGACCCGGGCGAGGTCTCGCGCCTGCTCGGATTGCTCGACCGCGAGGCCGTGGCGGAGCGGGGAATACGGGCTGAGCCTTGCCATGAGCATCCTCGGTCGCTATACCTCAACTATCCCTCATATCTGAGGGGCGGAGGTCCACCATGCGACTTGAAGCAACCGTTCCCGACAGCCGAGGCTCCGCGGTGCAGGAGCTCGCGGACCAGCTTGGGCTGAGCCGCAGCCAGATCATTGACGAGGCGCTGTCCTTGTTCCTGAAGGCGGTCCTTGAGATCCGTCAGGGTCGCAGGCTCATCACGCAGGACCCTCGTGGCTTGCAGCCCCTGTGCGAGCTGACCACGCCGACGCTCACGACGCTCGAGTGGGCACTGTTCGCCGAAAAGCTCGAGTTTCCGGAGGCGGCGCTTGCGAGGATTCAGGCGCTGGTCGACGTGGAGGCCAGGCCGAGCGAGCAGCTCCGAACTGCAGCCAAGCGCCATGGGCGATGAGCGAGCGGTCGTATCGCACTCGGCCGATCGGCCCGGCCGACCTCACCTCGGGCTTTCGGAGTGGGACGCGCTCGCTCGATGACTACTTCCAGCGCCACGCCGTCGCGAACGACCTGGGAGACGTGGGGCGAGCCTATGTTCTCGACGCTTCGACGGAAGAGATCGCGGCCGGGCTGCCCACCGTGCTGGGCTTCTACACGCTCAGCATGGCGTCCATCACCTCACAGAACGTCGCTTCGGTCCTCGTCAAGCGCCTGCCTCGATACCCCATGCCGGTGGCGCTGATCGGGCGCCTCGCCGTCGACGAGCGCGCTCGCGGCCGTCGCCTTGGGGAGACGCTTCTCCTCGATGCGCTGGCCCGCGTGGTCGAAGCCTCGCGACTGATCGCGTGCCTGGGCGTGATCGTCGACGCGAAGGACAATGCGGCCAATGGGTTCTACGCGAAGTACGACTTCGTCACGGTGGATGACTCCGCGTGGCCGCGACGGATGTTCCTGCCGATGCACGTCGCTCGCGCGGCGTTCGAGGACGTCTGATCGCGCGCTACAGTCCACCGGCAACCTGAATGCGGTCCCGCCGGCCGCATTCAGCGGACTGCCTCAACTTGAGCTTCCTGGTCCGCCCCCAATGGGGGGGCGCGGGTCGTGACCCCGACTCTGTCAAGTGAGGCTACATATCCTTGATCCTCGCCGCAGTGATCGCGCGGATCGGCCCACAATGAACGGCGCGCGCCGCGCGCGACGTGGGTAGACACTCGCCGCCGCGCTCGCTAAAACCACCCCATGCAGACCTCGCCGCGGACCCTCGCCCTCGCTCTGTGCTCGCTCGCCGCGTGCGGCGGGCCCACGCCCCGCCCGACGCCGCCCGAGGCGGTGCGCGCGGCGGCGGACCTGCCCGCACCGCCCCAGCCGCCCCCCGAGGACGGCGTTGAGTCCATGAACACCGAATACTTCTTGGGGTCGGCGCAGGCCGAGGCCGAGATGTTCAAGGCCTTCGCGCAGCAGATTCAGGCGCTCCAGAGCCGCGCGTCCCAGGAGCGCGCACAGCCCGTGTCGCGGGGGTTTCACGCCAAGCAGCACGCCTGCCTCGCGGGTACGCTCGAGCTCGACCCGCGCCGCGACCTGCGCGCGCGGCACGGCGTGTTCGCGATGCCGCACACGGCGTGGCCGGTCTGGGTGCGCTTCTCGAACGGCGTGGGGTGGTCGCAGGCGGACGGCGAGCTGGACGCGCGCGGCATGGCCATGAAGCTCATCGGCGTGCCCGGCGACAAGCTCATGCCCGATGAGAAGTTCACGCAGGACTTCCTGATGACGAATAGCCCCACGCCGATTGGCAAAAACGCGCGTGAATTCATGGACTTCGCGCACGCGAACGCAGACGGCGTGCTGGCCGGGGTCTTCTTTGGGCTGCGACACCCGCGGTCCGGCGCGCCGGCCCTCGCGCGCACGCTCCCCATCGACAGCATGGTGAACGAGACGTACTGGAGCGGCGGGGCGTATCACCTCGGCGCGCATCAGGCGGTCAAGTTTAGCGCGCGGCCCTGCCCGGGCGTCGCGCCCCGCGAGCCCGACGACGACGCCGACGACTTCCTGCGGACCGACCTGCTCGAGGCGGCGCGCGGCGGCCTGTGCTTTACGTTCGGGGTGCAGTTCCAGGTCGACCCCGTGTCGACGCCCATCGAGAACGCGGCGGTCGAGTGGCGCGAGGAGACCGCGCCCTTCATCCCCATCGGGCGGGTGGTGCTGCCGCCCCAGGAGGCTGGCGCGCCGGAGCGAGACGCCCTGTGCACGCGGCTGTCCTTCAACCCGTGGCACGGCCTGCCCGCGCACCAGCCGATGGGCCACATCAACCGCGCGCGGCGCTTTGTCTACGACGCGAGCCGGGCCCACCGCGGCGGCGGCTTCGAGCCGCGCGACCTGCAGGGCAACCCCGTCGAGGCCGCGTCGCCGTGAGGCGCTGACGCGCGCTCAGTCCGCGAGCAGCGGCTCGAGCGGCGCGCTCCGCAGGGCGCTGGCGTCGAGGCCGGCGGCGGCCATGGCGGTGGCCAGAACATGCTCGGGCTGCAGGCTCGCGCCGGCTTCGCTCGGGGCGCCGGTCGCCAGGTCGACGAGCAGGGGGCTCAGGCCCGCGCCCGAGGCGCCGAAGACGCGGCCGCCGCGCACGCCCGCGCCACCGATGAGCGCGCAGTTGCCAAGCAGGTGGTCGCGCCCGCCGCGCTCGTTGAGCCGCGCGGTGCGGCCGAACTCCGAGAAGGCCACGAGCGTGGTGCGCGACCACAGCGAGCCGCCGCCGGGCGCGGGCGACTCGCGCAGGTCGTTGACCAGGCGTGCGAGCGCGGTCAGGCCGTCGTGCAGGCGCGTGGGGTGGTCCGTGGCCCACGTGGCGTCGTGCGTATCGAGCTGTGTCGAGAGCGCCACGCTCACCACGCGAGACAGGCCGGACTTGAGGGCCTGCGCCGCGAGCGAGGCTCGACCGAAGGGCGTCTCGAGCGCGCCGACCTGCAGGCCGTAGCGCGCGCGCAGCTCGGCGTGCTCGGGCGCGCCAAACTCGAACGCGCGGTGCAGGCCCGAGGCCGTGACCTGCCGAGCGCGGGCGCGGTTCTCCCGGTACTGGTCCGCGAGGCGCGACGCCCCGGCGCCCGCCTCGGGCGTGCACGGCGTGCGCTGCGCCCAATAGGCGCCTAGGGCCCCGCGCACGTTCGGCGGCACCGCAGTCGGCAGCCCCAGGGTGTCCCGCAGGATGTACTGCACGTGCTCCACCGCCCCCACCTGGAGCGCGCCCGCGTAGGCGGGCTGGTCGACGTTGTAGCTCTCGGTCGCGTGGCCCAAGTGTGGCACGGGCGTATCGGGCCCGAGCTGGGCGGCGCAGAGCGTGGCCACGGCGTCGCCGCGCGCCGTGAGGCCGCTCGGCGGACGTCCGGTGATAAAGTAGCGCCGCCCGACCTCGTGCGTGAGCGTGGCCATGTTGATGCCGCGCACCACGCTGAACTGGTCCGCGAGGGCGGCGAGCTCGTCTCCTGCGGCGGGGCCGAGCGCGAAGGGCCCCGCGTCGATGGGCGCCCGCGAGAACTGCGGCGGCAGGCGGTCGTACGCGGTCTGAATGCCGGTCTCGCGCATGTCGGCGTCGCGGAACTCCGCCGGGTCGCGCGGGTCGAGGGCGAGCAGATGGTCCCAGCCGCCCTCGAAGTAGGCGAAGACGAAGTAGCGGTCATTGTCCTCGGCGCCCCACGCGGCGCGGGTCAGGGCGGTCGAGGACAGGCCGAGCGCGGCGAGCGCGGCGCTCGAGCGGGTCAAGAACTGGCGTCGGGTCGGAGTCATCGTGGGCCGCCTCAGTAGATGACCAGCTCAGGGTCGGTCATGTGCGCGATGCAGACGGCGAGCCAGCCGTCGCGCGCCTCACGCCCCGGCGCGGCGGTGCTACTGGCGTCTTGAAACAGCGCGCGCAGCGGCTCGAGCGCGGCGTCGCCCGCCGCCCCCTCAGGCACGCGCCGGCCGAAAAAGCGCAGCTGTAGCTCGCGCAGTGCGGTGCCGACCGCGGCGGGGTCGCGCGCGACCCAGTCGCCCGGGTGAACCACGAGCGTGCGGTCGGCCGCCGCGGCAGCCTCGTCGCGCTCGACCCAGCGCACACATAGGCGCTGCGCGGCGTCGTTCAGGAACTTGGCGAGGATGAGCGAGGGCTCGAGGTTCTCCTCCGTCACGCGCAGGTAGTCGGGCGCGCCGAGCGTGGGCGCGAGCGCCTGGAGCACGTCCGTCTCGACGCCGCCGCCAAAGTCCTCGGTCCAGCGCAGGCCGCCCGTAATGACCGGGATCGACCGCGCCAGCGCCTCGACCGTCATGCGGCCTGCAGCGCGCGCCAAGGGGGTGGACGGCGGAGGCGCGGCGTCCGCCTCGGGCGGAGCGTCGGTCGGCGGGTGGGGCGGCGTGGTCGCGTCCGCCGCGGCCGGTTGCGACCGCGGCCCCCGCGCGTCGTCGCACGCCGTGAGCGCGAGCGCCGCCAGCGCCGCGCAGCCCCAGAGCGCCGCGGGTCGAGTCATCGCAGCATCCTCCGGTAGCCGGGGCTGAGCGCGAGCGCGCGCACCAAGCCCACAAAGTCGAAGTCGCTCTCTTGAAAAGCGCGGGCGTGCTCGGCGAGCTCAAACACCTGCTCTTGGGTCGTCGGCGCGCGCTGCATCAAGCGCCGAAAGACCTGCTGGGTCGCGCACGCGGCGAGGCGGCCGTCGTCGACGCTCCGGGCCACCAGATCGGCGGGACCTGCCTCGAGGCGGGCGACCTCGTCGGGGCCGCGGAACTCGAAGGCCTTGAGCACGCCCGCGAAGGGCCGCTGCTTGGGGTGCCCGACCTCGGTCACGTAGAAGCGCTCGCACACGGGGTCGCACGGCGCGTCCGGGCGCTCGGCGCACTGGGCACAGCGCGCGCTAAATACCGGGAATCTCTCGGGATCGAGCGTGAGTGTGCCGGCCTCTGCGAAGCGACCCCAGTGCGCCGCCGCGGGCTCGAGCCGCGCGTGGCAGCTGTTGCAGCCGCAGCGGCCCCGCAGGTCGGGCTCTTGGCTGCACGCGTCGTTCGGGCTGGGCAGGCCCTCGGCGGGGGCGACGAACGGCTCGCACAGGAACGCATTGTAGAAGCGGTTGGCGCGGGCGCGGGCCGTCTGAAAGCGGAGCAGGAACGCTGGGCTGGTGAGCGCGCCCGCGTGCTGTGGCGCGGTCCGGTCGACGCTGCGCCACTCGGCGCTCGTGTAGTCGAGGTCGTCGACCGCGGTCAGGTCAAAGGGCGCCTCGGCGATGAGCGGATCGAGGGCGTAGCGGGCCAGGTGGCGGTAGTAGTGCGCGAGCGGGCCGGAGACGTCCTCGCGGGCGTCTGTGAGCGCGGTGGTGTAGGGTTGCCCCTCGCGGGCGGCCCGCAGGAACGGCCGCAGGCCCTGCGCGCGGACGTCCGCCTGCAGCCGCTGCGCGACCTCGAGGCTCGCGCAGCGCTCGAGCCCCGGCCCGCAGCCGCACACGCCGAGCTGCTGCGCCTGCGGGTTCAAGCAGTCTTGGCCCGCGGGCGAGGTGGCCGCGATCCGCGCCTCGAGCGCGCAGACCTTGACCTGCGTGCCCGGGGCCCAATAGGGCTCGACGAGCACCCAGCCCTCGCGGCGCGTCCCGTCCGGGCGCGAAAAGAGCACGGGCTCGCCGGCGGCGTCGAACTCGGCGGGCGCGTCGTCGCACGGCGCGAAGAGCTCTCCGCGCTGTTGAAACGCGACGAACGGGTTGAACAGGCGCGTGGCGTCCCCCGCCGCGCCGTAGAACCCCGCGGGCAGCAGGATGGACGTGGGGCTCACGAGCGTGAGCGCCTCGACGCTCGGCCACAGCAGGTCGGCGTGGTAGCGCTCCAGAAAGGCGTCGAAGGCCGAGGACGCGAGCATGGCGTCGACCTGCGCGGCATAGGCCGCCTCGCCCTGCGTGGCGCGCAGCGAGGCGAAGGCGGCGTACTCGTCCACGCTCGGGGCGCGCCCCCACAGGTCAATCGTCCACTGGCGCAGCAGGCGGTCGTCGTCGACGCCGACCTCGTCCGCGCACGCCGAGGCCTCGGGCGCGGCGGGCTGGGCATGCGCGGCCGCAGCGCCGCACAGGGCAACGAGCAGCGTGCCCGCGGCGAGCCGCATCACACCAAGCCCTGGAGCGGGCCGTCGCCGTCGTCGCCGAACGTGGGGTCGGGCACGCCCATCAGGTTCAAGCACGACACAAAGAGGCGCGCGAGCGGCGGGGCGTCCGCGAAGACCAGGTGCCGCCCTGTCTCGAGCGCGCCGCCCGCCGCCCCCGCGAGCAGAATCGGCAGGTTGGTGTGTCGGTGTGCGTTGCCGTCCTCGATCTCGCTCGACCAGAAGATCAGGCTGTTATCGAGCAGAGAGCCGTCCCCCTCGGGGGTCTCAGCCATGCGGGTCAGCAGCCGGGCCCACTGCTCGACCTCCCATGTGTCGATCAGGGTGAGCTTGCGATGGTTCTCGGGGTTGTCTTGGTGGTGGCTCAGCTCGTGGTGGCCCTCAGGCACCCCCAGGAACGGGTACGCGCGGTTGGAGCCGCCGTTCCCGAGCATGAAGCTCGCCACACGCGTGCGGTCACACTGCAGGGCGTAGACGATCAGGTCCGTCATCAGCGCCACGGTGTCGCGCACATCGCGCGGCGACTCCGGCTCGCTGGGCAGCATGCACGCCTGAGCGTCCACAGGCTGGTCGATGCGGCGCTCAAGCTCGCGCACGCCCGTCAGGTACTCGTCGAGCTTGAGCCGGTCGGACGCGCCGAGCTGAGCCTGCAGGCCGCGGGCGTCCTCCATCACAAAGTCCAGCACGCTGCGCTTGTACAAGCGGCGCCGGCGCGCGAGCTCGGGCGACTCCTCGGCGCGCAGGTCGCCGAAGACGCGGTCGAAGGCCGCTCGAGGTGAGGTCTCCTGGCCAGCGGGCGTGGCCTCGCCGAGCCACGAGATGTTGCGGCTGTAAGCGCAGGCGTAGCCGGAGTCGCACCCGCCGACGCCGCCGCCGCCTTCGATGCCGAGCACGAGCGACGGCAGGGCGGTCGCGCCGCCGACGACCTGGGCGATGCGCTGGTCGAGGGAGATGCCGTTTTGGATGTTCGCGCCATCTGTCTTGCGGACGTGGCGCGCGGTCAGGAAGCTGCCCGTGCCCGCGGCGTGGTCCCCCGCGCCATCCGGGCGCGCGGGCAAGTTCGCGAGCCCCGTGAGCACGTTCACGGCGCCGCGGACCTGCGCCAGAGGCGCCAGGATCGGGGTCAGGTCGAAGTCGCGGCCCGCCGCCCGAGGCGTGAACGCGGCCATGTGGATGCCGCAGGGCACGTAGCAGGCCACGAAGCGCCGCGGCGCGAGGCTCTGAGCGAACGCGCGGCGGGGCCACATGGCCTCAAGCAGCGGCAGGCCGAGCGCGACGCCGGCGCCGCGAAGCAGGGCGCGTCGTGAAAGCGGCGCTCTCATGGGGCCTCCGGCGGTGTGGTGTCGGCGGTCCGCGCGCGGAACGCCGGGCTCTTGACGATGGCTTTGACGAGCGCGCGCAGCCGATGTCCGCGCGCCGCGAACTCGGCCTCGATGGCGTCGAGCGCGCACAGGTCATCGTGGGTCGGCGCGCGGCCCACCGCGAAGGTAAAGAGCTGCTCGACCATGCACGCGGGCACCGCGGGGTCGTCCTTGAGCAGCGCGGCGAGCTCTCGCGCGCCGTGAAACGGGCGGTCGCCAAAGAGCACGCCGCTGTCATCGATGGGCTGGCCTACGTCGAGGGTTCGGGCGGCGCCCACGCCGTCGAAGCGCTCGAGGCCGAAGCCGATGGGGTCCATGAGCGCGTGGCAGCCGGCGCACACGGGCTCGGCGCGGTGCTGCTCGAGGCGCTCACGCAAGGTCGCGTTCGGGTCGACCTGCTCAATCAGGCCCTCGACGCCCGGCGGCGGAGGCGGTGGGACGGTGCACAGGAGCTGCTCGAGCACCCACTTGCCGCGCTTCACGGGCGAGGTGCGCGTGGGGTACGACGTCACGGTCAGGACAGAGCCGTGCGACAGGAGCCCGCCGCGCTCGGCGCTGGGGTCGATGGCCTCGAGATCAACACGACGAAGCGCCTCGGGCGGCGCGTCGCTCGGCGGCAAAGGGAGCCCGTAGTGGCGGGCGAGGCGTGCGTTCAAGAACGTGAAGCGGGCGTCGAGCATGTCGAGCGCGCTGCGGTCCTCGTCGAGGAACGCCCGAAAGTAGGCCTCGGTCTCGGCGCGCATCGCGACGCGGAGCGCCTCGTCGAAGTCGGGGAACTTGACGTAGTCGGGGGCGACGTTCGCGAGGTTGCGCAGGTAGAGCCACTGGCCCGCGAAGCGCTCGACGAAGGCGCTCGCGCGGGGGTCATCGAGCATCTCGTCGACAGCGGCGTCGAGCGTCGCGTCCGCGGTCTCGCCGCCCGCTACCAGCGCGCGCTGGAGCGCGGCGTCGGGCAGGCTGCCCCAGAGGAAATACGAGAGGCGCGTGGCGAGCTCGTCGCCCGTCAGCGGGCGGTTTGCGGACGCGCTGTCGCTGGGCGGGGCCGAGCCCTCGACCTTGAAGAGAAAGTGGGGCGACAGCAGCACGCCGCGCATGCCGAGGCGCACGCCAGCCTCGAAGGTGTCGCCGTCCATCGTGGCGACGCGGGAGAGCGCGACGAGGCGGGCGCGCTCGTCGGCCGTGGGCGTCCGTCGCCACGCACGCGCCGCAAAGTTGCCCAGGATCTCGTCCGCGCACGCGTCCGCCTCGGGCCCCTGAGGCTGCGCGGGCGCGCAGGTCAACACAGCGTCGCGGGTCGGGTTCGTGGCGTTCGGGTCGAAGTCGAGCGGC
>Ga0209598_10003057_pt1 | contig 12773 bp, 10 predicted proteins | sample M_140807_EF_Meta_FD_187317 | JGI IMG/M metagenome (GOLD analysis project Ga0209598, IMG submission 187317) | Freshwater microbial communities from Lake Montjoie, Canada to study carbon cycling - M_140807_EF_MetaG (SPAdes) (version 2) | ecosystem: Environmental > Aquatic > Freshwater > Lake... | reverse complement strand
CGTCACCATCCAGGCGCAGATCATGGATCTGCTCTCCTCGCTCAAAGAACGCTTCGGCATGGCCGTGATCCTCATCACGCACAACTTCGGCATCGTCTCAGGATTCGCCTCGCGCGTGCTCGTCATGTATCGGGGCAAAATCGTCGAGCAGGGCCCGACCGCGGAAATCCTGCGCGCGCCGAAGCATGCCTACACCCGGGCGCTTATCGACTGCATCCCGCAACTCGACTCGAAGGACAAGCGCCTCAAGACGATCGACCACGCCGCGCTCGACGCGGCCTGATCACCATGGGCAAACACGAGCGCATCGCCGCGCGCTTGGCGGGGCGGGAGCGCGTTGAAGGATTCCATCCCTGCTACCTCGAATACTTTCGGCTTTTCAACGCGCAGGAGTATTACGCCGCGCACGATGTTCTCGAGCACATCTGGCTCGGTTCGGACGGCGAACGATACGTTTTCTACAAAGCGTTGATCCAATTCGCCGGGGGTTTTGTCCATTTGCAGCACCATCGCCGCGAACCCGGTCATCGAATTCACGGTAAGCGGCTTCGTCCGGCCGCGCGCTTGTTCCGCCGTTCGGCGGAATTGCTTGGCGGGATCCCGCGGAGTTACGAAGGTCTCGTGATTGAAGAAATCGTCGTCATGTCTGTTTCATCGGCCGAAGCACTCGAGATTTCTGACTTCGCGCACAATCCCTGGCACCCCGACCGCGCCCCGCAACTGCGCGGGCCCGTTTAGATTGCGCCATCCACCCTTCCCCGTGCTCCTCGAAAAGAAAGGCTTGCGGCCCAAGCTTCCTACGGACTTTGGTATATCCGCTTTGCGAGGTTTACTCGGCATAAGGTGCGTTCTTTCTCTGGTCGTCTCCGTCCTCGCTATCGCGTCGACCACCGCCCAAGGCGCGCAGGAAAAAGGACGCGAGCTCCGCGGTGGCTGGTATCGTTGGGATCCTTACCAGTTCGAGGAAAACCGCGGACCCCTGCGCGAGTTGAGGGGACTCGATATCCAGATGGTCACGCACATCCTCGCCGAAACAGGGAACACCGTTTCCTACGAGCAGATCGACTGGAAGGAACACCAGCAGCAAATAAGGAGCGGGGAGCGGGACATCGCCGCCGGTGCCTACAAGACGGCGGAGCGGGAGGATTATGCCTGGTTTTCCGATCCCTACCGCACCGAAACGGATGTGCTCGTCACGCGGCGCGCGGATCAAGACCGGTTGCCCGCCTCCAATGTGAAGGAACTTCTGTCCGCGCTGTCCGCTTCCGGGATGCGGGTCGGTATGGTCAGCGGATTTTTCTACGGTCCCGACGTGAAGGCTTTTGCCCTCGATCCGGCCAATGCCGGCCGCATCTTTTACGCCGACACGGACAACACCAACCTTTCGAGGTTGCTCAAGGGAGAGATCGACGCCTTCATTGCCGACCGTTTGGTTGTCGCGGCCGTGGCCTGGCGGGCCGGCGTGCAGCGACAGATAAGTCAGCATAAAATTCCCGTCTTTGCCGCGGACATCCACGTGATGTTCGGCAAAAAATCCACCACGCCGCGGGACGTGGACGCCTTCAACCGCGGCTTGCAGCAGCTGAAAGCTTCCGGGGAATACGATATGATCCTCAGGCACTACGCCATGCCTGTGCTGCTCGCCATCACCGTGCAGAGACCGTGGTTCAACCTCTTCGACATTGTTGGCACCATCGCTTTCGCCATTTCCGGCGTCCTCCTCGCGCGCCGGGAACACTATGACATCTTCGGCGCATTCGTTCTCGCGAGTTTGCCCGCGGTCGGCGGCGGGGTCCTGCGCGACCTTATCTCCGGTCGCGCGCCGCTCGCCGTGGTCGCGTCTCCAATCTACCTCTACGCCATACTCGCCACGGTTCTGGCCGGGGCTCTGGCTTACAAGGTGACCGACTACCTCGGAAAAAGAGGCGTGGCCCCCGATTCGGTGCAAGGTGTCCAACTGTCCTCCAACATCTATCTCTTTTTCGATGCTGTCGGCCTCTCCGCGTTCACCGTCATCGGCGTCGTTGTGGCTGTGGAGCAACAATGCGAACCGCTGTGGCTGTGGGGCCCGTTGCTGGCTGCGCTGACCGGAGCGGGCGGGGGCATTATCCGCGATGTCGTCCGCGCCGATTCCAACAATTCCAACCTCAAAGGAAGTTTTTACCCCGAGGTTGCACTGCTCTGGGGTTTTCTTTTTTCGCTCTTTCTCATCTGGGAAGCCGGCCGTCTCAACCTCACCGAGGTTTGGTTGGGGGTGGTGGCGACCATTTTAGGCGCTTTGGCCACCCGTCTGCTGGTCATGCGGTTCGGATTGCGCAGTCCTCTCATGGCCGCCGTTGCTCCGCCCGACCCGCGGAATCAAAAAGCGCGGTGAGAATTTTTCACCTCGGCCCGATGATCTTCATTGGCGAGAACGCCCGCGCAACTCGTGGCAATCTGGCCTTGCCCCGCAACTGCGGTGGCCAGTTTAGTCGCCGCGGGGACATCGCGATACACCTGCTGGCGTTGTCGGCAACTTTTTGGAGCAAGGTGCCTTCTTTGATGGAAGGCTTGTAGGAGCAGCTTCTGCTTTTTGCCTGGGAGGCAGCGCATGACTCCCTCTGAAGAATGGGCAGATGTCGAGCGGCCATGAGTGACTCCCATGCATCTCTGGCTGACTTTGGGGTTGCGCTCGGGTTTGTTTGAGGCAGGGTGTCGCGCCCATGGCTTTGCTGCAGTTGAAATCCGTCTCGCTCCATTACGGCCGCGATTACCTGCTCGACGGGGCGGACCTTTCGATCGAATCGGGTGAGCGGGTGGCGCTGCTAGGGCGCAATGGCTCCGGCAAAACCAGCCTCATGCGTCTCATCGCCGGGGAGGAGGGCGTGAGCGCGGGTGAGATCATTCGTGCGCCCGGCGCGGTCATGACCCGCTTGGATCAGGAGGTTCCGCAAGGTCTGGAGGGGACAGTGTTTTCGTTGGTGCGGGGCGGGATTTCGCCGACCCGGCACGAGGAGGATTGGGAGATCGATGTGCGGTTGGAGGAATTGCTGGCCGAAATGGAATTGCCGACCGAGGCCGAGTTCGGCTCGCTTTCCGGCGGACTGAAACGCCGCGTCTTGCTGGCCCGCGCGCTGGCCGGTCAGCCGGATTTGCTCCTGCTCGATGAACCGACCAACCATCTGGACCTGAATTCCATCCTCTGGCTGGAGGATTTTCTGCTCAAGCATCCGATGAGCCTGCTCTTTGTCACGCACGACCGGACTTTTCTCCGGCGCCTGGCCAACCGGATCGTCGAGCTCGATCGTGGACGGCTTTTTGGTTGGGCCTGTGACTATGACACATTTCTGCAACGTAAATCCGATCTACTCGAAGCCGAGGCCGTGCAATGGAAAGCTTTCGACAAAAAGCTGGCCCAAGAGGAAGCGTGGTTGCGTCAGGGCGTCAAAGCCCGCCGCACGCGCAACGAGGGCCGGGTACGGGCCCTGCTCGACCTGCGGCGCGAACGGGCCCGCCGCCGCGAGCGTTCGGGGACGGCGAGGATGGAGATTCAGTCGGGTGCGTTGTCGGGTCAGCGCGTTTTGCGGGCCGAGGGGATCACCTTTGCGCACCCGGACATGCCCGAGCCGTTGGTGCATGATTTTTCCACCGAGATTTTCCGCGGGGACAAGATCGGGATTCTGGGTCCGAACGGATGCGGCAAGACCACGCTGCTCAAATTGTTGCTGGGGCAGCTTGCGCCACAGTCGGGCAGCGTGGCCACGGGCACCAATTTGCAGGTGGTGTATTTGGATCAGCTGCGGGATCAGATCGATTTGGACAAGACGGTGGCAGAGAACGTGGCCGGTGTCTCGGAGTCGGTGCGCTTCCAAGGACGCGACCGCAACATCCACAGCTATCTGGCGGACTTCTTGTTCCGCTCCGACCGCGTGCGCATGCCGGCTCGTTTGCTCTCCGGCGGCGAACGCAACCGCCTGCTCCTTGCCCGCCTGTTTCTGCAACCGGCCAATGTGCTGGTGCTCGACGAGCCGACCAATGACCTCGATGCCGAGACGCTGGAGTTGCTCGAGGAATTGTTGGTCAGCTGGGATCAAACGCTGATCTTGGTGTCGCACGACCGCGCCTTCCTCGATGCGGTGGTGACCAGCCTGCTGGTCTTCGAAGGCGGCGGAACGATCAGCGAGGTCAATGGTGGCTATAGCGACTGGCAGCGTTGGTCGGCCCGTGGTGCCGCGGTGCCTTCCGCCGCCGCGCCCGCGCCCGCGAAGGCAGACGTCCCGAAAAGGGAGCGCAAGGAACGCGCGGAAAAATTCCTCAACCGGGAGCGCCGGGAGTTGGAAGAGCTGCCCGGGCAGATCGAGCGGTGGGAGGCGGAGCAGGTCCGACTGGCCGCGCAGTTGCAGGATCCGGAGGTTTACCGCACCAATCCCGCAGCACTGCCGAAGATCGAAGCTGAATCCACCGCGCTTGAGGCGAAAATCCGCACGGCCTACGCGCGATGGGAGGAGTTGGAAGCGAAGCGATGTTCGTTGGAGGAAAAGTAAGCGGCAGACACCCGCAAGCTTTCAGAATTTGCGCGCGCAATCTCCGCGGTCTCGGGGACCACGCGGGCCCCGAGTGTCGCGGTGGCCGGGACTAATTCATCGGCGGGAGCGCCAACGACCACCTCCGGTCACGGCAAAAATGACGCCGATCTTGCTCGATGTCTTACTTCGCTTTGCCCTGCGAAGCGACGGCGGCCATGGCGGCAGCGATCGCTTCCTGGTCGCCGAGGTAGTAGTGGCGCAGCGGCTTCAAGTTGTCGTCGAGTTCGTAGACGAGAGGCACGCCGGTCGGGATGTTGAGTTTGAGAATTTCTTCCTCGCTCATGTTGTCGAGGTATTTGACCAGCGCGCGCAGCGAATTGCCGTGGGCGGCGATGACCACTTTTTTTCCCTCTTTGACCTGCGGCGCGATGACTTCTTTCCAATACGGAAGGAAACGATCGACCGTGTCCTTGAGGCATTCGGTGAGCGGAAGCTCGGAGGCCGGAACATCCTTGTAGCGCGGGTCGAATCCCGGATAACGCTCGTCGCTTTTTTCCAACGGCGGCGGCGGAATATCGTAGCTGCGGCGCCAGACGAGCACCTGGTCCTCGCCGTATTTCGCGGCAGTCTCGGATTTGTTCAGTCCCTGCAGTCCGCCGTAATGGCGCTCGTTGAGCCGCCATGTTTTTTCCACCGGGATCCAAAGCTCGTCCAGTTCGTCGAGCACGATCCAGAGCGTGCGCAGTGCGCGTTTGAGCACCGAGCAATAGGCGATGTCGAACGAGTAGCCTTCTTTCTTGAGGACTTCGCCCGCGGTCTGGGCCTCCTTGCGTCCCTGTTCGGTCAGATCGACATCCGTCCATCCGGTGAACCGGTTTTCCTTGTTCCACGCGCTTTCGCCGTGCCTGAGCAATACGATTTTGTGCATAAAAAATGACGGCCGCGACCCGTGCGGGTTGCAATTGGCCGGACGCCGTCTATACGGAAACGTTCCCCCGCAGGCAAGACCGCGCGCCCGCACCCATGAAAACTCTCTACCTCGTCCGCCACGGCGAAACCGACCACAACGCCGGCGGACGCGCCATGGGACAGATGGACGTGCCGCTCAACGCCCGCGGGTTGGAACAGGCGCTCCAGACCGCCGAATTTCTCCGTCGCTATCCGGTCGAGCACATTGTGAGCAGCGATCTGAGCCGTGCCATGTCGACCGCGCAACCGCTGGCCGAGTTGCTCGGCCTCGCCGTCGTGCCCGACAAGCGCCTGCGGGAATTGAGCTTCGGCATCCTCGAGGGCCGCACTGTGGCGGAATGCGAGGTGGAGGATCCCGATGCGGTCGCGCGCTGGCGGAGTGGTGATTTCGACGCCGTGCTGCCCGGAGGCGAGTCACGGCGCTCCCTCATGGCGCGTACGCGCGCCTTGCTCGACGAGATCGCGGCCGGTCCCCACGCCCACGTCGCGCTCTTCAGCCATGGCGGCACGCTCAACGCCCTGCACACGCACATGATCGAGCACGGGCATCCCGTGCCGCGCGAACATATCCCGCGCGTGTTCCGTTTCCACAACGGCTCGGTGAGCATGTCCGCTTGGGCCGACGGCCAGTGGCGTTTCCTCGCGGTCAACTCGACCTTCCACCTCGCGGAAGAATCGCGTCAGCTCCTTTACTGAGCGCGGCCGGTCGTCCGATTAGCCTGCGGGGGCGGCAACGAAGGGATCTTCCTGCAGCGGGATGGTGGAGCGCCGGGCCAGGATTCGCCACCACACCCGCGCCGAAGAAAGGACGATCAGCACCACGAACAGTAGGAAGGCCGCGGTGACAAAGGCATTCACGATGTTGTTCATGAGGAGATGCTGCCATGCGGCGAGCTGTTCCGCGGTGCCGCCGCCCGCGATTTTGCCGCGCAACTCGGAGGCGGCGCTGAGGAAGCCGAGCCGCGCATCGGGGGCGAAAATTTTCATGTAGCCGGCAGTCATGGTGACCGAGAGCACCCACGCCATGGGCAGGAGGGCGACCCACGCGTAGCGAGCGCGTCCCATTTTGAGCAGCACGGTCACTCCGAGGGACAACGCGATGACGGCGAGCAATTGGTTGGCGATGCCGAAGATCGGCCAGAGGGAATTGATGCCGCCGAGCGGATCGACCACGCCCTGATAAAGAAACCAGCCCCATGCGCCGACAAAGCCGATGCTGGCCAGCCAATTGCCGGCCAGCGAATTGGTATTGCCGAGCGGCTTCCAGATGTGCCCGAGCAAATCCTGCACGAGGAATCGCCCGACGCGCGTGCCCGCATCGATTGTGGTGAGGATGAAGAGCGCCTCGAACATGATGGCGAAGTGATACCAGATGGCGATGGCCGTGGGATTGGTGGTCAGTTTGGAAAACATCTGCGCCATGCCGACCGCGAACGTCGGGGCTCCTCCGGTGCGGCCGATCATGGATTTCTCGCCGACTTCCGTCGCGAGGTCGGACATTTCCTTCGCGGTCACGGGAAATCCGAGAGCCGTGACTTTTTCCACGACGACGGCGGGTTCTCCCTTCATGTTGATGGCGAAATATTCGCCCGGATTCATCGTGCAAGCGGCGATGAGCGCCATCACCGCCACGAGCATTTCAGTGATCATCGAGCCGTAGCCGACGAATCGTATGTCGCTCTCTCGCGCGAGAATCTTGGGTGTCGTTCCGGAAGAAATGATGGCGTGGAATCCGGAGATCGCGCCGCAGGCGAGGGTGACAAAAACAAACGGGAACACGGGCCCGGCGAACACCGGCCCGGTGCCGTCGATGAACTTCGTCACCGCGGGCATCTGCAACACCGGCATGATGAATACGATGGCGACGGTGAGGAAGGCGACCGCGCCGATTTTGAGGAACGAGCTCAGGTAATCGCGCGGCGCAAGCAGGAGCCAGACAGGCAGCACCGAGGCGAGCAAACCGTAGCCCATGATCATCCAGGCCAGCGTGGTCTCTTTGCAGTCGAACCACTGCTCGATCGCCGTGTCTTGGATCCAATGTCCACCGAGCACGGCGAGCAGCAAACCCGCGACACCGAAGATGCTGATCGCCTTCATGCCGGCCACGCGGTTTTTCATGCCCAAGCCCATGAGGATGGCCAGAGGGATGGTCGCTACGATGGTGAACAGTCCCCATGAACTTTCCGCCAGCGCTTTGACCACCACGAGGGCGAGCACGGCGAGTAGGATGATCATGATGGCGAGGATGCCGAGCAAGGCGACGCCTCCGGCGAACGCACCGATCTCGTCGCGCACCATGCGGGCGAGCGATTTGCCGCCGCGTCGCGTCGAGCAGAACATGATGATGCAATCGTGAACCGCGCCGCCGAGTGTCGCACCGACAAGAATCCAGAGAAGCCCCGGCAGGTAGCCGAATTGCGCGGCGAGCACCGGACCCACCAGGGGTCCGGGACCGGCGATCGCGGCGAAATGGTGGCCGAAAACAACCCAGCGGTTGGTCGGCACGTAGTCGGTGTTATCATTGTGGACGACCGCCGGAGTGGCCCGCGTGTCGTCGAGGGCGAGGACTTTCGCCGTCAGCCACACAGAGTGGAAACGCCAGGCCAGGGCGAACACGCAGACCGAGGCGATGATGATCCAAAGAGCGTTGATTGGTTCGCCGCGCGAAAAGGTCACGATGCCCAAGGCAAACGCGCCCGCGCCGATGACGGCGAGCCACCCGAGCAGGACGGGCAACGAAAGGCGGCGGGAGGACGAACCGTTCATGGTGCGCGACCAGAACTAATCTGCGGGGCGCCCCGGGTCAAACTGCACCGAGATAGGCCTCGCGAACGCGCGGGTTGGAGAGCAGTTCGGATGCCGGGCCCTCGAGAACGAGATTGCCCGTTTCGAGCAAGCAGGCGCGGTGGGCGAGGCGCAGCGCCATGTTGGCGTTCTGTTCGACGAGGAGGATGGTCGTGCCTTGTTCGTTGAGGTGCCGGAGCACGGAGAACACTTCATGCACGAGCTTTGGCGCGAGACCCATGGAGGGTTCGTCGAGCAGCAGGATGCTGGCGTTGCTCATCCTGGCGCGGCCGAGAGCGAGCATCTGCTGCTCGCCGCCGCTCAGCGTGCCAGCCAGTTGCCCGGCGCGCTCGCGCAGGCGCGGGAAAATATCCATCACCCTTTCCAGATCGCGGTCCCGCGCCGCCCGGTCGCGTTGTATCCAGGCGCCGAGCTGGAGATTTTCCATCACGGTGAGGCCCCCGAAAATTCCGCGTCCTTCCGGCACATGGGAAAGTCCGAGCCGGAGAATGCGGTCGGGCGAGAGGCCGCGCAGGTCCTGTCCCTGCAGCGTGACCGAACCCTCGCAGGGCAGCATGCCGGAGAGCGCGCGCAGGGTGGTCGTCTTGCCCGCGCCATTGGCCCCGACAAGGGCGAGGATTTCGCCGCGCTCAACGTGAAAGCTGATGCCTTTGACCGCGCGGATGTCGCCGTAGCGCACCACGAGGTTTTCCACGCGCAGCATGGGATCACTCATGGTCGTTCTCCTGCCCGAGATAGGCCTCGATGACCTTCGGATCATTGCGCACTTCGTCCGCGGTGCCTTCGGCGATGGTTTTTCCGAAATCGAGCACGGTGATGCGGTCGCAGAAGGTCATGACCAATTGCATGTGGTGCTCGATGAGCAGCATGGTCACCGAGAAATGGTCGCGCAGCCATCCGAGGAATTCGACCAGCTTGAGTGTTTCGGCCGAATTCATGCCGGCGGCCGGTTCGTCGAGCAGGAGGAGCGACGGTTGCAGGGCCATGGCGCGGGCGATCTCCAAACGGCGCTGCGATCCGTAGGGCAGATCGCCGGCCCGTTCGTAAACCGCGTCGCCGAGTCCGAATTTTTCCAGCAGGTCCGTGCATTGTTCGATGCTCTCCGTTTCCGCACGGCGTGCGGAGGGAAGTTGGACCATCGCGCCGGCCCACGAGTAGCGGGCGCGCGTGTCGTGCGCGATGCGGACATTGTCGAGCACGGTGAGGTCGCGGAACAGCCGGATGTTCTGGAACGTGCGGGCGATGCCGCCGCGCGCGATAGCGCTGGGTCGGTGGCCGGTGATGGATCCGCCGCGAAAGAGAACCTCACCCGCGGTCGGGGTGTAGATGCCGGTTATGATATTGAACGCGGTTGTCTTGCCCGCGCCATTGGGGCCGATGATCCCGTGGGCGTGGCCCGGGGTCACTGCGAGGGTGAGATCCGACACGGCGACCAATCCGCCGAAGCGCATGGTCACGTCACGTACCTCGAGCAGCGCGCTCATTTTTTGTCCTCCTTGGCGGGAAATTCGCGCCGCGGAACGAACCAGGGGAATTCGCGCATGCCCATGATGCCGCGCGGACGGAAGAGCATGAGCAGGACCAGGATGAGCGGCAGAATGACCATGCGCCAGGTGCCGAGCGGTTGGAGAACCTGGGCGAGAATGGTGAACGCGGCGGCGCCAAGAATGGATCCACCGAGAGAACCAATACCGCCGAGATAGACCATGACGAGAATTTCGGTCGATTTGACGATGTCGAAGACGGACGGGTTGATGAATTGCAACTGGTGGGCGAAGAGTGCCCCGGCCACGCCGCCGAAGAACGAGGAGACAACAAACGCGGCGAGTTTGGCTTTGCGCGTGTCGACGCCCATGGCATTGGCGGCGATCTCGTCCTCGCGCACCGCGACGATTCCACGGCCGAAACGCGAGTAAACAAGATTACGGATGGCCCAGAGCGTGAGAACGGTCCAGACCGCAGTCCAGAGCAGTGTGGTGTGGTTGCCGATACCGAGGAAACCGCGCGGACCGCCGACATACGGGATGTTCTCGATCCCGGATTTCACGATCATGAGGAAGGCGAGCGTGATGATGGCGAGGTAATCGCCGCGGGTTTTGAACGAGAGCAAACCGAGGAGGAAACCGACCGCGCCGGCGAGTAATCCGCCGGCCACCACCGCGAGCGGGAACATCCAGAGCGGGTTACCCCAGCCGAGCCATTTGACCGAGACGCAGGCCGAGAGATACGCGCCAAGCGCCATGAAGCCGGCGTGCCCGACGGAAAACTCGCCCATCCATCCGTTCACGAGATTGAGGCTGACGCAAAGGATGATGTTGATCCCGAGTGTGATGAGGACGAAGCGCACGTAGTTGTCGACCAACCCGAACTGCTCGATAGCGAAGCACGCGGCCAGTCCGGCGACCAGGAGTGCGAGCAGCACGCCGCGCGGCGGGGGTTGTTTGCACCACCGCATCATACTTTCTGCACGGCGGGACGCCCGAGGAGTCCGTAGGGTTTGAAAATGAGAATGACGAGGAGAAGCGAGTAGACGACCAGATCACGGTAGGTCGAAGGCAGCACGGTGACGGTGAAGACTTCAACCGCGCCGAGCACGTAAGCGCCGAGGACCGCGCCGCGCACATTGCCAATGCCGCCGATGACCGCGGCGACGAACGCTTTCCATCCGACGAGCACGCCCATCGTCGCGCTGATCACGGGATAAGCCGACGCGTAAAGCACGCCGGCCGCGCCGCCCAGCGCCGCGCCGATGGCGAAGGTCATGGCGATGATCTGGTTGACCGGCACGCCCATGAGCGGGACGGAGATGCGGTCCTGCGCGATGGCGCGCATGGCCATGCCGTAGCGCGTTTTGCGGATGAAGAAATCGAGAGCGATCATCAGGCCGACCGACACGCCGATGATGAGAATTTGCAGGGAGGAAAGGGTCACTCCGGCGAATTGCCACGTCACGGGTTTGAACAGCTCCGGCATGCGCTGCGAGTAGGGGCTGAGACTCAGCGTGGTGTTCTGGATGACGAGTCCGCAACCGAGCGCGGTGATGATGGCCGAAACCCGTGGTGCGTTGCGCAGCGGGCGGTAGGCCAGGCGCTCGATGGCCACGCCGAGGATGGCGGTGGCCAGCATGACAATGATCAATGCGACGACGAAGGGGACGGGGAGGACAAGCAGCAGGAGAAAGCAGAAAAAAGAGCTGACCATGAAGACGTCGCCATGGGCGAAGTTGATCATGACCAGCACGCCGTAGACCATGCTGTAACCCAGCGCGATCAGTGCATAGATCGAGCCGAGTTGGACGGCGTTGATGGCCTGCTGCGCGAAGTAATCCATGCGCCCGGCTCAGGCGGTCACGGCTGGGCGTTGGTCACCCACTGGAACGCGCCATCCTTGATCTGCAGGACGACCGCGCTCTTCAACGGATCGCCGGAACCCGGTTCGAAACGGAAGGTGCCGGTGACGCCTTTGTATTCGCGGATTTTGGCCAACGCCTCGCGCAAGGCCTCACGGTCGTTCTTGCCGCCCTCTTTGAGCGCCTCGGCGATCAGGCCGCACGCGTCATAGGTCAGCGCAGCGACATCGTCGGGAGCTTGCCCGTATTTCGCGGTGTAGTCGGCGACGAATTGCTTCGCCTCGTCCGTCGCGATCTGGGTCGAGAAGTGGTTGCAGAAATACGAGCCTTCGACATCGGCGCCACCGAGTTTGATGATCTCGGGCGAGCTCCAGGCGTCGCTGCCGATGAAGGTCGTGGTGATGCCGAGCCGGCGCGCCTGCTGCGCGATGAGCGGCACGTCATTGTAGTAGGTCGGCAGGAAAATGACGTCGGGGTTGGCCGCGCGGATATTGGTCAGTTGCGCGGAGAAGTCCTTGTCGCCCGTGGTGAAAGTCTCGGAGGCGACAATCTCGCCGCCGTTGGCCGTGAAAGTATCCTTGAAGAGGGTGGCTTGCCCGAGCGGCGCCTCGGAGGAAACGTCATAAAGGATCGCCGCTTTTTTCGCGCCGAGATTGTTGAGGACAAACTTGGCCAGCACGATGGCCTGGAAGGGATCGGTGAAGCATCCGCGGAACACGTAGCGTTTCGGCACGTTGGCCGTGGTGTCCATCGTGGTTTTGGGATTGGTCGACCATGGCGAAATCATGACGCACTTGAGGGCTTCGGCGATTTCCCCTGCCGGGATGGCGCAGGCGCTGGAGTTGGGTCCGACCATGGCGACGACATCCTGGCTGGAGATGAGCTGTTGCGCGACCGAGGCGGCTTGGTCCGCCTTGGCGCCGTTATCGCGGACGACGAGTTCGACTTTTTTCTGTTTGCCTTCGGCCAGCGGGATGCCGCCTGCGGCATTGACCTTGTCGAAAAACATCTCGGCCGCGTTTTTGCTCGAGGCACCGACCGCCGGAATGTCACCGGTCATCTCGATATTCATGCCGACTTTCACGGCGTCGGATTTTTGCGAGCCGCAGCCGGCCGTAACGAGGGCGGCGAGCAACAGGGCGAGG
>Ga0209598_10003055_pt1 | contig 12778 bp, 14 predicted proteins | sample M_140807_EF_Meta_FD_187317 | JGI IMG/M metagenome (GOLD analysis project Ga0209598, IMG submission 187317) | Freshwater microbial communities from Lake Montjoie, Canada to study carbon cycling - M_140807_EF_MetaG (SPAdes) (version 2) | ecosystem: Environmental > Aquatic > Freshwater > Lake... | reverse complement strand
ACGCGAAGAGCATCGCCTTCGAGCGCCAGCCGCCAACGCCTGCGCCAGCCAAGCCTGCCGAGCCCGCGCCGAACCCCGAGGCCAAGCAGCCCGACGCGCAGGCCAAGCCAGCCGAAGCCCCCAAGGCACCTGAGCCCGTGAAGTACGCCGCCGAGCGCGTGGACTTCGATCTGGATCGCGTGGGCTTCACGCTGAAGGGCGAGGCCTTTGGCGTGGATGGCCTGCTGCGATGCACCGCCGTGGTGACCGGCGACAGTGTGCAAGGCACCGCCGAAACCAGCGATGGCCGAACGATCCCGTTCACGCTGACGCGTCGCGAGGTTCCGAAGCCGGCCGATGCCAAGCCCGCCGAAGTGGCGAAGGCGCCCGCGGCGAAGACCATCGATCCGCTCGCATTCATTCCGCGCACCACGCCGCTTGGCGAGTACGGACTGGATGCCCCCACCGCCGCACAGACCGTGCTGGTGAAGAACGCCACCATCTGGACCTGCGGCCCCGCCGGCAAGATGGAAGGCGCGGACCTGCTGGTGCAGGACGGCAAGGTGAAGGAAGTGGGCCGCAACCTGAAGGCACCCGCCAACGCGCTGGTGATCGACGCCACCGGCAAGCACGTGACGCCCGGCCTGATCGATTGCCACAGCCACACGGGCATCACCGGTGGCGTGAACGAGTGGACCAAGAACGACACCGCCGAGTGCCGCATCGGTGACTGCATCGACCCGGACGCGCAGGGATGGTTCCGCGAGCTGGCCGGTGGCCTGACCGTGGCCAACCAGCTGCACGGCAGCGCCAATCCGATCGGCGGTCAGAACAGCGTGGTGAAGCTGAAGTGGGGTGGAAGCGCCGAGGACTACCGCTTCCCGGACGCGATCGGCGGCATCAAGTTCGCGCTGGGCGAGAATGTGACGCGTCCGCGCAACCGCTATCCGAACACGCGCATGGGTGTGGAGGCGCTGCTTCGCGACAGCTTCCGCGCGGCACGCGAGTACGCGGCCAAGCAGGCGACCTACGCCGCGCTGAGTCCCGACGCGCAGGCAACCACCATGCCGCCGCGCCGCGACCTGCAGCTGGACACGCTGGCCGAGATCCTGGCGGGCAAGCGCATCATCCACTGCCACAGCTACCGACAGGACGAGATCCTGATGCTGCTGCGACTGGCGGATGAGTTCGGCTTCAAGATCGGCACGCTGCAGCACGTGCTGGAGGGCTACAAGGTTGCCGACGAGATCGCCAAGCACGGCGCCGGCGCAAGCACCTTCAGCGACTGGTGGGCCTACAAGATGGAAGTGATGGACGCGATCCCCTTCAACGGCTCCATGATGCGCGATGTGGGCGTGGTGGTGAGCTTCAACAGCGACAGCGACGAGATGGCGCGCCGCATGAACATGGAAGCCGCCAAGGCGGTGAAGTACGGCAACTGCCCACCGGAAGAGGCGCTGAAGTTCGTCACGCTGAACCCCGCCAAGCAGCTGCGCATCGACGCGCGCGTGGGCAGCCTGGAAAGCGGCAAGGACGGCGACTTCGTGATCTGGAGCGGCGACCCGCTGAGCAGCTTCTCGTTGGCGGACAGCACATGGATCGAGGGCGCATGCATGTTCGACCGCGCCAAGGCCACCGCCATGCGCGAGCGCGACCAGAAGGCGCGCGCCAAGCTGCTGGAACTGGCCGTGGTGGATGGCGAGAAGGCCGGCACGCTGAAGGCGCCCGAAGCGCCCAAGGACGCCAAGCCTGCGGATGCAAAGCCCGCCGACGCAAAGCCCGCCAACATGCTGGCGCGCATGCTGGATGCGCGTCGCGAATCGTTGATCGACCTGGTGCGCAAGGGCCGTGATCCCGACTCGATCGGGCCCGGTGATTGTGGTTGCGGTGGAAGCGCCGAAGGATGGAAGCTGATGCTGGAGGGCTCACGATGAACCGCGTTGCAACCATGTTCGCGCTCGCCACCGCCTCGCTGGCCTTCGCACAGAGCGAGATGCCGGCCGCCGCACCACAGATCCGTCCAATCGCGCTGGTGCATGCGCGCATCGATCCGGCGAAGGCGGGTCAGGCGCCCATCGACAACGGCTTCGTGGTGTTCGACAAGGGCGTGATCACCGCCGTGGGTGCGGGCGAACCGACCGCGCTTCCAGCCAACTGCCAGACCGTGGACTGCAAGGGCCTGACCGTGCTGCCCGGCTACATCAATCTGGGCAGCGTGCTGGGTCTGGTGGAGGTGCTGCAGGTCAGCGCCACCGACGACCGCGTGGAGTTCGGCAGCTTCCACCCCGAAACGCGTGCGTGCGTGGCGGTGAATCCCGACAGCAACCTGATTCCCGTGGCGCGCGCCGGTGGCGTGCTGACCACCTGTCTGTTCCCGCAGGGCGGCACCGTGAGCGGCCACGCCAGCGTGATGCGACTGGATGGCTGGACCAGCGAGAACCAGACCATCGTGCCGCGCGCCGGCCTGGTGGTGCAGTGGCCCGTGAGCGAGCCCATCGTGGCGCCGTGGATGGACAAGAGCGTCGAAGACCAGAAGCGCGACGCTGGCAAGCAGCTGAGGGAGATCGAGCGCTTCTTCGATCAGGCCAAGGCCTGGGCCGACGCCACCGACGCCGACCCCAAGGGCACGCCCGGCGACCTGCGCTTCCAGAACATGGTGGAAGCCGTGCGCGGTCGCGAGCCGGTGATCTTCACCGCCAATTCGCCAAGCGCCATCGAGAGCGCGGTGCTGTGGGCCACACGACGCGGCCTGAAGCCCGTGATCTGGGGCGGCACCGGCGCCGAGCAGTGCCTGCCGCTGCTGAAGCAGCACAACGTGCCGGTGATCGTGGCGGGCACGCATCGCCTGCCGCGCCGCGCAGCCAGCGCGGTGGATGACGTGTACGCCCTGCCCGCGCGCCTGCAGGCGGCGGGCATTCCGTTCTGCATCGCCACGGGCAGCGATCCATCCAACGAGCGACACCTGCCCGATCACGCTGCAACCGCGGTGGCCTACGGCCTGCCGCGCGATGTGGCGCTGCGATCGATCACCAGCGACGCGGCCACCATCGCCGGTGTGGGCGACAAGCTTGGCACCATCGAGCCTGGCAAGATGGCCACGCTGCAGATCGTCAGCGGCACGCCCATGGAGATGACCTGCGAGCCGCTGATCGCCTTCATCGACGGGCGTCGCGTGGACCTGGGCAACCATCAGGCGCGCCTGGACGCGAAGTACCGCGAGAAGTACACGCGCATGGGGCTGCTTTCGAAGGACGCCGCCAAGCCGGTGGGCGCGGGGCAGTGAACGCACCGGCCCCGTGCGCGGCATGGCGTTGACTTCGCCGCCACGCGCTAGCCTTGCACGCGTGAGTGCATTCGAGACCCTCGGCGTCGATCCCCTGTTCCTGCCTGGCCTGAAGCGGCGCGGCATCGTCGAGCCCACGCCCGTGCAGGCCGGCACGCTGGCCGCGGCACACGAGGGCCGCGACGTGATCGCCGTGGCACCCACCGGTGGCGGCAAGACGCTCGCCTTCCTCATGCCCATCGCCAAGCGCCTGCGCGCCGAGCCGCCGCCGATGTCGCGCACCGGTCGCGTGGATCCGGCACAGCGACTGCGTGCGGTGGTGCTTGCACCCACGCGCGAACTTGCCAAGCAGATCGCCGAGGAAGCCCAGATCCTTTTCGCCGGCAGCGTGCTGCGCACCGCGGTGGCCTACGGCAAGAGCGCCATCAGCGTGCAGGTGGCCGCGCTCAAGAGCGGCGTGGATCTGCTGGTGGCCACGCCCGGCCGCTTGCGTGAACTGCTGGAAGCCGACGCCTGCTCGCTGGCATGGCTGCGCCATCTGGTGGTGGACGAGGCGGACCGCATGCTGGACATGGGCTTTCTGCCGCAGGTGAAGGCCATCTCCGATCGCTGCCCCACCGAGCGCCAGACCATGCTGTACACGGCCACCATGCCCAAGGCCGTGGAGGAGCTGGCGCGCACGCTGGTGAAGGATCCGGTGCGCTACGGCGAACGACTCACCGCCGCGCGCGCCGAGCCCACCGCATTCGATGTGGGCGACAAGGCGAAAACACACCTGCTGCTGCACCTGCTGAAGGAACCCACGCGCACCGGCGTGCTGGTGTTCGTGCGCACGCGCCGTCGCGCGGGCTGGGTGGCCGAGGCGCTGCGCCGCAACAAGGTGCTGGTGGGCAGCCTGCACGGCGATCGCTCGCAGAAGCAGCGCGAAGCCGCGCTGGACGGCGTGACGCAGGGTCGCTTGCATGTGCTGGTGGCCACCGATGTGGCGGCGCGCGGATTGCACGTGCCGTCGCTGCGCTGCGTGGTGAACTACGACCTGCCGCTGGTGGATCAGGACCTGGTGCATCGACTCGGCCGCGCCGGCCACGGCCACGCGGGCTTCGCCGAAGCGTTCGCCTTCGTGGACCCCGATGAAGCCGACCGATGGAAGCGTCTGGCGCGCCTGTGCGAACTGGATCCGCGCCTGCAGAAGGTGCCCGCCGAGGCGATGCCGCGCGAACTTCGCGAGGAGCGCAAGCAACCCGCCGAGCGCAAGAAGCTGGACCCGCGCCAGAAGGCACGCGCCGACAAGCGCGCGCGACGCGAGCGCACGGAGAAGCTGCGCGCCAAGAACGACCTGCAGGCCGCCACGCGCGGTCGCCTGCGCGGCAAGCAGGCCGGCAAGCCGCTGTCGCGCACCGAACGACCGGGTGGAGGCGCGCGACGCGCATGAATCGTGTTGGCGCGTGGCTGCTGCAGCTGCTCGCCAGCGCCTGTCTGGGTGTGGGCATGGCGGTGCTGCTTGCAGCGGTGTGCCTGCTGGCCAATCGTGATCGCCGCTGTCTTGGCGCCGAGTTCTGGTTCAGCGACGGACGCATGCCGTGGCTGGTGGCGCGTCACGAAGGCTTCGGCACCTGGTGGGTGAACGCCACGCGTCTGTACGAACCGCTGCTTGGCGAAGTGCCCGATGCCTTCGCGCCACCTGCGTGGGCGCGTGACATGTGGGGCCCCACCGCCACGCTGCACGGTTCCAGCCGCATGGGCGCACTCGCAGGTGGCTGGCCGCTGCCGGCGATCGGTCAGGCGTGGATCACCAACGACTCCAGCGAGATCTTTCCACCCACCGCGGAATTCGACGTGACCGGCGCGGTGATGGACATGGCGCGCGACCGCATGGGTGAGGCGGGCCTGCTGGCGATCCGTTTCATCCCGATCGGTCTTGCGTTGGATGCGCTGCCGTGGTTCGCGCTTTCGCTGTGGCTGCTGCGTCGGCGCACCGGCCGCGTGCGCGTCAATCCGCAGGCAGCAGCGGCAACACCACCCGCACCAGCACCATGAGCCCGGCGGCCAGCGCCACCATGCCCAGCAGCAGCTGCGCGGACATGAATCCAACCTCGCGCCAGTAGCGCTCGAGCGAGGGCATGCGGATCGCCTTCCACACCACGCTCACACCCGCCACCATGGGCACGATCAGCAGCCACCACCAGTGGATCGCGCCGGGCATCGGCTGCACGAAGGGCATCCAGGCCAGCAGGTTCATGACGCCGCCTTTCGCGGGCCACGCATGGCATCGAGCAGGGCCACCACATTCATCAGTCCGGCCATCGCCGTGAACAGCGTGCCGATGTCGTTCACGGCACCCACGCCCCGGAAACTGTTCACCTGCGACACGGAACCGTTGGGAAGCGTGAGCGGCAGCATTTCGCCCACGCGGCCACCCTTCAGCAGATAGGTGTTGGCGGCATCGGTCACCAGCGCGATCGGGCCGGCGCCCGCCTGGGCGACAAACCACAGGCCGTCCTCCTTGCGATCCACGCAGTCCACGCCCCCGATCAGCACGCCCATCAGGAACAGGCCGACCACGCCCAGCATCACCAGGCGCCCACGACGCCCATCACCGTTCTTCAGATGGCCAAGGCCCGGCCAGATCCAGCCAAGCAGACCGGCGGTCAGGGCAAGCGGTGATTCTTGGGCATCTTCGGACATGGATGGAGGAACGCCTGAAGGGCGGTTGCGTATGGTGCTAGGCTAGCGTGACGGCTTGGATGTGTGCCGTGCAAGCACCCATCCTTCCCATCCGGAGACCTCCCATGAACGCGAATGCACCCCACCAGCCCGAAGGCACCTCGCCCGAATCACAGGAAGTGATCGATCGTCGACTTGGCATCGATCGCCGCGAGCTGGCGGCCCCAAGCGCCACCAACCTGGAGCGTCGTCGCGGCCCGGGTCGCCGACTCACCGACTTCGTGAAGAGTGCGGAAGAGGGCGAGATGAACAAGGAGCAGTTCCTGTTCCTGCTGGCCATCGATGCCTTCAAGCGGGTGAACCACAAGACCTTCCCCACCTGGACGGACGTGCTGGAGATCATCCGCAAGCTGGGTTATCGCAAGACCATGGCCATGGAGCTGCAGCTGGGCCCCCGCGCCAACGACTGGACCGAGAAGCCCGACGCCCCCGCCGGCGTGCACAAGCCGGCCGACAAGCGCGAGGAATGAGGCCGTTCAGGCCTTCTTCTTGTACCAGTCGGCGTTGATCTGGATGTACTTCTTCCACTCTTCCGGCAGGTCCTCGCCCGGGAAGATGGCGCGCACCGGGCACTCATCCACGCACAGACCGCAGTCGATGCAGGTGTCCGGGTCGATGTAGAGCTGCGTGGCCTCGGCGAAGGTGCCTTCGCCCTTGGTCGGGTGGATGCAGTCCACCGGGCAGACTTCCACGCAAGAGGCGTCCTTTGTAGCGATGCACGGTTCGGCGATGACGTGGGCCATGGTGGGTGTGGTTCCGTTGGAACTTCGGCGGGAATCCTAGCGACACGCGGGCAATTCCTCCATGCCCACTCCGCGATCGATCAACCCCAAAAACCATCGAAGCCGGCCAAAGGCCGGCTTCGATGGGACTGTTCGATACTGCTGCGAGTTAGCGCGACTTCTTCTTCGCGGCCTTCTTCTTCGCAGCCTTCTTCTTCTTTGCCATGGTATGGCTCCCTTATGTCGTTACGCGGGTGTCGGAGGAAGGAGTCGTCGCGTAACGGAACACGACTCCTGCTGTACTTGTACCTTTATCGGCACAGGTTGTGAAGGGCCTGCACCAAAAATTTCATCAAGTCATGTTGAACGCCCCCCAACCCACCTCCGATCGACACGCTTCACCGATGCGCGTGATGGTGTTCGGAGCACGCGGACGGATGGGTCAAGCGTTGCAGAAAGCGATCGCGGATTCGTCTTCGTGCACACTCGTTGCAGCTGTTGGTCGAGGTGATCAGGTGCCCACATCAGGGGTCGATCTGGTGATCGATTTCTCGTCCGACGAGGGTGCAAAATCGGCCTTGGCAGCGTCAGAACGGCTTTCTGCGCCCCTGCTCGTGGGTACCACAGCACTGTCGCAGCACACCCTTGAAGCGCTGCAACGCGTCGCATCACGCGTGCCGGTGATGGTCACCAGCAATGCATCACTCGGGGTCGCGGTGCTGCATCGCATGACCGATCTCGCCACGCGTGTGCTGGGTCCGAACTGGCGTGTGGAGATGACCGAAACCCACCACACAAAAAAGTTGGATGCACCCTCCGGAACTGCCCTCGCGCTGGCTCAGACGGTGCGTTCAGCGGGTGGTGCACTGCCCGCGAACGCCATCCGATCCATCCGACAGGGCGATGTGGTGGGCCATCACCGGATCGATTTCCATGGCGAGGGAGAATCGGTCACACTGGAACATCATGCGCATGATCGATCCCTGTTCGCCCGCGGCGCCCTGCAGCTTGGTCTGTGGCTGCGCGCGCAGCGACCGGGCATGCACACCATGCAGCAGTGGCTTGAGGATCGACTTCGTGCAGCCGGGAGCAACACATGAGTGACATCGTGGTGGAACGTCTGGACAACGGCCTTGTGGTTGCGTTCGAGCGCATCGAGGGCATGGCCACCGCCAGCATGTGCTGGCTGATTCCCGCAGGAACCGCGGGTGATCCGGAAGGTGCGGCGGGCGAAGGCGAAGCCTCGGTGCTGAGCGAGATGATCCTGCGCGGCGCGGGCACGCGCGACAGTCGGCAGTACAGCGATGCACTGGATGCGCTTGGATGCGAGCGACGCACCACCGCCAATCCATTCCATGTGCTGATGATGGCCACCGCGCTGGGCTCGAAGCTCGCGGATGCGCTGCCGCTGCTCACCGACGCGGTGCTTCGACCCCGCCTTGAAGCGGATCACCTGGATCCCGTTCGGCGTCTGGCGCTGCAGGCGCTGGAGGGCCTGACCGACGATCCACAGCATCTGGTCATGCTGCGACTGGGGCTGCGGTTTCTGCCGCCTCCCTACAACCGCACGGGCTACGGCCACGCCGATGGCCTGAACCGGCTCACCATCGAGGGACTTCGCCAAACCTGGAAGCGCCGCGCGGTGCCGGGTGGCAGCATCCTGTCGTTCGCGGGTGCGGTGGATGCCAAGGCGTTGCTGCCGCTGCTGAAGTCGCTGTTCAAGGACTGGAAGGGATCCACCTCCGAGCCCGACCAGACCGGTGCGCCGGCGCGCGGCGTGGATCACATGGAACTGGCGTCCTCGCAGACGCATCTGGCCATCGCGCTGCCCGCTCCGGTTGATTCGCACGCCGACGCCACGGCGCTGCGCCTGGCCAGCATGGTGCTTGGCGGCGAATCAAGCAGCCGACTGTTCACGGAAGTGCGCGAGAAGCGCGGCCTGTGCTACAGCGTGGGCGGCAGCGTTTCGCTTGGCCGCGACCGGGGCATGCTGCAGATCTACGCCGGCAGCACGCCGCAGCGCGCAGGCCAGACGCTGGCGTGCATCCGGGGCGAACTGGAGCGCTTCGCCTCGGGCATCACGCAGGAGGAATTCGACCGCGCCCGCACCGGCCTGAAGTCGCGCGTGATCATGCAGGGCGAAAGTGCCGCGGCCCGCGCCAGCAGCGCGGCCGGCGACCTGTTCCGCCTGGGCAAGGTGCGGTCGCTGGCCGACATGGCGGCGGCAATCGACGGCCTGACGCTGGCATCCGTGAACGCCGCCATCGCCCGCCACTGGGGCAAGGGCTGGATGCACGACTTCACGCTGGCCACCATCGGGCCCGCCCCACTCGAAGCGGCCCGCTAGACTGGCCTGCGTATGGCACTCGAGACCACCGTTCCTTCGCCCGGCACCCGCGTGCGCGTGACGCAGCAGATGCCCCAGACGCACGCCGTGTGGAGCACCACCGTGGAAGGCACCGTGGTGCGCTGGCGGCAGGACCGCACCGGCAGCTGGTTCGCGCACGGCAAGGACGACAAGGTGTGGCTGGACCGTCTCGAAGTGCGCCGCGACGACGGCGAACTGGTGATCCTGAATCTGGATCACTACAGCCTGATCGAACCGCTGGCCTGAACGGCCGGATCGAAATTCAGCGTGGCGCGGGGGTCGGAGCGGTCGGCTTGGCCGGCGGCGCTGGCGGCATCGGCTTTGCACCTGCTGCCGGTGGAACCGGCGCACCGACGGCCTGACCCGTGTTCACCTGCGAGTTCAGCTGCTGCAGCTGCTTCTCGATGCGATCGAGGCGATCCATGATGGGCGCCAGTTCGCGCGGCGCGGAGTCCTTGTCGGCCTGATCGGACAGGCCGGGCTTGGAGAAACTGCCCGCATGGATCGGGCGCACCATGTGCTCCGCCTGCCACGCGGCGGCCTGCAGCGTGACGGTCTTGTTGCTGGTGCCGCGGCGAATGGTGAAGGTGATCGCATCGCCGGCCTTCATGCTCTTCAGGCGGTTGCGGATGTCGTGCGGGCTCGCATCGTCCGATCCATCGACGGCCACGACCAGATCGTGATCCTCCAGGCCGGCCTTGGCGGCAGGCAGGCCTGGAATCACGTCGATCAGCAATGTGGTGCGCGCGGGGTTGATGCCCAGATGCTTGGTCAGGCTGCGGCCTGGCTGCTCCATGGTCACGCCCAGCATCACCGGGGGTGGCGTGAGAATGTGGCCGTTCACATCCACATAGGTGCCGTCGTTGCGCGGTGACAGATACGCCGGCTTGCCGGTGGTCTGCACGGGAGGAGGCACGCTGGCATCAAGAGGCTTCCCGGATGCCTGCGTGGCTGAAGACGCGCTGGCGTCGACCTTCTTGGGCGATGCGTCGCACGCCGCAATGGAAAGGATCGCGAGACTGAACAGGACGGTGGTGCATCGGGCCAATCGCATGCCCACATCCTACCGGGATGGCCTGATCCGTCACCGATATGCTGCGTGCGTGAACCGTTTCCTCGCGATTCCCGTCACGGCCGTGGTGCTCATGGCGGTGCCGGCCTGCGACAGCACCCCGCGTCGCGCCGACGGATCGCCCCTGCTGGCGCCGGATGCCTCGGAGGGTGCGTGGCTGCGGGAGATCAAGTCGATCCGCGTGCATCCCCTGAGCCGCATCATGGCACGCACCGATCCACTGATGCTCGATGTGCGCGTGGAGTGCAGCGACCTGGACGACAACGATGTGCGCACGGTCGGACTCCTGCGGGTGCAGGTCGGTACCGGCGAAGGTGCCGAAACGGTCACGGTGGACCTGAACGACCACACCACCAATCGACGCTGCTGGGATTCGGTCACGCGCACCTACTCCGTGCGCGTTCCGGCACCCGCGGGCTTCCAGTGCCAGCCCAAGGCCACCCTTCCGGTGGAGGTGTGGCTGCGCCTGAATGCCGAAGCCGAGCTGCATGCGACCCGCCAGGTTGCATGCCCATGACCTTGCGCGGTCAGGCGCTTCGGGCGGATGCGTGGATGCTGCTCGCTTCCATCATCTGGGGCGCGGCGTTCGTGGCGCAAGGCAAGGCGGCGGCGCATCTGGACGCACTCAGCATCATCGCGCTTCGATTCACGGTGGGCGGACTGCTGCTGCTGCCGATCGCGCTTGCGCGAAGATCGCGTGTTCGAGCGCACTCGCCGTGGCCCACGGTGGCGCTGGGCGGCACGCTTGCGGGGCTGGTGATGCTGCTCGCCGCCGTGCTGCAGCAGCGAGGCATCGAGGCGGGCGCAACGGCCAGTGCGGCCGGGTTCATCACCGGGCTGTACGTGCTGTTCGTGCCGATCATGGGATTGGCGGTGGGCGTGCGAACGCACATCACGGTGTGGGCGGGTGCGGTGGTGGCGGCAGCGGGCCTGTACATGCTGAGTGTGGGCCCCGATCTGTCCATGTCGCGCGGTGATGTGCTGGTGCTGCTGTGCGCGCTGGCGTGGGCGGTGCATGTGCTGCTGATCGGGCGCTTCTCACCGAAGTGCGATGCCATCGAGCTTGCCGCGGCGCAGTTTCTGGTGACAGGTTTGGTGGCCATGTGCCTGCTGCCCTTCCTGTCGCCATCGTTGCCTTCGGTGGCATCCATCGAAGCCGTGATCTGGCCGCTTGTGTATCTGGGGCCCGTTGCCGTCGGCGTGGCGTTCACCCTGCAGGTGGTCGGGCAACGCACGGCACCCCCGGCCCACGCCGCGGTGATCCTGAGCATGGAATCGCTGTTTGCCGCTGTGTTTGGGGCCGCCATCGGGGGTGAACGGCTGACCGGGGGCCAATATGCGGGGTGCGGGCTGATGTTGGCGGGCATCCTGCTGGCCCAGGCCGTGGATCTGCGCGGCAAACCCGCTGCGGCGGCCGAAACCGCAACCCCCCGCTGAACCCGGATTTGCTGCTAGAATCCTCGCCCGCTTTGGGGATTAGTGTAACGGTAGCACAACTGACTCTGACTCAGTTAGTCCTAGTTCGAATCTAGGATCCCCAGTTCAAGATCGATGCGAAGCGCCCTGGCCACCTCCAGGGCGTTTCGCTTTTTGGATCCTCGCGCGGCGAGATCGATCGCGCAGGCTCGGGCGGCTGCAAGTTGCGATCGATGCGACTCGCGTGAGCACGATCGACGCATTCCCTAGCATCGCCCTCATGCGCGTGGTCAGCCTGCTTCCGTCCGCAACCGAGATCCTGTGCCGCATCGGTGGCGCGGATCTGCTGGTGGGCCGAAGCCACGAGTGCGACTTTCCAACCGAGGTCGCGGATCGACCGGTGCTGACCAGTCAGAAGACGCACGCGGCCACCAGCGCCGAGATCGATCGTCAGGTTCGCGAGGCGCTGCAGGATGGAAGCGGCGGCGCAGGCCTGTATCGCCTGGATGAGGCGCGGCTTCGCGAACTGCGGCCCGACGTGATCCTCACGCAGGATCTGTGCGATGTGTGCTCGATCGATCTGCGCACCGTGCAGCGCGTGGCGGCGGACATGCCCAGCAAGCCGCTGATCGTGAACCTGAATCCGAGCACGATCATGCAGGTACTTGATGATGTGCTGCGCGTGGGCGATGCCGTGGGTCGCGTGGCGCAGGCGCAGCAGGCCATGGTGGAACTGCGCGATGGGTACTGGAGCGCGATCGACTTCGTGAATCCGTATGTGCCTGGGCCTGAGGTGCTGTTTCTGGAGTGGTGCGACCCACCGTTTGGTGGCGGGCACTGGACGCCGGAACTGGTGCAGGCCGCAGGTGGGCGTCATTCGCTGGGGCAGGCTGGCGCGAAGAGCCGGCAGCTGTCGCCGGAAGAGATCATCGAGGCGGCACCCGAACGCGTGGTGATCTGCCCCTGTGGCTACGGTCTGGATCGGGCCTGGCAGGAACTGGATGTGCTGCGAGCAACGCGCTGGTGGCCCCTGCTGCCAGCGGTGATGGATGCCAAGCCGGGATCCATCGTGGTGGTCGACGGCAACCAGATGTTCAACCGCCCTGGTCCGCGACTGATCGACGCCTTCCGCTGGATGGTGGGCTGGCTGAACGACCGGCCGGAACTGATCCCGCCCCACTTCCCCGTGCGCGCCGCCTGCTGACTTGGCAGCA
>Ga0209598_10003054_pt1 | contig 12778 bp, 9 predicted proteins | sample M_140807_EF_Meta_FD_187317 | JGI IMG/M metagenome (GOLD analysis project Ga0209598, IMG submission 187317) | Freshwater microbial communities from Lake Montjoie, Canada to study carbon cycling - M_140807_EF_MetaG (SPAdes) (version 2) | ecosystem: Environmental > Aquatic > Freshwater > Lake... | reverse complement strand
AAAAGCCTAGTTAAGGTTTAGATTGTGGCTGATTAATTCATTTTGCTCCCTTGTTTTTGTCTGCTGAATCCAAAGGCTTGAATAGCGTCCATTCTGTGGCAAGAGTTCGGCATGCTTGCCCCGCTCCACGATCTGCCCTTTTTCCATCACACAGATCAGATCCGCATTCACAATCGTGCTCAGGCGGTGGGCGATCACCAGCACGGTGTGCTGGCGTTCGAAGCGGTCGATCGCCTGTTGCACCAAGCGCTCGCTTTCGCTGTCGAGGGCGCTGGTGGCCTCATCGAGAATCAGCAGTTCGGGGTCGCGCAGGATGGCACGGGCCAAGGAGAGGCGCTGGCGCTGACCGCCGCTGAGCCGGTAGCCCCGCTCGCCCACGAGGGTTTCAAATCCATCCGGCAGCGCCTCGATGAACCGGGCCGCCTGGGCCTGGGCGGCGGCGGTTTCGATGTCCTGGCGGCTCGCTCCCGGGGTGCCGAAGGCGATGTTTTCAGCGATGGTGGCATTGAACAGAAAGGTGTCCTGGCTGACCACACCCAGCCGCTGCTGCCAGCTCACCAGATCAAACGCAGCCAGGCTGGTGCCATCCACCAGGATGTCGCCCTCGCTGGGGTCGTAGAGACCGGCCAGCAGATCGGCGATGGAACTCTTGCCGGCTCCACTGCTGCCCACCAGGGCGATCGTCTGACCTTTGGGAAGGATCAGGTTGATGTTCGTGAGTGCAGGGTCCAGTTCCGGCGAATAGCGAAGCGACACATTTCTGAGCTCAATCGCCTGGTTAATCTCCAGAAAGCTGCGTCCCCCGCGGCGCCGGAATTGCTTGTCATTGGTATTGAGAAAGTTGTTTAATACGTCCAGGTTGGCTGAGTTGTTCTTGAGCTGTACAAGGTTCTGGCTGAGGTTTCCGAAGGTGCCGTTGAGCCGCTGCAGCGCCACCACAAAGGTCACCAGGCTCGGCAGCACGCCGGAATTCCGGTCCCCAAAGAACAGCACACTCAAACCAGCAATCACGGCAATCATCAGGATCGGCAGGACCACGATGATCGGGGCATTCACGGCGTTGAGCCTGGTCTGGGCGCGGCTGTTGATCTCATAGGCCCGTGTCTGGTTGGCCACGACCTGATCAGCCACATCCAGTTGGCCGCTGGTGTGAAGCAGCCGCAATCCCTGGATGTTTTCGGTCATGCGGCTGGAGAGCTCACGGCCCAGTTCGGTGGATTCCACGGCCCTGGCCCTCACCCTCGGCAGGAGTTGCTGCTGCACCAGCGCCAGAATCCCCCCCATGACGATGGCGGCCCCCAGCAGCCAGGGTGAAAGGTTGATCAGCACCACCAGATAGGTGATCAGCATCAACAGATTCATCACCAGCGTGCTGACAATGTTGATCTCGCTGATCACCGTTGATGGACCGGATCCATTGATGTATTGAAGATCCCCTACGCGGTAACGGCTGGCGCAGGGGAAGCTGAATCCCAGCACCTGGGAATGCAGCATGGAGGTGAGACGGGCCGAAGTGCGGTTGGCGTAGTACCCCACAGCCACCGATCCCAAATACATCGCCAGGCTCTGCCCCACCTTCAGCAGGACCGCCATGGCCAGCAGCAGCAGAAACAGCTGGTTGCGTGGCAAGCTGTTCAGGAGATCCGCAACCTGGGGCAACGAGCCCAGGAGCGGCTTGCTCGCCCAGTTGATCGAGGTGCCCTGGGGTTTGGATAGCAGGTCCACCGCCAGGAAGATCACCCCCAGCGTGGCCCCCTCTGTTGCAGCCTGCAGCAGGTTGCAGACCATGCTCAGGCTGATCAGCCGCCATTCCTTCCGCGCCGTGAAGCGAATCAACCGGGAGGCCGGCCTCTGATCACGGAGAGGTGCAAGGCCCTTGCGGAGAATGCTGCGCAGCAGGCGGAGGGGGTGGGCCAAGCGTTCTGGTTACGGTTGAACAACCACGGGTCATCTTACTGGAGTGAACTCAGGGTCCTTTGCTGAACCATGGCGGCGGCTGCCAAAAGGAGGGGTTCCTTGCAGGGGAAAGGTTGCCCTGGGCTGAAAGCGTTCACTGATCCGGCATCGATTGCTTGGCATTCAGGGGCTGACGGTGTTTGTTTGGCATTCACTAACCCTTCACTTGATTGCTTTTTGTCGTCACCATTGGCTGCCCCGCCGGTCAACAGGCCAACGATCAATCTCTGATCAATCTCTGATCAGAAATCAAGCCATCCCGTTTTCCTCTGGCCTTCACCCTTCCCGCCGGTGCTTGCGGTAGAAGCGCATCACCGCGAGGCCCAGGCTGCGGGGGTCATGGCGCAGGGTGGCGCTGGGCCGGGCTCCCTGCAGCGGGGCCAGGACGACGTCATACCCCTGGCTGCGCAGGGCGCGGGCATCGCAGGTCACCGGTTCGGCCCCCCGCTGGCGGTAGTGGGCGATTAAGGCTGTGTCGTCTAGGGGTTCCTGGGCCAGCACGCAATCGAACAGCCGACCCTCCACGCCCAGGCTGGCCAACTGGGCCTCGATCGCCCGCAGGTGCCCGGCTACATCGAGGCCGTCCGTTTCGCCGGGCTGGGTCATCAGATTGCAGATGTAGAGCCGCGGGGCCCGACAGCGGCCAATCGCGCTTACGAGTTCAGGCACCAGCAGGTTGGGCAGCAGCGAGGTGTAAAGGCTCCCTGGGCCCAGCACGATCAGATCGGCGTTGGCGATCGCCTCCAGGGCCCGCGGCAGGGCGGGGGGGCGCTCTGGTGTGCAGCCCAGCCGCACGATCGGACTGGTGGCTCTGCCGATCCGCGATTCGCCCTCGATCCGCTCGCCATTTTCGAGTTCCGCCCAGAGCCGCACGTCGGCATTCGTGGCCGGCACCACCTGGCCCTGCACGGCCAGCACCCGGCTGCTGGCTGTGATCGCCGATTCCAGGCTGCCGGTGATGGCGGTGAGGGCGGTGAGGAAGAGATTGCCGAAGCTGTGGCCCTCCAGGCCGCTGCCGGTCTTGAAGCGGTATTGGAACAACCGGGTGAGCAGGGGTTCCTCGCGGGAGAGGGCCGCCAGGCAATTGCGGATATCGCCCGGCGGCTGCACCCCGAATTCGCGCCGCAGCACACCGCTGCTGCCGCCGTCATCGGCCACGGTCACGATGGCGGTGATGTTGCCGCTGTAGCGCTTCAGGCCGCTCAGCAGCGTGGCCAGTCCGGTGCCGCCGCCGATCGCCACGATGTTCGGGCCGCGGTTGAGCCGCCGCTGGGCCACCAGCGCATCCACCAGCACGGTGTCCTTTTCGGGGGCCAGGGCCTGCTGGATGGTGCCGAAGCTGCGGCTCTGGCCCAGCCACACCAGGGCCCCGCCGATCACCAGCACCAGCGGTCCGGTGATGCCGCGCGGCATCACCTGGGTGACCCGGGCCAGCAGCCACTTGATCGATTCCAGGGTCCAGTAGATCGGCTGCAGATCCGCCCACACCGCCGCCCCGAGCAGAGCGAGCAGCAGGCCGATGCCGGAGGTGAGCATCCAGCGCTTCACCACCAGCCCCGGCTGCAGCCAACGCACCGCCCTCCGTGAGCGGGTCATCAGATCGCGCTGACGCATCTCACCCCGGCCGAGCCACTCCGGCCGGCCGGTCCGGCGGGGGTCGTGGGGTGCGGTGCCTCGGCGGGGCAAGGGGATGGCGCCGGGGCGCCGCAGTGATGGAACAACTCTACGAATGAACACCAGGGGGTGTAACCGGCAGGATGGGATGGTGTTGCTCCCATGCTCCCCGGTCGTGGCCGTTGCCCCACCCCCTTTGGACACCGGGGACGACGCCATGGCCCCCGCCGCCCTCACCGAGCTGGTGGCGGAGATGCGCGACCTGGTGGTTCGCTGGGGCGATCGCACGGTGCTCGACGGCGTGAACCTGCAACTTCGGGCCGGTGAGCGGCTGGTGGTGGTGGGCCCCTCCGGCGCCGGCAAGTCCACGATCCTGCGGCTGCTGGCTGGCCTGCAGTTGCCCACCAGCGGTGAGCTGCGCATTCACGGCGAACCCCAGACCTACCTTCGCCTCGACCAGCGCCATCCCCCCGATGTGCGCCTGGTGTTCCAGAACCCCGCCCTGCTGGCCTCCCTCACCGTGCGGGAGAACGTGGGGTTTTTGCTCTACCGCTACAGCCGCCTTGGCGAAGCTGAGATTCGCCAGCGGGTGAGCCGGGCCCTGGAGGCGGTGGGTCTCTACGGCATCGAGGACCGGATGCCCGGGGAGCTCAGCGGTGGCATGCAGAAGCGGGTGAGCTTCGCCCGGGCCCTGATCGATGATCCGGGTGCTGTGGATGGCCGCTCGCCGCTGCTGCTCTTCGATGAACCCACCGCCGGCCTGGATCCGGTGGCCTGCACCCGGGTGGAGGATCTGATCGTGCGCTCCACGGAACTCACCAACGCCGCCGGGGTGGTGGTGAGCCACGTGATGAGCACGATCGAGCGCTGCGCCGAGCGGGTGATCCTTCTCTATGACGGCTGCTTTCAGTGGGATGGCACCATCGACGACTTCCACCGGACCGACAATCCGCATGTGAGCCAATTCCGGAGCGGTAGTCTGCGCGGACCGATGCAGCCGGCCGAGCTCTGAGCCCATGCGCCGCAGTGTCCGTGAGGCCCTGGTTGGTTTCTCCCTGCTGGCCGCCATCGCCGGTGGTCTCGGCCTGTGGTTCTGGTTGAAGGGAATCTCCCTGAACCGTGGCAACTGGACCATCAAGGCCAGCTTCCAGGATGCGGCCGGTCTGGCCAACCGGTCCCCCGTGTCCTACCGGGGGGTGCTGGTCGGTCGGGTCCGCTCGATCAAGGTGAATGCCACGGAGGTGCTGGCCGATCTGGAGATCACCGAACCCACCCTGCGCCTCGCCCGGCCGGTGGTAGCCCGCGTGGGGGCGGGGTCCCTGCTCGGGGGGGATGCGGTCGTGTCCCTCCTGAGCGCCGGACCTCCCCAGCCCCTCAGCGGTCCCGGGCCCCTCACGAAGGGCTGTGACAACAGCCGCATGGTGTGCGATCAAGGCCGGGTTCGGGGCGTTGCCGCCCCCACCCTCGATTCGGTGACCGCCACGGTGCAGAAGATGCTCGATCAGGCGGACCAGGAACGGCTGGTGAAGCGTCTGGTGCTCGCCACCGATGCCTTTGACAAGACGGCCGATGAGACCAGGAAGCTCTCGGTTCAGGGTCAGGAGTTCGTGGGGGATGCCGAGAAGCTCGTGAAGGGTCTCAACAACGTGGTGGGCAAGACCGATCCGATCGTGAAGAACATCACGGCCGCCAGCGTCGATGTCCGCCAGGCCAGCAAGTCGGCGAAACAACTGGCCGGCCGCCTCGACCAGGCCAGCACCGTGAACGATCTGCAGGTCACCCTGGCCAACGCCCGCAAGCTCACCCAGCGCTGGGAGGCGGTGGGGGGCGATGTGCAGAAACTCACCGGCGACCCCGCCTTTGTGGCCGGCATGCGCAGTGTGTCCGTGGGCCTCGGCCGCTTCTTCGACGACCTCTATCCCGGCACGGCGCCGGCTGGCGGCGCCTCGGCCGACCGCCGTGAGGGCGGCCGACCCCGTCAGCCCCCGTCCAGTGGGGCCGAGGCCCACGCGCCAGAGCCCAACCGGGATGCTGCCGTTCAAGCCCGCCCCCGCCGCCCCGATCCCAGCGACCGCTTCGCGCCCCGAACCAAGGCTCCGGCCATGCCGGTTCCCGCCTATGGCTACGAGCTGCCCGCTCCCTGATCCGCCGTTCAGAGACCGGCCACCGCCTCCAGGGCGATCGCCGCGATCGCCTGGTCGCTGGCCTTGGGCAGCTGCACGTAGCGGCCGCCGGCGGCCTCGGCCAGCTCCCGGCCCATGCCGCTGCCGATGAACTTGCGCTCGGTGTCGATCACCAGCAGCTTGATGCCCAGGCTCCGGTAGCGGCTGGCCACCTGCTTCACCTCCTCCTTGAGGTCCACCGGCTCCTCTCCCTCCAACGGCGGCTGGCCGAGGGAGCGGGCGAGGGGCACATTGCCGCGGCCATCGGTGATCGCCACCACCACCACCTGGCCCAGGTCACCGGTGGCCAGGGCGTTGGCCCCGACCCGGGCGGCTTGGGTGAGGCCGTGGGCCAGCGGCGAGCCGCCGCCGCAGGGCATGGATTCCAGGCGCCGGCGGGCGGCGGTGATCGAGCGGGTGGGCGGCAACAGCACTTCCGCCTGTTCGCCGCGGAAGGGGATCAGGGCCACCTCGTCGCGGTTCTCGTAGGCCTCGCTCAGCAGCCGGATCACCGCCCCCTTGGCGCTCTGCATGCGGTTGAGGGCCATGGAACCGCTGGCATCCACCAGGAAGATCACCAGGGCGCCGGCCTTGCGCTGCAGCTGCTTGGCCCGCAGGTCGCCGTCCTCCACGATCACGCGGCGCCCGGGTTCCCGCTGGCGACGGGCCTTCTGGTAGGGCGCGGCGGCTCGCAGGGTGGCGTCCACGGCGATCCGCTTGACCGGGCCCCGGGGCAGCATCGGCTTCACATAGCGGCCGCGGGAGTCGCTGAGCACCACGGCGCGGCTGCCGCTGCCGCCGCTCTTGGCCTTGGCGGCGCCGAAGAGCAGCAGGTCGGGGTCGATGGCGGTGGCCTCCGGATCCAGCAGAAACTCCTCGGGGATCGACGGTGGGGCATGGTCCTCCGGCGTGTCGTCCTCCGGTTCGTCCGGTTCCTCGGGTTCTTCGTCGTTCTCCGGGCTCTGGTCCTCGGGAGGTTCCGGTTCTTCGGGCGGCTGTTCGCCCTGGGGCGGTGGCGGCGGCGGTTCGAGGGGCTGGTCGGGATCTGGGGGGGGCAGCTGCAGGGCCCGGGGCGCGATCACCAGTCGCACCGCCACCTGGAGATCCTCGGCCTCCACCTGGTCCCGGCCGCTGAGGGCGGCATGGGCCCGGGCCACCCGCACGGCGTAGAGCTCGCTGCGGTGACCCTCCACGCCGCCGCGGATCGCTTCGGCCACCAGATAGGTGATCTGCTCGCGGCTGATCTGCACATCCGGCAGCCACTGGCGGGCCAGCAGCAGCTGGGTGGCCAGGGCGTCGGTCTCCTCCTGGAAGCGGCTGCGGAAGGCTTCGCTCGATTCGCCGTGGTCGAGGGCGGAGCGGGTGATCGCCACCCGCTGGTCGGTGGCGAGCAGCTGGTTGGCCGAGAGGCAGATGGCGAAGCGGTCGAGGAGGTGGTCACGCACCGCTCCCTCTTCGGGGTTGTAGGTGGCGATCAGCAGGCAGCGGCAGGGATGGGAGAGGCTCAAGCCCTCCCTCTCGATCCGGTTCTCGCCCGAGCCCACCGCCGCCAGCAGCAGGTTGGTGATCTGGTCGTCGAGCAGGTTGAGCTCGTCGATGTACAGCACCCCGCGGTGCGCCTCGGCCAGCAGGCCCGGCTGGAACACCGGTGCCCCGGCGGTGAGGGAGGCGGCCACATCCACGGAACCCACCAGCCGGTCCTCGCTCACCCCCAGCGGCACCTGCACGAAAGGGGCCGCCTCCACCCGGGTGGGCAGCAGGGCTGTGCGGTCGGCGCCGCTGGGGTCACCCCCCAGCTCGGTGATGCGCTGGCGGGTGGCGGCGTCCCAGTCGTCCGGACGGTTGGGATCGCTATGGAGGGCCGTGGCGCCACCGCCCACGTCGAGACTGTCGATCGGCGGCAGCAGGGCATGCAGGCCCCGCGCCAACACCGATTTCCCAGTGCCCCGACCCCCGGCGATCACCACCCCCCCCAGCCCCGGGTCCACCGCCGCCAGCAGCAGGGCCAGCTTGAGGGTGCCGTGGCCGGTGATCGCCGCCAGGGGAAAGGCGCGGGCGGCCTGCTCGCTGGTTCCCAGGCGGGCGGGGGCACTGCCGGTGCTGCTGGCGACCATGGGGAGCGGATGACCCTCGGATCGGGCAGTCTCGCCGATGGCGCCTCCGCGCCGATCGCGGTGGCGTGATGGGGCCCCGGCGGGGGCGGCTGACTGGTTCTGGGCGGTGCGAGGGTGGAGGCTTGAGGGTGGGACCTCTCCAGCCCACCCCGCCCAAATCCCCTGCTCCCCGCCGCCTTGATGATCCGACCCGATCGGCCGCACTGGTCGCCGTTCCTGGGCCCATTGGTTCCGTTTGCGGCCACGCTGGGTCTCCTGGCGGCGTTGCCCCTGGTGCTGCCGGCCCGCGCCGCCGAGGTGCAGCTGCAGTGCCAGGGCACCCTGCTGGAGGCCAGGGCCAGCGCTGAGCGTCAGCGCCCTTTGGTGCGCATCGCTTTTTCGCTCAGCCTGGAAGCCGAGGCCGCCACGGCCGATGGAGCCCTCGCGCAGCTCCAGGGGCGCCTGGCGGCCGTGCGTTCAACCCTGAAAGATCTCGGGGTTGATCGGCTGGAGGTGGGTTCTCCCTCCACCTGGCCCCGGCCCGTTGAGCCGGGCAGGGCCGCGAGGGTGCAGGCGAACCTGTCCCTGGGCGGCAGGCTGGCGGCCGTCCAGCTGCAGGGCCTGATTCGCCGGGTCGGTGGCCTGCCCGGCGTGCGCCTGGCCCCGGTGAGCCCGGAGGCCGATCCGGCCGGCGCTGAGGCCTCCCGCCAGGCCCTGCTGGCCGCCGCCTACCGCGATGCGGAGGCCCAGGTGCGTCCGCTGGCGGAGTTGATCGGCCGCCCCCGGCTGATCCCGCTCCAGATCCAGTTGGACGGGGGCGCCCCGGTGATGATGCGGGCGGCCATGCCAGCCCCGGCACCGCCGCCCTTCGATCCCGCCGAACTGCCGAACCCCACCGATCGGCTGGGGTTGATGGTGCAGTTCTGCGCGCTTCCGAACCGGAACTGATCCCGGGGCCGTCGCCTGTTGTTTATGCCGATGGGCCGCTGCCCTCGGATTGGCAGGGGCTGGTTCGGGGAAGGCGCAGGTCCGTCTCCGCACCGGGGAAACTGATTCACCGTCAGCCGAGAAGCACCCAGAGGCCTTTGCAGCCGAGATGGAGGGCCTGGTCGGTGCCGAGATTAAAAAGACCGCGGCATTTGCACCAATCAATCAGGCTGTGGGCGAAGAATTCAGCAAGGCCCAGCCAGGCGTTGCCACTGATCAGGGCCACCGCGAGAGCATGGGTGCCGGCGTGGCCGGCCAGCCAATAGGGCCAGGCGATCCCCTCCACGGAGGAACCCGGACATTTGCCGATGGCGAGTTTGTCGCTCTGGAGAGGAAAATCGCAGAGGCAATGGCCAAAGCAGAGCACCAGGAACAGAGGCAAACCGCTGAATCCCAACAGGGACATTGAACCTTTCAACCCCGAACTTGTCTGGTTTGATCCTAGTGCTCGCCTACAGGTTGAGAATTGCTCCACATCACACCTTCCGCCAAACCCAGGCTGGGTGAGGCAGCCGGCGTGACCCCAGCCCTCAGGTGAGCGTTGGCTCCGCCGCTTCAGCCCTGCAGGTAGGTGGTCTGGCGCAGGCTCCCTTCGAGGTGATCCATCAGACGGCGGGCGTCGCGGATCGCCAGGTCGCCGCGGTCGATCGCCGCCTCGCTCGCCACCCGCAGCCGCTCCAGCAGGGCCAGCGGGTCGTGCTCCATCGCCTGGAGCACCTCGGCGTTGGTGTCGCCCCGCACCACGTGATCCACGCTGTAGCGCCCGCCGGCGGTGAGGCGGATGTGCACGGCGTTGGTGGTGCCGAAGAGGTTGTGCAGGTTGCCCATCACCTCCTGGTAGGCGCCGCCGAGAAACAGGCCGATCCAGTAGGGCTGGCCAGCTTCGAACGCGTGCAGTTCAAGCAGGGCCTTGCTGTGGCCCCGGTCGATGAAGCGGGCCAGCTTGCCGTCGGAGTCGCAGGTGAGATCGGCCAGGGTTCCCAGGCGGGTGGGGCGTTCATCCAGGCGGTGCAACGGCAGCACCGGGAAGAGCTGGTCGATCGCCCAGGTGTCGGGCGCTGAGCGGAACACCGAGAGGTTGGCGTAATAGGTGCCGGCCAGGGTGGCGCGCAGGCGCTCCAGCTCCTCCGGGACCGGCGTTCCCGCCGGCAGCTCCTCAAGACGGCGGGCGATCGTGGCGTTGCAGGCGGCCGTGAGCTGCTCGGCCATGGCGCGCTGCGGCAGGCTCATGTAGCCCAGCCGGAAGGCGGCCAGGGCGTCGTCGCGGAACTTGAGGGCATCGTTCCAGGCCTCCTGCAGCCGCTCCGGCGGCAGGGCCTCGGCGCCGCTGATGCCGGCGAGGGTGTCGCGCAGGTTGCGCACGATCAGCGGCTCCTCGGCCAGCGGTTCCGGCACCGCCAGTGGCGGCCGGCTGGCGCCGAGCACATCGAACACCAGCACCGAGAAGTGGCTGGCGATGGCGCGGCCGCTCTCGCTCACCAGGGTGGGCAGCACCACGCCGTGGGGCTCGCAGCACTCGCGCACGGTGGCCACCACGTCGTTGGCGTAGTTCTGCAGGGAGTAGTTGGTGGAGGCGGCGGTGGCGGTGCGGCTGCCGTCGTAGTCGATGCCGAGGCCGCCGCCCACATCGAGGAAGCCCATCGGCGCGCCGAGGCGGGTGAGCTCCACGTAGAGCTGGCCGGCCTCCTGCAGCGCGTCCTTGAGCACGGCGATGTCGTTGATCTGGCTGCCGATGTGGAAGTGCAGCAGGCGCAGGTCGGTCAGCAGGCCCGCGGCGCGCAGGGCTTCCACGGTGGCCAGCAGATCAGGGATCGAGAGGCCGAACTTGGCCCCCTCCCCCACCGAGCTGCCCCAGCGGCCGGTGCTGCGGGTGGAGAGCTTGGCGCGGATGCCGATGAAGGGCGCTGCCCCCAGCTCGCGGCTGGCGGCGATGATCCGCTCCACCTCATCGGCCTGCTCGATCACCACCACCGGCTGGCGGCCGAGGCGGCGGGCCAGGATCGCGGTCTCGATGTAGCGACGGTCCTTGTAGCCGTTGCAGATCAGCAGGGCCTCGGGGTCGTCGAGCAACGAGAGGGCGATCAGCAGCTCCGCCTTGCTGCCGGCCTCCAGGCCGAAGTGCCAGCGGCGGCCGCTCTCCACCAACTGCTCCACCACGTGGCGCTGCTGGTTGCATTTCACCGGAAACACGCCCTGATAGCGGCCCCGGTAGCCGTACTGGGCGATCGCTCGCTCAAAGGCAGCGTGGAGCCGCTCCAGCCGGTCTTCCAGGATGTCGTCAAAGCGGATCAGCAGCGGCAGGCTGAGGTTGCGGCCCTGCAGCTCGCCCACCAGCTCCACCAGATCGAGGGAGCCGCCGCGCTCACCGCTGGGCTGCACCATCACGTGGCCGCGATCGCTGACGCTGAAGTAGGGCTCGCCCCAGCGGTCGATGCCGTAGAGGGCGGCGCCGTCGGAGGCGGTCCAGGTGCCGGTGGGATTGGCGAGCACCATCGGGCCCCGGGTTGTGGTTGAAGACGTGGCTGCGAATCTAGTCAGCGGCGGCGGTGGAACCTCGGGCTGCCCAGGCGCCAGCCATGGGGAGGTGACAACAGATCAGGGCGGGCAGTGCAATGCCGTGGTGGCGTCAGCCCACCAGGCCGGCGGAACGTCGATGGCGGGCGAAGGCGTCCCCTTGGAACAACAGGGAAGCCTGCAGGGCCATGGACCAGCCGATGGCTGAAGCCGTCGCTGAATTGAGATCCCCTCGCTCAACGGCTTCCGGCCTGTCCCGTGTGCTTGCCAACCGGCAGGCCTGCCGCAGACGATGGCACCACCTTCCTTCCTCCAGCCATGGCCGCAGAACGCACCTTCATCGCCATCAAGCCCGACGGGGTGCAGCGGGGTCTGGTGGGGGAGATCCTCGGCCGCTTCGAGCGCAAGGGCTTCAAGCTGGTGGGCCTCAAGCAGCTCACCCCCAGCCGCGAGCTGGCCGAGACCCACTACGGCGTGCACCGCGAACGCCCCTTCTTCGCCGGCCTGGTGGACTTCATCACCAGCGGCCCGGTGGTGGCGATGGTGTGGGAGGGCGATGGCGTGATCGCCAGCGCCCGCAAGCTGATCGGTGCCACCAAGCCCCTCGAGGCCGAGCCCGGCACGATCCGCGGTGATCTGGCAGTGAACATCGGCCGAAATGTGATCCATGGCTCCGACGCCCCCGAAACCGCCGTCTTCGAGATCGGCCTCTGGTTCCAGCCCTCCGAGCTGAGCGATTGGACCCCCGCCGATCAGGTGTGGCGCACCGAGGGCTGATCGCCCCGTGACCACCCTGCTCACGGCGGCCGAGCTGAGGGCCCTTCCCCTCTTCGCCCAGGTCAGTGACGCCCAGGCCGAGCGCCTTCTCACAGGTCAGATCGGCCTGGAGGTTGCGGCCGAGCAGGTGTTGCTGCTTGAGCAGGATGAGGGTGAAGGCCTGGTGGTGATCCAGTCGGGGCTCGCCAAGGTGCGGGCCTTTTCCGCCGATGGGGAGGAGGCGGTGATGGCTGTGCTCGGCCCCGGTGATCTGATGGGGGAGATGGCGGTGCTCACCGCCGGGTTGCGCAATGCCGATGTTGTGGCCCTCACCCCGTTGACGGTGGTGAAATTGCGGGCCGGCGCCTACCGGGAACTGCTGCTCAACGATGGCGCCATCTCCCTGGCCCTGGCCCGCCTGCTGGCGGCCCGTCTGATGGCCCTCAACCGCCGCTTCCTGCTGCGGGGAGCGGATGCCACCACCAGGCTGCTGGCGGTGCTGCTGAATCTGGCCCTCACCTCCTCCCGCGGTCAGGATCCCCTGGCCCTGATCCCCCCGTTGCCCCAGCGGGAGCTGGCGGCCATGGCGGGCCTGTCGCGGGAGACCACCTCCCGCACCGTCACCCAGCTGCGGGAGCGCGGCATGGTGATCGGCGACCCGCAGGGGATGCGGATCGCCGATCTGCAGTGTCTGCG
>Ga0209598_10003052_pt1 | contig 12780 bp, 11 predicted proteins | sample M_140807_EF_Meta_FD_187317 | JGI IMG/M metagenome (GOLD analysis project Ga0209598, IMG submission 187317) | Freshwater microbial communities from Lake Montjoie, Canada to study carbon cycling - M_140807_EF_MetaG (SPAdes) (version 2) | ecosystem: Environmental > Aquatic > Freshwater > Lake... | reverse complement strand
TTGTCGTGCGGGCGGCAGTGCCGTCGAGCGCCTTGGCGACAGGTGCAGCCGGTGCAACCGCCGCTGCGGCCTTGGCGACCGGTGCCACCGGGCGCTGAAGTGCCGGGTCGACCACCACCTTGTAGCTGGTGGGGTAGTGAGGCACGACACCATGCTTGGCCGACCAGAGATACCAGTTGTCGACGACCGGGCCGGTCAGCAGGATGCCGATACCACCCACCAGCGGGCACAGCACGGCAAACCACCAGGCCCAGCGGTGAATCGATTCCATCGTCGCGTTGAAGCCCATCGTCCAGCGCCAGAACAGACCGGCACGCTCGGATGCGGTGCCGCGATCGACGATCTGCTCGATCTCGCGCTCGCCACCGAAGCGGCTGACCGCCAGGATGGTCGCGCCGTGCATCGCAAACAGCAGCACCGAGCCGTAGAGGAAGACGATCGACAGCGCGTGGAAGGGGTTGTAGAACAGATTGCCGTGACGCAGCGAGAGGGCCGAAACCCAGTCAAGGTGCGGGAAGATGCCGAAGGGCACCGCCTCCGACCAGCTGCCCATCATGACCGGACGGAAAAAGCCGCACACCAGATAGAGCCAGATCGCGGCGGCATAAGCCCAGGCCACGTGCGTGCCAAGCCCCAGCTGCCGTGCCCGCCGATAGGTTCGGGTCCACCAGAGAAGGATCGATGTCGTCAGCATGAAGCCGGCGATCAGCCACCAGCCGCCATGGGCCAGCGGCGGAATGCTCAGGCCATAGCTTGGCGGCGGCGGCTCGAGCGCCAGCCAGAACAGCTGACGCACGAGCTGGATGGGGTTCCAGTCGACTGACGCCAGCATGTTGAAGCCCATGATATTGAACGCCAGCGTACCGAACAGCAGCGACGCCACGCCCAATCCACCGAGATAGACCGGCCCGATCTGGGCATTACCCAGTCGACCGAGAAGATGGACGAAAAAGGGCGTGCCTTCGCGCTGCCAGTCTTCACGCGGCAGTGCAACGCCCGCTTGGGTCGGGCCGGTCGGCTGGACCGTTGTAAACAGATTTTGATATTCAGCCATGTTGGATCTCCTCGACTCAGTCCGGACTAGTGCTGCCAGATCGGCAGGTTCAACCACCAGCCCCACCACTCGGGCCAGCCGCGGGTCCAGAACGGACCGCTGATCACGATGCAAAGTGCCGCAAACCAGACTGCCGACAGCGCGAGGAACAGGCCCAGGCGGTGGATGCCCAGCGTGCCGACCGAGTAGCCGATCAGGTCGCGAAAGAAGGTGTCTTCATGCTCGGGCGTCTTGACCGTCTCGCCGGCCTTCGGATTGACCGCCGACAGCACCAGACCACCGTGCATCGACAGCGCCAGCGTGGTCGCAAAGAACAGGCTCGCCGCGATCATGTGCGCCGGGTTGTAGTGAAAGTGCAGGTACTGGTAAGCCACGTTGCTCACCCAGTCGAGGTGCGAGTAAATGCCGTACGGGAAGGCATTGCCCCACGCGCCCATCAGGACCGGGCGAATCACCTGCAGGGTGAAGTAGGCAAAGATCGCGAAGCTGAAGGCAACCGGGACGTGATAGCCCATGCCGAGCTTGCGGCAGATCTCGACCTGACGAAGCGCCCACGAACCGAAGGCGCCGAGCGCGCAGACCGTGATGATCTGCCACAGCCCGCCCTCCATCAGCGGCGCGAATCGAAGCCCGTAAGACAGATCGGGCGGAGCAATGCTGATCTGCCAGAGGTTCCAGGTCGGACCCATGGCGGCTGACCAAAGGATCATCGTGGTGCCAAGCAGCACGAAGAATGCGGTCGTGACGCCAAAAAAGCCCACATAGAACGGGCCTACCCAGAAATCGAAGAGATCGCCCCCGACAAGGGTGCCCCCGCGTATCCGGTATTTTCTTTCAAAGCTCAGCATTGCCATGTTGGATCCCCTGACTCTGACGCGGCTCAGCCCTTGCGCGGCCGCACTCGGTCGTTATTTGTAGACGGGCGACACCGGTCAAAAAGACCGGCGCGCCTGTCGGTCAAGCAGAAAACCTGTCCTTCTTACTTCGAAGGGTTCGGCGTGTTCTGCATTGCTGCCCCAGCCCGTGCCGCCGCTGCTTTGACGGTGTCCGGATGCCAGGTGTTGATGTTGTAACGGTCGCCACTGATCTGGATCAGATGGATGCTGGTCGACACGAAAGCAATCAGGAGTCCGGTGAGGATGATTGCTTTGCGTGGGTCGACGATTCGCCAATAACGCCACATGTTTGTGTCCTTTCTTCAACTCAGATGGGAAATGATTGTGTAGACAGCAGACTTCGAGCCGTCCCACATCGATTGCGCGCCTTCTGCCCCCGGCAGCCAGGTACGCCAGTTCCAGAACAACATCTGCCCCAAGACAGCAAGCGTCATGAAAATGACGAACATCACCAGAAAGGTCAGGTGTAAACCATCGAGAGGTCTGACCATCCCTTGCGATGAGTGCTCAACGTTTTCCATAGCCATGTTTGCCACCTTCGGGTTTCGCTGTCAGAACCAGGGACGCCAGATCCACACCAGGCTGTGCGCAACGAATGCGCCTACGGCCCAGAGGATGTAACCCTGGACGTAGTACTGGTGGAACTCCTGGCACTCTGCGTCCGTCAAACCGGACGGATTCACTTTCTCTGCCATTGTTAAGACCTCCAAAGAATGTGCCTTGTGGCGAACTCATCGCCGACAGGCCTACTCAACACTGCCGCACCGTTTCCGATGCGACTCCCAAATGCCGGGCGAACCCAGCGCCTTGTCAGGTCGATCGAGGTGGAACCGGCGCGCATTACGCGGCCTGCCCCAGTCTCGATCGACCGAACAACTTCGCGAAGCCTTCGGCTTCGACTGATTCCTGTCCTGCAGCACGCGCGGCCTGTTCGGCGCGATCGCGGATCCGCTTGGCAGCCGAGATCCGAACCAGTACCGGCTCGGCCTCGATCATTTCCTCGAACATCCGGTGCGCTTGCGGCTCCCACGGCATCGAACCGACACCCGAAGCACGGCTCGGGGTGGCATCGATGCGGTCCATCTCGGTGCCCAGCGGCAGGATGTGGAAGAGCGCATCGAAGAGCGCGTTGCACACTTCCTGCACGACATAGGTCGCACCCGAGTAGCCCATGAAGGGGGTGCCGGTATGGCGCCGGATGATCGCGCCCGGAAATGAGGCCGGGATATAGGTGGCACGACCGCCGGTCTCGGCCAGATACATGCGTTCGTTGAAGCTGCCGAAGAGCACCAGCGGGGTTTTTTCCTGCACCAGTTGTCTGACCGCGTCGTTGTCGGTCTTTTCGCCGGGCTTGCGCGACACCGCAAAGTTGCAGGGCAGGCCCATCTCGTCTTCGAGGAAATGGCGCAGACCTCGCGCATAGGTCTCATTGGCCACGACACCGAACGTGGCGGTGCCAAAGAAATCCTGGGTGACCGAGCGCCAGAGATCCCACAGCGGCTTGATCGTGGTGTGCTTTTCGCGCTCGATGAAAGGCTCGGGATCGAGGTCGAGGAGCTCGCCGAGCGTGCGCAAAAACTTGGTGGTGCTGTGCAGCCCGATGGGCGCCTGCAGATAGGGCCGATCGAGCCCTTCGCACAGCATGCGGCCGAATTCGCGATACATGCAGATGTTGACGTCGGCCTCGACCAGACGCGAGACATCGGCCAGGTGCGAGCCCAGCGGGAAGACCATGTTGATGTCGGCGCCGATGCCCTGCACCAGACGACGGATTTCAGCCAGATCGCTTGGCGAATTGAAGGTGCCGTAGCAGGGGCCGATGATGTTGACGCGCGGCTTTTCGCCGGGTGCGCGCGGCTTGCGTTCGGGCACTTTGCGCAGCCCGTATTCGGACCACAGCCAGTACATCGCGCGGTTGGCGCACTGCCACTGATCTTCGTCGATCGTACGCGGCAAAAAGCGCTGAAGGTTGGTGCCTTCGGGGGTCACGCCGCCGCCGATCATTTCGGCGATCGATCCGGTGACCACCACCGAGGGCAGGTCAGGGTCGAGGGTCTGATGGGCGCGCTTCATCGCGCCTTCGGTGCCTTCGCGTCCAAGCTGCTCTTCGGCCAGGCCGGTGACCACGATCGGCAGCTCATGCGGCGGCAGGGCGTCGCTGTAGTGGAGCACCGAGGTGACCGGCAGGTTCTCGCAGCCCACCGGGCCGTCGATGACGACCTGCAGCCCTTTGATGGCGGTGAACACATAGACCGCGCCCCAATAGCCGCCGGCGCGATCATGGTCGAGGACCAGCATCAGATCATCTCCTCGGCTTTGCGCTTCTTCTGGAGCTTGATCACCTGGCGCCGGGTGTGCTCGCGAAACTCGGGACGATCCTTGGGGATGTCTTCCCAGACACCGGCGGCATGGCCTTCGCCGACATCGCCGAAGAAGTTCTTCATGTCATCGAAGCGCGACTTGTTGGCTATCGCGTTGTTGATGACCATCGCCAGCGACCCGGCACCGGCCGGACCCATCAGGGGACGCGCCGAGATCAGGTTGGTGAAGTAGAGCGACGGAATGCTGGCCTGCTTGGCGGCTTGCACGACCGGTGTCGTGCCGATGGCCAGATCAGGCTTGAATTCGGCCATGGCGGCGAGGTCCTGCTCGAGCGAGGCGCGGAACTGCACATGGACGCCGCGTGCCTCGAGCCACTCGCGATCGGGATCGCTCCATTGCGTGCGCGGGCAGGCACTGCCGACATAGCGCAGGTCGGCGCCGCTTTCGACCAGCAGGCGGGCGACCAGCAGCTCGGAGCCTTCGTAGCCGCTCAGGGTGATGCGGCCCTTGATCGGCAGCTTTTCGAGCGCGCCCTTGATGGCTGGCAGGATGCGGTTCTTGGCGTCATCGATCTTGTCTTGCGCCACGCCTGCCGCGGTGCCGATCGATTGCAGCCAGGCTTCGGTGCCGTCATAGCCGACGGGTGCAGAGCCGACGATCGGGCGACCGGCCGCTTCGAACTCGCGAATGCTGGCGGTATAGAAGGGATGGATCGCGGCGACCGCAGCGCAGTCGAGGGCGGCATAGAGCTCACGCCATTCGCGGGTCGGCACCACCGGGCCTGCAGCCAGACCCATCGGATCGAGCATCATGCCGATGATGACCGGATCGGCCGGGAAGATTTCGCCGAGCAGCGTGATGGTGGGCTTTTGAGCGCGCCCGGTGCGCGGTGCCTGGACCGGGCCGGCGGTGATCTCGGCACGGGCGAATTTCAGCATCGCGCCGGCCAGCACATCCTTGGCTTCGGCATGGGTCGGCACACCGAACCCCGGCACGTCGATGCCGATGATCCGCACACCGTTGATCTCTTTGGGCAGCAGCTGCAAGGGCACACCGCTGGCGGTGGGTACGCACAGATTGATGATGACGATCGCGTCGAACTTCTCGGGATCGGCCTGGGCATGCACCGATTCGCGAATGTCTTCGAAGAGCTTGCCGGTGACCAGGCTCTCGGAATTGAAGGGGACATAGCCGACGCTGCGGCGTGCGCCATAAAAATGCGAGGTGAAGGTCAGGCCATAAACGCAGCACGCCGATCCTGAGAGGATGGTCTGGGTGCGACGCATGCGCAGACCGACGCGCAGCGACCCGAAGGCCGGGCACATGCTCTGGGGCTGATCGTGCGGGCCGCGCGGATAGTCGGCGGCGTATTGCTGAAGGGTCTCGCTCTTGCCGGCCGCAGCGGCTGCCGCCAGCATGGTTTCGGCGCCCGAATGGCAACCCAGCCCGTCTTCCTTCAGGGCTTGCGGGTTGGGCACGGCGGGCTGTTGCGGCTGATCCATCATCAGTGTTCCGTCAGGCCGCGTCGTCGTAGACGACTTCGAGCGAGGCCTTGGTCAATTCGACCTTGCCGACCATGTCGACCAGGGTCGCCGGCTCGAGCACCACGTCGCGACCGACCGCCGACGCCGAGAACAGGCCGAGCAGCGAGTCTTGTGACAGGGGCTTGGGGCGCATCGGCGGGGCTTCGCCGACATTGGTGGCAAGCGTCTCGAAGAGCGGTGCCCAGGGGGTGCCGGGGCGGCCGATGATTTCGTAGCTCGCGCTCTTGCGGCGAATGTCTTCGTGCGCCGGGATCGCGGCCAGCACCGGGATGCCGGCAATCTCGGCAAAGGCCGCAGCCTCACCGGTGCCGTCGTCCTTGTTGATCACCATGCCGGCCACACCGACATTGCCGCCGAGCTTGCGGAAATATTCGACCGCCGAGCAGACATTGTTGGCCACGTAAAGGGACTGCAGGTCGTTGCTGGCAACGACGATGACCTTCTGGCACATGTCGCGGGCGATCGGCAGGCCAAAGCCGCCGCAGACCACGTCGCCCAGGAAGTCGAGCAGGACGTAATCGAAGCCCCAGTCGTGAAAGCCGAGTTTCTCGAGGGTTTCGAAGCCGTGGATGATGCCGCGCCCACCGCAGCCGCGACCGACTTCAGGGCCGCCGAGCTCCATCGCGAACACGCCGTCACGCTTGAAGCAGACATCACCGATGGAGACCGCTTCGCCGGCGAGCTTCTTGCGCGAGGAGGTTTCGATGATCGTCGGGCAGGCGCGACCGCCGAACAGCAGTGAGGTGGTGTCGCTCTTGGGGTCGCAGCCGATCAGCAGAACCTTCTTGCCCTGCTGCGCCATCATGTAGGAGAGGTTGGCGAGGGTGAAGCTCTTGCCGATGCCGCCCTTGCCGTAGATCGCGATGATCTGGGTTTCTTTGGTGGCCGGCGAGGTGCTGACCGGATCGGGTTCGATCGCGGCTTCGGCGCGCAGCCGATCCATCTGAACGAATTGCAGGGGTGCTGTCGCAGGAATGCCGGGGGTCGTCATGAAACGTGTCTCCAATCCAGAACCATCTTCAGGCAGGCGGCATCGCCAAATGCAACCGGGTAGGCCGACGAGGCACGCTGTGCGTCCTCCCGGTGGGTAATCAGATCGTCGAGCTTGAGGTGACCGGTTTCGATCAGCCACTTGACGGCGAGCAGGTCCGGGCGCTTCCACTCGGCGGCAACGCGGATCGTGGTCTCGCGCATGAAGGCCGGTGCAAAGGCGAATGACAGGGGCTGGGTATAGAAACCGGCCAGCACGATTTCGCCTCCGGGCGCCAGGCGCTGGATCAGGCTGTCGAGCAGGGTCGCGTCGCCGCTGACGTCATAGATCGCGCGATAGTCGCGGCGATCGTCGTCTTCGGGGCGAACCACCGGATAGCCTTTGCCGCCCTGGGCGCGGACCGGATTGGTTTCCCAGACGGTCGGGGCCGCATGACCGCCCAGCACCGTCAGGCGCGCAAGCAAGCGACCCAGGACACCGTGGCCGACGATCAGGTCGGGCGGCACGATCGGGTTGCGCTGCCCGCCCATCGAGACCGCGTGATAGGCGGTGGCGGCCAGCGCCAGGAGAACGGCCTGATCGCCAAGGGTGTCGCTGATCTGGACGACGCGTTCGGCCGGCACGATGACCTGCGAGGCCGAACCGCCGAAGAGGCCCTTGACTTCGCCGTAGCAGCTTGCGCCCGGTACGAAGACGGTATCGCCGACATTCAGTCCGGAACGTAATCCGGACTGCACCACACGACCGACCGATTCGTAGCCCGGCACGAGCGGATAACCCATGCCCGGGAACATCGGCATGCTGCCGGCCCACAGGAGCTTTTCGGTGCCGGTGCTGATGCCGCTGTAATGGATGTCGACCACCACGTCGGCGACGCCGGGCGGTGTGAGTTCGAGTCGATTGAACCCGATGTGTTCGGGTTTTTCGAGCACGACAGCCATCGTCTTCACAGCGTCACTCCTCGATCCAGTCTTGTCAGCGGGCGTTTCGGGGTTCGCCCGTTTGCCTTTCGAAGCGCCGGCAGTCGGCAGGCTTCGGGCAGAAGTGTCATCTTAAGCAGACTATTTGACGTGTCAAGTAAAATGGACAGATACAACGTGTCACTTCTGGCGACTCGAACATGGGTCGCCACGATTCAGTTCGCCGGACGGGCCAGCAGGACGCGGGTTTGCAGTGGCAGGCGGGTGGCGAGCGTGCGGACCTGGCCGAAACCGGCCTCGTGCAGCAGGGCCTGGAGCCGCTCGGGCGTGCGCGATCGGCCGCGGCCCATCGCCATGAGGTAAAAGCCGTAATAAGCGTCGCCGATCGCTTCGGCGCCGGGGGTGCCGGACATCGGTTCGGAAATCAGCAGCACGCCATCGGCAGGCAGGGCTGCGCGCACCGCTCGCAGGATCATCAGGACGCGTTCGTCGGGATGATCGAAGAGCACGCGGACCAGGGTGATGACGTCGGCGCCAGCGGGCAGCGGATCGGAAAAGAAGCTGCCGCCATAGGCTTGCGCCCGGTGGGTCAGCCCCTGTTCGGCAAAGCGCCGGGTGGCCAGTTCGGCGACCGCAGGCAAGTCGAAAAGCTTGAGCTGCAGGTGGGGCGCGCGTTCGGCCACTGCACTCAGGAAGGTGCCCTGACCGCCGCCGACATCGAGCAGGCAGCGGTGACGCTGCAGCGAATAGGCTTCGAGCACCTGCTCGGACACCAGTGGCTGCGAGGCCGACATCAGCGCCGAATAGGCTTCGACCCGCTCGGCCGACAGCGCCTGGGGTGCTGCGCCCGGCGTGGTGTCGGCATAGGGCCAGTAGCCCGACAGGGCTGTGCTCGGGCGTTCGCCGCGCATCAGGGCCACCGGATCGGCGAGGTCGTGATAAAGCGATTCATGGTGCTCGACCATGGCGGCAATCGCCGGCTGCGCGACGATCGGTGCGCCCAGCGGGCCGAGTCCCCAGTGACCCTTGGTGCGGGCTTCGAGCAGACGCAGCGAGGCGGCGGCGGCCAGCAGGCGTGCGGCCGCGTCCTCGGGCAGCGACAGGCGCCTGGCAAGCGCGGCGGTGGTCTGCGGGCCTTCGGCGAGGATATTGAAGAGATTCAGGCGCACGCAGGCAAACAGCACCTGCGAGTAAGTGAAGCCGGCGACGATGTCGAAGAGCGCCTTCGATTCGCGGCGGGCGATCGGGCGGGTCAGCGGGAAGGCTGCGGCCCAGCGATGAAAACGCGGATTGGTCAGCAGTCGGTCGCGCAAAGCCTGCCAGCGCCCGCGCAGGCCACCCGGTCCGCCCGACGCATTCGGGCTAGAAGGGGAGTCGTTCATCTGGCCGGCCAAAGGGAGGGGCGGGACAGGCGGGACAGGCGACATCGGACCGGAGGCAGCCACGGCTTAAGGCGCTCTGGCGTCAGGCGGCAACGCGTTGGGCGGCAACGCGCCGGGCGACGTCCTCGCACCATGCCTTGGGCACCAGACGCTCGGATTCCATCAGGACCAGCGCGCGCAGCTTCGGGGCGCCGGCGCAGGCCGGAATCGACTCAATGGCGCCGGCCACCAGGCCTTCGAAATGGCGGATCGCGCCGTCCAGGCCGAGCTGGTGGGCGGCGCTCGGGCGTCCGAGCAGGGCGTCCTGGCCGATCGGCTTGCCCAGCACATCCGGGTCGCTCAGCACGTCACGAATATCGTCGGCCACCTGATAGGCCTCACCCAGGCGGTCGCCGAGCATGCGCCAGGCGTTCGGGTCGGCGCCCGCAGCCTGCGCGCCCGCGGCGGTGGCAGCCGCAAACAGCGCGCCGGTCTTGGCGCGCTGATAGTCGGCCAGGGAGACACGGGGCTCGCACTCCCAGGCTTGTCCGGCAACGATGCCAAACGGCATGCCGGTGCCCTGGGCGATGGTGGACAACAGCGGTGCCAGTCGCAGGGGCGACTGGCCAGCAGCGGCTGCCAGCGCCTGAAAGGCCAGGATGATCAGCGCATCGCCGGCCAGGACGGCCAGCGGCTCGCCGAAAGCGGCCTGCACCGAAGGGCGGCCGCGCCGGGTGGCGGCATCGTCGAAGCACGGCAGGTCGTCATGGACCAGCGAGGCGCAGTGCATCAGCTCGAGGGCGACTGCGGCCGCATCCGAGAGGGCCGGATCGTCGTCGCCGCAAGCCCGGGCCACTGCGATGCAAAGCTGCGGGCGAATGCGGGCGCCGCCCGGAAACACACTGTGGCGGATGGCGGCGGACAGGCGCGGTGGTGCGCCGGAAATCTCGTGCGTGCTGATAAGCGACTCGAGCGCGCGCTCGATGCGAGCCAATGTGTCCAAGATGGCCTCCTTTGCCCGTTGTGATCGCTGCTTGACCGAATGTAAATTCTACTGGTCAGTTAGCGGTGTCAATCAAGATAGACACATCGGCGACTGGCGTCAATCACCAGATCGCCCACCGAGGCGCTTCAAACCGCGGCAGACGCGGGATTCAGGCCGAGATCGCGGGCGAAGGCGATGATCCGATCGGCGACCAGCGCCGGATTTTCTTCGTGGGCGAGATGCCCCAGACCGGGCAGCAGTTCGAGCCTCGCGCCGCGCACCAGACGACTCACCCGGGTGGCCTGGGCGGGCGGGATGGTCAGGTCGTTGGCGCCTGACAGCAGCAGCAGCCGGGTCTCGAGCCGCGGCAGGTCGCGCGCGAGGGTGTCGAGATTCCAGTTGGCCATCATGGCCAGTGCGCCGGCGATATGCCCGGGGTTTCTGACCAGCCGGGCATAGCCCTGGCGGCCAGCCCGGTCGATGCTTGAGCCGGTGCTGGCCAGCAGTCGATCGATCGCGGTCTGATCACCGGCCAGTCGCGCCAAGAGCGGCGGTGCAAAGCCGATTCCGGCGAGCATCTGGGCCGCCGGCGAAAACAGCTTGCCGGCCAGCCCGCCCAGAGGCAGAAAGGCGCCGTTGAGCGAAATCAGCGCCTTTGACGGGACCAGCCCGTCGAGCTGCATTCGCGCCGCGATCGCTGCGCCGGCGGAATGGCCGACGATGATCGAGGGCGAAAACTCGCTGGCCTGCAGCAGCGCGGCAATTGCGCGCGCCATGCCCGACATCGACATGGCGCGCCGCGCCGGCATGGCGGTAAAGCCGTGGCCCGGAAGATCGGGTGCGAGGATCGAAAAGGACCCGGCCAGACGCGGCGCCAGATCGCGCCACGAGTGGGTGGCTGCGCCGGTGCCGTGGAGCAGCAGAATGGTCGGGGCCTCGGGTGCTGCAGGTGCTGCAGAGGCCTCATGTCCGCCAGGGGCGCCAAAGCGTTGCACATGCCAGCGCAGGCCGCCGGCCTCGATGAAGCGGCTGGCGGCGCGATTGGGCCAATCGAGGCCGTCGCGCGACCAGTCGAGGCGAGCGGCGATCGAGTCAGCGGCCACGGTTGGTGGTGCGCGCCGAGGCGGTGGTCGCGGCCTGCACCGAGCGCGACATGGCGCTTGCGTCGGCGCGCGGCAAGGGCAGGTAAGCCGCACCCATTTCGGCAGCCAGTTCGCGGGCGCTGGCTTGCGGCAATGGCGAGGTGTCGATCAGCAGGGCGGTATGGCCGGCCGCGCGCAGTCGGCGGGCCGACTGCCGGGCATCGGCGTCGGCGCGGGCTCGCCCACCCGTGCCGTCGAGGGCGACATTGCCGCGACCGTCGGTCAACAGGACGATGACCGGCGTGCCGCCGCGACGTCGGGTGGCGTCGGCCAGCGCTGCCGCAGCGCTGATGCCGGCAGCAAGCGGGGTGCCGCCGCCGCCGGGAAGGCCCGACAGGCCGCGCTTGGCGCGCACCAGCGAGCGGGTCGGCGCCAGCAGCACTTCAGCCGATCGGCCCCGAAAACTGATGACGGCGACCTTGTCGCGACGCACGTAGCAGTCGGCCAGCAGCAGCTCGACCGCACCCTTGGCTTCGGCCAGGCGGTTGAGCGCCGATGAGCCCGAGGCATCCACCGCAAAGATCGTCGTGGTCTCGGCCCGCTCCTGGACGCGGGCCACCCGGAAATCGCTCGCCCTGACTTCGATTTTCGAGCTGCGAGGCGGGCGGTCGATGGTGTCGGCCGACGACCGCGAGCGCTGTGCAGACTTCGTCTGAGACGACTGCGCCGAGGTCAACGCCAAAGCGGCGATCTCGCGTCGACGCAGCGTTTGCCAGGGTGCGGCCGTGCGCAACGTGTCGATCAGGGCGAGGCGCGCGCCGTCGCGCGGCAACCCTGGGCGTGTGCCGACCGGTCGGCCGCGAATCGACCCTTCGCGTCGCGCACCGGCGCGCCCGCCTGCGGCACCGCGCGAGGCCATCGCCTCGTTCATTGCCAGCCTTGCCAGCAGACCGGCCGGGATCGAGGCCTTGGCCGCCTCGAGGATGAGCTCATCGAGCGACAGGTCGGGGTCGGGCTGGTTGGGGTCCTTGTCGGGCGGTGTGTCGTCGTCGGCCTGCGGGTCCTCAGGTGAGTCCTCAGGTGGGTCCTCAGGCGGTGGTGTCTGGTCGGGCGGATCGGCATCGAGCGCCGGGTCGGGCGGGTCGGGCGGATCGTCCGATTGATCTTCAGCCGGGCTGTCGTCGTCATCCGCGGGCGTGCTGTCGCGCTCGTCGGGCGGGGTCCCCGGCAGGCGGGTCGCGCGCGGCGACAGCACCAGCCGGGCCGCGAGCGCGGCATCGTCGGGCGAGACGGTGTCGCGTGCCTCGAGTGCCGCGCTCGCCCGGGCAGCCCGCAGCGCCAGCAGCGAGCCGCGCAGCGAATCCACCCCCAGCGCCAGCGCCGCCGTGCAGATCGCCTGCATCACCTCCTCAGGCGTGCTGACCTGCATCAGCCGGGCCCGCGCGCCAGCAATGTCTGGCGCTTGCGCGAGCGGCCCCGGCGACCCCGTCAGACTCCCGCGGCCGTCGGCATCGCCATCGAGCAGGCCGACGTCGCCGATCGAGACATCGCCGAGCCTCAGGTGAAAGGCCAGCCGCTCGAGCAATCGCGTCGGCAGACGCTCGTCCTGGCTCGCCCGATCGTCG
>Ga0209598_10003051_pt1 | contig 12782 bp, 7 predicted proteins | sample M_140807_EF_Meta_FD_187317 | JGI IMG/M metagenome (GOLD analysis project Ga0209598, IMG submission 187317) | Freshwater microbial communities from Lake Montjoie, Canada to study carbon cycling - M_140807_EF_MetaG (SPAdes) (version 2) | ecosystem: Environmental > Aquatic > Freshwater > Lake... | reverse complement strand
GCGGCCTCTTCCATAATAAACCTGTAACGCATGGCCGGGTCTTTGCCAAGCAGGTCCACGAAGGCCCGGTCGGTGTCGAGAATAGAATCCACGCGCACGCGGAGCAGCGTGCGTTGTTTGGGATCGAGAGTTGTGGCGGCCAGAACAGAGGCATCCATTTCGCCAAGTCCTTTGAAGCGTGAAACTTCAAATTTGGCGTTGGTTCGTAGCGATGCTAGGATCTCAGCTTTGTGATTGTCGTCTTTGGCCCAATATGTTTCTTTGCCCACATCGATGCGGAACAAGGGCGGCAAGGCGATATAAACGCGGCCCGCGTCGATCAGTCCCTGCATGTTGCGGAACAAGAATGCCAGAATCAGCGTGGAAATGTGGTAACCGTCGGCATCGGCATCCATCAGCAGGATGAGTTTGCCGTATCGTAGCCCGGCAATGCTGAACCTGCTGCCGGCTCCGGTACCCAAGGCTGAAACAAGGTCTTTCAACTCTTGATTGGCCATGGCCTTGTCCGTTGTCAGGCCTTCGGTGTTGAGGATTTTGCCTCGCAGCGGCAGTACCGCCTGAAACCGGTTGTTGCGTCCCTGCTTGGCGCTGCCGCCTGCACCATCGCCTTCAACTATGAACAGCTCTGTTTCATCCATGGCCGTGGATTTGCAATCAGCAAGTTTACCAGGCAGGTTCAATCGCCGCGTGGTCGCTGATTTTCGTGTGACTTCGGAAATGGCCTCCCGGCTGGCCTGCCTCGCGCGGGCGGCAAGAACAATGCGGCCGATAATGGCATCCGCTGCTGTTTTGTTGGCGTTCAGCCACGATTCTATGGCAGGCCGCAAGGCGCCTTCCACCGTCGCGGTCATTTCCGGATTGTTCAGCTTTTCCTTGGTCTGTCCCTGAAACATGGGCTCGCGCACAAATACAGACAATACGGCAACCAGACCTTCGCGGATGTCTTCGGCCGCGATGGTAAGTCCCTTGATTCTGATATCGTGAGTGGTCATATAGTCGCGAATCGACTTTACAACCGCCGCCTTCAATCCCGCCTCGTGTGTGCCGCCAGATGCCGTGCGAATCCCGTTCACATAAGACCTGATCGACTCTTCCGTGGCCTCGGTCCATACGAGTGCGGCCTCGAGGCGCTCGCCCCCATCCTTGCTGTGGGTGAATGTTTGTTCGCAGGCGCGTGGCTTTCCGCTTTCTGTGACAAGACGGGTCAGAAACTCCGGAATGCCGCCAGGATGTGAAAGGTCTTCGTCCGTTCCGGCTTCTTCGTCCTTGTAGCGGATCTGCAAGCCAGCGTGGATGTACGACATATCGTCGAGGTGCGAGCGGATGGTTTTGCTGTCGAGTTGAACCTTGGGGAAAATGGCTGGATCGGGCTCGAACTGAATGGTGGTTCCATGCAGCCTGGACGGCCCCAATTTCACAAGACCACTGGTTGCCTTGCCTTGGCAGAATTCCTGCTGCCATTCGCCACCATCACGCCTGATGGTGGCCACCAACTTACGCGACAGGGCATTGACCACGGAAGAACCGACTCCATGCAGTCCACCCGAATGAACGTAGTTGTCTCCTTCGCCGAATTTGGCGCCAGAGTGCAGAGTTGTCAGGATCAGTTCCAGCGCGGGTTTGTTATGTTTGGGATGAAGGTCGACAGGTATACCGCGTCCATTATCCTGAACACTGACCATGGCGCACCCTTTGTGAAGGGTGACAATAATCGATGTGGCATGTGAATTGAGATATTCGTCGACGGCATTGTCGACGATTTCCCAAACCATGTGGTGAAGTCCCTTGGTATCGGTCCCACCAATGTACATCGAGGGGCGCTTGCGAACGGGCTCAAGCCCTTCTAGCACCTGAATGTCTTTAGCTGAGTAGCGCGTGTCCATGCTCATGGTTGGTTGCATTTCCTGCTAGCGATCTGAATCTTCGTCAAAGAGTCGACCCTGTCCGCGTGAAGGCGGCTTTGGGCTTTCGGGTGGTTGTTCGAACAATTGGTTCTGGTCAAGGTCATCCCAATTGACGGGGGAAGCCACGACCGGCACCACGCGTTCCAAGCCGGCGCGCTTCACCAGTTCGCTGCCCTTGCCGCCGCGGGCAATTCTGGATGTCCGGCTGGTCATTTCATGGGATTTGCCTCCCGGAGTTTCAACCACGAACTTGTCGGAAGCGGATTTCATGACCTGTCCGCCCAGGCATTTGGCGCCAGACTCCAAACGTATTCCGATAACACCACGCCCAGCGCCAGCCAAAATCGGGATCTCATCAATTTCGAAATGAATGACATGCCCATCCGAACTTGCCAAAAAGATGCTCTCGCCTCCACGCACCACAGTGGCCAAAACTATTTTTTCACCTTCTCCCAGTCGCATGCAACGCCGGCCCGCCTTGGTGCTGGGTTGGGCAAATGAGTCTATCGGGGCCCGGGAAACCATGCCCGCGGAGGTGGCAAACAAAATAAGCGGGCCGGCATCTCCAGTTCCCGAACCGATAAAACGCGGGTCGGTCGTCAAGGCAGCCACCAAACGAGTTTGGTCCGCCAAGCGGAAGAATTTGGCTACTGGCTCGCCATACCCCGAGCTTGCTGGGACATCGTGGATGCGCTGCGTGTAAGCCGTGCCATCATCGGCAACCAGCACCACGTGATCAAGCGTGGCACCAGGGGCCACGGCAATAACACTGTCCCCTTCACGGACGCGTGTTGTCTCGATCGATGCCAAGCGGCCCACGCGCTTGATCCAGCCATCTCTCGTGAGTACCACATGGGTATTTTCGCGAGTGATATAGGCTTCGGGATCAAATTCCACGGCGGCTTCGTCGGCGCCCAAGCGTGTGCGTCGGCGGTCGACCAGACTGATTTTTGTTTTGGGATCTGGTTCCGCGAGCGATTCAAGTTCTTTGCGGACCACACCCCAAAGGCGCGCCTCGGAAGAGAGGATGCGTTCGATTTTTCGCGCTTCTTCGGTTTTTTCGCGCAACTCCTCGACTATCTTGCGGATTTCAAGCTGCGCGATTCGGTAAATCGCAGCCTCGAGCACCGCATCGGCCTGAATCTGGTCCAGGCCGAACGCGCGAATCAATTTATCGGCGGCGTCTGCCTTCCCCTGACTTTCACGAATCAGTTTGATGGCCTTGTCGAGGGCGTCAAAAATGATTTTGAAGCCTTCAAGGATGTGAATGCGCTTGCGCAGTTGTGCCAGTTCGTATTCGAAGCGCTTGCGAACGGTGGTAAGGCGGAAGTCGAGGAAATGACGCAGGATAGCCTTAAGCCCCAAGCGTTCAGGGCGGGTGCGGGAAGGCGCGCCTTCCACGGGTATCAGGCATGTCATGTTGTAGCTGAAGGTTTCTTCGAGCGAAGTGTGCTTGAACAGGTATGCCATGATCAAATCCGGGTCGGATCCGGTTTTGATTTCCAAGGCGATGCGAAGGCCGTCTTTCTCGGTGGATTCATTGACGAGATTCAGGAGATTAGGGAGTTTTTTGTCCTCGATAATCGCCCCGATATCGCTTTCCAATTTGCCTTTGTCGACACCATAAGGGATCGATGTGACGACAATTTGTTGCTTGCGGCCAACTTCCTCGAGCTTGTACTCGCCACGGATGCGGATTGACCCGGTACCTTCCTCGTATATGCGCCGCAGACTGGCCCTGTCGGCCAATACTCGGCCACCAAGTGGAAAATCGGGGCCTTTTAGCTTTTCAAGAAGCTGGGCTGTGGTGGACTCTGGCTCATCGATAAGAAGCACGCATGCCTTGATCACTTCGCCCAGATTGTGGGGAGGCATATTCGTTGCCAACCCCACCGCGATGCCCGATGAGCCGTTGACCAACAGGTTGGGAAACTGGGCCGGCAACACAATGGGTTCTTCGCGTGTGTTGTCGTAGTTGGGGCGCATATCAACGGTATGCTGCCTCAGTTCGTCCATCAGGCGTTCAGATGCCACGCTAAGCTTGGCTTCGGTGTATCGTTCTGCTGCGGGCGGATCGCCGTCTACCGATCCAAAATTTCCTTGTCCTTGCACAAGGGGAACTCTCAGAACCCAGTCCTGAGCCATACGCACAAGTGCTTCGTAGGCTGCGGAAGTGCCGTGCGGATGGTAATTTCCCGTCACATCTCCAACGATTTTGGCGCACTTGCGTGGGCGCCCGTCGAAGGTCAGCCGAAGATCGTTGTACATGGTGTACAAGATTCGCCGCTGAACGGGTTTAAGGCCATCACGCACGTCTGGCAAGGCGCGCGAGGTGATGACTGACATCGCATAGATCAAGTACCGCTCCCTCGTCTGCTCATGCAGCGAGGCGGCCTGGATGTTTTCCAATGAAGAGTCCTCCCGGTCGATCGACCGGAGCGATTGTATCAGGCCGTTGCCTGAGTGGCCTTGAAATGAATCTCACCGCGGGTTCAATGCGCCCGCGGTGAGGGGAAATTTTGGTGGACAAAAGCCTTATTTTGCAGCGGCGGGGGGATAGTTGCTCAGCAATTCTTTGCCTTCCGCAATAAAATCGGCAGGTACTGGTTCGAAGCTCGAAATCTTGACCAATTGCAGGAGGCGCTGGCTGGTTGGGTTCTTGTCAGCGGTGAGCATGCCAGAACGGAATTTGTCAACATGGGTAGGCTGCACCTTGGTGGGGAAATAAGCGATTACCGTGCTTGGGAAGGTTTCAGACTCAATAAGCATACCCAAATTTTCGCTTGTTGATGGCTTGAGGCGCTTGTAGCGGTCCCAAGAGGCTTTTTCCACAAGAACCGCATCCAGACGATTCGCGATCACGTCGTCCAAAGCTTCTTCGCTGTCATTGACTGGAATGACACGTCCGTAGTGCGACTTGAGGTCTTTACCAGGAACAACTCCTCGGCGCTCCATCCAAAGGCGAGCAAATGGACGGGTCTGAGATGGAATGGCCAAGGATTTACCCGCCATTGATGCCACTGGTTTGCCAACTTCGTCTTTGCGTACGATCAGATAAGCCTTGAGTGGTGTTTTTTCATTCACCGCCAGCATGAGTGGCTTCAGTTCTGGGTGTTTCAAGCACGCCCAGTGAAACTCAATTCCCTGAAACACGCCAAGATGTGTGTCGCCTTTAAGCATCCGCTCGCACAGTTCATTGGAATCGGGAGACATGGCGATTTCGCCGGGCAACCCCGTTTGTTGCTTCACAACTTCAGGAAACGGCTGCATTACTAGCTTTGCAATCGTTTCAGAAAAATTGAGGAAGAAGTTGCGGGTAATACCAACCTTAAGCGTATCCTCTTTAGCTGCCTGTACCTGACCAGTTATGGTCAAAGTGCTTAAGCAGAGAATCGCGAAAGCTGTCAATGGTTTCGCTGACAGATGCATGGTGCCGAATCTCCCGGGGTGAGGTATCAAAAGTTTTTGAACGAATCCAGCCGATCAGTTGGCGCGTGGGGCTGCAACCTTCCAGTCGAGTTCCAGCGTGTATCCGCCGCCAGTGGCGCGCTCCAGCGTTGCCAACGCTTGAATTGCTGCCAGTCTGGCTTCAATGGCCTGCTGCTTGAGGGTGGTTTCAATAAGCCCAGCCTCAAGTACATCGCGAGGTGAAATTTTGTTGTCGCCGCCAAGATCGTCGCGCAATTCCTTGCTGCGCTTCACTGCAACGGCAATAGCTTTCTCAAGAATGGGTAGTTTGTCGAAATTTTGCTTATAACGTAACCATGCGTTTCCAGATTCCAGTTCAATGAGTGCTTGAACTTTCTCACGCAGCACTCTGGCTCTACCCGCAAGATGCTCTGCCTGAGCCACGCGATCTTTGCGATTGCCGGGAATGAGTGGGGGCATTTCCGGAGCTATGGGACCGGGCTGGTATTTTTCATCGTACTGACCGGCTGGAAGAATCATTGAATGGAGATCCGATCCGGATGCCAGCGTGCGGCCAGCCATGCTGAAGCGCATGCGGCACTGAGCTTCAATTTCCAATCCAAAAATGTGAGCTCCCAAATCGGCCTGAGAAATTTCCGGCCGATTGGCCACCGCGAGAGCAATCGCTTCTTCGCGGGAAGTCAAAGAGCAGGTAGCTTTTGGTAATTTGTCATGGCTGGGAACAACCTTTTCACACGTTCCAATGGCTTCACGCAGCGCGGCAATTGCTTGTTCAAATCCTTGTTCAGCTTCAGGCGCTTTGCTCGCGGTGGCATGGTTGGCAATTTCCACCAACTCCAGTTGACCGGGGTATTTTTCTGCCAACCTCGAGGCTGCCTCTTTCAACTGCTTCAGATTTGTTGCCATGGCTTGCAGCTCTTTTTTCTGCTCGGCTGCATATACCGAGGTCAGATAGGTGAATGTCACCGCCTGCCGTGTTTCGTGCTCTGCTTTGCGTATGCCTTGGCGAGCAGCCTGAACGCCAAGCGAAGCTTGCTGCCTTCGCACTTTCAGATCACTTGAAAGTAACGCGCCAATCTGCCCGCTTCGTTCAAGTGCTTCAATTTTGGCCAAGCCTGTGGCCAAAGTTGCCCGCGCTGCCCGGATGGTGGCTTGCTGATCCATGGCCATTGAAAGGCAGGTTTCTAATTCCAGTCCTTCAAGTGCGGGAGTTGTTGCGGCAGCAGGAACTTGAGCATGCACAAAAGAATTGGTGGTTGCGACCAGGCTTAGCGCAATTGCCGTTTGGCCGAAGATCGTCAGGAGGTCTCGGGATCCCCTCGACATGGTGTGTCACCCCTGGTGTAAAGCAATTGAGAACTTGGCTGGAAGAGATTCACCGCCAGCATCACAATGTCATTCGTCAGAATTCATGATCTGGGTTGCGACAGAATCGAGCGTATTTCCAGCCACTACCCGTTCAGTGGCGCACATGGGCGGATTCTCGGGATTGTTCCGCCAGAGGAGATGTTCATGAGGCTCGATTGCTCTTCCGCCGTGCTAAGAGCATTGGCTGTGGCACATGAATCAATTGCCTTGCACGGAGACGAGCTCGCCCCACGTATGTTGATGGCGGCTCTACTCCATGATCCAGATGGTGCACCGGCTCTTTTAGCGGCTTCCTGCGGCTTGGTCCCTGGCGCTTGGAACGCCGGCGCAAACGAAGTATTGGTAAACGAACCTGCGCAACAAACGATCTCTGATTTGGCTCCGCCATTGCGCATTCTCGTCAGGCATGCGGGGATCCTTTTTCGAGAGGCATTTCAAGAAGGGGAGCTGACAACCAACTATCTGATGCTGGCTGTACTGGTCAGGCATCCAGAACTTGCCCGCGAGTTGGAATCTGTTGGCTTTGTCATGTCCGAACTGGAACAGCGGCTAGGGCCACCTCCAGCAACCCTCGTTCCCGTGCCGGTTGAATTTAATGACTTGGTGGTTGCAACGCCCCCCAAGTTGGAAGAGCACCGAATTATTGACCAGCCAGAACCGATGGCGCGCCTGATCGATGCGACTGCCAATAGGGCCCGGGAAGCACTTCATGTTGTTGAAGATCACGCTCGGTTTGTTCGCGACAATCCCGTGTTGACACTGGAGCTGAGAGATATTCGACATGAATTAACCAAGGTTCTTGGGTTGCTTCCCAATGCCTGGTTAAGCCCATTGGCGCGGAATATTGAGGCTGATCTGGAGTTTGAAATAACGACCGCTGAAGAAATGCAACGGCCGCAACCCGTGGAGTTGGCCCTGCGGAATCTCAAACGCGCTCAAGAGTCTTTACGGACACTCGAAGAGCATTCCACAACGGTTTCTCCAGAGGCTGCATTAGCCTTGATGCGATTGCGATACCGTACCTACGCGATGGAGTCGTTGTTCACAGGGCCAGTTTCCATTCTCTCGCGGTTAGCCAGTGCTAGGTTGTATTTTCTAGCAACGTCAAATGCTTGTTCTGTGGGCTTTGAACGTGCGGTTAAGGAGTCCATAGCGGGTGGAGTTACCGTGATTCAGTCGCGGGAGAAAAAACTGGCAGACCGTGAGTGGCTCGCGATTCTAGATTCGCTGCGCCGCTGGACAAATGACAGCGATGTACTCCTTATTGTCAACGATAGGCCAGACCTTGCATTGCTGGTGGAGGCCGACGGTGTGCATTTGGGGCAGGACGATATGGAGGTAAAACAGGCGCGGCGTATTCTTGGTCACCATCGGATTGTGGGGAAAAGCACCCATTCCTTGGATCAATTCCGCTTGGCAGTGATGGAAGGGGCTGATTATGCAGGTGTGGGGCCTGTTTTTCAGTCGAGCACCAAGGAGTTTAGCAGTCTGGCTGGATTGGATTATGTGCGGGATGTCGCAGCTATTTCTGGTAGCTACCCATGGTATGCGTTGGGTGGAATTCATGCTGGAACGGTTGCAATGGCTGTTCGTACCGGCGCCCGTCGCGTGGCAGTCTCCAATGTTCTCGCATCAAGCCGGCAGCCGTCGGTTGACGCGGCTCAACTTCTGCATGAACTTGTCCGTGGTGATTGATGTTTTGTTACACAAAAATGCGTAATATCACTACAGCAATTGTGGCAATCAATGCGACAGCTACCACAGCGATGAGTCCTGCCTGAATACCACTGAAACCGCGCCGATTCGATTTGATGCGGTTTGATTCTGTGGTTGGCGGCGTCGATTTTCCTTCGAATGGTGTGATGATTGTATCTTTCCAGGTGTTTTGGAAAGACGCAAACGGGTCGGGATTCGACATTGGTACAGCCAGGGCAATCGGCAGAGTGCCATCATCTTCGCCAATGGCTTCCGCCAGGGCAGCCGCGACTTCCCGAGGCGTTTGATAGCGGTCTGCCGGCTCTTTCGCCATCATCCGCCCAACCACTGCATCAACGTTCGCTGGAATCCCGGAAACAAGAGCCGAGGGCTTGGGTATCGGGTCTGTGGAGTGCTTGATAATTTTTTCGAGGCCCTTGGTACCCGGGTAGGGAACCTTGCCTGTCAGCAGGAAGTACAGGGTGCAACCCAGACTGTAAATGTCGGATCGAATATCGGCTTGGTGTAGGCTGCGGGCTTGCTCGGGTGCCAGATAGTCTGGGGTTCCAATGATTGTGTTTTCCTCAACCATGATGGTTCCATGGCTGGTGGGTGTACCTTCGTGACGAATGGGAGCCAAACGAGCCAAACCGAAATCGCTGATCTTCACCAAACCCGGACGGGTAGGGTCCGCATCAGGTCGCAGCAATAGATTGCTGGGTTTAATATCTCTGTGCACCATGCCGTGTTCCGTGGCATGATCCAGCCCGGTCGCCACCTGTCGCGCGTACTCACAGGCGACAGTCACAGGCAGTGGCCCTCTTTGGCGGACCAAATGTTCAAGGTTGGGCCCCTGAACCAGTTCCATAACCAGAATGTGAATTCCGTTCACTTCGTTCGCGTCGAATGCAGTCACAATGTTGGGGTGGTACAACCGGCTTGCAGCCCGGACTTCGCGCATGAAAAATTCTTTGGCGCGGGGGGAATTGACGAGGTCAGACGCCAGGACCTTTAGGGCCACAACACGTCCCATGGCAGTGTGTTCTGCCCGGAACACACGTCCCATGCCCCCTTTGCCGAGTTCTTCCAGAATGAGGTATTGGCCCAATCGGAGGGAAGCACCTTGACCTTGAAGTAAGCGTGAACCCTGAAATCGGGTCATGATTCCGGATTGGAGCAGGTGTGTGGCCATGGATCTAGCATTGACACTCGTGGTCAATGCATTGAGGGCCTTTTGAAGTGGCGCCTCAGGAATTACCTGAAATTCCCGGATTTGGCGCAGGAATGCTTCGCTTGAAATTTCAGACGTTTCTGGCCCAGCCATTACATTGCATCCTGACTTTTCTGTCTGCACACTCAAGCCATTCCATCGGGGAGAGAAAAGATTCGAATGACAATGTCACTCTAGGCTTACCTTAGCTTATGAATGAAGAAAAGGGGATGAAATATAATAATGAAAGCTCGTAAGAACACGTGGGATTCTTTCCGCGAAGCCTCTAGGCTGCCCATTCGCCCTATTGCTCGCAATCTATTTTGGCGGTGCAAAAGAAATGGGGCCGGATAAATCCGGCCCCATTTGGTTTGTCTACCTGCCACATTTATTCGTGCATGAAAAAGTCGCGTGGGCTGCGAACGAAAGGATTGTAAGGAACGCCAGGAAATCCAGCCGTCCCGCAGCCAGGTCCAGAATTCATCTGTGGTGCGAGAACCATTCCTTGGAATGGCATGTGGCATGGGCGAACATAGTAACTTGGGCCGTAAGCCATGCCTTGGGAATTTGCCCAGTAAAATCCAGGTCCCCTCATATCTGGGGCCTGTGGGTAAATGAAATTCACTGGAGGCCGTGGCGAAGGATATTGGGCTTGAGCAACGCCGCCCAAGGCAACCAAAACCAGACTCGCCACTGCAGTAAGGACAAAGCGCGTGCTGCCGTGCATGGTGGTGTCATCCATGGGGTTACCAGCGCATCCACCCTGAGCGGATCGCTGTCACCTTGACCCTAACCCTGAAAAGCACTGGATGACTGATTGCGGGTGTCGATTTTTGCAACTGGAATGGTGTCATGGCGACAGAGTCGGATTGATAGGCATAAATGCTAAAAAGCACAGGACCGACGCAAAGCGACGGTCCTGTGCCTAGTGATTGATATTAGCTTTCAGTTATCAGTTGCCGCCGGGGGCAGCACCATAACCAACAGGCATTGCGCCGCCGAATCCAGCAGGCATTGCGCCGCCGCCGTAACCGACAGGCATTCCAGCGCCGCCAGCGGGTGGACCGCTCATTGCGCTACCAGGAACTGCCCATTGCATAGTTGGGCTGACAAATACTGGTGCGTAGTTAACGCGACCACCGTAGCCACAAGCACCATTGATCTGGTAGCCGTGGTTTTTGTAGTAGGCAACCCAGTCGATATTGTCGAGAGCGCCGTAGTAGTTCTTCATGGCATTGTAGTAGTCATGCCAGAATTTCTGCAGACGCTCTTCTTCGGGGGTGAGGCCTTTGTAGCGCTTGGCGAAGATATTCCACCAAGGTTGATAGCCACTGTAGCCAAGCTGCGACCAGCTTGCCTGAACTGATGGTGCGCTCCCAGCCACGAGGGCCAAGGCCAACGCGAAAAACGCGAACCGCTTCATGGTGACTCCTTTCACGGGTCCCGGATCGTTACCCCGGGCTCCGCGCTGGTCTTTTCCCGCGCGGTCCCGATCGGTTCGAGGTCCTGGCCCAGATCCATCCTGGACAGGCACTTGTGATGCCTTTCTGGATTCCTGACCTCGTTACCCCGTCAATCGGCACGATTAGCCCTGTCGGTGCAGGTATACTGTGGGAATCCTTCGACTTGCAGGCTTTTCGCATTCAATACAATAGGCACATTTTCACCAGACGACCTATATTCACGCAATTTTGGCCTGTCATGCCGACTTTTTCGGTTTCCATATCCTGAGATCGAAACACAAGGCAACACCATTGAGGAGTCAAACTCATGAATCGCAGGGACTGCTTGGCGACATCGTTGGGTGCGGTCGTTCTTTCAGCATGGTCGAGCGCGGCGGAGGCGGGTGCATACCAAGTGTTGGGAGCCGATCGCGGTCAGGTCGCCTTGGTTGGTGCAGATGGCAAACCAGTGTGGAAGCGCCCACTGAACGCTGAGGTGCACGACATTACCTTTTTGCCGGGAGGCGAGGTCTTGCTTCCTGTTGCCAGAAACAAGGTGGCCGTTTGGGATGCTCAAGGCAAGGAAATCTGGTCTTATCAGGCCAAGCAGGTATCGGGTTATTCGGGCCCCATTGAGATCCACGCAGTCCAGCGACTTGCGAACGGCATGACGCTTGTTGCGGAGACAGGCAACAAACGTCTTGTGGAAGTGGATAACGCCGGCGAAGTAGTCCTTGCCATTCCTTTGAAGGTCGACAAGCCAAACGCCCATCGTGACACACGCTTGGTGCGCAAGACGACTGCTGGCACCTATCTGGTTTGCCATGAAGGTGACGGAACGGTGCGAGAGTACGATGCGAAGGGTAAGGTTGTCTGGACTTACACACTCGATCTAGCTGGTCGGCCTAGGTCTGGTGGCCATGGTCCGGAGGGGCATGGCACGGAAGTGTTTGGAGCGTATCGCACTCCCCAAGGAACAACATTGATTGCTGCAGGCAATGGCAACCGCGTTATTGAAGTGGACAGTTCGGGCAAAACCTTGTGGGCACTCGAACAAAAAGAGCTGCCGGGAATTGTTTTGGCTTGGGTAACAACCATCCACCAACTCCCCAACGGCAACCTCATTGTTGGCAACTGCCATGCTGGCTCGGATAATCCGCAACTCATTGAAATTACCCGCGACAAAAAGGTTGTGTGGTCGTTCCGGGATTTCACCACCTTTGGCAATGGTTTGGCTGCTGCACATGTTGTTGGTTTGCCTGCGGGTACAATCCGTTAATCATTGACCTGCTGGGGATTTTGCGATGCAGCGACTGATCTGGGCGATTTCGATTAGTACCGCGTTATGGCTGGCGGGTTGCAACCGCCAGTCTGCAACGGAAGCCAAACTCGCGCTCCAGAAAGTAGAGGTTGCCAAACCACTATTGGTGGATGCCATTGATGCTGTCGAATTCAATGGAAGGCTGGAAGCGTCGCAAACAGTGGAGGTGCGCGCCAGAGTCAGTGGTTACCTCATCAAGGATTCGTTTCCGGAAGGTGAAGAAGTAAAAACAGGTAATTTGCTCTTTGAGATTGATCCGCAAACCTACCAGAAAACGCTTGATGCAACCCAAGCGGATTTGAAGGCGGCGGAAGCCCAACTTAAATTGGCCGATGCGGAGTATGGCCGTGCCAGATTGCTGCTTTCCCGCAGCGCTGTCAGCCCTGAAGAGGTGGATGTGAGACTGGGCGCCC
>Ga0209598_10003047_pt1 | contig 12786 bp, 11 predicted proteins | sample M_140807_EF_Meta_FD_187317 | JGI IMG/M metagenome (GOLD analysis project Ga0209598, IMG submission 187317) | Freshwater microbial communities from Lake Montjoie, Canada to study carbon cycling - M_140807_EF_MetaG (SPAdes) (version 2) | ecosystem: Environmental > Aquatic > Freshwater > Lake... | reverse complement strand
ATTTTCGGATCGTGACACACCGGGCGTTGGGCGTCAAATGAAGGACAGGACGGTCAACGGCACTTCCCGAACCGTTTGACGGCCGATGGCCGGCTGACGTGGCGTGGATGAGGCCACTCGTCGAGTACGGTAAGGGGCGCGGCAGATCGACGTGTGGAATGCGCCCAACCTCGGACTCGCTCCCGCCGTGGCGGCGACACCGACCCGCACACGTTGCGGCTCAATCGATCGGTCGCATCAACGGTCGCATCGACGGTCACATCAATGGGCCGCCAATTTTGAAAACAGATTGAGCACGACGACGCCGGCCACGATCAGCCCCATGCCAAGCATCGCCTCCGGATCGAGCTTCTGCCCGAAAAACAGCTAGCCGATCGTGGTGATCAGCGTCACACTGGCGCCGCTCCACACCGCGTAGGCGATTCCCACTGGAATCCTGTCGAGCGTGAGCGACAGAAAGAAGAACTCCAGGCCGTAGCCGGCGACGACCATGATGCTCGGCAGCGGCTTCGTGAACCCTGCCGACGCCCGCAGGAAGCTCGTGCCCACGACTTCCGCCACGATCGCAATCATCAGGTACAGCCAGTGCATCGAATCACCTCCGGGGTGGCGGCGGCTCGATTCCGCAGCAATGCGTGCCGCATCGCGTAGCGTGAAGGTTAGGTTGAGTGAGGGGCTGATCTCTCGGCCCACAGCTCAGCGGCTGCGCTTGGCAAACTCCCACCCTTCGTCTGTCTTCGACACGACCTGGCACCGCGTTGCGATTCTCCAGAGCGCTTGCGGGATTGGCGTCGGATCATGGCGATAGAGGTCGGGAAAATGCTCCCGTATGGCACGGGTTGCCTTGACCGCGTGGTAGTGCGGAATCCGAGCATCCATGTGATGGGCGACGTGCGTGCTGCCGATGTGATGGTGCAGGAAGTCGAGAATGCCACCGTATGGGCGATCGACCGTCATGAACGCTCCCTTGACCCACGTCCAATCCTCGTCGTCAAAGTGCGGAACATCGACATCCGTGTGCTGGAGCCACGTGTACAGGACCAGCCAGGCGTTCAAGACCAAGTACGGGCCGCCATAGACGGCGAGCACCTGGGCAAACCCCGCGGAGTACGTCCACCAGCCGAGCAGGCAGAGCATGCCCACGACACCAACGTCCGACAGCCATACCTTACGGCGCCACGTGCCAGGAAAAAGCGCCGCCGAGAATGGCCACCCTGGCCAGAAATGGTTGGTCATGCCCCGAGCCGGGCCGCCCGTGACCCCGGTCAGCAAATACAGCGGCCATCCGACCAGAAACCGCAGACCGATCACGACCACGGCAAACGCCTCGTCGCCGAACGTTTCCTGCCACCGTCGCCAGGCTTGACCGCCGGGCGTCGTGTCGCGCAGCGGCACGTGCGTTTCACCGAGATCGAGGTGATTTGTGAGGGCGTGATGCAACGCGTGACTGCGTTGCCAGGAAAAATACGGCACGAGCAGGAGGCTGTGCAGCAGGTAGCCAATCGCATCCTGAAGCCAGTTCTGCTTGGCAAACGCTCGATGCCCGCACTCGTGCGCGATCACCCAGCACCCGGTGCCCGCCGTCCCGGCCGCGATGGCATAGGCGATCCACGCCGGCAGCCATGACCAGCTGACGGGCAGGAAGGCGTAGGCCAGGACTCCGCTGCCGATCGTCATCGCCAACGAAAGCACCAGCGAGAACGACGACCGGATCAGGCTGCGTTCGAAGCACTCGTCCGGAATGGCCGCGAGCACCTCGGATCTCGTCGGATAACGCTTTTCAGCGGTCGCGGCCGAGGTCGGATTGCTGTCGCCGGTTTCCGACGACGCGGGATCCAGGAGATCACAGTTATTCGACACGACGTCCTCTGTCGCAAGGTCTACACAGAACCAAAAATTAGAGGCTCGCCGGCGTTTATTCAAGCGTTGCGTTCGGAGCGGCGGCGGTGCACCGTTCGGCCAGCGGAGCACCTCGACTGGATGTCGAGTATCCGCGTGCATCCGGTGAACGAACTCGTCGGCGATTTCTGCCGGGCGGTGCCGGTACTGCTACTCGTCACCTGCGGCTGTGCCGCGCACGCCTGGTCGTAAGCGCCGGGCCGCGAGGGCCTCCCGGCGGCATCCATGCGGCGACGCGCCTACACTGAGATGGCGGCTCGTTGACCGTGTCCCTGATGGTGTCGCGATGGTCGATCATGCACTGCCGGTCTGTGTCTGGCTGAAGCGCGATCTGCGCGCGGCCGATCATCCGGCGCTCGCCGAGGCCGTGGCCCAGGCACGGGGCGGCGCCGTGTTCGCGGTGTTTCTCTACGAGCCCGAGGTGCTCGGGCAGCCGGAGTGGGATGCGAGTCATACGGAGTTTCAGCGGGAGTGCCTCGCGGACCTCGAGGCGGCCCTCGGCCGGCTCGGTATACGGCTCGTCACCCGACGGGGCGAGGCGGTGGCGATGCTTGACGAGCTTCGCCGCGAGACGGGCTTCCGCCTGCTCGTGGCCCACGAGGAAACTGGCACGGGTGTGACCTACGCCCGCGACCGACGGGTGCGGCGCTGGGCCCGCGAGGCGGGCGTCGAGTTTCTCGAACTGCCGCAGACCGGCGTCGTGCGGCGACTTGCCAGCCGCAATGGCTGGAACCGCCTCTGGGAACGACGCATGGAGGCACCGCAGGTCAACGTGCCGCGGAGCACCTGCCGCGGTGGCCACGCGAGCCTGGCGCGGCTGGCCACGGCTGGCATCCTCGGTTGCCGCGATCTGGGACAGCCCACCGACACGAAGGACCGCCAGCCGGGCGGCGAGCGGGCGGCGAGCGACGTGCTCGACGACTTCCTCGCGCGCCGCGGACGGCACTATTCCGGCGGCATCTCGAGCCCGCTCTCGGCGTCGACCAGTTGCTCCCGCTTGAGCCCGTATCTGGCGTTCGGTGCGGTCTCGATGCGCTCGGTCTGGCAGGCAAGCGAGGCACGCCGGCAGGAGCTGCAGGCGAGCCTTCTCACCGCGAGCCAGCGCGACCGCGCCGACCTCAAGGCCTGGCAGCGGAGCCTGAAGGGGGTGCAATCCCGGCTTCACTGGCACTGCCACTTCATGCAGAAGCTCGAGGACGAACCGGCGATCGAGTTTCACAACATGCTGCGGGCGGCCGACGGCCTGCGCGAAACCGAGGTCTGCCTCGAGCGGCTCGCCGCCTGGCAGGCTGGCCGTACGGGCTATCCGCTCGTGGACGCCTGCCTGCGGAGTCTCGTCGCCACGGGCTGGCTGACGTTTCGGATGCGGGCGCTCGTCGTCTCGTTCGCCAGCTATTCCCTCTGGCTCCACTGGCGGCCCACGGGCCTGTTCCTCGCCCGCCACTTCCTTGACTTCGAGCCGGGCATCCACTGGTCGCAACTGCAGATGCAAAGCGGCACGACCGGAATCAACACGCTGCGGATCTACAACCCGACGAAGCAGGCGATCGAACAGGATCCTCGAGGCGTGTTCATTCGTCGCTGGTTGCCGGAACTCGCCGACGTGCCGCCGGCGTATGTCCACATGCCGTGGACGATGCCGGCGGACGTGCAAGGGACGGCCGGCTGCATGATCGGCCGCGACTATCCGGCCCCGCTCGTCGATCACACGCTGGCGGTGCGCGAGGCGAAGCGCCGGCTGGCGGTCGTCCGCAACGCGCCGGAGGCCCGCAGCGAGGCTCGCGGGGTGGCTGAGCGGCACGGCAGCCGCCACGACCGGCGCGGAGCGATGCAGCAGGATCCGGTGCGGCGCTCGCTCACCCGCGAAACCACGCGGCGGCGGACGGCTGCGCCGCAGCACGACTCTCAGCAGTGGCTCCCCTTCGCCGCGCCTGAATCTCCCGGCGATCCAACAGCACTGGGCGACGACGGCTCGCCGTGACCGGCTTCCAGCCCGAAGCTGTATCAGCCTTGCCGCGACAGATCCGGGAAGCCCGCCTCAAAACGGCACGTCGTCGTCGCCGGCTTCGGCAAGTACGTCGTTGGGATCGAGGGCATCGTTTGCTCGGTCATTGTCCCGCCCGCCTCCGGACAGTGGCTTGAACGAGAGTCCCTCGGCACTCAGGAAATATTTGGCCTCGCTCGTCTCGTCCCGCTGCCAGCGGCGGCCGCTCAGGCGGTAGGTCACCTCGATCTCGTCTCCCACGGCCAGATCGTCCACCGCGTCGCAGCCCTCTTTGACGAACTCGACGGGAATGAAGTTGGTGAACGTGCCCTTGGACTGCTCGAGCACCACGAGACGCTTGCGAAACCCCTTCTGACCGAAGGTCTTGGTCTCCTCGATCAGGTGGACAACGCCGCGAACGGTTGGGTCTTTCATGGGTGTGTCGGCCGTTGGCTTTCTTCGGTCGGGCACCGGCACCACTGCCGGACGGGCTGGTCGTCCGAAAGAGTACCATGCCAAGCCAATCGTGCGTACCAGTGGAGGCCCGTTCCCCCATCGCCTTTCGATGCCGCAACTGTCTCTTTTCGCCGATGCCGATGGCGTCGATCCGGTGCCAGTCAGTGCTGGCGTTCGCGGACTCGCCGCGGCGTTGCCTGCGGGCATCCGCCTGGGCACGTCGAGCAGGCATTCCGGCTCTGGGTTTGAACCAGAGCCCTTGAGGCCGGTCAGCACGAAGCCGTAACGCCGAATCTCGTGGGCATCCTCACCGGTGACACGGGAAAGGCGTCGATCAGATCGAGGTCACACACGCCCCGATAGCCAGCGGGGCCGACGGGAGAACGTGAAAACCGCCCACAAAGATGGTCTGGGGCGGCTAGGCGATAAAAAGCGGTGCGTAGTTTGGTGGGCTGTGCGGGCTGGCCGAACAACTTCCGGGAGCGAAGGTAGGGGCTGTGGCTAATACGGCTCAGCGCAACCTCGGAGGGATGGATATTTCAGTTGGCCCGGACGTTCATAGAAGGGGGACTTCATAGAGGGACGAGTGGGGGGGCGGCGATGCAACGGCTTTTCATGGTGCTGGTAGCAGTTGTGTGCACCTGCAGCGTACGAGCCTGTGCCGGTGATGATGTCGTGCCATGCATTGAAGCGCTCGGCGCCCCAATCAATCTCCAGCAGACGGACGAAGCGTCTGCGTTGGACGATCTCATTGAGCCGGTCGGTCTTTCCCGTGGTGAAAGCGTCGCACGACGGCTCTACGTTGCCGGCATCATCGGTGGCTCCTTTGCCACCCTTGCCACGCCCCTTGGCCCCAACGGGAATGGGGCGGGTGATCCGTCGCCCAGTCCTGCCGCCAACCAATCGCTGTTTACTGCGGGCGGTGCCATTGGCCTTGCATTCGAAGCGCTCGACCGCGACTGGCGCGTCGAGTTCGAAGGCCGGAGCCGAGACAATCTCGTCAGCCAACGAGGTACCACGTTCGAAGCGCCCATCGGCCTTGAGGAATGGCGGTTCACGTCCTCGGCCAAAAACGGATGGTCGACCCTCGTAAATCTCTGGCGGGACTACCAAGCCACAGATCGACTGTCGCTCTACATCGGCGGTGGGATCGGCGGCGGTGGCTACCAGTTCTCCTATCTGAAACAGTCCGCCGGGGAATTTGTGCCGCCGAATTATCAGATTGCCACGACGAACAACGTGAGCACGTTTGCGTGGCAGGCAGGTGGCGGCACTGCATACGCGATTACTGACCGAATCACGCTCGACATCGGGTATCGCTACTTTCAAATCGCAAACAGCACGTCAACCGGTGTGATCTCGTATGTGCCAATACCAGTTGGGAGTGAAGTCATCGGTTCCGCGTTCAGTGCCAGCGAACTGTTCTTCGCCTTCCGCATCTACGAGCCGTTCCGGAACTGGCGGTAGCAGATCAGCCACCCCTTCTGCGCCCCCAACGCCTCCGTCCGGTTCTGAACTGCCCCCCTTAAAACGGCACCACTGTTAGAGAGAGAGTCTGGGGGTAGTGCTGTTTGAGGGGGGCAGGCCACAGTGCCCTTGGATACCGGCCCCCGGCCCCCGGGGTGCGGCAGCCCTGTGCGATTGCCTCGGCTACGCCTCAACAACTCCACAGGGCTGGTCTGCTGGAGGGCAAAACCCTAACTTAAAAACTGGCGTCATGCATGGGGGCAGGCCAGCTTCTCTGCCGCATTGTCGAGGGCTCTGTAGGGAGTTGCGATGCCGTCGGTCGGCCGTTGGGTTGTGTTTGCAGTGACAGTCACCGCGGCCTGCCTTGGTGAGGCGTCATTCGCGGTCGAGGCAGACGCCCGCTTGACGCAGTCACCGGCCGACGCGCGGGCGGAAGAACCTGGTGACTCACTGCCTTCCGATCAGCAATCGGAACACACGAAGGCGCTGATCACCGCCGGCAGGGCCGTGGATGCCGGCAAACTAGAGGTGGAGTCTCGCTTCCACCTCGCACGCCCGATGTGGAGCTACGATGGCCTGGAATCGCTCAGCGAGACGTGGGCCGAGGAGGCGACCGATGAGGCCGAGAAGGCTCGCCTCAAAACTGTTCGCGAGTTCAGCCCCGCCTGGTGGCGGGAGATGGATCTCCGCTACGGTCTGCACCCGCCCGTGCCGGAGAGCCATCAGGAGTTCACCGTCGCGCTTGGGATCATTCGCACCCAGGCGCAGGTCGCCGGTGGGAGTGGGCCGGGACTGGTGGCCAACTGTCGAATCTGCCATTCGACGATGCTGTTCACGAGTCCCGATCCGCACAACCCTGCGCCGCGGTTTGCCGAAGGCATCCCCAATGCTTTCCTCGACTTCGAGCGATTTCACCAGAACGTGGCTGCCAGCGGCGGCACAAGCCCGGGCTTCCTGTTCGCGAAGAACCTGCCGCGGTTCTTCGCCGACTCGGCCGACTTCTTCGGGATCCTCGTGCCAGTGGTCCGTCCCGACGGCATCAAGCCCAGCCTGCTGCGCTACGAAAAAATCTTCGTGGCCGATCAAGGCAGCAGCTACACGAAGAAGATCGAGGGAAAAGTACCCCTGATTCCATTCCTCAAGCCCCAGCCCTGGACGAATTACAAGTACAAGACGGCCGGCACGGAGGGCAAGGGTGTCTACGTGGACGGCGGCTTCGATGGCAACGTGGCCGATGTGACCTACGCGATGGCCATCAGTCGCGACCACCTCGGCAAGGACTACGCGGAGTCGCGGGAGGTGTTTCGACAGTGCGTGCCCGAATACTTCAAGACGCTCACCACGCCGCGCTATCCCTTCATCGACGACGTTGGCGAGGAGCAGGCCGACGCCGGCCACGCCGTCTTCATGGAGACCTGCGCCCGCTGCCACGGCGCCTTCACGAAGACGGGGCCGAAGACCTACGATCTGGTGAACTTCCCCAACAAGCTCGTGGACCAGGAGGAGCTCGGCACCGACCCGTTGAGAATCACGGGCGTGTTCGATATGAGCGCCGAAGACAAGAAGCGGTTCCTGAGCGGCTCGGTGACGACGACGCATCGGTACGTTGCCCCGCCGCTTGTCGGCATCTGGGCCCGGGGCCCCTACCTGCACAACGCATCCGTCCCGACGGTTTACAACCTGCTCAAATCCTCCACGCGGCCACGTAAGTATTCGATGCGGCCTAGCAGCACAGACCCTGGCAACTACGACCAGGCCCGGATTGGGTGGAAATTCGTCGACGAGTCATCGAAGAGCCACCAGGAGATCCTGGAACAGATGGAGCGGGAGCCATACCTGCGTGTCTTCGATCCCGACTGGCGGTCGCCTGAGGAGTGGGAAGCCCTCCGGCAGGCGTTGGCAAACTTGAAGAGCGTAAAGGTCGACCCCACGAAGCCCGAACTCTACACCGGCATGCTCAATACTGGCCACACCTTCGGCGATGACCTTTCAGAGGAACAGCGGCTCGCCGTTCTGGAATTCCTCAAGTGTCTGTAAAGGTGTGCATGGCATGCTCGGCTCACGACTTCGCGCGTGTCATGTGCTGCCTGTGCTGTGGCTAACACGGCACGACGTCACCGCCTGGCGTGAATTCGTACAGCAGTTTCCTTGGCCGACTACGGGTGATGTGGCGAGGCCGGCATCTCCCCGTGGCCGGCAACCGGTGGCGGTACGAGTTTGTCGTGCGCCGCGAGCGCCTTGCTGAGTGCGGTCTCAAGCGCCTTGCAGCAGGTCGCCGACCGCTTGCCGTCGATCACGTCCATCTCGCAGCACTCGGCCAAGTCCCGGCAACACTTCTTTACGTCATCCAGATGCGTGGCGATCTGGTCGAGCGTGGCGAGCGCCTCCTTATTGGCGGACGCCTCGGCCTGGCGCCGGGCCACGGCCAGATATTTTTCCGACTTGGCCACGCCGTGTTCGATCGAATCGACGGCCTCCTTGGCCACAATCGGGCTCATCGCCGTCATGCTGCCAACCTGGCCGGCACCGCCCTCGGCGTACCGCCGCAGGTTACCGGAGTAGTCGCGGGCGCTGCTCAGCGCGCTCCGCGAACTGCTGCCATAGAAATTGAACTGCCCGCTCGCCTTCGCGCCGGCCCCAGGGGCGGCCCATAGTGACTGGGTCGATGACATCGCAACGGCCGCGAGAACGATATAAAGCGCGAACTTCATGATGGAGGTTTCCCTGGAGTAGCAAGGCGGATTCATGATCGAAAGTTATCAGAATAGCCTTCGCGGGTCAGGACGTCACGCTCTCAGCGGGCCACGCTTTGCCGTGGGCATTCAAATATCTGCCCAGTACACGGATCACCGGACGGGTGGTCTCTCTTAGACCGTCAGGTGGGTCGAGTGATGAGGACGATACGGTCACTCTCTGTCAGGCTTTTCTGCTGATCCCTGTTGGTCTTGGAGGAGCCGTCTGGGGCTCGGTCGAATCCACCAAATACCTTGGACGGGCCCACGGCGAGTCGCGGAGCCAGGTTCCCAGCCGAGCGGCAGGGAAAAAAGCGAGGGGAGCAGGTCACTGGGCGGGGACTGGCTCATTCGTGCTCGCCCTGAATGTGAGCTTCGCCGTCGGGGTCTATGTCTACATGCAGCGTCATCGGGTGGCAGCAGACCGGGCAGTCCTCGACGTAGTCTTGGTGAGCGCCCCCAGAGATATCCACTGGGACCACGATCTCCTCGCCGCATGAGTCGCAGATATAGGTGGCCTCAAGGTTTGCTTCTGGCCTTCTGCGGCGGCGTGCTTTCTTGCGTTTCTTCATGTTGCAGCTGGTACCTTGGAACACATTGTCGCCCGTCTTGAGGTCATCCGGAACCCATGACGCCAACAAAAAACCCCGGCGAGGGGACGCCGGGGTGTATCGCAGCTGGGGAGATGTGGTCCAGCCGCGGTTCCATCTGTACGCAGGCCGCTGGCTGATGGTTCAACCTGCGTCCAGTTCGTTAGGGCCGCGAACACTGCTGATGCCCAAACCAGTATCTGACGGCTGAGAACCCTCGGCTGGATGGGGCCCTCGTGGCCGAACGCGACCTCCGGGAGTATTTGGTATCGAAGGGCTACGAGGTCGAGGGTGGAAATATGAGGCGGGAGAATCGGCGGGCACAATTTCCGTTTCAGCCTAACTCTCCTCGCGGTTGTAGGATTTCAGACAAGACATCCAGGCCGAAAAAGTCCGTGGCCCCAAAGACACCTGTTCCCCGATACTTGATCCAGAGCCAATGACGCTGACAAACCCCGCCCAGTCACACACCGAGAAGCACTTCACCGATTCCGAGGCTGTCCGGGATATCGTGATCGGCATGTCGGACGGCCTGACGGTGCCGTTTGCCCTTGCGGCTGGCCTATCAGGGGCCGTCGACTCCAGCGGCATCATTCTGACCGCGGGCCTGGCCGAAGTGGCTGCTGGAGCTATTGCCATGGGCCTTGGCGGGTACATGGCCGGCCGCACTGACATCGAGCATTTCGCGTCTGAGCGGGCCCGAGAAGAACGCGAAACCATCGAGGTGCCCCACAAGGAGACAGCCGAGGTTCACAACATACTCAAGTCTTACGGGCTGAGCGAAGACGATGCCGGCCGAGTCGCGAACTCCATCAAGGCCGACAAGAAACGATGGGTCGACTTCATGATGAGGTTCGAACTCGGTCTCGAAGAACCAGATCCGAAACGTGCCGGCCGAAGTGCCCTCACAATCTCCTTGGCATATATCGCTGGCGGATTGATTCCCTTGGCACCGTATTTCTTTTTCAGCTCAGTGAGACCGGCTTTGCTGGCCTCCATCGTTGTGACGCTGTTGGCTCTGCTCGTATTCGGCTATATCAAGGGCTTGTTTACGACGGGCAAGCCAGTTCGCAGTGCCCTCCAGACCGTGATCGTCGGCGGTCTGGCAGCATCAGCGGCATTTGCGATCGCGAAGGCGTTGGGGTAGAGCAAGTACGTCTCTTTAAGGAGTCATCAATGCCAGCAGTTTTTTATGTTGTCATCGCTTTATTCCTCACAGGCCCGCTCTTCGCCGCAGACCCCGAGCCACCCCGCCGAGTATCCGTCGGGAATCGGCTCTATGAGCTCCGAATGATCCAAGCCACCCCGGGAAAACTCGCCGCCCTGCATGCCCTGCTTCGTGACCACCAGATACCGCTTCTCGAAGAGCACGCTGTTTTCACGCAGGGAGTTTTCGTCCCAGCAGGCGAGAACCCAGACCAGCGCGTGTATGTGCTGGTGGCTGCTGAGGGCCCGGGCCCGATGCAAGACGGCTGGGCTGGTTTTCGCGACGACCCCAAGTGGCTCCAGGCACTCAGCGAGAGTGAAGAAGCCATCGCCGGCAAACTCGTCCAGCGAGAGGGCTCCAAAAGGCTCGTGCAAACCTACTGGTCGCCGGAATTTACGCCCCTGAAATCTCCCGAGCCGCGAGTGTTTGAGCTCAGGACCTACACCTGCCCGGATCATGAAAAACAGATGGCCCTACAACGCAGATTTCGGGAGCACACCATGAAGCTCTTCGAGAAGCACGGGATGCAGAATCTCGTGTACTGGACTCCCAAAGACGAGCCGGATTCCCTCACGCAACTTGTCTATCTTCTGACTCACAAGAGCCAGGACGCAGCCAAGGAGAGTTTCTCGAATTTCAGAAAAGACCCTGACTGGCTGGCTGCAAAAGACGCGTCTGAGAAAAAAGCGGGCGGTTCTTTGACGGCGAAAGAGAAGGGTGTCGTCTCTGAGTTCTTGACGCCGACTGAGTATTCGCCGCTGAAATAGCCGCCGGGCGTAAACTTGGCCATGGCTCGAGAAGTTGGCCGGCTACGAACTCTTGGGAATCGGCTCGGGCGTCTACTATGGCGGGATTCATGGCGAACTCTTGAACTGGGTCCGCAGTCTGCCTGAGACGCCGCTGCTGACGTCGGCGAACAGCGGTGGCGGAGCCCCGTATCTGTTTCTCGGCGACTCGATCTCGGCCTTCACGGCCAGCGAACTGCTGCTATCCGTCCGCATCTACGAACCCTTCCGTGGTCTGATTCGCTAGTGTCCGGAGCTTGATGCAGGAGCATCGCGAGTGAGCGGGCTTCTGCACGATGTGGTGCGATGGTTAAAAAAGGAGCCGCTCAGCGACCGGAGTGAATCCGGGATCCGCGAAGTCGAGAAGCCCCAAGTCTGGGCCCAGAAGGGGGCAGGCTCAAGTGCTCCCGGGCGTGTTTTTCTGTTGGGCCTCGAGTCGAACGGCCAGCGCCATGCTGGCCACCACGGAACTGAGGGCTGTGATCAGCATTTCCGACACTTGTGTGGCGGCGTAGACCGCCAGGACGCCCACCAACTGATCGGCCACCAGCAGCGGATAGCCGACGAACGAGCGGATCCGATGTTGCGTCAGGGTGGCGGTGTCGAACTTCTGCCAGTCGGCCTGCGAATCGAGCAGGTGCAACGGCTGCTTGTTTCGGACGATCAGGCCGATCGGTCCGACCGCGACCGCGTTCCCGGGCGATGCACCGGCGGCAGTGACCGACCCGCCGGCACGGGCCAGCAGTTCGAGACCATCGGCAGCGTGTTCGCAGCCCCAGATCTCCACGGCGACGAGGTCGAGCTGGGAAATCGCCTCGGCGGCGACGTCTTCGAGCCTTTTTTGCAGGCTGCCACCGGCGCTGAGAAAAAGGCCCGCCGCGGCCGCGAATGCCGCCAACGTGGTTCGCTCCTGGGCGAGGGCCTCGATCTTTTTCTGATGGGAAATGTCGATCGTGAAGCAGCGGCTGTGGTCGAATCGTCCGTCCTCGACGGAGGCGCTCGAATAGATCGCGACGTGCTTGATCGATCCGTCCTTCGCCACGAGGCGAGCTTCCCGGCCCAGGAGGGACTCGCGGCGATCCAGCCTGGTCAGGATGTCCTCGATCGTGTCGGCATCGGCGTGGTAGCGGGCGATCGGGGAGCCGATGTACTCGTCGCGGGTGTAGCCGAGAAAATCGAGTTCGGCCTGATTGGCCCAGACGATCCGACCACTGGCATCGACCCAGTGCAACGCCACGTTGGCGTTTTCGGTGAAGTCGACCAGTTCCTGTCGGCTTCTCTCCAGCAATGTCTGCATCCGGCGATGGTTCTCGTCCGCGTTCACCCGGTCGGTCACGTCGCGTGCCACGGCGTAGATGGCCGCTTCCTCGGGTTCGCTCCGGGCGTTCCATTCCAGCCAGATGTAGGTGCCGTCGGCATGGCGATAGCGGTTCATGAACTGGATCGTGGTTTCACCGCGGGCGAGCCGGGAGATCTCTGTGGCCGTCTTTTCGCGGTCGTCGGGGTGGACGAAGTCCATGAATTGACGGGATTTCAGCTCGTCGATCGTGTAGCCGAGCAGGCGTGGGAAGTTGTCGTTGATATGGCGGAGGAACCCGTTCAATCCCGCGATGCAGAAGAGGTCGAGAGAGATGTCGAAGAAACGCACAAGCTCCTGCTCGGCCCG
>Ga0209598_10003045_pt1 | contig 12787 bp, 8 predicted proteins | sample M_140807_EF_Meta_FD_187317 | JGI IMG/M metagenome (GOLD analysis project Ga0209598, IMG submission 187317) | Freshwater microbial communities from Lake Montjoie, Canada to study carbon cycling - M_140807_EF_MetaG (SPAdes) (version 2) | ecosystem: Environmental > Aquatic > Freshwater > Lake... | reverse complement strand
CCGTCGCCCGGGCGGCGGTCGAGGCGGGCTTCCATTGTGTCTGCGACAAGCCGATGACGCTCACGCTCGCCGAAGCGGAGGAGCTTGCGGCGCTCGTCAAGGGATCGAACGTCGTCTTCGCCGTGACCCACAACTACACCGGCTATCCGCTCGTCCGCCAGGCCCGGCAGATGATCCTCTCCGGGGAGCTCGGCGATATCCAGGCGATCCGCGCCACCTACATCCAGGGCTGGCTGCGGAGCCGCCTCGAGAGCGAGGGGCAGAAGCAGGCCGCCTGGCGGACCGACCCGACCAAGAGCGGCGCCGCCGGCTGCTTCGGTGACATCGGTACCCACGCCTACAACCTCGGTCGCTACATGACCGGCCTCCTTCCCGACTCCATCAGCTGCAATCTCAAGGTCTTCGAGCCGCCGCGGCCGCTCGACGACTATGGCCATGCCGTCATCCGTTACGGCAACGGCGCCCTGGGCACCGTCACGGCGTCGCAGATCAGCCACGGCCGGGAGAACGACGTGCGGATCGAGATCGACGGCACGCTCGCGAGCCTCGAATGGCACCAGGAAAATCCCAACCAGCTCTTCATCCGCAGAAACGGCCATCCCCACCAGATCTACACCCGCGACCCCAACGCTCCCTACACGAGCGATCCGGCGAAGGCCGCCTGCCGGCTCCCGTCGGGGCATCCGGAGGGCTTCTTCGAGGCCTTTGCCAACGTCTACCGCGCCACCTACGACGCGATGGAACTGGCGATCGCCGGCAAGCCGTTCGAACGCACTGACACCATCTATCCCAACATCCACGACGGCGTGGAGGGAATGTATTTCATCGAGCAGTCGGTCGCGTCGAGCAAGGTGGGTGGCGGCTGGCTGCCGCTGAAGCACCCGCTGGCGAGGCGGTGATCCCATGGCGAGCAACGACACGCGATACTTCGTCTTCGACATCGAGAGCGTGGCCGACGGAGAACTCGTCTCCCGGCTGAAGTATCCCGGCGAGGATCTTGGTCCGGCCGAGGCGATCGCGAAGTATCGCGCCGAACTCATGGCGGAGAACGGCAAAGACTTCATTCCCTACACGTTTCAGCTGCCGATTTCGCTCGTGATTGCGAAGGTGGCGAAGGATCTGTCGCTCCAGGATCTGATCGGGCTCGACGAGAAGCAGTCGCGGCCGCATGAGATCACGCGACTCTTCTGGGAAGGCTGGCGGAAGTACCAGCGGCCGCGGCTGATCACGTTCAACGGCCGCGGCTTCGACCTGCCGCTGCTCGAGCTCTGCGCCTTTCGCTACGGGATTTCGATCCCAGACTGGCTCGCGGAAGACGCCCGGAACTTCGACCAGCCGCGGTATCGCTACAACACGGCGGCCCACTTCGATCTCTACGAGTGGCTCACCAACTCCGGCGCGTCGCGGTTTGCCGGTGGCCTCTCACTGGCGGCAAACCTGATCGGCAAGCCGGGCAAGACCGACGTGGCCGGCCACATGGTGCAGGATCTCTGGGACGAGGGGCGGGTGGCCGAGATCCACGACTACTGCCGCGGCGACGTGCTCGACACCTATTTTGTGTTTCTGCGGTCGCGGGTGCTTGCCGGCGACATCGACCTCAAGCGGGAACATGCCCTGATTGAGCACGCCCGAAAGTGGATCGAGTCGAAGGCGGAAGAAAGCCCGGGCCTCGCCCGCTACCTCGCCGCGTGGGGCGACTGGCAGAGCCCCTTCTGAACCGCCGGCCGACGCTTGCCGGGCGGCCGTTGGTCGACCTATCCTTGAACGACTTGTTGCTCCGAGAAACCCCGCATGGTCGAGCGTAGCTCATGATCGCGGCTCAACAGATTAAAGATTACGTGAACGAACTCGTCCGGCAGTTTTCACCGGATCGTGTCGTCATGTTCGGTTCCTATGTATCCGGAAAGCCTCGGGCTGACTCTGATGTCGACCTTCTCGTCGTGATGAGACACAGCGGGGCAGCGGCTGAACAGGCGGCTCGAATCCGTCGCAGTATTCGCGCTGGGTTTCCGCTCGACATCATCGTGCGATCGCCGGCGGCGATACGGAGGCGGACGGCGATGGGCGACGGTTTCATTTGTGAGATCTTGGAGAAAGGCAAGGTTCTCCATGAAAGCCACGACACGCGAGTGGATTGAGAAAGCCGAAGCTGACTTCATGAGTGCGGGCCGCGAATACCGAGCCAGGAATCGGCCAAACTTTGACGCGGCGTGCTTCTTTGCCCAGCAGTGCATAGAGAAGTATCTGAAAGGACGGCTGGCAGAAGCGAGTAGTCCGATACCAAAGACTCACGACCTCTCGGTCCTACTGGACTCAGTCGTGGTGATCGAGCCTTTGTGGGAAGCCGCTCGTTCTCGAATGGAGACGCTCACGAGCTACGCCACTCTGTTTCGCTACCCAGGCGAGTCTGCGACCCGGGCGTTGGCTAAGACCGCCATCGCAGATGCGCGATGGGTGAGAAGCATGATACGGTCGGCAATGCGACTCCGCAGCCACTGAAGCCCTCGTCCACCTCCGTCTCGCTGCAGGCATGCTCGCCTGGGAACACCGCGGTGTTGGTGGACGCGAGCGTCCGGATCACGCCGCGGATGTCAGGTAGGCCGTCAGGCAGCGGGCGAGTTCCCGTACGAGAGCCTTGTCGCCGATTGCCACGCCGCTGACTTCCTGATTCTCGAACATCACCTGCTGGGCGAACATGGCGAACGTCAGCCGCCAAGCCACGTCGGCCGCGTGCGCTGGCTTGGCATGTGCGATCTCGTTTTGATACCGCAGCACCAGATCGGCGAACATGCGGGCGAAGACCGCGTTGGCTTGGATTCCCTGGGCCCGCAGTTTTACGTCGGTTGAACGGTGCATGATGAAGAAGCGGGCCGAGTTGCGGTACTCACGCACGATGGCAAACATGTGTGTAATGAGCACTTCCAGAGCGCCAACGAGTTTTTTCTGACGAGCAGCCGCTTGGATGGCGATCTGCCCTCCGGCCGCCAGGCGTTCGAGAAACCGCTCGTGCATGGCCTCGAGCAAGCCGTCACGTTCGCCGAACCGCGCGTAGAACGAACCGACCGACGTATTGGATCGTTCGACGACAGCTTCGACCGTCAGGGCTTCAACTCCCCCCTCGGCGAACAGCGCCTCGGCGGCGTCAAGCATCCTCGCCATCGAGAGGATGCTGCGGGCTTGTTGTGGTTTGCGGGCCATGTTGGTCACTGTTTCAGGGAACCGAACCGCCGAAGACGGTATCACGTCAGGCTTTCCAGGCCAAGCAAGCCTCCGATCCTGCGGCGACGTCCAAAAACCCCGACTATTCGCTCCTTCGACCAGTCGGGATCGGCTGCATTGAGGCCGCAGCTTTCGGAGCGGTCCTCGCCCAGGTCGGCAACCTCCCGGCCGTCGGTAGCTCCGAGTCCAAGGCGAACTGGGAAGGCACACAGGTTGTAAACCTGTGCTACGGGAGCAGCGAGAGGCAGAATGCACGAAGCGAACGCCCGGCGAGATGGCACGGGTAGCCCCGAACCACATGAACGCCTTCGGTTCACGTCAGACCCGATGCCAGTGACAGGTCACTCGCTGATCGCTTCCTTGACGAGCTGCACGAAGTGGTGGACTCGTGACGAGCCGACCAGTTCCTGCACCTTCTTCTCGGCCGCCTTCTTGTCGGCGTATTCGAAGAGGGCAAGCCGCTTCATGCCGGAGTTGAAGACGCCCCAGTAGGCCTTCATCCGGGCTTCCTTGGCCACCTTCTTGCGGGCCGGCTTCTTCGCGGCGACCTTCTTCGGCTCCTTCGCCTTCTTCTCCTTGGCTACCTTCGGAGCCTTCTCCTTCGAAGCCGACTTGGTCTTGCCCCGAGCCTCGGCCGCGTCGGCCTGGGCGCGAAGTTCCTTGCGATTCACGACTTTCCGTGCCATGTCTCGGTCGCCGTCCTTCCGTCAGTGGGGAAATGCCTGTACGAGGCCGGAAGTATACCGTTTCGGGAAGCCTCTGCAGCGCCCGTCTATACTTTGCAAGCACCATGTCGATCGCCGCCCCGGACATGCCGCTCGCCTCGCCGTTTGCCGCCTACCGCGGCCTCGACGATGCCCTGCTCGCGGAGCGGATCGAGGCCGTCCGGCGGCGGATGGGATCCCGCCTGGTGATCCTCGGCCACCACTACCAGCAGGACGGCGTGATCGCCCACGCCGACTACCAGGGCGACAGCTACCAGCTCTCGAAGTCGGCCTCCGACCGGGCCGACTGCGAGGCGATCGCCTTCTGCGGCGTCCACTTCATGGCCGAGACGGCCGACATCCTGGCCAACCGACCCGAGAAGGTCGCGGCCCGCGGCGGCCAGCGGGTAACGGTCGTGCTTCCCGACATGGCCGCGGGATGCTCGATGGCCGACATGGCCGCGATCGAGCAAGTGGAGGACGCCTGGGCCGACCTCGGCACGGTGATCGACACCGCCGACATCACGCCCGTCACCTACATCAACTCAGCCGCGAGCCTCAAGGCCTTTTGCGGTCGCCACGGCGGCATCGTCTGCACGTCGAGCAACGCCCGGGCCGTGCTCGACTGGGCGTTTGCCCGTACCAAGCGAGTGCTCTTTTTTCCCGACCAGCACCTCGGCCGCAACACGGCCCGCGCGATGGGCATCCCGCTCGACGAGATGGCTCTCTGGAACCCGCACGACCCGTCGCTCGGAGGCAACCCGCGGGAGCAGATCGAAAAGAGCCGCGTGATCCTCTGGCAGGGCCACTGCAGCGTGCATGCGATGTTCAAGCCGGAGCACATCGATGCGATGCGGGCGAACCTGCCGGGTGTGAAGATCCTCGTGCATCCCGAGTGCTCGATGGAGGTGGTCGACAAGGCCGACCTCACGGGCTCGACGAGCTACATCCTCGGCCAGGTCGAGAAGGCCCCACCGGGCACGACCTGGGCGATTGGCACGGAACTGCATCTTGTGAAACGGCTCGAGCAGAACCATCCGGAGCAGACGATCCGGTTTCTCTCGCCGGTGGTCTGCATGTGCGCGACGATGTATCGCATCGATCTCGCCCATCTCTGCTGGAGCCTCGAGCACCTCGAGCGGGGCAAGCCCGTCAACGTGATCCGCGTGGACGACGAGACGGCGAAGTGGGCCGTGACGGCCTTGGAGCGTATGCTCGCGGTGAAGTAGGTTCAGACGGTCGCGCGTCGGCTCGGGGTTGCCCACGCCCCGTCGCCGGACGCTCACTGCGGCCCTCCAGGCCTCCGCTCGCTCGATGCTGACTGCGCTTCGCCATCCTGGCTGCGCTGGTCAGCAACGCCAGCTCCTGGGGCATGGGCAACCCCTCGCTTCGTCGTCTTCCCGTAGCACAGGTTTTTAACCTGTGTTCTTCGTCGTGCAGGTTTTTAACCTCTCTCGCAGCAGGCTCAGGTTGACAACCTGAGCTACGACGAAGCATGGCGTTCCACGGGCCTTCCATGGCCGTTCGTCCAAGCCCAACGCCGTGAGGCGTGGGGCCACCGCCACCAGACGCCGCTTCCAGCGGGGGACGCCCGCGGCCTTACGGCCGGTCGGCTTACACGGCGGCCTTCAGCCTTCCGCGGCGTATTCGTCGAGGAGGCTCTCGATCCGGGCGAACACGTCGGCCATCTGGTCGGCGTCGGGGAGCAGCGTCACCCGGAAGTGATCGCGGTAGGGGACGTTGAAGCTCGAGCCCGGAGCCACGAGCACGTGCTTCCGTTCGAGGAGGTCGAGCGCGAACTTTTGATCGTTGAACTCGGCGAGCCCTCCGGGCAGCCGCTCGGCATGCACGCGGACGAAGGCATACATTGCCCCCTGCGGTGCGATTACCGACAGCCAGCGGCTGCCCGCCACGGCGCCGAGCATCGCCGCCCGGGTGGCGTGGAGCCGGCCGCCGGGTCGCGTGAGATCGAAGATCGACTGGTGGCCGCCAAGCGCCGTCTGCACCGCAAACTGGCCCGGCACGTTCGAGCACAGCCTGAGGCTCGCCAGCAGTTCCACGGCCTGAATGTAGTCGCGGGCATGCTCCCGCTCGCCGGAGAACACGAGCCAGCCCACTCGCAGGCCGCAGGCCCGGTAGACCTTGCTGAGCCCTGAGAACGTCAGGCAGAGCGTCTTCTTGACGAGCGCCGCCAGCGGCACGAACTCGGCACCGTCGTAAAGCATCTCGTCGTAGATCTCGTCGGCGCAGAGCACGAGGTGCCGCCGCTCCGCGAGTTCGGCAAGGGCCTCGAGCACCTCGCGCGGGTAAACGGCCCCGGTCGGGTTGTTGGGGTTGATCAGAACAAGCGCCCGCGTGCGGTCGGTCACGAGCGCCTCGATCTCCGCCGGGTCGGGCACGAAGCCCTGTTCCGGCCGGCAGGGGTAGTGCACCGCCTTCGCGCCGTGGATCACGACCGAGGCCGTCCAGAGCGGGTAGTCGGGGCTCGGCACGAGCACCTCGTCGCCCGGATTGAGCAGCGCCCGCATCGCCAGCATGATCAGTTCCGACACGCCGTTGCCGATGAACACGTCGTCGGCGGTGACGTCCATCACACCGCGGTTCTGCTGCTGCATCACCACGGCTTCGCGGGCCGGGAAGATCCCCTTCTGGTGCGAATACGGATCGGCCTGGTGAAGGTTCTCCACGACGGCGACCCGCATCGACCCAGGCATCCGGAAGCCGAAGGCTCCGGGGTTGCCGATGTTGAGCTTCACGATCTCGTGACCCTCGCGCTCAAGCTGCTCGGCGCGGCGGGCCAGTGCCCCGCGGATCTCGTACTTGACGTCGTGGAGGTGTTCGGAGGCGCGAAGCGGGCGGAGCGTCATGGGATGGGCCGGCCGGTGCGGGAGCAGAGGGCGAAAGCCGCCATCCTACACTCGCGCCAGTCGAGTCCCCACGCCTCACGCCACCGGGCGTGGAGGCGGCTCGTTCAACCGGCGAGCGCCGCCTTCAGCATGTCCCACGGCAGCTTCACCCAGGGGATGCTCTCCGGCAGGCCGGCGACGGGCTGCGGCCCGGCAGTGCCACGCGGCGAGGCATCGGCCCGCTCGATGGCGCGATCGACGGCCGACGAGAGCCTCTCGAGCCACTCGGGCACCTCGACCCCCGAGCCGCTGGCCACGCCGAGAAACGTGGCCGCCTTCGCTTCAAACGCGCCGCCGGCGCCCTCGGGACGTCCGGTGATGAGTTCGGCCACCGCCGGAGTGACCAGCGCCTCGAGGTCGTCCTGCTCGAGCATGGTCGTGAAGGGGCGGCGGACACGGTCGGAGATGCTTGCCAGTCGCACGCTCCAGTGCCCCTCGAGTTGGTCGAGCCGCTGAACGAGCACGGCGGCGGTGTCGCGGGTCTCGTCGCGAAGCCGCGCCCGCCAAGCTTCGGCCGCGGCGGCCGCGCCCCGGCGGGCGAGCACGCGGTGGGCCATGCCGACGGGCCGGAGCGTCCAGGCGATCCGGTCGTGCTCAGCCTTCACGCGGAGGTAGTCGAGCAGGATGTGGAGGCACTCGCCGCGATCCGACTGCGTGGTGGTGGAGTTCCAGTCTCGGTACTCGGCGTGGTTTTCGGCGATGCTTTCGAGCACCAGCCGCAGCCGCGTGGCCGCCTGCTTCATCGGCAGTGCCCCGGAGGCGAGGTCTTCGATCAGCCGCCGTGGATAGCGGGCGGCGGGGGGTGACGGTTCGCCGGTGTCGATGTCGCGGTCAAGAAGCTGCTCGAGCCAGTTCCGCACGCCGCCGCGGAGGATGCCCCGCAGTGACGACGGGGCGAGGAGGTGCTGCGTGAACAGCCCCTGGCCGTATCGCTCCACGAACTCGCGGGTGACGGCAAACGCCTTGTCGTCGCGAACCCGTTCGAGCACCGAGAGCCGCAGCTGGCGGGCGTGCGTCATCCAGGTCTCGAGCAGCTTCGGCACCAAGAGCGACAGCCCGTCGAGGATCCGCGAAGTCTTCGTCTCCTCGTCGGGATCGCCTTCACCGCTGCTCTCGACGATCCGCTCGACGAGCGCGGTCGTGGCCGCCTCGAAGACGCGGTCAAACTCGCTGACGCTCGCTCCGCCCGGCGGTCGCCGGCTCTCCAGCGCCTTGGCAAGTTGCACCACCGTGATCGACTGCTGCACCAGCCCGAGCCGCGGCAGGCTGGCCGCCATCCGCTCGAGGAGCCGCTCGCGAGTGCGGGCCTTCACGATCCGGTCGGCGCGGCCGCCGCGGGAGAGCGGCACATAGAGCACGGGCCTGCCGACGAGCCGCTCGCAGACCGCGTTGGCCCGCACGCCGGCGTCGGCCGGATCGCTGCGAAGGAAGGCCGCAATCATGCCGCCGATCGAGCCCGGGGCGGCGACCTCCGTGCCCGGCGTGCCAAGGTGGATCCGGGCCGAGAGGATCCAGAGCGTTTCCCCCGCCTGCACCGCCGCATCGACGAGCCGCTCCGCCGCCGCATCGCGCTGCCAGCGGAGCCGGTCGAACTCGGTGGGAGACATGCCCGGTGGCGGTTCCTGATCGCGGAGCGCGACGAGCGTGGCTGCGCGGACGAGCGTTCGCCTCAGCCGGCGGACGGTCTGGCCCCAGCCGGCGACGGCGTCGAGCTCCTCGCGATCGGCGGCGGTACCGTCCGCCGCGTCGCCCGTGCACCACGCGATGACGGCCTCGCGATAGAGCCGGAGGACGCCGCGGAGGAGTTCGGCGGAGTCTTCGACGGTTGCCAGGGCATCGAGCGATCCGCCCCCGGGCCCGTCCACGTCGATCATGCCGCCGTCGACACCGTCGTCGGCGGAGTCGCGCCAAACCATCGATTCGTAGGCAGCGGCGACCCGCTCTTCGCCGTCGGCCTGATCGTCGTCGCCGTGGTCGTCGTCGTCCGCGTCGGACCGCTGGCCCATGATCGGGGCCACGGCGATGGCAACGATCACATCGACCACCGTCGACGTGTTTGCCTCGACGAGTTCGAGGAAACGGCGGACCCGGCTGCGGGCCGCCGGCGATCGGTCGGCGGTGGCCTGGCCTACCCAGCGGCCCGCGGCGGCGAGCCACGCCTGCCCGCTTCGCTCAATGGCCGATCCTTCCAGGAGCGAGGCCCAGTGCACAAGCAACCCAGCGGCGCCGTCGAGATCGCCCTCGTCGAGGAGGGCGTCGGCGGCCTGCGCGTGGCTGCGCGGCGAAGAGAAGGCGGCAACCTCACCCTTCCAGAATCCGGGAGGCGGCGCCGCCGGCGCCGTCTCGCGGCGGCGACTGAGCGCGGCGATCACGTCGCGGGCCGAGTCGACGCATTCGCGGCCGGAGAGATGCGGCACGCCGGAGACGGTGGTCGTGGCGAAGGTGTCCCACCACGCCGCGAGCCGTTCGAGCCGGGCGGCGGCACGTTCGGCCGCCTGCGTGGCTCCCGCAAGACTCGCCTGCCGCCAGGCAGCGGCGTATCCCTCGATGATCGAACCGGTGGCATTCACGAGGTCGTCCACCCTGGGGTCGGGCAGGCCTTCGCCGCCTGGCTCGTGCAGCGGAAACTGCCCGGAGAGGCCGAGGATGTTCCAGGGGTCGACCATCGCGCCGCACGCCACGGCCCGCATGAGGAGGTCCGCGGCCTCGTCGAGATGCTCGACGGCTTCATCGGCCGCGGCCCGTCGCCACACTGCCTGCTGCGCCGCGACCACCCGGCTGGTGATCCTGGCGAGCATCCGAGCGCTGGCGGCCGGCACGGCGCCGGCAAGGCGCTCGGCCGCGGTTCCCCGGCCGAGGCGGGCCATCACGGTGGCGAGCGCCACGTTCTCCACCTGCCGCGCCCGTCGGCCCGCGAGCATGGCGTTGATGTGGCGGCGGACTCCACCAAAAGGTTGGCGGACCCGGCGAGATTCCTCCTCGAGCCGCTGGCGATGGCGGGCCGGCAGCGAGCCGAGCAGCCTGCGGTAAAACTCGTCTCGATAGGAGGCTATGCGAGGCAGGAGTTCGGAGAGCGGGAGCGACGCCTGCAGGGCGCCCGGTCCGTGGCCCGAGAGACCGCTGGCCATCAGCATCACGCCCGCCAGCACGGCCGACGATTCCCAGCGAAACTCCGCCTCGTCGACATCGGCAGGGGCGGCCTGCCGAGCCGTGTCGGGCCACGAGAGGATGCCGTCGAGCGTAGCCTGCTGCACCACCATGCGGCGATACATGCCGCGCTCGTCGATCCGTGCTGGATCCCAGAGGCCGAAGAGGTAGTTGGGCCTGCTCGCTGCCGGATGCAGGAAGTCGAAGGCCCGGGGATCGATGGCGAGTTCCTCGAGCGCGTCGAGGTCGAAGTCGGCTTGCCGCAAGAGCTCTACCGGGACCTCACCGAGGATCGCGATCGCTCCGGCAACCAACTGACGATAGCGGCCATGAGCTGCACCGGCGCCGGCGACGTAGAGCGGGATCGGCCGCACCCGCTCGTGCGGATACGGGGCAGAGAGGCGACCGTTCTCCAGCACCGCCAGGGGTCGCCAGCCGACGTAGTCGTTGAGCCGGTCGATCACGCGGGCGACGGCGTCAGGGCGGTCGTCGTCGGGGGAGGCCTCCGCGAGCAGCGCGCGGATCGCCGCCATCACGAAGAACGGACGTTCGATGGCTCCCGGCGGCTGGTGCTCGAGGAGGTCGGCGTGAAACCGTCGGTAGGCCGGCAGCACGTCACGGAATGTGGCCTCGACAGCCCAGCGGGCCTGGGTGGCGTCGCGGAATGCGGCTTCCGTCGTTTCGAGTTCCCCGAGCCGCCGGCCAAGGGCCTCGGCGATGCGCTCAGCGGCGGCGGCCGACTCGGCCACGGCCCCGTCTGTCGCCGCTGGCTCCACGTCGGCAAAGAGATCGTTCATCGCCCGCCAGGCGGCGGCATCGAACGCCCCCGACGAGAAGTTGAGGTAGCCGAGCAGCACCGCCGCGGCGTCACGGGAACCTGGCGGCTTCGCGGGTGGCTGCATCGACGGGGTGACAGGAGGGAGCGGGTGGGCGGAAAAACCGGAGGAATCGTCACCAGCGTAGCATTTTTGTGCCCCCCCGATCACGAACTATCCTTGGCCTGCCGGGTGGCTCGGCGTGCCGATTTCTTCAGGACCCATCCTCCATGCACCGCTTCTTCTCGCTCGGCGTCGCGCGGCTTGCGGCGTCGGTGGCAGTGTTTCACGCGGCCGCGGCTGCGGCCGGGGGCACGCTCCTGTGCGGTACGGCCGGTGACGATCTCGTGGCCGCTCGCGCGGGGCTCGTGCGGGAGTGGGTCGTGCAGATCCCGTTCGACTCCGCAGGCTGGACGCTCGAGAACGTGTCGATCGGCGACGGCCTCGTCGTCGCCACCAGCGGCGACGGGGGCGTGCATGCGGTGAGCACGGGGACCGCGGCCGGTATGCCGCGGCGAGGGAGCGTGCTGTGGTCGCAGCGGATCGGCCGGCCGGGAGGTTCGGGACAACCTGCTGGTATCGGCAGCGACGTGGTCACCGTCGCCCGCGACCTCGACATCTATGCGTTCAAACGTGCCGACGGCAGCCTTGCGTGGCGGCGGTCATTCGGCCGGCCTTCAACCGGCAGCGTCGTGCCCGCGGGCGACTGGGTCTACGGGCCGCTCTCAGCCGACGGCGTGATGCGGATGCCAACTGATCCGTACCGGCAGCCGGTCGATCCGCGGTCAAAGCCAGATGGTGACCGTCGCCGTGGCGGCGTGAACGACACAAAGGAGGCTTCGCTGGCTGATCCGCTCCGGCCGATTTCCCTCGACGCCGGTGGTCGTGTCGAGTCCGCCCCGATTGCCTACGAGGGAGGCGTGGTCTGGTGCACCGAGGACGGAGTCATCGTCGCGGTCGTGCCGGCCGACAGCAAAGAGACCGAATCGGAATGGGCCCGAATGGAGTTCGACTTGGGCGCGCCGCCGGCGGGCCCGCTTGTTGTCCGCGGATCGACGATCTACGCCGCCAACACGCGGGGCGATCTCGCCCGCATCGACGACCTCCCGCCCGATGACATCCATGACTTCTCCGCCACCTGGCACGTGGTGCTGCCGCAGCCGCCCGATGGCGGGCCGCTGGTCGGCGGTGGCACGGTCGCCATTTCCCTCGGAGACGAGGGGATCATGGCGTTCGCCGCCGAGACCGGCGACGAGCGGTGGCGGTCGTGCCTCGCGGGCCGGCTCGTGTCGGTCACTGGCAATCAGGTCTGGTACGTGGACCGCGTGGGCCGGCTCTCGAGCCTCGACCTCGCAACCGGGATGCCGGGGGCATGGATGTGTCTCGGGAGCTTCACGCTGCCGGTGGCCAACACGGTGGACGAACGGCTGATTCTGGCGTCGCCCGACGGCCTCGTGGTGTCGCTGGCGCCGCGGCGCACGGTGTCTGCCGTGCCTGCCGCCGCTCCGCCAGAGCCCAACTGGAAGCCGGCCGAGGAATCTCGTTCGCCGGTCCCGGCCGCCGAGTCGGCCGAGGAACCCTCCGCTGAGCTTGAGATGACGGAAACCTGATCTGAGTCACCGTTTTCACTGCGAGTGCCTCCGATCCGACTGCTCCGCCTTCCGGAATCACATGCGAGGGATGATGCCGCGAGGGGCTGCCCGTGCCCGGGAGCAGGCGTTGCTGGCCGAGCGCAGCCAGGATGGCGAAGCGAGGGCAGCATCGAGTGAGTGAAGGGCAGGATGCCCGCAGCGAACGTCCGGCGACGGGCATGGGCAGCCCCGAGCGCGATGCGAGTCGGGAAGACACACAGGTTGACAACCTGTGCTACGAGAGACAGTAAGGGGGCAGCCCCGAGCCCAATGCGAATCGGGAACGCACACAGGTTGACAACCTTGTATCTTGCCCCCGCCAGTGGCGAGCGGCCACATTGATCCTTCCGTCCCGGTCACCCGGA
>Ga0209598_10003038_pt1 | contig 12804 bp, 9 predicted proteins | sample M_140807_EF_Meta_FD_187317 | JGI IMG/M metagenome (GOLD analysis project Ga0209598, IMG submission 187317) | Freshwater microbial communities from Lake Montjoie, Canada to study carbon cycling - M_140807_EF_MetaG (SPAdes) (version 2) | ecosystem: Environmental > Aquatic > Freshwater > Lake... | reverse complement strand
TCTCCCACAATCGCACCAAACTTTCGCAATCCCGTTTCGATCAGATGCCCCTCTTTTTGAACACGAATGACCTGACCATCTAGACGGTAGTTGGACAAAATAACTCCAGCTCCAAGATTTACGTCCCTCCCCAGAATGGAATCTCCCACGTAGTTGAAGTGCGGGGCATGGGCACCTGCCAGAAGAACACAGTTCTTGAACTCGGAGCTATTTCCTAAAACACATCCATCCACAGCAATCACGTTTTCCCGCAGATAGGCTCCATGTCTGATTTCACAATTTTTACCAATCCATGCAGGGCCTCGAATATAGGCTCCAGGCTCAACAACTGTCCCCTCACCCAAATAGACATCTTTTCCAAGAATCGGTGCCCCCACAAGTTTACCCTTGGTCCCCTTGGGCAGGTTCTTTTTTAAGTAAGCAGCGATTTTAGGCAGAATATCCCAAGCGTCCTTAGCGGATGCGAACAGCTCCTCATGCCCCTGTCCTGTAAGGTCAAAAAAGTCAGTCAGAGATGTGCCTAACTCTCTCATCCCAATCACCCTGCCTTAGCCCAAGCTCCCCCTCAAGCCTTCCGATGAAGCGCACTCTGCATCGCTACACGCGTTTTCTCCAACTCCTGATCCCCATGGGAAGCAGAGATAAACCAGCTCTCAAATTGAGAGGGCGGGAAGTAAACCCCTTTCTCTAAGCAGGCATGAAAAAAGGAGGCGTAAGCATCTCGATCGCACTCCTGTGCATCTTTTAAATCCCGAACTTTTCCACCGCCCTCTCGAAAGAACAGGCAAGTCATCGATCCGATTCGTGCCCAGGGATAGTTAAGGCCCGCATTCTCCAACGCGCCCTTGACGATGCCTTCGAGCGACATCCCAATCTGCTCCAACTTCTCATAAATACCGCCTCTCTCGAGAACTTCGAGTTGAGCGATACCAGCAGCCATAGCAAGAGGATGCCCCGATAAGGTCCCAGCCTGATACACGGGTCCGTCTGGAGCTAGTTGATCCATGATTTCAGCACGTCCACCAAAGGCTCCTACAGGCATTCCTCCGCCAATCACTTTCCCAAAAGCCGAAAGATCAGGGCGTATTCCAAGCAATCCTTGGGCTCCCCCAAGACCCAAGCGAAATCCAGTCATCACTTCGTCAAAGATAAGCAGAGCTCCACACTTTTTTGCACTCTCCCGAAGAAACTCCAAATAACCCTTTTCAGGCATAATGAGCCCCACATTCGCAGGAATCGGCTCAAGCAAAATAGCCGCCAGGTCGTCCCCATACTTTTCGATACATGCACTGACAGCCTCACGATCATGGAAAGGCAAAATCAACGTGTCTTGAACTGCCCCAGGGGTAACTCCCGCGCTATCGGGTCGCCCTAAGGTCAAGGGACCCGATCCCGCAGCCACGAGGAGAGCATCGCTATGACCATGATAGCACCCCGAAAACTTAATGATCTTCTTGCGACCCGTGAACCCCCTTGCCAATCGAACACACGACATCGTCGCCTCAGTTCCACTACTACAAAACCGCACTTTCTCGACGCTCGGAATATGGCGACAGATTTTTGAAGCTAAAATCACCTCTCCCTCATGAGGAGTGCCATAACTGATGCCCTTACCCGCCGCATTTCGAATCGCATCCACAACCTCTGGATGCGCATGCCCTAAAATCGCAGGTCCCCAACTTCCAACATAATCCACATACTCCCTCCCATCCACATCTCGAAGGAGCGCGCCCTTCGAAGAGGCGACAAAGAAAGGCTCACCGCCGACCGCACGAAACGCCCTCACAGGAGAGTGCACACCACCAGGGGTTACCTTTTTGGCTTTTCGAAATAACTCCTGCGAAATTTCTCCACCCCCTTGGCTCATCCAATAAGGGTAAACCCACACACTCCCCGATTCCAGTCCGCGTAAGAGACAAACTAATTGGCAGCAAAATCTGCCCGTGCTTTTTTCTCAGCCTCGACTAACCCCGACCACCTCTCCCACCCCCCCGCCCAAAGCCCCTCCGCCTCCTGGGTCGCCACAGACAGCAACGGCAAGTCGGAAGGAAGTCGAGCATGTCGATAACGTGGGGCCCCGCTCTGTTCATCCCCGAGGGTGTCCCCGGGGCCACGAATCTCAAAATCCTTCTCCGCTACCAAAAAGCCATCTCGATTCTCAGCCAAAAAATCCAACCTCTCCTTCGCTTCTAGCCCTCCACCCCTCTGAATCAGGATGCACATCCCACTTTTTCCTCCCCGCCCAATCCTTCCCCTCAACTGATGCAACTGTGATAATCCCAAACGATCCGCATGGTCAATTACCATCAAACTGGCCTCAGGAACATCCACCCCCACCTCAACAACAGTGGTCGCTACCAAAACAGAAATCGCGCCCCTTCGGAACTGGTCCAGAATTTCTACCTTCTCAGCCTCTTTCATTTTTCCGTGTAAAAGAGCAACATTTTTGACTCCGAACCGTTTCGATAAATGCTCGTAGGTTTTTCGCCCGGAAGCTTCTTCCGATGGGTCTTCGACCTCATCCCCCAATCTCGGGACCACCACATAGGCTCTGTCTCCAGCCTGAACTCGATCCTTGATATGAGACCAGATCTTTTCCTCGGCAGCACCATCTCGGACAAATGTGCGCACCTCCCCTCGCCCAGGCGGCATCTCGCGTAAGTAGGAGATGTCTAAATCGCCATGGATCAGCAAGTCGTAGGTTCTTGGAATGGGAGTTGCCGTAAGTACGAGCAGGTCAGGTCGCTCCCCTTTAGCCAAGAAAGCAGCTCTCTGCTTTACCCCAAAGCGCTGCTGCTCATCGATCACACAAAGAGAGAGGCGGGCTAATTTTGTTTTCGCTGCAAAAAGCGCATGGGTTCCAACCGTAATTCTTGGAAAAAGCCCAACGGGGCCAGGCTTGGAAGCGGAAGTCCATGTCACAATCTCTACAAGGCGGGGCGGGAGTAGTTTTCGTAGTGCCACCGCGTGCTGCTCGACTAGCAAGGTGGTCGGCGCCATGAGCGCAACATGCGAGCCGTGCTCCAGTGCCCTCAGTAAAGCATGGGCGGCCACAAGGGTCTTTCCAGAACCGACATCTCCTTGGAGAAGGCGATGCATCGGCCGACCCAGACTCAAATCCTTATCAATTTCTTTACAGACATCTTTCTGACCCTGCGTCATCTGAAAAGGCAACTTCTCATGCCAAGGCCCGATAAGATCTCGCACCTTCTCGGGCCTCTCCACCTGAATCGCCTCCCGAGCCGCTCTCCTAACCCGAACCCCAAACTGCGCCGCCACAAGCTCTTCCCAAGCCAACCTTCGTCGAGAAATCTCCACCTCACGCAAGGAAGATGGAAAATGGTAAGTCCGAAAAGACTCCTCTCGATTGGGCATCCCTTCGCATTGCGGAAATGCCTCCTCGACCTTAGGCCAACAGTTTTTTAGATAGTGGTATATCGTAGAACGAACTCGTCTCTGGTTCAGGCCAGCAATCAGGGGATAGACAGGAACTACCCGATCCAAATGAATACTCTCCTCCTTGCCCTCTTCAATCGTCTCAGTCTCGGGATGGGTAATTCTCAATACTCCCGCTTTCTCCTCCAGCCTACCGTAGACAGCCACTCTTTTTCCCTCTGGGAATGCTCGTGCCAGAAAAGGTAGGTGATAGTAAATCATTCGCACCCGATCCCCAGTTTCGAGGCCGTGCGCCAAGACATTCAGGTCCACCTCCACACTGCAGCGTCGTCCCCTCCAACGATTGAGTTTCGAACGAATCACAACCCCTTGAAAGTGAACTGGGCCATCAGGCAATCCCATCGACGGTGCCCAACCTTGGCGCCGATCTTCGTGTCTCCTAGGCAAATACCCCACTAACTCCTCAGGTCGCTCAAACCCAAGTTTCGTGGCCAGAAGCGTCGCAGCTCGTGTCGCGCGAGCGACCTCGGCACTTACTGCCAGTCCGTCATTCGCCACCGGGGTCCATCCGTATAGTCATCCCACTCCCAAATTCCCGCCAAATCGAACACTTTTTGGGTTGGAACTCTCTTTGCAAAATCAAAGCCGATTACTTCAAACTTCTTGTCCCCTGCTTGAGCACGAAACTTAAGATGTCGCTCGGCAAAGATTCTTGGAGTTCCGACGACTTGAACCCCGTCGACTCGTAAAGTGGGTTCGGGATTGCCTTTTCCAAATGGAGCCAGCTCAGCTAAAGACCGCGCCATCTCAGGCGTTAAATGAGAAGGACACAATTGAATATCAATCGGAAGGGTTTTCTCAAAGATTTCGGGGGCTACGTGAGTCTCAAGCCATGCCTGAAGCAGTTTTCTAAACTCAGCAACTTGTCCTGCTTCAATCACAATTCCCGCCGCTGCATCATGCCCCCCGAAACCCTTGAGACACGACGAGCAGGCACGCAACGCATCCATTAAGGACAAACCAGGCAAGCCCCGACCACTCCCCCTCCCCTCCCCCTCTGAATTAAGTGCAATCGTAAAGCTGGGTCGATGAAACTTGCGGACAAGACGAGCCGCAACAATTCCGACAACTCCAGGATGCCATCGATCACTCGCCACCACATTCGCTAAGCCTTTAGGGAGAGATTCCACCTGCTCCTCTGCTTCCCCTAAGGCAACCGCCTCCAGCTCCTGTCTTCGACGATTCTGCAGATCCAACTCACGCGCTAAACGCGCTGTTTCCGTGGGATCATGACTAAGCAGGAGCTCTAATCCAGAACTTGCGTCTCCCACCCGACCCCCCGCATTGATTCTCGGGCCCAGCTGAAATCCAAGCGTAAAAGAGGTGGGAACCCTCTGTCCCACTCCACTTACCTCCATCAATCTCTTTAATCCCGGATGAACAGTTTTCGCCAACCGCCTCAACCCTTCCTGAACAAAGATTCGATTGTCATTCAGAAGTGGCACGAGGTCAGCCACCGTAGCCAATGCCACCAGATCCATAACATCCCGTAAATCAAACTTCTCCCGACCACCTTTTGCCCTTTGGTAGGCATGACAAAGTTTAAAAACTAATCCTGCCGTACAAAAGTGATGCCCCACCGGCCCACGCTGCGGATTCACCATCACATCTGCTTTCGGCTGAGGGTCGCTGAGTTGATGATGGTCGACGATTAAAACGCGTACTCCGGCCTGCTTGAGTTTCTCAACTTCATGAAAACTGTTTGTGCCGCAATCCAGGGCAAGGAACACCTCTGGGATAAAGCCTTGATCCAAGGCACGATCCAAAGCTCCCATCGTTAATCCATAGCCCTCTTTTTGACGATCGGGCATAAAGGTCTGAATCTCCCCTGCCCCTTGAGACCGCAAGAATAGTTTCATCAGTGTAGCGCTCACAATTCCGTCCACATCGTAGTCGGAAAAAATAAGAATCCTCTTTTTCGCCTGAATCGCTTCCGACAAAAACTCCACCCCGTCCGAAATCCCGGGCAACTCCTCAGGAGCCCCCAAACTCGCAAGGCGTGGACGCAAAAAGTTTTCCTGATCCAAACCGACTGAGAAACCTCGGAAGGAAAGAAAGCGGGAGATCAGCTCCTCCCCACCACATTCCGATGGCAGGACTAAATGGGAATCAGACCAACGCATCCTATTCCAATACGGTCTCACAGACCGTTAGCAAGTCTGTCTAGCTGCGTTTTCGACCGAAAAGCAGAACGATCGGACTGGCGATGAAGATCGAGCTGTATGTTCCAACCACAATTCCGATCAGCAGGATCAGAGCAAAATCGTTGATCACCCTTCCGCCAAGAACAAACAGCACCAGGACCGCCAAAAAGGTCAGGCCGGAGGTAAGAAGTGTCCGGCTTAGGGTCTGATTGATGGCAAGATTCATCACTCCTGCCCGATCCGCACCGATCCCTCCACGGAAAAACTCGCGGATACGATCAAAGATAACGATCGTGTCGTTGATTGAGTATCCCGCAACCGCCAAAATTGCGCCCACCATCGGCAGGGAAAGCTCTCTGCCGAGTAAGGCAAAGATTCCCAAGCTAATCAGGACGTCGTGAAGGAGGGCCACGATGGCTCCGATCGCAAAGGAGGTCTCAAACCTCCAAGTGGTGTAAAAGAAGATCGCAATCATTCCTAGGATAAGAGCGATCAGAGCTTTCTGTTTTAACTCTTTTCCTACTACTCCAGCCACCTTATCTAATTGCAACTGCTGGAACTTAGCCTGAGGGAAGTCCTTCGCGAGGGTCTCACCCGCTTTCTCCCCCATACCGAACGCGGTCCGCAAGGAGAGCACTTCCTGACCACCCACAGGACTCCGCTGATACTGAACCACCTCAGCCATCGAACCTAAAGAAGAGCGAATTTTTCCATCATCTACTTTTTCCTGGAAACTAAATGTCACAAGATCACCGCCCGTAAAATCAACTCCCAACACTTTTTCACCCTTGATAGCAACCGTCACCAACCCCGCTCCAAGCAGAAGACCCGACAAAATAAAAGCCGGTCCGCGGAGGCCCAGAAAATTGATCTTACAGTTCTCGAAAAGGCGCATCATATGCATCGATCCTCTTCCCCCCTTTTCCGCTAACCACTCAGCCCCTGTGCGACTAATAATCAAAGCGGCAAACATGCTGGAGAAGATTCCTAGACAAAGGACTGTTGCGAACCCTTGAACAGGCCCCGACCCCTGCCAAAAGAGAATCGCTGCCGCAATGACTGTTGTAACATTCGCGTCTAAAATAGAGCTGAACGCACGCTGGAACCCAGATCCCACAGCCTCCAGCGCCGTGCGATGATGCACCAACTCCTCGCGAATTCGCTCAAAGACTAGAACGTTTGCGTCCACCCCAATGCCAATCGTCAAAATCAAACCAGCTAACCCAGGCAAGGTAAGGGTAAAACCAAATTGAGCCAACAGACCCAAGAGAATCAAAATGTTTAAGGCCAACCCAAATACAGAGACCAAACCCAGCCAACGATAATAAACCAGCGCGAATAACCCTACCGCCACAATGCTTACCCAGCCCGCAAGAAAGCCGCTCTGAACGGAACTCGCCCCCAGGCTTGGATCTACTCCGCGCTCATCAATGATCGACACAGGATTCTCAAGGGGATTCTTAAGAACGCTGGCCAGTTCTTCCGCCTCAACAGAGGACATATTGCCACCAGAGATCTCGCAACTCCCGTAAATCGCACTCCGAATCACAGGAGCGGAGTACACCTCACCGTCCAAAATCACCGCAAGACGCCGACCAATATTCTGCTCGGTCAGATTCCCGAACTTCTTCCGTCCCTCAGGATTGAATTCAATAATAACAACCGCGCGCCCCAACTGATCGACACTTCGAAATGCATTGGCAACGCTCTTGCCCGAAATTTCGGTCCGCCGCTTTACGACAATAGGAAACTCTTTGACGGTTCCATTGGGTTGGCGATCCCGAAGCATGAGAAGCTGACTATCAATTGGAATTTGCGGTTTGGTTTTTCCATCTCCAACAAGCTCATCGCTTCTTTCGTGAACCAAAGTGAATTCCAGCTTTGCGACTCGCTCCAGTTGTCGGCGATACGAAGCCTTATCCGCCTCACTCACGCCTGGAATCTGAACGATGATCCGATTCTGCCCCACAGGCTGAATGACGGGCTCTGCCACGCCGACCGAATCGACGCGCTTCCGGATTACTTCTACAGCCTGATCCAGTGTCCCCTGGCCTGTACTACCCGCCAGCTCCAAGAGGAACTGCGTTCCACCTCGGAGATCCAATCCGGGCTTAATCTTAACTTTCCACGCGCCTGTTTCATCCTTTGCAAAGAGGGAGGTCAAACACAACGCCGTAAGAGTGAGGGTCAGAAAAACGCTCAGCCGCATGCGTTTCCGAGTCTCCGTGGTCAGGAAGTACCCGATAAAGAGAACAAAGAAAACCAGACTTAAGCCAAACTGAATGCCAATCATAAACTAAAAGGCCTAACTGGCCGGCTTCTCCTCGGAGGCTTTTTCCACTGAGGTAATGCTCGAACGCAGGACTTCAAGCTTCACGTTGTCAGCCACTTTAAGAATCACGATGTTGTCCTTCAAGTTGGCCACCGTCCCATAGATTCCGCCTGCAGCCAGTACCCGATCTCCCGTCTTCACCGACTGAATGAGCTTTTCGGTCTCCTTCTGTCTCTTCATCTGGGGACGGAGCAAAACAAAGTACATCAAAACAAAAAGGATTCCCAAAGGCAGGATTTGCACCCAAGCAGGCGGGCCACTGCCATCCGCAGGAGGCGGCGCCATCATAAGGGGGATCTGCCCCACCCAATTCAAATCAAACATCATCGGTACTCTCCTCTTCCTTGGATGTGCTACCCCGCTGATACCGCTCCAAGAACTCGCGGGACCAGCTTTGCCAGCGACCCTCCAGGATCGCCCTCCGAGCTTGCCGGAGTGCCTCAAGATTGAAGAAGAGATTATGCAGGGAAATCAATCGTAATCCCAGCAGTTCTTCTGCCTTGATCAAATGTTGGATATAGGCACGACTGAAGCGCAGACAAGTATAACAGCCACAACCCTCCACAATCGGACCCTCATCGCGGGTCCATGTCGACTTCCTCACAGACACGGGCCCCGTCGTGGTACATGCCGTCCCATTGCGAGCCACCCGGGTGGGAAGAACACAATCAAACATATCCACCCCCTTACCGATCATTCGCACCATCTGGTCGGGGTGCCCCAGCCCCATGACATAACGGGGCCGATCCATTGGCAGATGCGGGGCACTTGAATCAATTGCAGCCATCATCTCCTTTTCGGGCTCTCCCACACTCACCCCGCCGATTGCATATCCATCAAATCCGATCTCCTGCAAAGCCAGACAACTTTTTTTCCTTAAATCCGCCTGATCCCCTCCTTGCACGATTCCGAACAGCAGGTTCTTTGTCTTCGTTGCCAACTGCTCTTCTCGACAAATCTTTGCCCACCGCAAAGTCCGCTCCAGGCTCTTTTCCAGAACATCCCGCGAACACGGCCAAGGCGGACACTCATCAAATGCCATCATGATGTCCGACCCCAGCGTCACCTGCGCACGAACCGCCTCCTTGGGCCCCAGAAACAACTTCTTTCCATCCACATGACTTGAAAACCAAACCCCTTCCTCACGCACCTCCCGAATCTTCGCTAAACTAAAAACCTGGAACCCACCGCTATCCGTCAAAATCGGCCCCTGCCATCGCATGAACTTATGAAGCCCCCCCATCTTCTCCATAACCTCCAAACCCGGCCGAACAACCAGATGGTAGGTATTTCCTAAAATGATTTGTGCCCGCATCTCCAGAAGTTCATCCGGACTCACCCCCTTCACGGATGCCTGAGTCCCCACAGGCATAAAAACAGGAGTTTGTACCTCTCCGTGCTCTGTAAAAACGACTCCCGCCCTCGCGTCCCCATCCGTTTTTTCTAGGCGAAATACCTCCCCCGCACTCTTCACGGAACAATTACCTCAAGACCCTTCGGAACAATCTGGAAGTCTACAGGAGTTTTTCCGCAATACTCGCCATCTACCTCCAAGGCTACCGACTTCTCCGCCTCGACTCGTAAGGCGGGAACCTGCCAGTAGGTCACCTCAGGCAAAGAGTTTGGCCCTCCCAATAAAACCGCCTGCAAATACCACAGAAGATCCAAGGGGCCGGATTTAGGGAAAACACAAACATCTAACTTCCCATCAGCCATTTCAGCCTTGGGAAAGAATTGAAACGGTCCGCCATAGTGCCTGCCATTTCCAATCAACACCATCGCCCCACGAATCTCCTTTTTTCCCGGTACTTTCACTCTTAAGACGGGTGCGGGCGCCACCATCAACTGCGCGGCCGTTAAAAGATAGCTCCATGGACCCCACGCTTTTTTCGCATTGGGATGAGTCCGCCGGACTGTCTCCGCATCCAACCCAACTCCAGCCAACTGAATAAAACGTCTTCGATTCGCCAACCCCATATCCAACCGCTTCCTTTTTCCCGCCCGAATCACCTCAAGCGCCTTCTCTAAGTTGGGCGGAATTCCGAGTTCGAGGGCCAAAACATTCATCGTTCCCACGGGCAAAACCCCTAACGTGCAGATTTTTGGATCAATCCCGTTCAAAACCTCATTCACCGTTCCGTCCCCTCCCGCAGCCACAATGGTTCGATATCCTTTTCCAACCACCTCCCGCGCCAGTTTTTCACCATGCCCAGGACCTTCGGTCAGATACACTTTGGCCTCAGGCACCAGTTTGACCATTTGGCTTAATGTTTTTCTCGCCTGATCCCCCTTGGCGGCAGGGTTCAAGATGATGCATAACTTAGGGTGTGAGCCGGAAGCCATCTTTAGGTGATAGGGAAGAAAGGGCGCCGTGTCATTCTCGCCGAGGGGGTGGTTTTCTCAGAATTACTGCGGGAATCCATAGAAGCCGCCGCCTTGCTGTTCCCCCCTTACCCGGTTTACGCCCTGCCCAAGACCGAGTTCGTGCCGCTGTTTTCTCCGCCTTAGGAGCCCTTGTGCCGGATGCCCGAGTCCTAGATCTCTTTGCGGGAACAGGTGCCTACGGAATCGAGGCTTTGAGTCGGGGCGCAAAATCAGCCCTCTTCATTGAGCAAAATTCCCGTACCGCAGAGGCCTTACAGCAAAATCTCACCTCCCTCGAATACTCCTTTCCCGTGCTCACCTCACCCGTTGAAAACTGGTTGCCCCAAGCCAAAGATCAGTACGACCTTATTTTTCTCGATCCACCCTACGACCAGACCGGAGCCGAGCTATCTCGCTGGAAGGTAATCCAGGGACTCGAACGCCTTCTCGCTCCCTCAGGCCGCATCATTTGGGAGCACCACACCTCCTCCGTTTGGTCCCCGCAAGAGCCTCTGCGCGAGGTCTGGCGCCGAACCTACGGTCGGAGCACGGTCTCATTCCTAGCTGCTTCAGACGCTCGTTGACGCTCCTCCCTCCCTTCGCTACTTTCGACGCCTCATGGCGAATAAAAAAATTGCAATCAATGGGTTCGGTCGGATCGGCCGCCTCGTTTTTAGGGCTCTCTGCCAACAAGGGCTTCTAGGAAAGAAATTTGATGTGGTGGCGATTAACGACCTGGTGCCTGCAGACAATCTGGCCTACCTCGTCAAATACGACTCCACCCAAGGACGCTTCCACCTCGATGTCTCCAGCGCGAAATCTTCCCCCTCCGTCGCCGAAGATGATCTTCTCATCGTGGATGGACACAAAATCAAATGTCTCGCAGTCAAAGAGGGTCCTACTGCACTTCCTTGGAAAGACCTCGGGATCGACTACGTAATTGAGTCTACAGGTCTCTTTACTGAGGCGGATAAAGCCAAGGGGCATATCACAGCGGGTTGCAAGAAAGTCATCATCTCCGCCCCCGCAAAAGGCGAGGATATCACCGTGGTCATGGGCGTGAACCACACCAAGTACGACAACGCGAAACACCACATTATTTCCAATGCCTCTTGCACCACCAACTGCCTAGCCCCACTCGTACATGTTCTCCTGAAAGAAGGTTTTGGGGTTGAGGAAGGCCTGATGACCACGGTGCACAGCTACACAGCCACACAAAAAACCGTCGATGGCCCTTCGCGGAAAGATTGGAAAGGTGGCCGCTCAGCCGCCATTAACATCATCCCCTCTACCACCGGTGCCGCCAAAGCGGTCGGTCTCGTCTGCCCGGAAGTTCAGGGGAAATTGACCGGCATGTCCTTCCGTGTCCCGACGCCGACGGTCAGTGTAGTGGATTTGACAGTTCGAACAACCAAAGACACCTCCTACGAGGAAATCTGCTTGGCAATGAAAAAAGCCTCGGAAACCTATCTAAAAGGAATTTTGGAGTACACCACGGATGAGGTGGTCTCCTCAGATTTCATTCATAGCCAATCTTCGAGTATTTTTGATGCCAGCTCCGGAATCGGCCTCAATAAAAGGTTTTTCAAGCTGGTCAGCTGGTACGACAACGAGTGGGGCTACAGCAATCGTTGCGTCGATCTCCTGCGACATATTGCGGGCTAATTTCCCGTGGCAAAACTAACGGTTCAAAATCTCTCCCCCAAAGGGGAACAGGTTTTCGTTCGGGTCGATTTCAACGTCCCTTTCGAACCCTCTCCTGAAGGACCCAAAGTCTCCGATGATACCCGGATTCAGGAAACTCTCCCGACTCTCAAACTTCTTCTCGAAAAGGGCGCCTCACTTGTTCTCTGCAGCCACCTTGGCCGGCCAAAGGGGCAACCCGTCGAAAAGTACTCCCTCCGTCCAGTAGCCGCACACCTCAGCAAACTTTTGCGTCGCCCCGTTCTTTTTGCCTCGGATTGCGTCGGTCCCATCGCCGATCAAGCCAGAGACAAACTCAAGGCTGGTGAAATTCTGCTTTTGGAAAATGTGCGCTTTCATGCCGAAGAAGAGAAAAACGATCCAGCTTTTGCAAAACAGCTTCTCGGCAAAGCTAAGTTTTATGTCAACGACGCCTTCGGCTCTGCCCACCGTGCTCACGCATCAACCGAAGGATGCGCCCGCCTCGCCACCCAAGCCGCGGCTGGCCTTCTGATGGAAAAAGAGCTTCGGTACTTAGGCACCGAACTTTCTAATCCGAAGCGCCCCTTCCTGGTTATTCTCGGTGGAGCCAAGGTGGGTGATAAGATCGGTGTTCTCCGCGCCCTTCTCCAGAAGGCCAACACCATTCTCATTGGTGGAGGTATGAGCTACACCTTTCGGCTCGCCCAAGGCCGCAAAATAGGAAAATCCCTCTGCGAACCCGACAAGGTCGAACTGGCCAAATCGATTCTGTCTGAGGCGGAGAAACGGGGCGTGAAACTCCTTCTCCCCGAGGACACTTTTATCGTGGAAAAGCTCGATTTC
>Ga0209598_10003036_pt1 | contig 12812 bp, 11 predicted proteins | sample M_140807_EF_Meta_FD_187317 | JGI IMG/M metagenome (GOLD analysis project Ga0209598, IMG submission 187317) | Freshwater microbial communities from Lake Montjoie, Canada to study carbon cycling - M_140807_EF_MetaG (SPAdes) (version 2) | ecosystem: Environmental > Aquatic > Freshwater > Lake... | reverse complement strand
CGCGGAGATATTCTCGTCGTTGCTGATGCCGGAGCGCTCCTCGGAGAAAGGTTGATAAAATCGGACGGCCAACGGAATTTTCTCGCGGGGCTCGAAAACGATTTCGGAAACCATCCAGCCCGCAATGCCCTGGAAACGACGATCGTCCGCGGCCCGGGCTGCGTTCTCGGCCGTAAAGTTCGCTTTCAGTGCCTTGCGGCCCGCCGTCACACGGTAGCCTGACGCACTTCGGGGGATCTCGGGATTCGGTTTTTTTAGGCCACCGCCGAACCCAAGGTCGTTGTCGAAAGATTCCTCGATGGGAAAACCAAAGCGGACCTTGACCCTTCTGTCCGTCTCGTTGCGCATGACATAGCGCACATCCACCTCGGCACCGTTTTCGTCGAAATCGACAGTGAGGTTTTCATCGAGGATCTGCACCGCCTTGAGTTGGCTCGGTTCGAAACCGTCCAGCGTCCCGGAGGACTCCACCCCGCCCCGAAAATATCCCCCGGCGTTGGCCCACAACAAACAAGGCAAGAACAAAGCGGCTAAGATCGGCAGCGTGCTTTTCACGTCTACCATCCTCGCCTCAGAGAGCCAGTTGCTTCAACCCCAGGCTGCGTAGATTTTAAATCTCGGCGCACCGTTCAGACGGAACCACGAGGATATCATGAGCCCTGCCAAATCAAGCGTCTCGGAAAATGGATCTGCTTGCTTGCTGGAAAAACTCGGGCAATAAAAAGTGATGGCCCCATGGACGGAAACCGCCATCGTATTTTGATCGCAAGCGCGATGTTGGCTAGTCTGGCCGCAACGCTCACCAGTTGCCGCAGCACACACGGCTGGACGGTGTTCCGTAAAGAGCCGCTCAACGAACCTTGTTTGCATGAGGTCTTCCTCGAAGCCCGCTCCATCATGGAGCAGCCCTACATTCCCGCCGGCGAAAATTCCGATGGGGTCTCCTTCGCCCTTCGCGACCAGATGATTCTCGTCGGCGACAAACGTTTCGCCGCGTCGCTCGCCAAGGAACCGCCCGACGTCGTCGCCGCGGTCGGCGACTTTGTCGATAAACCGTGGATGGGACGAAGGACCGAAGAACTTATCAAAAATGCAGGCCACTTTGATTTCCCGGCGAGCAGGGCCGCGGAGGCGGAAAAGCGGCGATCAGAAGCTGTCAAGCCCTAGAGGGTTGCCGCATTCTTCATATTCATGGGACGCACGTTGTCCTGCAGGCAAGAGCGATGCGGATCATCATCAGCCTCTGTTTGTTCGTGCTTCTCGCCGGTTGCAGCAAAAGCGCGGAGCAACGTTAGAATGTTTTGCACCAAGCGAGTCCGTGATCCCCATGGCAACGCCGAATCCAGCCCCCTTTCGCAAGGGGTTAGCGCAAGACGGCGAAGAAAGTGGCGTCCATCTCCGGCAAAGCGGGTTCGGATTGCAGGCGGATGCGCGTGCGACCGGTCGCGCCCTCCTTGGGCGTGACACGGAGCGAGCGGGCGCTCCCGCCTCCGGCAAGCTCCACCGACACGATATCGCTGTCGGCCTTGGCCCCAGTCAGGCTGAGGGAATCGCCGGGCTTGGTACGCAGGGTGATTTCTTTGGGCTGGCGCGGTTCCCCTTTCTCCCAGACCAGCATGCGGCGTCCTTCCACGACCAATCGTGGTTCGCCCTGCACAATGAGAGACAGATCGTGCGCGCGGCCGCCGGCCTCGTCCGTAACCACGCTGATGCGGTAACGTCGCGGGACCGAGCCGGATTTCGGCTTGTGCGAAACGGGTAACACGCCGCTCTCGCCCGGCCCGTAGAGGTCCTTCTGCGGTTTAACCACGGTGCAACCGCAGGAGCTTTTCACCCCGCGGATGCGGACCGGTTGATCCGAATCGTTGCGGAAACGGAACTCGGCATTCCTCGTCACCGGACTTCCCTGCGTTTCGATCGTGACCGTGGTGCTGTCCCACACCAGCCCCGCCCACGCCGACGAGGCGAGCGCGACAAACAGGAACATCCTCAGCAAAACCGCTCTCACGATCCGGTCTGCGCGAGCGGCTTACCCTGCCCGGTGATGTCCTCCGGCGCGAAAGCGTTCTGCAGATCGATGGTGCGCAGACCCGGTTCGTCGAAGTTCGCTTTCTTCAAGTCGATCATCTGGATTTCCAGGCCGTTGTAGGTGCGGACGTAGGTCTTGAGATTGGTGCGGTCATGGGCCACCACCCACTCGGTGGTGTCCGTGTCGACCAGCTTCGGTTGCCCGGTCGAAGAGAGGAATCCTTTGGTGTTCGCCGTCTGGTCGTCGGTGTCGGACTTGATCGCACCGTCAAAGATGTCGAACGTGTTGAGGATGTGGAACCCGAGATTGACCGTCTCCGCGGCCGTCTTTCCGGGCGTGGCCCAATGAGAGAAGAGCGCGGCGCGAATGAAGCGCGAGGGAGGCGTGAGATCGCCGGGCAATCCGACGAAGCCGCTGCCCTGGCCGAAATTGACCGAAGTGAAATCGCCGAATTTTTTCGACGGCACGTTGACCGGGGAAAGATCGAGGTAGTTGCTCACATTGATCTCCTGCCAGTCGTAGGGTGGCGAGTTGGTCAGCGTGCCGAGCGGTGCGTCGTGGATGTTCAGCTTGCCGCCGACGTATTCGGCGATGACGACTTTGCCGCTGGCATCGCCGATCCACCAGTGGACCGGCAGCACTTCCTTGAGCGGGACGAACTCCTGCTGCGCGACGTAGACTTCGTTTTTCAGCGCGGCGACAGCCTCGTCGACCGTGGCGCACATGCCGAGCAGGTATGAAGGCACCTCCCAACTGCCGAGCGACTTGTCGGCCGGCGCGGCGGCAGCATCCTGGTATTGCGCGAAGCCCGGCAAATAGAGCATGCCGACAGCCAAACCCTTTTCATTCTGCCCGTCGGCCACGATGTTCCGGGCAACGTCGACATTGAGACCAACCACACCGTGTTTGGTCGTCCACTTCAGACCCGCTTTGCCGCCGGGCGCGCTGCCTGTGTATTCGGTGCCGCGGGGGATAATCAGGGCCTGCGAATTGAACGGAAATCCGAACTCCATGGAGCGGAAATAAATTTGCGCGCCGTCTTCGGCCTTGATTTGGAACGCGGTGCAAGCGGAGGAACGGACGGGCCACGCCGCCACGGCGAGGGCGACCAAGAGGGGGAAAAACGACAATTTCATCGGCGTTTTTGTAGGCGCGGCGACACACCGTGCCAAGGGACAAAATCTCTCAGCGCCGCACCGCGAAAACGTGGGCCACGCGCACGGACGGCTCCAGCGCCACGTAGTTGCGCGCGCCATGCCACGTCCAACGCTCGCCGCTGAGCAGGTCCTCGACGGTGTAATCGGAGTCCCAACCCAAACCGTATTCCCACAGCGGCCACTCGACGGCGGAGGCTTGCGTGTTGTGCGGATCGAGATTGACCGCGACGAGCAGCACGTTGTCCCCCGATGCCTTGGCGTAAAAAAGGATGTGTTCGTTTTCCGCGGTGTGAAAACGAAGATTGGTCAGATGCTGCAGCGCGCGGTTATCCCGCCGGACTTTGTTCAGGCGCGCAATCAACGCCTTGATGTTTCCCGGGGCGTTCCAGTCACGCTGCTTGAACTGGTATTTCTCGCTGTCGAGATATTCCTCGCGACCGGGCAGCGCGGCGTTTTCGCACAACTCAAAGCCGCTGTAGATGCCGTAGAGCGGCGACAAGGTGGCCGCAAGCACCGCGCGAATCATGAAGGGTGAGCGACCCTCCTTTTGCAAAAAGAACGGCAAGATGTCCGGCGTGTTGGTGAAAAGGTTCGGCCGGAAATAATCCGCGGACTGTGGCGTGCTCAGTTCGGACAAATATTCGGTCAGCTCCTTCTTCGTATTGCGCCATGTGAAGTAGGTGTAGCTCTGGGAAAACCCGGCTTTGGCCAGCACGCGCATCATTTTCGGCTTGGTGAAGGCCTCGCTGAGAAAAACGAGATCGGGAAACTTGGCGCGCGTTTCGGCGATGAGCCACTCCCACAATGCCACCGGCTTCGTATGCGGATTGTCCACGCGGAAGGTGCGCACGCCGCGCTCCGCCCACCAGAGGATCACGTCGCGCAGTTCGTTCCACAGGTCTTGCCAGGAAGCATTGTGGTAATCGAGCGGGTAGACGTCCTCGTATTTCTTCGGCGGATTCTCCGCGTATTTGACCGTTCCGTCGGGCCGGTGAAAAAACCACCCAGGGTGATCGGCCACGTAAGGGTGGTCCGGCGAGCAGTTGAGCGCGAAATCGAGCGCGATCTCCAATCCGCGCTTTTTCGCTTCGCCGACAAGCCACTCGAAATCCTCCAGCGTGCCGAGCTCCGGCGCAACATCGCGATGCCCGCCGTCGTGCGGACAGCCCTGCTCCCGGTTGCCGATGGCATAGGGAACGCCCGGATCGCCCGGTTGGCACTCGAGCGCGTTGTTGCGTCCTTTGCGCTTGGTGGCGCCGATCGGATGGATGGGCGGAAAATAAACCACGTCAAAACCCATGGCTTTCGCGTCATCGAGGCGCGAGAGGCAACCGCGGAAGGTCGATCCGCGGTCGCCCCTCCCCTCGGCCGAGCGCGGAAAAAATTCATACCAAGCGGCAAAAAGTGCCGCCTTGCGCTCGACCATGATGCGGCCGCAAGGGCGGAACTCGGAGCCGATCGCGCGGTCGGGATATTTGGCCATGATGGCGGAAAGATCCGCGCGAACTGCAACGGCCGCCGCTTGCGCGCGGTCGGCTTTTCCAAGTTCCTCGGCGGCTTTGCGCAGGATGGCGCCGTCCTTTGCCCTGGCACGCGAGGCACCTTGAGCCAGAATTTGGGCACCTTCCTTGGCCTCGGACGAAAGGTCCTCTTGCCCGCCCTCGTGCTTGCGACGGAATTCGTCGCGCCAAGTCTCGTAGGCGTCGAGCCAAGCTTCGACCGTGTACTCGCAGTCGCCAATCTCCGGCACCACGAAAGATCCGGACCACTGGTCATTGCCTTCGTGCTGCAACACCGACTCCTGCCATTTTTTCGCGCCGGACACGCGCCACTTCAGCACTGCGGAAATGACATCGTGCCCGTCTTTGTAAACGTCCGCCGTCACCCGGACGGGATCACCCACGAGACGTTTGATGGCGTAACGCCCGCAATCGAGCAGCGGGCTCACGTTTTCGATGACCACGGCGGTTTTTTTCATTTTGCTTTTGCGGCGGCCGCGCGGACCGCGCTGGCCAAAGGTTGCCATGCCGGAGCGGTCTCGCAAAGAGCGGCCAAGCGCTCCGCGGCGACGGGGATATGGCCCAGGAAAGACGTTTTCCCCTTCACGCGGCCGAGAAATCCGTAGGCCCCGAGCGCCTGCATGAGCCTCTGGCGCGCGCAGGCACGCAATTCCTCTTCCCACGCGAACGCGTCGGCCAAACCCGCCGTTTGGAAATAAAAAGCGGAAAGCCCCGCGCGCTCGGCGTCGGACATCTCCACGTAGGGATCGTAGAGCAGCGAGGCCACATCGTATCCGGCCAGACCCGCGCGCATTCCCTGGAAATCGATGAAAGTCACTTTGCCGTAGCGCACGAGAATATTCTGCGACTGGAAATCGCGGTGAAGCAGCACGCGAGGATGGGTGGCAAGCGTGGCCGCTTGCTCGGCGAACGGCGCGAGCTCAGGACGTCTGCCGCCAAGAAAGTGCTCGAAGAAATAATCCTGCTCCCAAGCATAGAGGGCGGCGTCGAAAGGGGCTTGCAAGACGTCGGCGCGTTCCGCCGCGGCAAGATCGGCGCGGTGGAACAAAGCGGCCTGACCGAGCGCTTCGCGATAAAGCACCGTTCGTTTTTCCTGGTCAGCCCCGCGGTGCGCCCAAAGGTCTTCCGATCCGGCGTCCTCCAGGAGCAAAAAACGCTGCGCGCCATCGTGGGCGATGACCCGCGGCACGCTGACGCCCTGTGCCTGCAAAAATTTCGCACAATCGGCGTAGCGGGCGTTCTCCGCTTTCTCCAACCCGTAAGCCACCGCAACGAGTCCGGCGGCCGCGCCGCTGCCGCGCCAGAATTTCCGGTCGGACCCGCCGCGCTCCACGGCCGACCACTCGCCTTCGCGCGCCGCGGGATGCGCCGACCCGACCCACTCGAAAATCGCGCTCATACCACGGTGTTCTGCACTTCGCCAGCGGCCAGCATGCCCTCCCGCACTACGCTGGCGACAACGCGCGCACCGGGTTCGACTTTGCTCCCCGCCCAAAGAATAGAATTTTCCACCGTCGCCCCCGCCCGCACTTCGCAATCGGGCCCGAGCCAGTTCCATCCTTTCAGCACCGCGTTGCCATCGACGCGCGCGCCGGGCATGCGCCATTGCGGCCATGCGCCGTCCGCCAGCGGCGAGGAGATGGCGACCGCCCCGGCGGCAAGGTCGGCGTGAATGCGCAGATATTCCTCGATGTTGCCGATGTCGCGCCAGATTCCTTGATCGAGGACCACGCCGGCGATCTTCTCCCCAGAGCGCAGCGCGTCAATCCAGACAGGAACGAATGACAACGGTTGGCCGGAGGGAATGCGCGCGAGGAGCGCGGGATCGACCACGCAGGTACCCGTGTAAAGGAAGCGCGGGGCGAACGAGCCGAGTTCCCCGCGGATATCGGTGATCAGTCCGGTCGCCTCATCGAAGCCGACTTGGAGCGGTCCGCCCGACGAACGCAGCGCGAGCGTGCAAAGCGCGCCGCTTTTCGCGTGCGCGGCGAACAATGCGGCGAGATCAAGCTCGGCCAGGATGTCGCCGTTGTGCACCAGCACCGGACCCGGCAGCAGCAGGTCCTCGATGTTTTTCAGTCCGCCCGCCGTTTCGAGCAACACGGACTCGTGCCGGAAAAGCACGGGGACACCGTTGAAACGGGAAGGTTTCGGGTATTCGGGAAAAAGGCGGATGAATTCGCCGGCCAGGCGATGCGTGTTGATCACGATGCGTTCCACGCCGGCTGCGGCGATGCGGGCCAGGGCGAATTGGCAGAGGGGCAGGCCGCAGACCGGAACGAGCGGCTTCGGGAGCTGGTTGGTCAGCGGCTGCAACCGCTTGCCCCAGCCGGCACAGAGGACAAACGCCGTGCGAACCAGCGTGCTCACGCCGCTCCGCCCGCCGCGAGCACCCGGCGCATGATCATCATCTCGGACGCGACGAAACCGTGGCGTCGGTAGAACTCGACCACGCGCTCGTCGTTGCGGTGCGTGAGGAGCGTGATGCGCAGGAAGGCTTTCTCCTGCGCGAAATCGATGGCGTGCTGCAGCAGGCGCCCCCCATGCCCCTGCCCGCGATGGTCGGCGTGCACCACGAGATCTTCGAGCAGGAGAACGAATCCGCCTTCCGCCGTGCTGATCGTGATGAGCAGGTTGATCATGCCGATGATGCGCGTGTTGTTGCGCAACACGAAAATGCGGCCGCGGTTGGGTTGCTCGAGAATGAGCCGCAGCCCGCGCATCTGTTTGGCCTGGTCCGCGGTGAACTCCGGCTCGGCCGCGAAGAGGTCGGCCAGCAACTCGGACATGAGGGGCAGGTCCTCCAGCGTGGCGGGTTCGATGCGCAGATCGGGCATGGGTTTCATTTGTAGCGCGCGGGCAGTCCCCGCGGCAAGACGTCGCGACCTCAGGAGCGCCCGAATTTCCGGTCCAACTCCCGCCAAGAAAACTGCAGCATGACCGGCTTGCCGTCCGGATCGCAGTAGGGCAACTCGCAGGAAAGCAACTGGGTGACGAGCGCAAGCTGCGCCCGCTCGTCGGCCGGTTCGGGCGCGTCGCGCGCCAGGCGCGCCACGGCACGGCGCACGCTGTCATCCAGGGCCGCGCGATTTCGGGAAGAACTCTCGGACAGAAAATCCTGCGCAAAATCCTCGACGACGCGAAGCGGATCCCGTCCGGCCAGAAAGTCGGGCATCGCCTCGACCTTGACCGAGTGGCCTCCGAACAACTCGATGGCGAAACCGGACGATACGAGCGCCGCAAGATTCCCGGCCACCGCTTCGTGCAGGCGCGGCGGAAGCTCGAAAACGGCAGGCATGAGCAAGCGCTGCGCGGCAACCGCGCCGCCGTCGACACCGCGCTGCAGACGTTCGAAAAGTATGCGCTGCCGTGCCGCGGCCCGGTCGAGCATGACGAGACCCTCGCCCCCCTCGAGGAGGAGGTAACGCGGACCGAGCGGACCGATGAGGCGGAATTCTTCAGCCGGTGGACGCGATGGGGCCGAACCCGCAGAAGCAGGAACCGGTGTGGCCGCGGGCGTCACAATTCGGGCCGCACGAACCTCGGGCGGCGGAGCCGGAACGCGCGGGAATTCGGGCTGATGTTGGCCGGCGAGCGGACCGGTCTGCGGCACATGGGCCACCCGGGCCGCGATATGCGCCTGCACCGGACGCAACCACTCGCTGCGCGCTTCTCGCAAGGCGGAGGCAATCGCTTCGTGCACGGCATCGCGCACCGACGACCCGCGACGGAAGCGCACCTCGCGCTTGGCCGGATGAACATTGCAGTCCACTTCGCGCGGATCGATGGCGATGTGCAGGACAGCGGTGGAATGACGTCCCGGTTCGAGCATCTGGCGGTAGGCCTCGCGCAGACCGGCGGCGAGAAACGGGCTGTCCACCGCGCGCCCGTTGACGAAGAAAAACTGCCGGCCGCGGTCGGCACGCGTCACGCCTGGACGAGAGACAAGACCGTTCACGCGGATACCGTCCCTTTCGAACGGGGCGATCTCGAGCAGTTGCGCGCGGTCCTCCGCCCCGAAAAGGTCGCCGACGCGCGCAGCCAGCGGCGCGGAGGGCAGCCGGTGGATCTCGCGGCCGTCGCGCAGATAGGTCAGCGCCACCGAGGGAAAGGCCAGTGCGACATTCTCGATCGCACGGTCGAGATGGGCGGATTCGGTCGCCGCGCTGCGCAGGAATTTCCGGCGCGCAGGCACGTTGTAAAAGAGCGATTTGACCTCGATCGTCGTGCCGCGCGGACAGCCCGCATCGCGCACCGCGATCAGTTTGCCGCCGCGCACCGCGGCCTCGGTGCCGATCTCGGATTTCGCGGTCCGCGTGCGCAGGGTGAACTCGGAAACGCTGGCGATACTGGGCAGCGCTTCTCCGCGAAAACCCATGGTCTGCACCGAGACAAGATCGGCGGCCGTCGCGATCTTGCTGGTGGCATGGCGCTCGAGGGCCATCAGCGCGTCCTCGCGATCCATGCCGGAGCCGTCATCCGTCACGCGCAAGAGCGCCGTCCCCGCCCCCCTCACCTCGACCTCGATGCCCGATGCGCCGGCATCGAGGCTGTTTTCGAGCAATTCCTTGATGACCGAAGCAGGACGCTCGACCACCTCGCCCGCCGCGACCTGGCTGGCCACCACCTCGGAAAGCACACGTATCTTACCCACGGAACTTCTCCCTCGTTTGACTTTGCGGCGCCAGGTGGTTTAGAGACACGCAGACGTTTTACATGCGCCGACTCGACGACTCAATTCTACCGGAGCCTCCGCGTGTTTAAAGGACTCCAGGCCAAAAGGCGGCACTCCGAGTCCGACAGCCTGTTTGCATGGACGATTTTCATCGTCCTGCTCGCCCTTTTCGCGGTCTTCTGCTGGGTCGGCAGCTTCTATATCTTCGGTCATCCGGAAAGAGGCCTCAGCTACTCGCTGCTGAAAAAATTCGACAAGATCGACGCGCCCAAACGCTTCAAATTGACCGAGGCACCGCGTGGAAAATTCCTCACCCCGAACGATCTCTACACGCGCTTCAATCCGATGGCCAAAGGCGCGCTGCAGGCCGAGAGCGACCGGTTGCTGCGCAATTACATCCTCAACTACCAGCAGACCAAAGACCAGGTGCCCTACGTCATTGGCGCATACAAAGTGATGGGGGTCTTCCGGCTCGACGCGGACAATTTTTTCCAGACCGGCGTCGTCGCCCTGGCCGAATCGGTCGAAAACCCGGCGGTCCTGCTCGAACTGGTCTTTCCCTCCGAGTCGAAGAACACGCAGGACCTCGAGCGCATGTTGCAGACGGGGCTCGACCTCAAACTGGTCAAAACTCTCGACCTCACCGCGGTGATCGGCGCGCGCAAATTGCCCGACGGGCGACTCAGCCTCACTGCTGTGCCGCTTCTCTATGGCAGCTACACATCGAGTGATGCCAGCGGCACGTTCAGCCTCGAGCCGCCGAACAACCTCAACGCCGGTGCCGGACTGCCGGTCCTCAATCAGGCCGCGGTCGATGCCGCCGACAAAAATTTTCGAAACTACGCGCAGCGTGCGGGGCTGGTGCGGAAAGAGGTGCCGGCCGTGCTCCTGAGGATACAGCAAACCGAAGCGGCCGAGGCGAGTGTGGCGGCGGTGTCGACCGAAGACGTGCCCGCGCCCCGTGCCGTGCCGGTAAACGAAGCGGCTGTGCCCGTGGCCAAAGCCATACCGGTCAAACCCGAAGATCGCGCCGCGGCCGCACCTGCCGGCACGCCGTCGGCCGAATTGCAGACAACCGCGGCCGACGCCACAGCAACCACCGAAGCCACCGCCACCACACCCGCCAAACAATGGACAGTCCACCAGCCCGGACAAATACCGCGCGGGCGCTTGGTCGATTTGAAAGCGGCCCGCGGGATGCCGGGCGGCAACACCGAGGAAAAAACCTATCTGCGCGGTGAATTCAAGGTGACCGCGGCGGGTGCGGGCCGCGCGGTGCTGCGCGGCACTTCGGGCGGGCGCGACGCACGCGTCATCGTAGATTTCCCCGACGGCGCCGCCGTGCCTGCCGAGGGCGAATCATTCAGCCGCGACGACAAGAGGCCGTTCGAAATCACCAGCATCGAGGAAGGAAACGATGGTCTGGTGAACATTTATGTCCGCGAAGTCACCCGGCCTTGAGGCCGAGTTGCGCGCGCGCATCGCGGAACACGGCCCGATCGGTTTCGACCGATTCATGGCCGCGGCGCTCTACGATCCGCGGCACGGCTACTACGCCTCGGGAACATCGCGCACCGGACGGCACGGCGATTATTTCACCAGCGTGAGCGTCGGTCCGGTTTTCGGAAAACTGCTCGCCGCGCAATTCGTGCAAATGCGGCGGGATCTCGGCGAACCGGAGGACTTCACGCTGGTGGAGCAGGGCGCCAACGACGGACAACTCATGGCCGACATCCTCGGTGCGTGGAACGGACCGTTGCCGCGCGTTGTCATCATCGAGCCGCTGGCCAACCTGCGCGCTCTGCAGCAAAAAACCCTCGCTGCTTGGTCCGGGCAAATCGCGCACGTGACGAACGAATCCGAAATTCCAGAATTCACCGGAGTCTTCTTCGCCAACGAACTCCTCGATGCTTTTCCGGTCAAACTTCTCACGCGCCGGCAAGGCGCATGGTATGAGCGGCGGGTCGGACACGATGGAGAAAAGTTCTTCCTCGCGGAAACCGCGTTTTCCGGCACGGCCCCCGCCGTCGCGACCGGGATCGAAGAGTTCAACACCGAGGTCTGCCCTTCGCTCGCTCCTTGGATGGAATCCGTCGCGGCGAAGCTGCAACGCGGTTGGATTTTTCTCATCGATTACGGGTATCCGCGGGCGGCCCGGTTTCATCCCGCGCGCGCTGCGGGCTCCCTCGCCGCTTATCGCAACCATCAGCGCGTCGAAAATCCTCTCGCCGATCCCGGACAACAGGACCTGACCACGCACGTCGACTTCACCGCCGTGGCCCGCGCCGCGCAGGAGGCAGGACTCTCCTTGGCCGGTTTCACCGACCAGCACCACGCGCTCACCTCCCTCGCCGTGCGCGCCTTTCCCGCCATGCCCGAGGAAGAACTCTCCACCAGCGCCGCCCGCGAAATGCGCGCTCTGCGCCAGCTCCTCCACCCCGAGAGCATGGGAACGTCTTTCAAATTTCTCGCGCTGGCCAAAAACACATCCGCCCCCCTCGCAGCCTTCCAGTTCGCCCGCGACCCGCAGGTCGAACTTTTCGCATGAACCTCCCCACCTCCGAACAACGCGAAAGCGTGCGCCATCCACCATCCGGATGCCGTCCCGTCATGCATCAACGGTGGGAGCAATTGCTCTTCCTCCATTGGGCCGTGGACCGCGACATCATCCAGAGCACCTTGCCGTCAGGACTGCACGCCGACACCTTCGATGGCGCCGGTTGGCTCGGCATTGTGCCATTCGCCATGCGTGGCGTCCGGCCGGCGGGGTTGCCCGCCATCGGCCCGGTTTCCAATTTTCTCGAACTCAACGTCCGCACCTACGTCCACGACGAAAGCGGTGTTCCCGGCGTCTGGTTCTACTCCCTCGATTGCAGCCAGCCCCTCGCCGTTCTCATCGCGCAAACAATCTTCCGCCTGCCTTACCGACACGCCGCCATGCGCGCCGAATTTGCGGAAACCATCACGTACGAATCCACCCGGCGCGGAACCGACGCCACCGCGCGCTACGTCTGGCAGCCATCCGGCGAGGCCCGCACAGCGACAGCCGGCAGTCTCGAATTTTTTCTCCTCGAGCGCTATCACCTCTACGCGGCGCGCGGCAACAATCTCTTCCGCGGCACCGTGGCCCATACGCCTTACGAGTTCCGCGAGGCCGGATTACGTGAACTCTCCACCGTTCCGGCGACCCTCGACGGTTTTCCCGATTTGGACCCGCAACCCAGGCATGTCTGCCACGCCGATGGTGTCGACGTGCGCATCCTCGCTTTGGAAAAAGTTTCATGAATTTGCACGGACTCCATCACGTCACCGCCATCACCGCTCGCGCGAGGGAAAACCACGACTTCTATACGCGGGTGCTCGGCATGCGCTTGGTCAAAAAGACGGTCAATCAGGACGATGTGTCGGCCTACCATTTGTTCTATGCGGAC
>Ga0209598_10003035_pt1 | contig 12815 bp, 14 predicted proteins | sample M_140807_EF_Meta_FD_187317 | JGI IMG/M metagenome (GOLD analysis project Ga0209598, IMG submission 187317) | Freshwater microbial communities from Lake Montjoie, Canada to study carbon cycling - M_140807_EF_MetaG (SPAdes) (version 2) | ecosystem: Environmental > Aquatic > Freshwater > Lake... | reverse complement strand
CACGATGAAGCTGACCGAAGAGACCGACGCAATCCGCACGCTGGGTCTGTCCGCCGAACAGGTGCTGGTGGTCCCGCGCGTGCTGGCCCTGATGCTCACTTTGCCGCTGCTGGTCTTCATTGGCGATCTGGCCGGCCTGGCAGGCGCCATGGCCATTTCCCAGACGATGCTCGACATCACGCCACACGGATTCATAGAACGATTGCATGCCGCGCTCTCAGAGCGCCACTATCTGATCGGTCTGGGCAAGGCACCGTTTTTTGCACTGGTCATCGCGGTGATCGGATGCCGCATGGGCATGGATGTCGAGCGAGACACCCGCTCGATTGGATTCAACACCACCTCGACCGTGGTGCAGGGCATTGTTGCCGTGATCGTGCTCGATGCGATCTTTGCCATCGTCTGTCAGCAACTGGGATGGTGAACGACATGAAGACAGACGAGCGCGAGGTCGTGATCGATCTGCGCGGTATCGTGACCCGCTTCGGTTCGCAGACCATCCACAAGGGCCTTGATCTGCAGGTGCGCCGCGGCGACCTCATGGCTCTGATCGGCGGCAGCGGTACAGGAAAGTCCGTGCTGCTGCGCGAGATCGTCGGCCTGCAGCGGCCTACCGAAGGCAGTGTGAACCTGCTGGGAACTGACGTCTGGCGAGCCTCGGACGAAGCACTTGCCGCCACCCGAAAGCGCTTCGGGATGATGTTTCAGGAAGGCGCGCTGTTTTCTTCACTGAGTGTGGCCGACAACGTCGCCACGCCGATTCGTGAACACCTGGATCTGCCCGAGCCGCTGATCGAAGAACTGGTCCGACTCAGATTGTCGCTGGCCGGGCTGCCGCCCGATGCCGCGTCGAAGATGCCCAGCCAGCTCTCGGGCGGGATGCGCAAGCGCGCAGCGATCGCACGCGCCATCGCACTTGAGCCGGAGGTGCTCTTTCTGGACGAACCCACCTCGGGCCTGGACCCGATCACGGCTCGGGCCTTCGATGCACTGCTCGAATTTCTGAATCGTGATCTGGGCATCACTGTTCTGGTGGTGACCCATGACCTGGACACCTTGCTCGGGATTGCGCGCCGAATCGTCGTGCTGGGCCGTGGCCAGGTGATTGCAGACGGCAGCGTGCAGGAGATCACGGCGGTCGATGACCCATGGATACAATCCTACTTCTCATCGCGTGCGGAGTTGCCCTCGAATGGAACCTGAAGCCCGGTACACCCTGATCGGCTCGGTGCTTCTGGCACTGCTGGTCGGCGCCATCGCGGCCTTCGTGTGGCTCAGCAGCAGCGGGAGCAAGAGTGACTTCCAGTTCTATACCGTCTATTTCGAGCGGCAATCGCTGGAAGGACTTCAGATCGGCGCCGACGTGAACATGCGGGGCGTGAAGGTCGGGAGGGTCGAGGACTACACGATCGAGCGCGAGAACATCAACCGGGTCGCCATGACACTGCGCGTGACGCGCACCATGCCGGTCAGCGAAAACACCAGCGCAGTGGTGGCCCGCAATCTGGTGACCGGGATCGCTCGGATCAATCTGGAAACCCCCGGCAAACCGGGGCCGCAGCTGGTCGCGATTCCACCCGGCGAACGCTACCCCGTCATTGCGGAAGGCACCTCCAACCTCGACCAGATCGCCGACTCGGTCGGTCGCCTGGCAGTCCAGACCGACCAGGCCTTGCATGGCATTAATCAGGCCTTGGGATCGGTCAATCAGGACAACCTCGCGCAGACCCTTGCAGCGATGAGCGAGTTGACCAAAGGCCTGAACAAGCGCCTGGTTGAAATCGATGCCGCCTCGGGCAGCATCAAGACCACTTCAGCCGAGTTTCAGAAGGCCAGCCGCGCCTTCACCACTGCCATGCAATCCCTCTCGAGCACGCTGCCCACCTTGAGCGACGAAGCCGGCAATACCCTGCGTGAGGCACGCCAATCGATGTCGACCGTCTCCGAGTCCGGGCGAAATCTGGAAAAAAGCATGGCAGGTACGTTGCAGACCATCGACCGGGAATTGGTCACGGTGGTTCGAAAGACCGAGGATGCGGTCGATGTGAGCGTCCACGAACTGCGCAGCACTGCACAGGATTTGCGCTCCAGCATCGAACTCGTCAGCCGGGCATTGGACCGGTTGCAAGATCCCAAGGCCGCACTGCTGGGCCCCAGCGCGCAGCAATACGGCCCGGGCGAGGCGCCAACACGATGAATTTCACCCAATTTCGGATAGCCGCCCTGTTGATGACGGCCGTGCTGGTCGGATGCGCCAACCCGCTGCAAAACACCTCGCCTCGGCAGTCTTACTACGTCATCGAAGACCTGCGCCGTGAACAGACGGCGCCATCCGCGGCGGTCAGTCGGATCGACGCGGTGCTGATGGTGTCGACGGGCACCGCGCCTGCACTGTTTGACAGTGAGCGCATGGTGTTTACCCGCGACGGCTCCGGGCGCAGCTATTACAACCACGCCAGTTGGAGCGGCCGACCGTCCAGGCGGATCACCGAGTTGGCCGAAGCACGGTTAAGTGCAGCCGGCGACTACAAGGCCGTGGTTCAGTCAATCGCCGGCGTGCGGGGCGATCTGCTGCTGACCCTGCGCATCGACGAACTGACCCATGACGATTCGGTGCAACCCGGGCAGATGCGGATTGCGGTTGTTGCTGAACTGGTTGACTGGCGCCATCGCCGCTTCATCCAACGCCGGCGCTTCGAACACTCGGCGCCGGTTGCAAGTGCCGATGCCCAAGGCGCATCTCAGGCTGCCAATGTTGCGATCACCTCACTATTGGATGCGCTGGTGGTCTGGACGCGCACGAGCGCCGAGGCGGTGTCCCTCAGTGCACTTCGCCCCTGAAGCAGCCGGCACTTGCAGACGCAGACCTCAGCGCACACCCGGGATGCGGATGCCGCGCCTCAGGTAAGTGGGAATATCGAGCGAAGGACTGGCCTGCGCATCTCGCCCTGACAGCACGGCAGACAACTGTGGCGAGCGCGAAGCGGGGTCGAAGCGCTCCAGCAGGGCATCAGCCAGGCGATCGATGAATGGGGCCTTGCGGGCCGAAACAGGGTGACGAGACATGATTGAGCCTTTCAGCAAGCGATCCTGAGAGCTTCTCAGGGCAGTCGCTCATACGATGAGCCACTGTGACGAGCGCTTGCATTGCTATCCTGAGCACTTTTCCACGAGAGGCACATCCAATGAAACGAATCCTGCTTTCCATCACCATTGCGGCCACATTGAGCGGCTGCAACACGGTTTCCGACTGGATGGGATCTACGCGGCCACCGGCCACCGTGGCCGATGGGGTGCTGGTCGGCCCGGGCGGCATGACGCTCTACACCTTCGACAAGGATGTGGTCGCAAGCGGCAAGAGCGCCTGCGGCGGTCCCTGCGCCACGAACTGGCCACCCTTGTTGGCCACTTCGGACGCGAAATCCAGCGGGGACTGGTCGGTGATCGCCCGCGATGGCGGCGCTCGGCAATGGGCCTACAAGGGTGCCCCGCTCTATTACTGGGCCAAGGACACCAAGCCGGGCGAGCGCACGGGTGATGGATTCAACGGCGTGTGGCGGGTCGCCAAACCCTGAACTGCACGCTGAACGCCGGCAGCTTGCTTACTGCCGGTTCAGGATCGTCAGCGTATGCTCGGCGATCATGCGTTCTTCGTCTGTCGGGATCCGCCAGGCCTCAACCCGGCTGCCTGGCAGGCTGAGACACGGCCCGCCAGATGCGTTGGCTGCGGCATCCAATTCAAGCCCCAGCCAGCGCAGCCGATTGCACAAAGCCGATCGAATCATCGTGCTGTTTTCGCCGATGCCCGCGGTGAACACAATCGCATCGAGTCCGCCCATGGCCGCAGCAAGCGAGGCGACCTCGCGGGCGAGTCGGTAGACGAAGTAATCGATGGCCAGCCGTGCCCCCGGCTCGGTGCTCGCTTCGAGTTCGCGCATGTCATTCGAGACGCCCGACAGCCCGAGCAGGCCGGACCGCTTGTAGAGCAGGTCCTCGATCGCCTCGAACGACATGCCTCGCTCACGAGCCAGGTAGAGCACCACGCCCGGATCAAGGTTGCCGGTGCGTGTGCCCATCGGGCAACCATCCAGCGCGGTAAAGCCCATCGTGGTCGCCACGCTGCGGCCCTGCTGCAGGGCGCACATCGAAACACCGCTGCCCAGATGGGCCACGACGGTTCGGCCATCGGCTGCTCGCGGTGCAAGCGCACTCAGTCGTCGTGCGATGAACTCATAGGACAGCCCATGAAACCCGTAGCGACGAACGCCTTCGTCGTAGAACGCGCGCGGCAGGGCAAAGAGTTCAGCCTCGATCGGCTGAGTGCGGTGAAAAGCCGTGTCGAAGCAGGCCACCTGCGGCAAGCCCGGATGGATGCGCATGAGGCTGCGGATCGGCGCCAGATTGTGCGGCTGATGCAGCGGCGCCAACGGGACCAATCCAGCCAGTGCTGCCAGAACCGCCTCATCAATCCTTACCGGCAAGCTGAATTCCGTCCCCCCATGCACCACCCGATGCCCAACCGCCACCAGGCGTCGAGAGGCCAGCGCCCTCTCTAGCCAGGTCCACAGAAAGCCGAGCGCGTCGCCGGCGTTGCGATAAGCATCGTCATCCAGATCAAGCGACTCGGTGGGTGAGCCATCGGCAAACTTCGCCTTGAATCGCACATCCGCACCGATCCCGTCGATCTGACCCCGCACGCAATCGGTCAGCGATCCCTGCGACAGATCAAAGAGCGAGAACTTCAGGCTCGATGAACCGGCATTCAGCACCAGCAGGCTGTCGGTCGCTGCACCGCCCGATGTCATGCCGACACCTTCGCAGGCTGTGCCTCACGGGCAGCCACCATCAGCACGGCGACTGCACACGATGCCAGGCGGGCCCGTACGGTGTCGGCCCGGCTGGTCAGGATGATCGGCACACGCGCCCCGAGCACCACACCGGCCGACTCGGCGTTCGACAGGAAAGTGAACTGCTTGGCCAGGATGTTGCCGGCCTCCAGGTCAGGCACCAGCAGGATGTCGGGGTCGCCGGCCACCTGCGAGCGAATCCCCTTGATGCGGGCCGCCTCTGCGCTGATGGCGTTGTCCATCGCCAGTGGACCGTCGAGCAGACCGCCCGTGATCTGGTCGCGATCGGCCATCTTGCACAGGGCCGCAGCCTCGGTGGTCGAGGGGATCTTTGCATTGATGCTTTCGACTGCCGACAGGATCGCCACCTTCGGCACGGCAACACCCAGCGCCTGCGCGAGGTCGATCGCGTTTTGGCAGATGTCCCGCTTGTCGTCGAGCGAGGGAAAGATGTTGATGGCCGCATCGGTGACCATCACCAGCTTGTGATAAGTCGGCACATCCATCAGAAAGGCATGAGACAGGCGACGCGCGGTGCGCAGGCCGGTGTCCTTCGCAACCACCGCGCCCAGCAACTCGTCTGTGTGCAGGCTGCCCTTCATCAACAAGCTGGCTTCACCACTGCGCACCAGCGCCACCGCCGCCTCCGCAGACGCGTGGCTGTGGGGCGCATCGACTCGCTTGAAAGCCGAAATATCGAGCCCCATTGCGCGGGCGAGTTCGTCGATGCGCTCGCGCGGGCCCACCAGAATCGGCACGATCAGATTGCGCTCGAAGGCCTCGACCGCCGACCTCAGCGCCGACTCGCTGCAAGGATGAGCAACGGCGGTGGGAATCGGCGGCAGCTTCACCGCCGCGTCCATCAGGGGTTTGAACCGGTCATATGTCTGGACCGACAGCACGCCCACATCCGGACGCGGCATCTCGATCGACACCTCAGGCGCGATCACCTCGGCCACACCCTCGGCGACGATCTCCTGCAGCTGATTCACGCACTGGCAGCCGAAGATCACCCGACGGTCTTCATCGCGCTTTTCACGCACGGTGACCGACGCGGTGATCGTGTCGTCGGCACTGACCGGCCGCAGAAATCGCAGTGTCTGGCCCAGATAGACCGTGCCAGGCCCGGGAAGCTCGTTGCCCAGGACACTCGAGATCAGCGCTCCCGCCCACATGTTGTGCGCAACCAGTCGGCCGTCGCCGTGGGTGAGCGCGTACTGATCATCGACATGCGTGGGGTTCAGGTCGCCCGAGATCAGCGCAAACGACTTGATGTCGGTGCGGCTGAGCCGCCGTGTCAGGCTGGCGCAGTCGCCGATTCGGATATCCGTAAAGGTTCGATTACGCAAGGTGGCGGTCGGGGTCGTCTGGCTTTCGGACGCACTCATGGCGGGCCTCCTTTATCTTCAGCTGAGCTGGGCATTGCCACCGCGGTGCTCGGTCGAATCGACCGATCCCGTCAGCGTGTCATGGTCCCGCGCCGGTGCCGGCGCATCCGGGTCGGGATACAGATTGATGGAGACATGCAGTGATGGCAGGGCATCATCCTCATCTTCCAGGATGGCCGCAGGCAGAGACAGGCGCGCAGTCTGGTAGGACACCCCCATCGACGTTTCGACCTGGGCCATCAACTCGGACCGCACATCGCCCTCGCCCCGTTCGCTCATCAGGATCTTGCCGATCAGGCCAGTCGCCAGATTGCGCAGAGCCGGGTCGGACAGCATGCCGGGCAGCGCCTCAAGCGCGCGTTCCGGATGCAGTGCGAGCACGCGGGCCTGCTCCTCCCGAATCCGTTTCCAATCAACCGGACCCTGCACACCAGGCACGCGCCCCTGTTCGATGAGGGCGTTGGCCAACTCTCCGGCCATCTGCGCAATACGGATCGAGCGTCGGGTCAGTACCCCGGTCTCGGCGACGGCTGCAAACAGTCCACGGACCAGCGCTTCCGGGAATCCGCCCGTGTGGATCAGGGCCTCGCTGTCAATGCGGGCCCGCTCCAGGAATTCAGCTGCACGCACGCGCGCCTTGGATTCCATCGACTCATCCGGCGGCAGCCAACGACCCAGCCCGGTCGGCCCGTACACCGTTTCGACCCACCCTGCGGTGGCCGCATCGCGTGCATCGCGAAAGCCGTCGAGCCAGTGAATGATCGATTGCGATGCCGATTGCTCAAGCTTCAGAAATGGGTTGTCGGCACTGACAGGCTTGCGATCAGCGCGTACCCGCTCTGCCAGCGCACCCAGCGGCTTGATCAGAGGATTGGCGTCCGAGATGAGCGAGCGCTCGAGTCGGCGCCGATTCATGGCCATCGTCAGCTCGCCGAAGCCCGGTGGCACCACCGCACGAACCAGAGGTCGCGCAAAGGTTTTGTAGGCCGTGGCCGACCATTCCGATGCCTTGGCAATCGTGCTGAACAGCGCCTCGTCATCGCGCGTGCCATCGGCTTCAAGCGCCAGCAGATCGCTGATCCGGCGGGTTTCAAAGCGTACCGTCCAGTTGCCATGCGCGAGCTCGTCGCGGACCTCGGCGTCGCTGTGCTCGTCGACCACCATCTCGTACAGGCCAGGCGGCAACACCTCGATCTGATCGAGTGTGTTGATGAGCTGATCATGTTCCTTGCGCGCGACCTGTGCCCCGACAAAGATGCCCAAGTGGCCGATATTCCGATGCAGCACATAGACGATCGTGCGACCGGCCGCCACGATGGCCTGCTCGTCACCCCAGACATCAGCCACCCAGCCAACCGCCTGCTGGGGTGGCGTGATGTTGTCGCCAAACGAGGCGAACACCACCACCGGTGAGCTGATATTGCGCAGATCGACCGCAACCGACTCTTTTGCAAAATGAATCGTCCCGCTGACCAAGCGATTACCCACGAACAGGTTCTCGACGATCGACTCGATCTCGTCGGTGGTCATGCGAAACAACCCGCCCCACCAGCGCTCGAAGTCGAGAAAGCGCCCGGCCTCGGAATCGACGTTGGAATACAGGTTGTAGTACTTGGTCCAGTAGGTATTTGCCGGGTTCAGGCTCTCGAAGTTCTGCACCAGATGCGCGCCATCGAACTGCCCGCCACCGAGATCACCGGTCAGTGATGCGATCCAGCTGCCTCCCATGAGTCCGCCCTGATAGCGCATCGGATTCTGTTCGAGCGAGCCGGCCCAGTAAGACATCGGTGCGCCATTGAGCAACAGGGGACCGACCAGATCCGGTCTCACCGCAGCCAGACCCGCGGTCGCCCAGCCGCCCTGACAATTGCCGATCACCGCAGGCTTCCTGGTGGCCTGGGGATGGCGAGCGAACACTGTTTCGAGGAACCTCGCCTCCGCCCAGGCGACATCGGCAATCGTCTGCGATGGCACGGGATCCGGCGAGAAGGCAACGAAATAGACAGGATGACCGGCACGCAGTGAAACACCCACCTGGGAATCAGGTTTGAAGCCGCCGATCCCCGGGCCATGCCCGGCTCTGGGGTCAACGATCACGATCGGGCGCGCGCTCGGCTCAGGTTGCGGATAGCCTGGCGGCGGCGGGATGTACAGCAGCGAGTAGTTGGTCGGACGCTCCATGGCCTTGCCGTCCATGACCACTTCAAAGTCGAATTTCAGCAGCGGCGGCTGCCCGTTGATCTCGTGATCCAGATAGACATTGCCGCGCTCGCGCAGGACGTCCCAGAACAGGATCTGGCGCTGCGCAGCATCCAGCGAGTATTCAAATGCCTGACGCGAGGCCTCAGTCCAGGCGTTCTGCCAGACAGCCCACGGCGCGAAGGCATCCATCATCAAGGTCTTGGTCGATATCGTTTCGGACGCGGACATGAGCTCGAACCCCTGTGGATGTTGCAATGCAAAACCCGCACCGTATCGATCCCGGGTGACACCGCATTGACTCAACGATGACGGTTCGCAGCGTTACACTTTCACCCATGAAAGCGGCGTACATCTCTCACCCGAGCTTCCTGCGCCATGACATGGGCGAAGGCCATCCGGAATGCCCGCAGCGGGTCAGCGTGATTGCCGACCGACTGCTGTCCAGAGGGCTGCTCGATGTGATGGATTCAATCGATGCCCCGGCCGCGACCCGCGAACAGATCACCCGGGCTCACGATGCGCTCTATGTCGCCGAGTTGATCGACAAGGCGCCGTCCACCGGCCATGTGCAGATCGACCCTGACACCTCGATGAACCCGCATACCCTGGAGGCCGCCTTCCATGCGGCTGGCGCCGCGGTTGCCGCAACCGATCTGGTCGTGCAAGGCGGCTATACCCGGGTGTTCTGCAATGTGCGCCCGCCTGGCCATCATGCGAAAAGACGCGAAGCAATGGGCTTTTGCTTCTTCGACAATGTGGCGATCGGCATTCGTCATGCACTCGACGTGCATGGCCTGCAGCGGGTTGCATTGATCGATTTCGATGTCCACCACGGCAACGGCAGCGAAGACATCCTCGCCAACGACGAGCGCGTGCTGATGGTCTCGACATTCCAGGCGCGCCTGTATCCGTACAGCGGCGAAGTGCCCCTGGGCGCGAACATGTGCAATGTGCCGCTTGCGCCCTACTCCGACGGAGCGGCAATGCGCGATGCGGTGAATCAGCACTGGCTGCCAGCACTGCGCGCATTCAAACCACAGTTGATTTTCATCTCGGCCGGGTTCGATGCCCACCGCGATGACGAGATGAGTCAACTGCTCTGGGCCGACTCGGATTACGCCTGGGTGACCCGGCAGATCGTCGAACTGGCTGATGAACTGTGCGCGGGCCGAATCGTGTCAATGCTTGAGGGCGGCTACAGTCTGCCGGCACTGGCGCGCAGCGTGGAGCTGCATGTGAGGGAACTGCTGGGTCTGAACTGATCTGGAGCGGGTGACGGGAATCGAACCCGTGTCTGAGGCTTGGGAAGCCGCCGTTCTACCATTGAACTACACCCGCGCGGGCATGAATGCTCACACACCCCGGATTCTATCGCGCCAGAGCAAAGCTGATGGGCCTGTGATCAGGAAATACCAGCCACTCATTGCGCAGGGCGCAGCTTGATCCCTTCGATATTGGCCACCGTGTCGCGTCCGCTGCATTTCACCGTGACCAACTTGCCGCCGACCTCGACGGACACACCGGACTCCTTGCGCTGATCGATGCTGTCATAGGCATCGAACACGCTGTAGACCGTGCTGCCGTTGGGCACATTGACGCTGTAGTACTGATACCGGCCGATGCCCTGCCACTGCTGAGTGGTCACCGCATTGCGCGGCTGGGACACGACGATCTCGGGCTTGGCCTGCGGCCGGCCGAAGGAATACTCGATCGCGGTGCCCGAATCACAGACTTCGATGACCTTGCCCTGGGTGGTGGTGCAGCGAAAAACAGTTTTCTGGCTGGGCTGACAAGCGGCCATCGCACCTTGCGCCGCCACGACCAGCGCCATCGATAGCGCAATCCGGATCATCGCTAATCCCGCGTGTGTCAAAGCTTCAGCAGCTGCAAAAACTCACGGCGCAGGCCCTCGTTGTTCAGGAAGGCGCCCCGCATCACGCTGTTGATCATATGCGGTTCATCATCCTTGACGCCGCGCCACTGCATGCAGAAGTGATCCGCAGACAGGACAAGGGCCAGGCCCGCCGGATTCAGGCGCGACTCGAGCAGATCGGCAAGCTGCATCACCGCCTCTTCCTGAATCTGCGGACGACTCATCACCCACTCGGCAACCCGTGCGTACTTGGACAGCCCGATGAGCTTCGAGTTGGCACTGGGCATCACGCCGATCCACAGCCGACCCATGATCGGCACGAGATGATGCGAGCAGGCGCTGCGCACAGTGATCGGGCCGATGATCATCAGTTCGTTGATTTTCTCGGCGTTCGGAAACTCGGTGACCTTGGGCATCGGCCGATAGCGGCCTCTGAATACCTCTTCGATGTACATGCGCGCCACGCGCTCGGAGGTGTCATGGCTGTTGTGATCGCCATCGATGTCAATCACCAGACTGCGCAGCACTCCTTCGATGCGCTTCGACACCTCGGCCTCGAGCGCTTTGAGCTCGTCATCACCCTGGATGAAATCGGAGATGTTGTCATTGGCATGGAAGCGGCGTCCTGCGGCGAGGACGCGCTCGCGAATCACCGCTGACATCGGGCGACCGTGCTCTGGCTCGGTTGAGGCAATCGGGGTATCGGCCATCGGGTGCTCCGTCTCTTTTGATTTGTCGTCAGCCCCAGTCTATCTGTGGCCGAATTCCGTTTCCGCTAATCCTAGAACGCTGCAAGGTCATGGCGCCCAAACACGCGGGCAGGACGAGGCCTTTACAATAACGGCATGAACTTGATCATCAACGGGTCGGCCAGGGAGTTTGCCGAGCCGCTCACCATTGTGGATCTGCTCGAGCGTCTCGAGATGACCGGTAAACGGGTCGCGCTCGAGCGCAATGGGTCGATTGTGCCCCGTTCACTGCATGCGCAGACCCTGCTGGCAGACGGGGACACGCTGGAAATCGTGGTGGCCGTGGGTGGTGGCTGAGCCGACCATCCACCCTGTTTCGACGCGTCCTTGACCCCTTACTTCAAACACACCGAGTCCCCGATGAAAGCAATTGCCCGAATCCTGCTGCTGTCTGTCGCCCTGATCCTGAGCGCCTGTGCCGGCCTGGGCCCACGCACACCGGTCAATGTCAACGTGGTCGGTGTCGAGCCCACCCAGGGCGCAGGCATGGAAGGTCGATTCCTTGTGAAGTTGCGGGTGCAAAACCCCAACGAGCAGCCGATCGAATTCGACGGAGCCTATGTCGAGTTGTTCGTACGCGGCATCAGGACAGCCAGCGGCGTCAGCGATGAGCGCGGCGTGGTGCCCCGCTTCGGCGAATCGCTGGTGACCATCCCGGTCACCGTGCCGGTGTCGGCACTGGTGCGTCAGGCGATGAGCCTGGCTTCTGCGAGCACCCCGATTGCGGGGATCGATTACGAGGTCAAGGGCAAGCTCAGCGGCCCGCTGTTTGGCGGCGCCAACTTTCAGTCCAAGGGCGAAATCAGCTTGCCTGACCGTGCCTCTCCGGCAAAGCCATGAGGATCTGAAGGACCCGGCTGCCGGATAGAATGTCGTGATGAACGCACCTCAAGCCAGCATCAACGACACCCTCAAGATCGGCACTCGCAACTTCAGCTCGCGGCTGCTGATCGGGACCGGCAAGTACCGGGATTTCGAGCAGACCCGTGAAGCGGTCGAGGCAAGCGGCGCCCAGATCGTGACGGTTGCCATCCGGCGTACCAACATCGGCCAGACCGCGGGCGAACCGAGCCTGCTTGATGTGCTGCCGCCCTCGCGCTTCACGATGCTGCCCAATACCGCCGGCTGCTACACCGCTGATGACGCAGTGCGCACCTTGCGCCTGGCCCGCGAGCTGCTGGATGACCACACCCTGGTCAAACTGGAAGTGCTCGGCGACCCGCACACCCTCTATCCGAACATGCCAGAAACCCTCAAGGCGGCTGAAACCCTGGTGCGCGAGGGCTTCGAGGTCATGGTCTATTGCAGCGATGATCCAATCCAGGCGCGCATCCTGGAGTCGATCGGCTGCGTGGCGGTCATGCCGCTGGCCTCACTGATTGGCTCGGGCATGGGCATCCTGAATCCCTGGAACCTCAAGCTCATTCTCGAGCAGGCCACGGTGCCGGTGATCGTCGATGCCGGCGTGGGCACTGCATCCGATGCCGCCATCGCGATGGAGCTGGGCTGCGCGGGCGTGCTGATGAACACCGCAGTGGCTGCAGCCCGCGAGCCGGTCCTCATGGCCAGCGCCATGCGCAAGGCGGTTGAAGCAGGCCGCGAGGCGTTTCTGGCCGGGCGCATGCCCCGCAAGCTCTACAGCGCCACGCCCTCATCCCCAACGGGCGGGATGATCGGCACACCTGGCAGCGCCTGATTCAGCCGCGCGCGCTGCTCATGCAAGCCGTGCCACAAGAGGCCCCGGGCGGTGCCGAGC
>Ga0209598_10003033_pt1 | contig 12816 bp, 10 predicted proteins | sample M_140807_EF_Meta_FD_187317 | JGI IMG/M metagenome (GOLD analysis project Ga0209598, IMG submission 187317) | Freshwater microbial communities from Lake Montjoie, Canada to study carbon cycling - M_140807_EF_MetaG (SPAdes) (version 2) | ecosystem: Environmental > Aquatic > Freshwater > Lake... | reverse complement strand
GGAGATCAATCTATCGAGTCAGCACGAGCAAAAACCAAGAATCATCCATTTGCAGAAGTTTTTGTATTTAATATAGAGCATGAGAGTGATCGGTCAACTTACATCTCAAAAGCTGATTTAGTGATCTCATTATTACCACCAGCCTTGCACATAATTGCAGCTAAAGACTGTTTAAAATTTGGCAAGAATTTAATTACAGCGAGCTATATCTCAGCAGAATTAAAGGAAATGGATGCAGAAGTGCGATCTAAAAATTTGTTGTTTCTATGTGAATGTGGATTAGATCCAGGAATTGACCACATGAGCGCCATGGAAATAATCAACAACATTAAAGAAAAAGGCGGTGAATTAACCAGTTTTAAAAGTCATTGTGGCGGATTGGTGGCACCAGAAAGCGATGATAACCCATGGCATTATAAAATAAGTTGGAACCCCAGAAACGTTGTTTTAGCAGGAAAAGCCGGTGCTGTTTATTTAAATAATGGCGAAATCGTTGAAAAAAAATACGAAGCATTATTTAAAAATGAAGAAACGGTAAGCTTTTCTGATAAAAATAATGCTTACAAATTTGGCTATTATCCAAACCGAAATAGTTTGCCCTACATAGATTTATATCAACTAAATGGCATTCAAACATTTGTTAGAACTACATTAAGGCATCCTGATTTTATGGATGGATGGAATAATATTATTGAACTACAATTAACGGATGAATCACCCTCCTACCATTCGGACGAAAAAACACTGATGAACTTTTTTAAAGATCATTTTCAAAAACAAAATTTCAATGATTGGTTGGATAAAAAATTAAGCGTGCCATTTGCGGAGAGCGCTAAAATATTGGAGGAAATTGAACAAATGGATTCAATCCAATCTAAAATGGAAAAAACCGGCATACTTTCTGAAAAAATGGAAGTTGCTAACTTGATTTTAAAGCAATTGTATTTTTTGGGCATGGATGACAATAAAACATACATCAACAAAGGATTTTGTAGTCCTGCCGATGTATTGCAATTTGTGTTGGAAAAAAAACTAGTCCTACATAAGCATGATAAGGATATGATTGTTATGCTTCACGAAATTGAGTACAAACTCAACAACGAATTGCATAAAGTAACCAGCAGTTTAGTAGTAAAAGGCGAAGATGCTCTAAAAACCGCAATGGCTAAAACCGTAGGTTTACCGCTTGGTATAGCCGCAAAATTGATTTTAAATGGCGAAATAACATTAACAGGATTGCATATTCCCATTACGAAAGAGATTTATACACCTGTTTTAAACGAATTAAAAAAACAACACATTGAGTTTTACGATAAGTACGACGGGAATTAAATTAAAGTAAAAGGTAAAAACTTGATTTATTTTGACTTCTAAGTTGATATTCCAGTGAATGTTGATAGTTGTGTGAAAATGAATTGCCATTGCTCTAATACCCAGGAAACAGCATCAAAAAGTAAAAATTTCTTTGTTGTAAATTAATTATTCATTCCAATCAATTTCTGACTTCTTACATTCCTCGGTTTGATTTATTTTAATCCTAATGGAAAATAAGATGAATAATTTAGCATTGCGCTAAATAGTTATAATTTGAAAGGGGGCAAAATAAAAAAGAAGGAAATTTAGTTTCCTTCTTTTATTTAATTCAAGGTCGATATTGTATGCTCAATACTAACGATGTTTATATAAATAATTAATTTGATAATTTTAAATAATCTTCATCAGCAGTTTTATTTTTCTTCTCATATTCATCAATTTTCAACTGATTTTTTTTGATGTAATAAAGATCGCTTAAATTTCCAATAATCAATTTGTAATTTAATTTTTGAGCCTTTGATTTCGTTGGAATTGCATCAAAAAAAGTTTCCACTTTTAACGCATTAGAAATACACTCATCGGCAACTTTCATTGCAGCGGCCTTCATTGCAGCTTTTTTCTTTAGTTGGTCGGGATTAGGTCCTTTAATAGCGGAAGCATTGTTGTTAAGATCTGATGCCTGATAAAATAAATGAGTACACATTAACATCAAAGCTGTAACATCTTTTTTATCTTCAATAACTATGGCTTTATTTAATACATCTTTCAATTTAGCGCCAATTACTGAATCTCCTACATTTGTAGCATCTTTTCCATAAAGACAATTATATAATTCTACAGCATAATTATACGCATAAACAAAGTTGCTTGGGTTTTGTTTGGTAAGCTCATCGTACTTTTCAATTAGTGCTTTTTTACCACCTTTTTCTTCAACTGCTTTTAGTTCAATTTCAACCCAAATTTCATCACCTGGATATAGCTTTTTTGCTTTTGATAAAAGTTCATTAAATGATTTTTCATTTTTATTTTTATTATAATAATCGATTAAATACTGATACACTTCTTGAAATTCTTTTCCTGAAACATTTGCATCTGTAAGCTTTGTGTAATAAATGATAGCCTCTGGTTCATTTTTTGCAGACATAGCACAAATTGCAATATTCATTATTAAACTTGTATCAAAAGCTACAAGTTGCATATTCTCATTTTTATATTTTTTTGAGAGAATAAAATCTTTAATCTCATTGGCCATCTTAAAACCTTGATATGCCCCTTGATAATTTTTGGAATTGTAATTAATAATACCATTATTATACATTTCACTATATAAATCAAAATATGACACATGTTCTTCAAGCGCCATTCTGATGTCTTTTTTATCTAGCTTTTGATTTTCTTGAAATGCTTTAAATGCTTCAATTTTCAATTCATAACTTTCTACAACAGTAACACCAGTATCTCTTGAAAGTGCATTATAAATTCTTCCTTTCATATACCAGCCATCAGCATCAGTCACTTTCTTGGGATTAGATAGGTATTTATCAATAGCGGCCTTTGCTTCTCTATTTTTGAAAAGACCCATTAAGTCGTTGATATCATCAAGATTTTGAGAAATACTTCTGTTTGCAACTAAACAAAGTAGAAATATTGGAATTAGCTTTTTCATGTTTTTTTAAATTTTACGTACAAAAGTATTGGATTATTCAAAGAAAATCAAATGGGATTTTAAATGCGATTTGTTTGCCAAAAACTAAGCAAATGAAACTAATAAAAGAGCAAGACAATAGTAAATGAACTTGAATAAACAAAAAAGCGCCTAAATATTATTTTAGGCGCTTCTCATTGAAACTTATTAAAATTATGCGGAGAGTGAGGGATTCGAACCCCCGGACCTGTAACAGTCAACAGTTTTCAAGACTGCCGCAATCGACCACTCTGCCAACTCTCCGCGGCAAAAGTAAGGGAACTATGTTTTATTGACAAGAAAATTATGAGGTTTTTTATTTTAAGGTCAATTTTTTAAAAATAGGGATTTTACTAACGGGCATATTTAAACTATACACAAAACTTGTGCTTTTTAAAAAATAATTAAATTGTTGAATTGTATTTAGATGGATTATCCAAGCCATTTATTAAACCATAAATCTGTAAGGCTATAAATTTATATTCTATAACATTACTTTATCTTTTTATTATTTCCAGCAATTGGGGTTTTAAATTAACTTTATAATTATAAAAAAAAAGATATCTCTGCTATTATCAACGAACATTAATGATTCTACTATCCAATATTCAACATTAAAAAATAATTAAACCATGAATTTTAAATATTGGATAATTTATTGCAGTTTTTTATTAAGCATAGTTACAACATGTGTAGCACAGAATTTAACGGGCACTTGGGAAGGGTTGATGAAAGACGAATATTTAAAAATCAATATTATTCAAAACAAAGAACAGCTTTGTGGATATACTTATGATATCGTGCTTAAAAATAAATCCAGTCAATGTAAAGCTTATTTTAAAGGAGTTTATGACAAGGAAACAAAAATATGGACACTAACAGGTACCCGTTTTATAGAGAACAAAGGCAATCATGTATTGATGATTGTAAAACTTTGGAAAGTACCTCAAGCCGGTAATGATGTTTTAAGATCGACTGTTTTAATCCAAGATCTTTTTTCAAATTTTTTCGATGCCCCAGCAACAGAGTTTTTTTGGTTGAGGAGAATTTCAACTAAAACTAAAAATCCTACCATTGGAATGCCCGTTTGTGATGAAGTTGTAAAAGAAAAACCACTAACACCTAAAAAATCAATCATTACAACACTTGAAAAAAAGTCAATTGTTACCATTAAAAAAGATTCCATAAAAACAAACCCCACTCCTATTGATTCAAAGCCAATTAAAGTAAAAATAGATAGTGTCGTAAGTAGCAAACCAATTGCTGTATATCTAAAAGATGAACCACTTTTAACTAAGATGAATCAGCGAAATCAATTAACACTTTCTACATTAAAAGTAAATAGTCGTTATGTTCAAATTAAGATGTACGACAACGGAAATGTTGATAATGATTCTGTAAGTATATTTTATAATGGAAATTTGTTGAAAAAACATGTTCGTCTTACAGCAGAACCCGTTATTTTGGAATTGGATTTAGATGAAAATACGAATAGTCATGAAATCACACTTTACGCAGAAAACATGGGTTCGTTTCCACCCAATACAGCATTAATCGTGGTTACCTGCGGAAAGAAAAGATTCGAACTGCATTCTAGCACCAATTTTAAGGACAATAATGTGTTGAAACTTGAATACGAATCGCCCAATTAATCCAAAATAAATTCTGGTTAAATACCGATTTTTTCATTTACAATTTTCAAAATTTCTGATTCTAATTCGATGGCTTTTGACTCTATCGCTTTTCCATTAGAAATCACTGTATCGATATAGGTTTTATTAGAATAACCTGAAGCATTTATCCGTACATTCATAAATGCACCCATAACAGCCGAACGAGCACAAAGTGCACCTACACCAGCATCTGAAACAGAATTGGGATTGCCTATTTCTGCCATGGCTTTAATGATTTCCATACTTTGTAATGACAACTCCATTACTTTAAACGGAATTTCTATTGCATATTTTGTAGCTTCCTGTATGGCCAACGTTCTTGCTGTTTTTTCTGAATCCGTTGATTTTGGCATACCAAATGCATGCATGATTTTATTAAATGCATTGGTATCTTCATCTACTAAATTCAAAAGGCTGTCTTTTATTTGCTGACCTTTTTCTGCCCAATCACTGAATTCTTTCCAACGTGCATCCCAACCTGTTTTATGTGAAGATAAATTGGCCACCATTGTAGCTAATGATATGCCAAGTGCCCCAACATAAGCAGAAATAGATCCACCACCCGGTGCAAGACTTTCACTTGCGGTTTCATCGGCAAATGCAATCAAGTTCATGTCCACCAATTTTTTTCCGGATTGATTGTTTAGCATATACTCAATAATCCTTTCTTGCGGATTAAAAGGTGACAATTCATCCAAGCCCATTGATTTTACGGCTATTTTGATGAGCTCTGCTTCACTTACGCCAACCGAGCGTTCTTGTTTGAGTAAAAAATATTTACCTGCATCAAGCATGGCTTTTAAAGGAATTAATCCCACCAATTCGCTACCTGTAACACGCAAACCTCTTTCAGATGCTTTTTTGCAAGCTTCATCAAATGCAATATGTACGGGTGTTACAGAAATATTTGTTAGGTTAATGGAAATTTGAGCAATTCCATATTCTTCAATAAACCAACCAATTGCCTTTACGCATTTCAAACTTCCTGGAATGGTAATTGGCTTTCCATCAGCATCTAACACATTTTTTCCATTTTCTTTTTTTGTTCTTCCCGCTTCTCTAATATCGAAGGCTACAGCATTTGCCCTACGCGTTGAAGTTGTATTTAAATTAATGTTGTACGCTACTAAAAAATCACGTGCGCCAATTACGGTTGCGCCTCGCTTTGCATCAAAAACTGCTGGACCAAAATCGGGCTTCCATTCTGGCAACAATATTTTTTGAGCAAAGCCTTCATATTCACCAGCACGGATAATCGATAAATTGCTTCTGGTTTTATCTGTTTGAGCCGCTTCATATAAATAGATGGGTAAATTCAATTCCTCTCCCACGCGCTTGGCTAATTTTTGCGCGAAAACAGCCGTTTCTTCCATCGAAATGTTGGCTATGGGAATAAGCGGACAAACATCGGTTGCGCCCATGCGTGGATGCTCGCCTTTATGTTTAGACATATCTATAAGTTCACCTGCTTTTTTAATGGCTCTGAATGCGGCTTCTAAAACCAGTTCGGGCTCGCCAACTATGGTTACAACTGTTCTATTGGTTGCTTTTCCTGGATCTACATTTAATAATCGAACCCCCTCAACGGCTTCAATTTGATCTGTAATTTGTTTTATAATAGACAGGTCATTTCCTTCTGAAAAATTAGGTACGCATTCAATTAATTGTTTCATATTTTAATGTTATGTTTTAAACTTGAAGTTAAATAAATTCTCCTTTTATCATTACTTTTTCAATAAGATTGGTACCAAAAAAATAAGGTAAATATTCAATTGAATTTATCGGGTGTGTAAAAATTAGGTTTGCTTTTTTACCTACTGAAATACTACCCAACTCATCTTGTATTTCCATGGCAAATGCGCCATTGATGGAGGCTGCGTTGATGGCTTCTTGGGGCAACATTTTCATTTGAATGCAACTTAATGCGATTACAAAATTCATATTAAAACTGGGCGAGGAACCCGGATTGAAATCACTGGCTAATGCTATCGCACAACCACCATTTATTAATTCCCTTGCAGGTTGATATGGCATCCTTAAGAAAAATGCGGCCGTTGGTAATAATGTCCCAATGGTATTTGATGATGAAAGATCTACAATATCTTGTTCGGTCATCGTTTCTAGATGGTCTACAGAAATGGCATTCATCTTAATCGCAGATTGAAGTCCGCCGATACTATTCAGTTGATTGATGTGCAATTTAGGTTTTAAGCCATAACGCAAACCTGCGTTACAAATTTGCTCCATCTCTTCAACAGAAAAAAAACCGGATTCACAAAACACATCAATGTAATCTGCAAGATTTTCCGTAGCGATTACAGGTAGCATTTCGTTGATGATTTCATCAATATATCCTTGGTGGTTTTCTTTATATTTTTGAGGAAAAGTATGTGCGCCTAAAAATGTAGATTTAATCGTAAGATTGGATTTCTCTTTTAGTTTTTTTATGACCCGAAGCATTTTCAATTCAGCTTCTTTCGTTAATCCATAGCCGCTTTTTATTTCCACGGCACCAGTTCCAAGTTTCGCACAAGCATTTAATCTTTCCCATGCAGCGTTAAACAATTCGTCTTCAGAAGCTTGTTGTAGTTTATTGGCAGAATTTAAAATCCCCCCTCCTTTTGCCGCAATATCAGCATAGGTCAGTCCGTTAATCTTATCAACAAATTCATTTTCACGACTTCCTGCAAAAACCATATGTGTGTGGCTATCACACCAAGTGGGCATTACAAATTGTCCGCTAGCATCAATTTGATGATTAGGAAGAACAGGTAATTCTTGTTTCAAATTTTCCATTAAACCCCATTTGGTAATATTGCCATCTTCAATTAATAGAAAAGCATTTTCAATAATGGGCAATTCTCTCAATTCAATTCCTCGAAGTAAGTTATTTTCACTTCTAACATTAACGAGTCCTTTTATATTTAGAATTAGTGTTGTCATTTTTTATAATTTTTCCCAAATAGATTTGCTGAATGTTTCCAAACTTGGGTCACGTGCGCCCATGAGCAATAATACACAATCATTGGTCAAATGTGGCCGCACTTTTTCTAAAAATTCATTTCGATTTTCTGCGAAGAAAGCTTGTTTACCGGCATTTTTAATTTCTACAATTAAGTCATTGGCAGAAATGTCTTTAACTGCCGAACCTCCCGCATAAAATATTTCGCTCATCCAAATTTCATCTTCGGGGCGTAATACATTTACAAATTCATGAATAAAATCATTTTTTAAAAATCGCGTTGGTCCATAACCGTGAGGCTGAAACCAGGCAATTACTTTAGGGGCAATTTCTTGACAAGAATCGATAGATGCAGCGCATTTAACCGGATTGTGTCCGTAATCATCAATTACATAAACACCATTTTTTTTGCCCAACAATTGATGACGACGATGAATGCCTTCATATTTTGCAATTCCTTTCGAACAAGTTTCGAGTGAAATACCCAATTGAACGGCAACAGCAACGGCCGCCAAAGCGTTTTCCATATTGTGTTTTCCGATGGTGTTTAATGAAAATGGAATATTATTAATTGAAAATTGAATGGTCATGCCATTTTGTAAAAAATCAGTTGAAGTAAACCCTGCACCCGAATTTGAATCACTCGAAAAATCATTTATAAGATCAGCAGATAATGAAGCCGCTAAAGCATTATGTTGATTGACGATAAATAATGATTTTGTATTTTTTTTGAAGGTAGAAAAAATGAAAATCAGTTCGTCAATTTCTTGATGATCTTTATCAATATTAAGCAACAATCCTATTTCTGGGGTGTAACCAACAATCGAACCATCACTTTCATCCGCTTCAATAATTAACCAATCACCACTTCCAACGATGGCATTTCCAATCTTTCCTTTTTTGATGATGCTTACTAATCCTGCTCCACTAATTACACTTGGATTGAACCCAGCATAATCCATAATGTCGTACAACATAGCACTGGTGGTACTTTTGCCCGATGTCCCCCCTACTGCAATTGTTTTTTTGCTATTGGCAATTAATGCCAATAAAGCACTTCTTTTGATAATGGGAATAGACAATTGCTTTGCTTTTTGTACTTCATAAACGCTATCTTCAATTGCGGTTGAAACCACCACCAATTGTGTATTTTCATCAATACCATCACCATTTTGTAGAAAACATTTTATCCCTTCGATTTCCAATTTATCCCTGGTGTCATTTAATTCTCCTTCAACAAAATATCTATCGCTACCGCTCACTTTCTTTCCAATGCCAGCTAAATATTGCGCAATTGCACTCATTCCTGTACCGGCAACACCTATAAAAAATACATTTTCAAAATCGTCAATAGATTGATACATGCTTATTTACTTTATGGATTATCCACGAATTTACTAAGTGGAGTTTGTAAATTAAAAATTCAAAATTAAAAATTAAAAAATTGATTTTTACTTCCTAATGATAACTCTTCTTTTTTCACTTTTTACTTTTTACTTTTCACTTTTGACTTTTATTGAATTTCCAGTTCTTGAATTTCTTTATTATAATCGTACTGAAGATCTTCGTGCATGCCTGATATTTTTGTGCTTATCTTTTTTAGAAGCGACAAGTAAATATTTTTTAGTGCAACACTATTATTCAATTTCAATCCTGATTCTTGAATACATCTGCATACATAAATCAATAAGATTATTTCAGTGGTATCTATTCCACTGTATTTTATAAATTTATTGGTAATGCGAATGATTTTTCGGAGGTTCTTTTTAGCGATGTAAACGGATTGGATATTCAACGTTTCAAATCCTTCGTCAATTACTTTTTTTGCTGAAAGAATGTATGCATCTTCGTCTTGTTCTTCAAATAAAAGATAAGTCAGTAATTCCTTATTCTCTTTTTTAAATCGAGCCAATCTTAAGCACAAATCAATTAATTGTGTAGAAGATTGTTCTACTAGAGCGGATTTAATTTCTTTGGAAGATGCGGCCTTCATTTTTTTGATAATGTTAGAGCCGAAAGATAGTAAAAATTAGTATGAAAAAGATTAGTTAATCAATTTTGAAAACTTGGTTATCATGATGCCATTTTGATATAGCAATACTTGATAATTTCCTTTTTCGTATTGATCAGCTGAGACAGAAAATGGTATTTTTTTAAGTTCCCCTTTATTACAATCAAATTTCACTTTACTGGTATAAATTTTTCTTCCATCTTTTGTTTCAAATGTCCCCGAATCCCAAGATGAAGATTGTAAAACTTTTCCATTTGGTTGAACGATTACAACCATCACTTCTCCGAAAGCATTTTGAGATAAATTATTTCTTACTAAAAATGAACCTGCAAATCGATTTAAATTATCAGCCAAATCAGTTTCAGTAAGGTTAATGTCGTCATTGGTTAACCCAACCATGTTTAAATCAGATATTGTTAGAACACCTGATGGATTGGTTTTTTCGGGAGTCAATTTTTGTTCTGTTATTGTTTTTGCATCTGCTATAATATCATTTCCTGAATCGCCCACTTTAGATAGTTTATCTAGTAAAATTCCAAGTCGTTTATTTTCATTTTGAATAGCAAGGTTTTGTTTTCTTAAATCGTCTACTTTGCTTTGAAGCACACCTATTTTTTGTTGTGCTTGTGATAAACCTTCAATGTCTGTTGGATTAGATAAAAGTGTAGCTATCTCATCGCGTAAATGATTAAACTCTGAAAGTTTAAAAGTGATGTCGAGTTTCAACGAATCTGCTTTTGATAATGCAAGATCAAGGGTATTTAAATTATTGAGTGCATTAATGTATAATTGATTTAAAGAGTCTTTTGTTAAGATTTTGTTTCCCAATGAATCTACGCCAATTGAAGTTGGAGGGGTATACTTCTTTTTTCCATAATTATAACCCCATGTCCACAGCAAAGCAAGAGAAACAGTAAGTAATAATAATGAAACAAAAATGAGTAATATGGATTTGTAATCTTTCATAAAAGATCAATCTTATTTTTTGAGTTAGATTATTTATTTTCTGAAATGGTTTGATTAACGAAGGCGCTTATCCATCCAACTTGACCATTCTTAATGAAGTAAAATTGTTTCTTTTCGTAAACACCTTCAAATTGACGCATGATTTTTAGCAATAACCCTATACCAGACATTAAAGCACGTTGATCAAAAACTTTATTTACCTTTCTAATTTCGTTGCCAATGAATTTTTTATCTAGCGAATTGTCTTGAATAGTTTTTACTATTGCAGTGTCTGATAATGATAAGTAACTTTTGAAAACGCGTTCACTCAATTTAACCACATCATCATATAAAACTGGTACCACTTGATTTTCGGCAAGTTCAGGATACATCAAATTAGCAGTTGCCCATGCGATACCACCGCTAAATGCGATGTTGTCGCTCATATTATATGCGCCACTTACATTTACTGCATAAGTAATTTCTTCATCCGCTTGCCCTGAAAGAACACGTTGCATTTGTTTATTAAAATTAACTACTGTTCTGTCATCATCTAGTCTTTTATCAGTAGCATTAGAAATACTTTTTGTACCCCAAGTCAATTGAAATAAGCTGAAATTTTTTGTGTTACCAGAGGGGAAATAACCGCCTTTTGTGTTACCACTTCCTATATCAATTAAAAAAGTTGTATATCTTTTTGATTCCGGAACTATGCCAAGGTGAGATAATCTTGCTTCGTCAATTACTTCAATTGGTTTTATAACTCTATCTGGTTCATTAATAGCTATTTTGAAAGAATCAGACATATTAGTCAGCCAAGATGTTTTGTTTTCTCTTTCTGAAACCACTTTAACGCCACTACTAAATACTATAAATATTTTTTCAGAAGGAATTTGATAGGATTTTTTCGCAACACCGTACAACCCGGTTAATCCTTTTAAAGTTGCTTGAAAAGATTCTTTTGAGAATGTAATAAAATCTGTATTGGTGGAAGTATCTTTTAAAATATTGAAATTTCCATTTTTTAATCCTGAGCCAGTCACTTCAATTAAACTCATTTTAACCCCTTTGGAGCCAATTTCGATACCTGCATATACATTCGTCCCCTTGAATTTATGTTTAATACTCGTTTGAGCATGCAGATTTATTAATAAAAAAGTCCACGTAAGCGACAGGGTTATTTTACGTAAAAGTAGGTTGGTTAGCATGATTTTAATATATTTTCTTCGAAATCAAGGACTAAGATAATATTTGAAATTTCAAATTCCACATTATTGGCCACAAATGTTTAAAAAAATATTAAAATTCTGTATGTTGTAATGTAATGAGGGTAATGATACTAATCAAGCATTACTATTTTTTCTATTTTGTCATTTTGTTGAATTAAATCAATAATATCTAACCCATCAATAATTTTTCCAAAACAGGTATGTACACGATCTAAATGAATGGTATTGCTTCTATTATGACAAATAAAAAATTGTGAACCACCAGTATTGGGGCCACGATGCGCCATTGAAAGAACGCCTTTATCATGAAATTGTTTATCTCCTTTGGTTTCGCAAGGGATGCTATAACCAGGGCCACCAGCACCTGTACCATCAGGGCAACCACCTTGAACCACAAAATTCGGAATTACTCGATGGAAACTCAATCCGTCGTAATAACCAGATTTAATTAATTTTATAAAATTTCCTGCAGCAATGGGAGTCGCATCGTCATATAATTCAAATTTCATAATACCTTTTGAAGTATGCATTTCACCTTGAGTTAATTTTATCTCAGTCATAAATTATTTATTTAAGATTTAAAAGAAGTTTGGAATAAATTAAACGAGCTCTTCGATAGTTGCATTGATACTTCTATCATTAATGGCCTCGCAAAGTGGTTTTAGAATATCATAGCTGTCTTTTTTTACAGCATATTTTCCTTTGTGGTGAATAAGCATGGCGCATTGTTCAGCTTGTTCTTTAGAATGGCCACAAATTTCGATTAGCGTATCGATAACCCATTGAAAAGTATTCACTTCGTCGTTCCAAACCAGTAAAATACAAGGTGGTTCAGTAGCTGTAATTGTGTCTGAATCGTATGATTCTTTCTCAAATGGATTATATGAAGAATTGATTTTCATTTAGAAAACAAAAGTAAAGCATAAACGTAAAAAAGAGTAAAAAAAAATTTAAAAATAATTTCATTTTTTTTTATTCTAAATAATAATTCCCCTTAT
>Ga0209598_10003029_pt1 | contig 12835 bp, 9 predicted proteins | sample M_140807_EF_Meta_FD_187317 | JGI IMG/M metagenome (GOLD analysis project Ga0209598, IMG submission 187317) | Freshwater microbial communities from Lake Montjoie, Canada to study carbon cycling - M_140807_EF_MetaG (SPAdes) (version 2) | ecosystem: Environmental > Aquatic > Freshwater > Lake... | reverse complement strand
GAAGTAACGCCACTGGAGGCCCACCTGGAGGTCGCCCCAGAACGGTGTCGCCCAGTTCACGCGGAACTTGTGGCGCCATTCGGGGTTCGGGCCGTTGCCGCCGTTGCAGGTCGTGCCGTAGAGGCCCGCACAGTCGTACTCGGGGTCACCCGGCAGGGGCGACGTCTTCAGGGAGTCCAACCAGGTGCCGACGAAGTCGAAGCTCAGGCTGCCGTAGTCGTCCAGGCCGAGGTCGGCCAGGTCGCGACGATAGCTGAGGTTGACGTCGATGCCGGCGGTCGAGACCGACCCGGTGTTGAGCGTCGTGTCGACGATGTAACCCTGGTTCGACAGCCACAGGGAACCCTGGGAGTCGCGCTTGACCAGTCCGCAGAAGAACGGATCGAGGCTCTGAAGGCAGCGGTTGATGGCTAGGTCGGCACCGACGCTACCGATCGCATCTTCAATCATGATGTTGAAGTAGTCGACGGAGGCGTTGAAGCCCGGCAGGAAGCTCGGCTGGTAGACGACGCCGACCGTGTAGGTGTCGGCCGCCTCGGGCTTCAGGTTGGGGTTACCGCCGGTGAGGCCATTGTACTGGGGCGCCGGGTTCTTCTCGATGGCCAGGACCTGAGCCGTGGTCAGATTGAAGGCCTGGGCGCACTTGGCGACCAGCGGGTTCGAGGCGGTCAGGCCGGCGCAGGGGTCGGTCGTTCCGTCGAGGACCACGTTCTGGGGCGAGAACAGGTTGGAGACGTTCGGAGCCCGGACGGCGTGGTTGTAGCCCGCACGGAAACGCAGGCCATCGATGACGTCCCAGTCACCCGCGAACTTGTAGGTATTGGTGTTCTGGGCCGCGTAGTCCGAGTAGCGATAGCCCACCTCGAGGGTGAGCTTCTCCACCAGGGGGAGGTTCTCCACCAGCGGGATGCGGGCTTCGCCGAAGAGTTCGTAAACGTCGAAGCCGCCGCTCACGGGCGGGGAGGCCCCGCCGGTACCGGACAGGAGGCCCTTGGCGGCCACATAGTCCGAGGTCGAGGCGGAGTACTCTTCCCGATACTCGGCGCCAACGGCGACGCCGATGCCTTCTTCAGCGAAGGGGCTCTTGATGCCGTATTCGCCAAGCTGGCCCGTGGCCGAGGCGCTGGCCACGCGCTGCTGAAGCTCGCCCGTGCCGCCGCTGTCCACCTGCAGGTAGTTCAGGGCCTCCGGCGTGACGCCGTTCAGCTGGTAGATGTTGTAGGGAACGCAGGCCGGATCCGTTCCGTCGATGACAGATTGGCACACGATCTTACCGGCAGCGTTACGCCGGGCGACCAGGGCGTTCTTGATGTTCGGCACGAGGAAATAGCCGGTCCGGGTCTCGCTGGTCTGCAGCGAGCTGTACTGCAGGTAGGCGTCGTAGGACCAGGCTTCGTTCAGGTCGCCCTTCACACCGGTCACGATCCGGTAGGACGTGTGACGGATGTCGGACTGGCGGGGACCGCCTTCGACGTTCCGCTTGGCGACGGTGAGGCTCTTCAGCGTCGCCGTGCCGGCGGTGGCGCCGCAGAGCTGGGTCTGCTGGGCGGCGGTCATCAGCGGGTTGTCGCAGTTGACGCTGTAGGTGCCGGCGAAGACGCCGCCGGGCGCGATCTGGGCGACGCTGCGGTCGTCCATGAACATGACGTCCATGTAGGCCGTGGCCCACTCGGTGACGTCATAGTGGGCGAAGGCACCCAGGTTGTAGCGCTCGTCCGGCCGCTGGTAGTAGTTGGTCGGGCCGTAGTTGTAGACGTCCGCACCCGTCCGCGCGCGGAAGGTGTTGCCAGGGCCCGACGGGTCGACGACGAAGCTGCCGAAACGGGCCGGGCTGGCCGTGCCGGATCCGCCGCAGGTGAAGGCGTTGCCCGAGAAGAAGGTGCAGGTGGAGTAGTCGCGGTTCCCCTGCAGGATCGGGTTGTTGTAGCGCCAGGTGGCGTAGGCGGTGATGTTGCCCTTGTCGTCCGAGGTGTTGGCGCCGAAGGCGACCGACACGGCGACGCCGTCACCATCCCAGACATTCGAGGAGGGAACGACGAACTGCGACTTGTCGGCCGCGGTCGCCTGCTTGGCCTTGATGATGGCCTGGATACCGTCGTTGTCGTTCTTGTGCTGGTAGGTCGAGTACTGGACGTCGAACTTGAAGCCCTCGAAATTCCGCTGCATGAGGAAGTTCACGACGCCGGCCACGGCGTCTGCGCCGTAGGTCGACGAGGCACCGCCCGTCAGAACTTCGACCCGCTCGACGAGGGCCGAAGGCACGAAGTTCAGGTCCGCGGCGGAGGTGCCGGGGTCACCGGGCATCAGGCGACGGCCATCGATCAGGACCAGGGTCCGGCTGGAGCCGAGGCCGCGGAGGTTGACCGTAGCGGTGCCGGAGGCGCCGTTGGAATACATGGAGCCCTGCGAGGCGAAGGCCTGCGGCAGGCTGTTGATCATGTCCTCGACGCGGGTGACGCCCTGGGCCCGGATGTCCGAGGCGTTGATGGAGGTCACCGGGCTGATGCTGGTCAGGTTCGGCTGCGGGATCCGCGAACCGGTGACGACCACTTCCTGAACCTCATTGGCGCCCTGGGCCTGGGCCTGGGTCGCCAGCAGGGCGGCACCGCAGATCATGGAAGAGGCCAGCAGACGCTGCCGCATGGATTTCATTTTCAAGGTCTTGATCCTCCAACGGAAGGCCGGTGTCTCGCCAGCCCCGTGAATCGATAAACGCAAGGGTCCCAAGCCCGCGACGCGGATTCGGTTGCGATGGTTTTGTGGCGACGGTGCGGAAGGGTCAACGATTAACCCTCCCAAGACAGACGGTCTCGGCAGGACTGTCGTAAAATAGCCACAGAAATGCCGCCGTTCCGCAACCGGGCGGCGATTGAGGCCCAGCAGGGGCTGGGATAGCGTGGAAGACATCAGTGTTCGCTGAGGGACCAATATGACTGCAGGGACTCAGATCCGCGATCGCGTTGCACACCGGCAAGCCCTGGCGTTGGCCTTGCTGCCCGCCCTGGCCCTCCTGGCCGTATCGATGGCCGCCCAGGCCGCGCCCAAACCCCCGGCCAGCCTCAGCGATCGCCGGGCCGGTGCCCTGGAAGCCCTCAGCGCCTGCCGCCGCATTACCGAACCCGCCGCCCGCCTCGCCTGCTTTGACTCGGCGGCCAGCCGCCTCGACGAGGCCGAGAAGACCGGCGAGATCGTGGTGGTCGACCGCAAGCAGGCTGGGGAGGTCCGCCGCCAGGCCTTCGGGTTCGCCCTCCCCTCCCTCGCCCTCTTCGACAAGGCCGAGGGCACGGAAAAGCTCGACCGGGTGGAGTCCGTCCTCAAGGCGGCGCGCAAGGGGGCGGACGGCAAGTGGATCCTGCAACTTGAGAACGGCGCCGTCTGGCGGCAGACCGATCCCGAGGGGCCAGCGCGGACGCCCCGGCTGGGCATGACGGTGACCGTCCGCTCGGCCGCCATGGGCAGCTACCTGGTGTCCGTCGACGGCCAAGCCGGCTTCCGCGCCAAGCGCGAGGAATAGCCCCTCAGCGGTCCTTGGGGTCGAGGGCGTCCCGCAGGCCGTCGCCGATGAAGTTGAAGGCGGCCAGGGTGGCGGCCATGGCCAGGGACGGGAAGACCAGCAGCCACCAGGCCATCTCCATGTCCTGCGCCCCCGCCGAGATCAGGGTCCCCAGGGAGGCCATGGGGGGCTGTACGCCGAGGCCGAGGAAGGACAGGAAGCTCTCGGCCAGAATGACCGCAGGAATGGTCAGGGTCACATAGACCGCCACCGGTCCCAGGAGGTTCGGGATGATGTGCCGGACCACCACGCCCAGGCGCCCCAGGCCCGCGGCCCGGGCGGCCTCGATGAACTCCTTCTGCTTCAGGGACAGGGTCTGGCCGCGGACAATGCGGCTCATGGTCAGCCACTCCACCGCGCCAATGGCCACGAAGATCAGCAGGATGTTCGACCCGAAGGCCACCATCAGCAGGATGACGAAAAAGATGAAGGGAAGAGCGTAGAGGACATCGACGATCCGCATCATGGCCTCATCCACCACCCCGCCGAGATAGCCGGCGGTGGCCCCCCAGGCGACACCGATCAGGAGCGAGACCAGGGTGGCGACCAGTCCGATCGACAGGGAGACCCTAAGGCCCATGGCGAGGCGCGCCAGCAGGTCCCGGCCCAGGGCGTCGGTCCCCAGGAGGTGGCCGTTGGTCAGGGGCGGGACCCAGACGTCCGCCTTATTGACCTGGTCATAGGGCCAGGGGGTCAGGGCCGGGCCCAGCAGGGCGAAGAGGGTCAGGAGGACCAACACCACCAGGCTGGCCGTGGCCGCCCGGTTGGCGAGCAGGCGGGCAATGGCGTCATCGGTCAGGCTGCGGCCGCGGGCGGCGGGGCGCCCCGTCAGGACAGTCTCGCTCATGACAGGCGCACCCGAGGATCGACGACTGCCAGCAGGAGGTCGCCCACGAGGTTCAGGAACAGGACCAGGCCCGCATAGACAACGATCATGCCCATGACGACGGTGTAGTCCCGCTGCAGGGCGCTGATGACGAAGAACTTCCCCAGGCCCGGCAGGTTGAAGATCTTCTCGACGACCAGGGACCCGGTCAGGAGGCCTGCGGCGGCGGGGCCGAGATAGCTGACCAGGGGCGTCAGGGCCGGGCGCAGGGCATGACGCAGGACGACCGCCCACTCGGGCAGGCCCCGGGCCCGGGCCGTGCGGACATGCCCGGCCCCGAGGGCCTCGATCATCCCCGCCCGGGTCAGGCGCGAGATGATGGCCGCCTGGGGCAGGGCCAGGACAATGACCGGCAAGATCATGTTCGGCAGGGCACCGCCATTCCAGCCGCCATTGGGCAGCCACTGCAGGGTTGAGCCGAACAGCAGGATCAGCAGGGGGGCGGTGACGAAGGTGGGTACGCAGACGCCCAGCACGGCCAGGCCCATGGCGCCGATGTCCAGGAGGCCGTTGCGCCGCAGGGCGGCCAGGACGCCCAGGCTGACCCCCGTCGCCATGGCCAGGACCAGGGCGGCCAGGCCGAGGCGCAGGCTGACCGGTGCGTTCTGGGTCAGGATATCGGCCACCGACTTGTCCGGGTATTTCAGGGAGGGACCAAAGTCCCCCTGCACCACGCCCTTGAGATAGGCGAGGTACTGCTCGCCGAGGGGGCGGTCGAGGCCGTACCGGGCCTTCAGGTTCTGCTCCACCGCCTGCGGCAGGCGGCGCTCGGTGTCGAAGGGCCCGCCGGGCGCGGCCCGCATCATGAAGAAGGCCAGGGTGATCACCACCAGCAGGGTCGGCCCGGCCACAAGCAGTCGACGGGCGATGAAGCGCAACATGAGGGAAAGCCGGGGCGATGGTTTTTGAGGGCCTGACGATTGCGTAACTTCCATCCCCCCCCGATGATGTCAACGCACCCGCCCGGCTTCCCGGCGCGGGTTCCGAGGAGGGTCCAGTCCATGTCTGAGTTCCACCGCGTGACGGAGCGCCTGTCCGTGTCGCCCCAGCTGCTGCCCGGCGACCTCGCCCGGGCCGCTTCGGAGGGGTTTGTCCGGGTGGTCTGCAACCGGCCGGACAGCGAATCCCCGGACCAGCCTTCCGGCGCCGCAATGAAGGCGGCCGCCCAGGCGGCGGGGCTGGAGTTCGTGGACCTTCCCTTTGCGGGCATGCCCTCGGCCGAGACCGCCGACGCCGTCTTCGCCGCCGTCGCCACTTCGCCGGGCCCCGTGCTGGCCTATTGCCGGTCCGGGACGCGCTCGGTCACCGCCTGGGCCCTGGGGTCCCTGCGGGCCGGGGACCATGACCGGGAGTCCCTGGTCGCCCTCGCCGCCGGCGCAGGCTATGACCTGTCGTCCGTCCTTCCGCGAACACTGTGAGCCCGACTATGATCCCCTTCGTCAAGGACATCACCTTCGAGTACGGCGCCTGCGACCAGGTCTCGCCCCTGATCCGCCGCGTCGTGGCGAACAACCCCGGCCCCTTCACCTTCCTGGGCACGGGCACCTACATCATCGGCAGGGGACAGGTGGCGGTCATCGACCCCGGCCCGGACCTGGACGACCACCTCGAGGCCATCCTCGCCGCCACCGCGGGCGAGACCATCACCGACATCCTGATCACCCACCACCATTCCGACCACTCCCCCCTCGCCGCGCCCCTCAAGGCCCGGACAGGCGCCCGGATCCACGGCTGCCCACCCTCCCGGATCGGCGCGGCGGATGGCATTGTCGTCGAGGCCGACGAGGACGAGGGCTTCCGCCCGGAAATCGTGGTGCGCGGCGGCGAGGTGATCCGTGGCCCAGGCTGGACCGTGGAGGCAGTCGCCACCCCCGGCCACACCCTGAACCACATCTGCTATGCCCTTCATGAGGAGAACGCCCTGTTCTCCGGCGATCACATCATGGGCTGGTCGACCACGGTGGTTTCGCCCCCGGGTGGCGACATGACCGCCTACATGGAGAGCCTGCAGAAGGTCGCGGACCGTGGATTCGATACCCTGTGGCCGACACACGGACCGCCGATCACGGAGGTTGCACCCTTCATCGCCGCCTACGCCGCGCACAGGCGTGGCCGGGAGGCCCAGTTCCTGGCCTGCGTGGACAAGGGCGTTGGCCGGATCGCCGACATGGTGCCGGAGATGTACGCTGCGGTGGACAAGCGGCTGCACCCGGCGGCGGCGAACTCCCTGCTCGGGCACGCCATCGACCTGGTGCGCCGGGGGGTCCTGACCTGCGAAGGCGAACCCGGCCCGGCGGCGACCTACCGCCGCCCCTGAGGATCAGCTCCGGGGTTTCGGGTCCTTGCGGCTCAGCATGATGGGGATTGAGACCCCGCCCAGCGCCAGCATGAAGATGGCGAAGGCACCGAGGGTGATCAGGAGATAGGCCTGCTGGGCGAGGGGAAGATGGGGCATGGGATCACTCCTTCTGACCCCGTCATCGTCGTCGCCTGGAACGGCGGTGCCTTGATCAAGATCAAGACTCCGCCGCCAGGCCTCGAACTCAGCCCGCCGTCGGCAGCCGATAGTCCGCCATGCGCAGGCGGATCAGCTTCTTGTCGATCTTGCCGGTGGCGCCCAGGGGAATGTCATCCACGAAGACGACGTCGTCCGGCGTCCACCACTTGGCGATCTTGCCCTCGAGGAACTTCAGGAACTCGTCCTTGGTCCCCGTCTCGCCCGGCCGGAGCTTGACCAGCAGCAGGGGCCGTTCGTCCCACTTGGGATGGGCCACGCCGATCACGGCGGCGAGTTCGGCCTTGGGGTGGCCCGCCGCGATGTTCTCGATCTCGATGGAGCTGATCCACTCGCCGCCGGACTTGATGACGTCCTTCGAGCGGTCGGTGATCTGCATGTAGCCGTACGCGTCAATGGTCGCCACATCGCCGGTGTCGAAAAAGCCGTCCGGGTCTAGGACGTCTCCCCCATCACCCTTGAAGTACTGGCCGACCACGAAGGGGCCCTTCACCATCAGGCGACCGAAGGTCGCGCCGTCATGCGGTAGGACCTTGTCCTCGTCATCGACCAGCTTGAGGTCGATGCAGATGGGGGGACGGCCCTGCTTCAGCTTGAACTTCAGCTGGGCCTCCTCGTCCATCTCCGCGACCCTGGCCGAAGGATTGGCGAGGGTGCCAAGGGGCGAGGTCTCGGTCATGCCCCAGGCATGGGTGACGTCGACCCCGAACTCGTCGCGGAAGCCGCGGACGATGGCCTCCGGCACGGCGGACCCGCCGATGACCACCCGCTTGAGGGAGGTCAGCTTGCCCTCCGTCTGGCGCAGGTGCGTCAGCAGCATCTGCCAGACGGTCGGCACGGCGGCCGAGAAGGTTACCTTCTCGGACTCCAGGAGCTCATGGACGGAGGCGCCGTCCAGCTTCGGGCCCGGCATGACCAGCTTGGCGCCCACGGCGGGGGCCGAGAAGGCGATGCCCCAGGCGTTGGCGTGGAACATGGGCACCACCGGCAACACCGTCTCGATCGCCCCCATGCCCATCACGTCCACACCGGCGGTGACCAGGGTGTGGAGGAAGTTGGAGCGGTGCGAGTAGAGGACGCCCTTGGGATTGCCCGTCGTGCCCGAGGTGTAGCAGAGGCCCGCCGGGCTATTCTCGTCGAAGCCCCCCCAGGCGCAGTCCTCGGAATGGCTGGCGACCAGGGTCTCGTAGGCCAGGGCACCAGGAATCGCGTCCGTCATGTGCGCCTCGTCGGTCAGCACGATGAAGTGCTTCACCGTCGGGATCTGGTCGCGGATCTGGGCGAGGATCGGAAGGAAGGTCAGGTCCGTGAAGATGACCCGGTCCTCGGCGTGATTGATGATGTAGACCAGCTGCTCGGAAAACAGGCGGGGGTTCAGGGTGTGGCAGACCGCGCCTATGCCCATGATGCCGTACCAGGCCTCGAGGTGCCGGGCAGTGTTCCAGGCCAGGGTGGCGACCCGGTCGCCCTGGCGGATGCCCAGGGCCTTGAGCGCGCTGGAGACGCGCTTGGCCCGGCCATGGACCTCGGCGTAGGTGGTGCGGACGATGGGGCCTTCGACGGACCGTGAGACGATCTCCCGGTCACCGTGCCAGGCCTTGGCGTGATCCAGAATCCGGTCAACGGTCAGCGGCCAGTCCTGCATTCTGCCGAGCATGGGGAAACCCTCCAGGTCATATGTTTCTGACGCCCTCGAGCGTCTAGGGCGGAACCTAGGGTCTCGGCCCGCCGGAGGCAACGGCGGGGCGCGGTCAGGCCGCCCGTTCGAACAGGTCGGCGGGCCAGGGCGACTCGAAGGCCGTGACTCCGAGACGCTGGCGAACGGTCCCGATGGGCTCCGCCCAGACCGAGGGCCAGTCCACCCCCAGCAGGGGTGGGGTGGCTCGACCATGGCTCCAGGCGGCGGCGATGACTCCGGAGAGCACGCCGTACCGGACCGGCTCGACGGAGGCGGACGCCAGGGTGACGGCCAGGACCCAGGCGGAATAGGCGTGGCCGAACTGGGCGAGCTGGAAGGCCGAGATGGCAATCTCGTGCAGGCCGGTGGTCTGGTATCCGCCCACCAGGTGCCAGAGGTCGTGGACCTGCAGGATCCGGGCGTTGAGGTAGTTGAGGGGCGCGGGGAGATCGCGCAAAGACAGGGCGTCCCTGTCAAGCACCTCGAGGTCGAAGCCGTTGTCGACAATCAGTGCCCGGAACTCTGATGCCAGCGACCCCGAGGGCGCGGAGGCCAGCTGGACCAGGGTGAAGGGCTCAGGCCAGCCCTGGGCGGCGGCGGCGGCGACGCCTGGCCAATTCCGGCTGACCTCAAGCTGGGTGTCCCGGAAGCCCGGGTCCAGATGGGTCCCAAGGCCCGCCGTGGCCTGTGTGAACTCAAGCGCCGAGCGTCCACCGCCGGCACCCTCGACAATGGCCCAAAGGGCGGTGAAGAGCGCCTCCGGGACGGCATGGGGCACCCGCCCGGCTTCGCCCGCTTCAGCCATGTCGGGACCTGGGACCGCAAAGCCCCTGCGCTCCGCAAAGCGGTCCATGACCCTCGCCAGCTCCCAGGGCGCCGCAAAGGCGACATGCCCCACCTCGGCTGCCTCAAGGCGTTCCAAAGAAACGGCGCCAGACGGATCCGGAGTTTCGCGGCCGAGGCCGCTGCGGACCCGGTCGGCATAGAGGACCCGGTCTGAATTGAGAGAACCTGCGTCTGCCATGATCCTATCCTCCCGTCGCCCTTCCGCCGAGCTCCCTAGAAGCTGACGTTGAGAGACATGGCGACGACGCCGCCCATCTTAGTCTCGTTGGGACCCCGCCTGAGTTGCAGGCCCCCGTCAATGGCGAGGTCGACATTGCGGCCGGCGGAGTAGTTGAGGAGGACGCCCACGCTCTCCAGTCGTGCAGGTGGCGAGCTGCCTGGAACCTCGTCGGGCTGCTGGATATCGACAAAGTCATAGAAGACCCCGGCCTGGAGGCTGTCCTCAAAGGCCGAGGCCTGGCCGACCAGGGCCGAGGGGCTGAAGGGCGCCAGGCGAAGCTCCGTGTTCAGGATCACCCCCGTCGACCCCACCGCTGTGTCCGGATAGTAGCCGCGCGCACTCCCGGATCCGCCACCGCCCATCTGCTCGCTGTTCGGCAGGTTGCCGCTCGCCACCTGGACGGCGCCTCGAATGACCCAGGTCATGTCGCGGGGCAGGCGAGTGGTCCGCGTGACGGACAGGCGGTCGTAGACGTAGTTGGCCTTGGCACCGGGCATGAGCGCCTCAAAGGCAGCGTCGGTGTTCTTGTCGGAAAGGTCGCCCGGGCTGAAGACCAGGTCGTTGAAGATGCTGGTCTGTCCCAGACTGTCCGTCAGGTTGAGGACCAGGTTCACCGGGAACTGGTGGACCTCGATCGCCGTGTCGATGATCTCGATCCCGGAGAACTCGAGATTGTTGTCGGTGAACTTGTAGTCGTAACCCACCTGCAGGCTGCCGTTGAAGCCCGCCGGGCGCGGCAGGGTGCGGGAGAACCGGACGCTGGCCTGGCCGGAATGGCCCACATTGTCGAAACCCTCGGCGATCTTCGGCCGGACAGTGGAGTGACTCCCGAAGACCAGGATCTTGCTCTTCGGGGCGACACCGAAGACACCGCTGGCGGAGTGGGCAGTGAAGCGGCCTTCGAAGGACCGTGTCAGCTGGTAGGACAGGATGTGACCGGCGCCGAAGGCGTTGCCCCAGTTCACCCCAACCTCGTACTGCCAGAGGCCGAGTTGGCGGAACCCGCGGTTGTCGACCTCGGCATAGACGCGCACCGGCGTCCGGTCCGTGGCCTGCAGCACCAGGTCCGTCTCGCCGGTCGCCTTGCCCGGCTGGAAGACGGCGTTGACGCTGACGAACGGGTTCTCGTTGAGGCGGTCGAGTTCCTCCTCGATCTCGGGGAGAGAGAGGCGATCACCCGCCTTGAGGGTCAGGGGACGCCGGATGACATCGTCGGAGAAGTGCTTGGCACCGGAGACCGTGACGGCACCCAGGCGATACTGGGTCACCACGATCTGCACGATGCCGGACGTCACGTTCTGGGGCGGCGCGGAGACGTCGAGAAAGGGTTTGCCCGCCTTGACATACCGGGTCCGCGCCAGGCTCCGGATTTCATCAAGGTCGGACAGCAGGAGCGGGCGGCCGATGTAGGGGGCAATAGCGGCCCGGAAGTCGTCGGCATCAAGATCCTCGAGGGCGCCCACGGAGACCCCTCGCTCGCCTGCAGCGTCTGCAGCGAGCCCTTCGCGCTTCAGGGCGTAGGGTCCGTCGACAAAGACCACGCCCTTGAGCACCGGTAGCAGGACCGGGTCAGCGGCGTCAGGGCTACGGCTGCGGGACGCATCGGAACCCACCGGCGGAGCCACCTGGGCAGGCGGCGCAGCCTCAGGAAGCCGCGGAGCCACCTTGGGATAGTTCTGGGCCGTGGCGGCACCCGCCAAGACGACATGGCTAACGGCCATTAGGATTAACAGACGAAGGGGGACTCGGGTGATCCCGATGCGCGGGGGGGGCACGACTATTGGTCCCCTGCGTCTCGGTCAGCCGCCGCCGCCGCCATGGGGACATAGATGGTCCAGCGCTTGCTGCGGGCCCCCTGGAGCAGAATGGAATCGCCTCCGTTGATGACCGGAGCCCCGCTTTGAACCGTCGACAGGCCGGATTGCAGCCCGGAGGCGGCCCGACCGGACTGTCCCTCAAGGATTCCCGGCAGGATTGCAAGTCCGTTGGAGCGCAGGGTCGAGAGGGCTCCAGGCGCCGGGAAGGGGATGTAGACTTTGGGCGTCTCGCCGGCGAATGCGGCCTGCCGGGACGTGGCGTTGGCCTCATCCTCGGGCACGCCCAGGCCCACGAGGATGTCCTTCACGGGGTCGCTGGAGGTGCTCTGAAGGATGGTGCCCGCACCCGTCGCCAGGGTGGGAAGCACGTAGTTGGAAAGGTTAACCCCGGCGGCGGGGGCGAAGTCGCCGCCAAGGAGCCCGGCAGTAACCGTGCGCGCGCCCGGGGTCGCCGCGTCATAGGTCCCCGCAGTCTGCGTCACGGAAATGCTCTGTCCACTGACGAGCCCGGAAAGCGCGAGGTTACCGGTGTTCAGGGTGGCGGAGGTATTTCCGTCATAGGCCTTGGTTGGATTGCCAACGATCGAGGCTGTCAGGACCGCAGGGCTGATCCGGCCGGTGCCGGCGGCGGTGGTCGGCAGGATGTAGTTCGACAGGCGGGTATCGCCCTGGGCGGTGAAGTCACCCGCGCCCAGTCCGGCGGTCACGGCCCGCGGGCCCGCGTCGGCAGAGGCGTAGGTCCCGCGGGTCTGGGTGACCGAGGCCCCCTGCCCCGCGACGAACCCGGTCAGCCGGAAATCTGCGGCGTTGAGGCTGGCCACAGTGGTTCCGTCGTAGGTCCGGGTCGGCGACCCGATGATGTCTGCGCTCAGCACCCGGCGGCTGATCGTGGCCGCGAGGCTGGCAGAGGTCGGCAGGACGTAGTTCGAGGCCTTTGCCCCGCCGGTCAGGATATAGTCGGACTGGGCGACCAGGACCGAGAAGATCCGGGCACCGGCGTCGGCGGAGTCGTAGCTGCCCGAAGCCGCGGAGACGGAGCCTCCCTGGCCGGCGACGAAGCCGGTTACTGTCAGGGCCCCCGGCGCCACGGGACCGGTCCGGCTGCCATCGTAGGTCTTGGAATAGTCGCCGGACAGGCTGAGGGTCAGGGCCCGGGCGTCGATCCGTCCAAGGCCGGTCGCCGAGGCGGGAAGGACGTAGTTGGCCAGGGTCGTCCCGGCTCCGGCGGTGAAGTCAGCGCCAGCCAGGTTCGTGCTGACGTTCCGCGTTCCCGCGTCGACCCCATCATAAGTCCCGGAAGTCTTGGTGACGGTCGCGCCC